>Ga0209382_10004423_pt1 | contig 18819 bp, 18 predicted proteins | sample SoiMetdeltSBSDD5_FD_187599 | JGI IMG/M metagenome (GOLD analysis project Ga0209382, IMG submission 187599) | Bulk soil microbial communities from a Populus tree surrounding site in Tennessee, USA - Soil MetaG P. deltoides SBSDD5 (SPAdes) (version 2) | ecosystem: Environmental > Terrestrial >...
GAGGTGGCGGCACTCCCGCGCGGAGAGCCACCGCGCGTCGAGGCCCAGCGAGCGCTGGTACTCGTGCATGCGCCGCAGCACCTCCTCTTCGTCGCGGTCCACGGCGACGTTCAGCGTGCCGGTCTCGCGGTAGCCGCAATCGATGCTGCTCGCCTCCCGCAACTCCGCCGCGAAGGCGGGCCAGCGGTCCAGGCCGGCGAGGTGCAGGGCGATCTGTGCCTCCTCGCCGAAGTCGGCCTCGGTGACGGGCGCGAGCATCCCGGCCGCAACGCCGGTGGCGCCCCCGGCGGGCTGCCCGGCATCGAGCACGAGCGTCTGCACGCCGCGCTGCGCCAGGCGCCATGCGATCGAGAGCCCGATCGCTCCCGCTCCGATGACGATCACCTCGTGGGCGGCCGTCTGTCTTTCCGCTTCCAAAGCTCCACCTTTCCCTGCGCCGGCATTACCCGGATCAGGTTCTACGGTCGGCGGCGATCAACCGCCCTCTCAGCCCCACAGGGCTCCCGTTGCGTCAATTGTAGGGACGTTTAACCGGCCCCTACTGTCCGCTAACCGCGGTCTTACCGGCCCTTGACATGCGCGCCGTAGCCTCGTCTGCATGTCGCACACCGCTCGCATCCGCATCGCCGCCGCGGTCACCGCTGCGTTCTTCGTGGCCTTGGTCGCGGGCGGCCTCGCCGCGCGGCAGGACAGCCGCGAGCCCGCCGCCTCCGCGGCGAACCGGACGACAGCCACGCAGGAGCGCCGGGAGCCCACGACGCGCGAGCGCGTGCGCCGCCAGGCCCCTGCGCGGACCGCAGCCGCGCCGGTCGCTGCGCCGCCTGTCACGCCGGCGCAGCCCGCGCCGGTGTTCGAGGACGACGACGAGCACGGCGAGGACGGCGGCAGCGGACACGGGCGTGGCCGCGGGCGCGGGCGTGGCGGCGACGAGGACGAGCTCGATGACTGACGCGCCGCAGCGCGCCTCCAAGCCGTCGACCGCGATCACGACGATGAAGGTGACGGCCGCCGCGCTCGCCGGCTCGCTCGCGATCTCCGCCGGCCTCGCCGTGCAGCTTGCGCGCGGCGGCGACCCGGTGCTGGGGCCGAAGCTCGAGGCTGCCCGGGCCCAGGCCGCGCAGGAAGCCGCACAGCGGCGTGCCGCGGCCCGTGCCCGGCGCGGCGCGCGAGCGGAGCGGCGTGCAGCCCTCCGCGCCCAACGCGCGGCGGCACAGGCGGGCGTCCCGGCCCCTGTGCCGGCCGCACCGCCTGCGGCCGCACCGGCACCCGCACCGGCACCGGTCGTGACGAGGGCCTCGTGAGCCGCGAGATCGAACGCACCTTCGACCTGTTCGGCACGGGTGCCCGGCTGCTGGTGCTGCCGGCGACCGAGGATGCGGAGCGCCGGGTCGCGATGCTCGAGCGCCACTTGCGTGACGTGCACCGCCGCCTGACGCGTTTTCATCCCGCCAGCGAGCTCAGCCGCCTGAACGCAGACCCGCGGGGGGCGGTGCCCGTCTCGCAGCTGCTCGAGCAGGCGGTCGCCGCGGCCCTGCGTGCGGCGCAGTCCAGCGGCGGTCTCGCCGACCCGACACTGCTGCCGGAGCTGGTCGCGGCTGGATACGGGTCGTCGTTGGCGGGCCGTACGCCCGCGCCGCTTGCCCGGGCGCTGCGCGGCGCACCCCGCCGCCGCCCGGCGCGGGCCGCGCGCCCGGCGCGCTGGCGGCAGGTCTCTGTTTCCGCCGGCCGGATCACGCGCCCCCAGGGGGTGCGGCTCGACCTGGGCGGCAGCGCCAAGGGGTTCGCGGCGGACATGTGCGCCGCGCTGCTCGCCGGCCAGCACGCCTTCGCGGTGGACCTGGGCGGAGACGTCCGCATCGGTGGGACGGGCGGCGCGGAGCGAGTCGTGGAGGTCGAGCACCCGCTCACGGGCGGCAGCGCACACAGCTTCGCGATCGCCGGCGGGGCGGTGGCGACCAGCGGGATCGCGCGGCGCGTGTGGGAGCGCCGGGGCGCCTTCGGCCACCACCTGATCGATCCCGCCACAGGCCGCCCGGCATGGACCGGCGTGATCCAGGCGACGGCGCTCGCGCCGACGGGGCTCGAAGCCGAGGCGCTTGCGAAGGCGGCCCTGCTGTCGGGGCCCGAGCGTGGCATGCAGGTCCTGGCGCCGCGCGGAGGCGTGCTGGTGCTCGACGACGGCGAGGTGTACCTCGCCCGGCCGGCGGCTCGCGCGGCGGTGGCGGCGTGAACACGTACACCGACCCGTCGCAGCACTTCTTCTGGCTCGCGAGCCGCGGGCTGGGCGTCGCCGCGCTGGTGTTGATCTCCCTGTCGGTGGGGCTCGGGCTGGCACTGTCGGGCCGCGCCTCGCGCACACCGGGAGCGCCGGCCCGCTTCAAGCGACTGCACGAGGCGCTCGCGCTGGCCGGCCTCGTGACGATCGCCGGGCACGGGCTGATGCTGCTCGGCGACCCATACCTGAACCCCGGCCTGGCCGGGATCGCGCTGCCCTTCGCGATGGCCGCCCAACCGGTGTGGACGGGCATCGGCATCCTCGGCGGCTGGCTCGCGGCGCTCGTGGGCTTGAGCTTCTACGTGCGCAGGTGGATCGGCACCCAGACCTGGCGCTGGCTGCACCGCTGGACCCTGGCCGTGTGGGTGATGTCGATCGCGCACACGCTCGGGTCGGGCAGCGACGTGCGCTCGTTCTGGCTCGCCTACATCGTGCTCGCGACCGCGATGCCGATCCTGTTCCTGACCGTGTTCCGGATGCTGCCCGCGGAGCGCAAGGCACGCAAGCAGCCGGAGCGGCGTCCCGCGCCGAGCGCGGCTCCCGCCGAGGCCGCCTCCTAGGCCAGCAGCAGCTCCATCAACGCCTTCTGCGCGTGCAGCCGGTTCTCGGCCTGGTCCCACACCGCGGAGCGGTCGCCGTACAGGAGGTCCTCGGTGATCTCCTCGCCCGGATGCGCGGGCAGGCAGTGCATCACGATCGCGTCGTCGCGCGCGTGCGAGAGCAGGTCGGCGTCGAGCCGGTAGGGCGTCAGCAACTCGCGCCGCCGGCGCGCGTCCTGCTCGTCGCCCATGCTCACCCACACGTCGGTGTAGAGCGCGTGGGCGCCCGCTGCCGCCTCGCGCGGGTCGTCGACCACGTTCGCGAGATCGCCCGCCTGCGAGACGAGCGCCGGGTCGGGCCGCAGCTCCGGCGGGGTCGCGGCGACCACCTGCACGCCCGCCTGCGCGCCGACCAGCATCAGCGACTGGAGGACGTTGTTGCCGTCACCGACGTAGGCCACCCGCAGGCCCTCGAGCCGGCCGAAGCGCTCCTGCAGGGTGAGCAGGTCGGCGAGCGCCTGGCAGGGATGGTGCACGGGCGTGAGCGCGTTCACGACCGGGATGTCCGCGTACCGCGCCAGCTCCTCGATCACGGCGTGCTCCCCGTGCCGCACCACGATCGCGTCGACGTAGCGGGACAGCACCAGCGCTGTGTCGCGCACCGACTCCCCGCGCGCCAGCTGGAGCTCCTCGCTGCGCATCAGCAGCGCGTGGCCGCCCATCTGCTGGATGCCGACCTGGAACGAGACGCGCGTGCGGGTCGACGGCTTCTCGAACAGGAGCGCTACGTTGCGGCCGTGCAGCGGCTCGGTGCCGTTTCGCGGCGCCGCCTTCACCTCCAGCGCGCGGCGCAGCAGGGCGTTCAGCTCGGCGGCCTTAAGCTCGGTGCCGGTGATGAAGTGGTGCGGAGGGCTCACGGAGGGATTGTAGGTTGCAAGAACTGACGGTTCTGACGTGGAACCTCTTCCATGGGCGCGACGCACCGCCGAACGCGGCGCTCCACACGCTGCAATCGAGGGTCCTGCGCCGCGACGAGCACGACGCGACGCACGTCCAGGTCAACCGGGCGCTGCAGGACGAGTTCGCCGCCGTGATCGCGGGCGCCGACTGGGACGTGTGCCTGCTCCAGGAGGCGCCGCCCTACTGGGACGCCGCGCTCGCCCGCGCGGCCGGCGCGGCGTCGTACGTCGCGCTCACGTCGAGGAACCTGCTCGGCCCGATCCGCGCGCGGCTGGCGCGGTGGAACCCTGACCTGATGGGCTCGTGGGAGGGCGGCTCCAACATCACGCTGGTGCGGCCGCCGTGGCAGATCGCGGACGCGCCGCGGGCGCTCTTGGTGAACCCCCTGCCGGGACGCGGCCTGCGCGAGCGGCGTCGCATGTCGTTCGTGCGGTTGCACGGCAGCGGACTACGTCTCTGCGTCGCCAACCTCCATCTGACGGCGGGTTCGCGATCACACGCGGAGCGCGAGGCCATGTATGCGTGTGAGATCGCGGTGCGGTGGGCCGGCGCCGCGACGCCGTTGATCGTGGGCGGCGACCTCAACCTGCGGCCACGGACGACGGACGTGTTCGAGATCTTGCAGCGCGACCGCGGCCTCGGCCCGCCCACCGGCGCCAACTCGCTCGATCACCTACTGGCGCGCGGCCTGGAGGTCGTCCGGCCATCTGCTCCCTGGCCGCCCGCACGGCGAGAGCTCGAGGTTTCGACCGGCCTGGGAATCCGGCGCCTGCGGCTGTCCGACCACGCGCCGGTCGAGGCAACCTTTGGGGTGCGATAGCTTGTGAGCGCGATGGCACGCAGTGCAAGGTCAGCCGGCGGCCGAGCGCCCGGCTCCCGTGTCCGCAAGCGTCGCACCGCGACGCCGGGCACCACGACCGACGAATCGGCGGGCCGCGTGTCCGCCGTGCGGGACACGCTCGTGCGAGGCGTGAAGTCGCCCGTCAGCGCGGTGCTGCTCACGCGCCGCCACATCGAGGAGGCGCTGGACGACGCCGTCGCGCGCGGCCGCATGACCCGCGCAGACGCGCAGGAGCTGATCCAGACCCTGCTGTCGCGCAGCGCCCGCGCGACCGATGACCTGCTGTCGGACATCGAGCGGATGCTGGGCGGCCGCGGCGACGCGCTCGACACGCCCGCGGCCGGCGGCGGCGCGCAGCCGATCCCGGGTTACGACGACCTGAACGCGGCCCAGGTGCAGGAGCGGCTGGAGGGCCTTACGCCCGCGGAGCTACGCAAGCTGCGCGACTACGAGGCCCGGCACGGCAACCGCAAGACCGTGCTCGACAAGATCGACCGCAAGCTGCGCTAGCTCAGACTTCGTCCAGCATCACGGCGAAGTCGATCCGTTCGCCGGTGGCCTGCGCGAGCAGCTCGTCCGCGTCGAGGCGCTGGCCCTCACTCCAGATCCCGCGCAGCAGGTCGCCGGCCTCCGGCTGGGTGAACCACTCCCGGCCGAAGCGCTCGCGCAGCAGCTTGCGCAGACGCGTCTCGAACGCCCACGCGCGCAGGTAGTTGGCGACGTAGAACCCGGGGTCCACGTCGGACAGCCAGGTGCGTGCCGGCCAGTCGATCGCGAGCGCGGCATCCAGCATCCCGGCGTAGATGCCGGGCATCTCCGACAGGTCTCGCTCCCCGCCGTGGAGCTCGAGCTCGTAAGCCAGCTTTGCCGCATACCGGTTCAGGAAGATCAGCTTGCTGGCCCGCACGTAGCCGTCGTACTCCTCGGCGTCGGTCACCCCCAGCGTCGCGGCCAGCCAGGCCGGGTCCTCGGTCAGGTGCTCCAGCAGGAAGGCGAAGCCCTCGGTGACCGAGTTGTCGCCGAGGTGCCGGTACTCGAACGGCATCGACGCATCGACGTGCGCGTAGTGCTCCGTGTGTCCGGCCTCGTGGAACAGGGCCGCATAGTCGTCGCGGCCACCCTGGCGGGGGATCACGAGATACACCTCGCCGGGTACGTGCACCGGCGCGCAGAACGCCCGCGGGCTCTTCAGCGGCCGCTGCTCCGTGTCGAGCACCACGTTGCGCTGCTCGTCGAGTGAGATGCCGAGTCCCGACAGCGTCTGCTCCAGCGCCTCGATCAGCCGCTCAGCGGGAAACAGGTCGTCGAAGCCCGGCGCCCGGAAGAAGTACGGCAGGTCGGAGCGGCGGAGCTCTGTCAGGCCGATGCCCACCTGGTTGCGCAGGTGAGGATCGACCCGCGCGGCATAAGTGTCGGCCGACGCATCCAGAAACGCGCGCGTCTGGCGCTCGAGCGCCTGCAGGTCGATCTGCTTGAGGTCCGCATACATGTCGCGGTAGCTGCTCCAGCCGAGCTCGCCCGCCAGCTCGTGCGCGCGCTCCAGGGCGCGCAGGTGCAGGGGATTCAGCTCACGGTCCAGCGCGTCGAGCCGGGCCGCCTCGATCGCGGCGCGCCGCTCCGGGTCCGTCTCGTTGGCCTGCGTGACGGCGCTCTGGCGGTAGGGCAGCCGGTCGCCGTTCACCTGGATCTCGAGGGCCGCCTCGCGCTCGGCGAGCTCCGCCTCCTCGCGCTTGGTCTCGCGGCCCAGCAGTCCGCCGACCGCCAGCTCGAGCAGATAACGGACCCGCCGCGCCTCTTCCCCGGTCCCTGCGCCGAGCCGCTCCTGCAGGCCCGCGATCACGCCGCGCTCGAACAGGCTGGCGTGCTGCTCGTAGATCTGCTCGATCTCGAACTCCTCCTTGTGCCCGGCGAAGTGCAGGTAGTACTCGCGGTCCAGCTCGCTGACGAACCGCTCGCAGTCGCGGGCGTAAGTGTCCAGGTCGAGCGCCAAGGGCATGCCAGGATACGGGGATGCCCACTCCGACCGGCCCACCTGCCGCAGCGACCACCAAGCGCGCCGAGCGTCCCCGCCGCGGCGAGGTGCTCGAGCTGGTCGTGGAGCGGCTGGCGCACGGCGGCGCAGGCGTGGCGCGCCGCGACCGGTACGTCGTGTTCGTCGAGGGGGCCTTTCCCGGCGAGCGCGTCAGGGCCGAGGTCACGAGAGCGAAGCGCGACTTCGCCAACGCCCGCGCCGTCGAGGTCCTCGATCCGAGCCCGGATCGCGGTCCGATCCGCTGCGACCACGAGGGCGGCGAGTGCCCGGGCTCGCCCTGGCAGCCGCTGCGCTACGAGCGCCAGCTCCAGTACAAGCACGAGCTGGCCGAGGACGCGCTGCGGCGGATCGGAGGATTCGAAGACTTCGAGATGGAGCCGATCGTGCCGGCTGTCGATCCCTGGCGCTACCGCAACAAGATGGAGTACACATTCGGGCCGCCCGCCGGCGAGCCGGCGGGCGGGTCTACCGCGGGGCGGCTGAAGCTCGGGTTCCACGCGCGCGGCCGCTGGGACACCGTGAACGATGCGCGCGACTGCATGCTCGCCTCGGAGCGCAGCAACGCGGTCCGCAACGCCGTGCGCGACTGGTGCGCCGCCCAAGGGCTGAGTGCCTACGACCGCCGCGCACAGGACGGACTGTTGCGCAACCTGGTCGTGCGCGAAGGACGCAACACCGGCGACCTGCAGATGCGGCTCGTCACGTCGGCCGGGGACTTCGAAGTCGATGCGCTCGCCGACGACCTGCGCGCGCGCTTTCCCGGAGCGAGCTTCCTGTGGAGCCGGCTCGAGGGGCCGGCCGGCAGCACGCAGGGCGGCGTGACCGAGGTCGTGACCGGCGAGGAGCGGTTCCGCGAGCGGCTCGGCGACCTCGAATTCAGCATCTCCTCCGAGGCCTTCTTCCAGACCAACACCGAGATGGCCGAGCGGCTGTACGGTCTCGCCGCGGAGTACGCAGCGCTGACCGGGACCGAGCGCGTCTACGACCTCTTCTGCGGCATCGGCACGCTGAGCCTGACGCTGGCGCTGCGGGCCGGGGAGCTGTGGGCGGTCGAGATCTCCGAGGAGGCGGTCGCCGACGCGATCCGCAACGCCGAGCTGAACGAGGTCGAGCACGCGCACTTCTTCGCCGGTGACGTCCGCGACGCGCTGCGCCCGCTGGCCGAGCGCGCGCCGCGCCCCGACGTCGTGGTCGTCGATCCGCCGCGCGCCGGGCTGTCGAAGAAGATGGTCCACCGCCTGCTCGAGGTGCGGCCCCGGCGCGTGGTCTATGTCTCGTGCAACCCGACGACACTCGCACCGAACGCCGCGCAGATGGCCGCCGAGGGATATCGCCTCGTTAAGGTGCGCGCCGTGGACATGTTCCCGCACACCCCGCATATCGAATGCGTGGCCCTGATCGAGCGCGAAGACTCCGGTGCCTGACGGCAGTCCCCGCGGATTCGGCATCGCGGCCGGTCTCGATCCGGACGTGGCGCGCGCCGTGGCGCAGCGCTGCGAGTCGCTCGGCTACGCGTCACTGTGGTCCAACGACACTCCCATCGCCAGTGGGCTCGAGACGAGCGCCGTGTTCGCCCAGGCCGCGCCGCGGCTCGACGTGGGCGTTGCGGTGCTGGCGCTGGACCGGCACGCGCCGCCCGACGTGAAAGCCAAGCTGAGCGAAGTCGGCATCCCCCCGCACCGGCTCTGGCTGGGGATCGGCGCCGGCTTCACGAAGCGCCCGCTGGGCGTGGTCGGTGAAGGTCTCGCCTCCCTGCGCGAGGCGCTGCCGCCCGAGGCGCGGATCGTCGTCGCCGCGATGGGGCCGAAGATGTGCGCGCTGGCGGGGGCCCAGGCCGACGGCGTCTTCCTCAACTGGATGACGCCCGACAAGGCGGCCTGGGCACGGGAGCGGGTGCACGAGGGCGCCGCCGAGGCCGGCCGCGAGCCGCCCCCGGTGTTCGGGTACGTGCGCGTCGCCGTCGGCGACGACGCGGACCAGCGCCTGCTGAAGGAGGAAGGGTTCTACCGGCAACTCCATCAGGGCTACATCCGCCACTTCGAGGCGCTGGGCGCGCCCGCAGGGACCGTCGGCGTCGCCGCGCGTGACCCGGCCGACGTGGCACCGCGGCTCGCCGAGTACGACGCGCTCGACCACGTCGTCGTGCGCGCGCTCGCGCATGCCGACGCCGAGTCGCTCGGCGTCGTGGCCGAGGCCGCCGCCCCCCGAACGTCCTAGACGGTTATCGGAGAATCGGGCCGATGCGCCGGGGGCATACTCCCCCGCACAACGAGTGAGGCGCGATTCACGAAGCAACCGCCGCACGCGTCACACCGACACCCTCGCGGGACACGGACGTTCCGCGACAGGCATCACCTATAAGGAGGTTCTCTTCATGGCCAGCAGTTCCGGGGTCCGGCATCGCCGTGCCCGCAAGCTCGCCACAGTCGCATCTGTGATCGCATGTCTCGCACCGACGGCGGCCCAGGCCGACGCCGCCGTCCTCGACCAGGGCGGGACCGTCGCCCTTCCCTCGATCCGCGCCGGTGACGTCGAGGTGCTCGGACCGAGCACAGTGCGGGTGCGAGGCATCCTGGACACCGCCAACCTCGCGACGAACGTGTACCTGCGGTACGGCGAGGGCTCGGTGCTGAACCAGCGCACGGGGAACCTCACCGTCGCGGCCGGCCTGCAGCCGACCGAGGTGATCGAGGATCTGCTCGACCTCGAACCGGGCGAGAGCTACAACGTCCAGTTCGTCGCCGAGACGCCGGTCGGCACCATCGCCAGCAGCAGCATCCCGTTCACGCTACCCGCTGCCGTCTACGTCAACCCCACGACCGGAGGCATCGTCTCGGCCTCTTCGAAGACGCGCAAGCGCACGCGGTGCACGATCGTCGGCACCAACAAGCGCGACAAGATCGTCGGCACGAAGGGCCGCGACGTGATCTGCGGCCTGGGCGGCAACGACCGGGTCTCGGGACGCGGAGGCAACGACCTGATCCTGGCCGGCAAGGGCAACGACCGCGCCACCGGTGGATCCGGCAACGACGAGCTCCACGGCAACAGCGGGCGTGACCGCCTGTACGGCAACACCGGCCGCGACAGGTTCGTCGACCGTGGCGGCGCGAAGGTCACCGTCGCGAGGCGCAACAGCGACATCGTGAACGGCGGGCGCGGGCGTGATCGCGCGAGCGTCAACAAGGGCGACCGCGTGCGGTCGGTGGAGCGGGTGTCGCGCCGCCGTTAGGGCGCTTCGGGCTCCTCTGCGACCGGTACCTGCTCGGCAGCGCACCGGGCGCAGAGAAAGGAGTCGCTCGCGCCTTCGAGCGCGGCCTGGATCTCATCAGCTGTGAGTCGTGCCCCGCACGACTCACAGCGCTCCTTGACGGCAGCGTCGACTCCGACGTTCTCTTCGAGATCCACGGGCGGTCAGTCTAGGCGTTTGATTCCGAATCCGCGTGCCCGCGGTGGCGCGAGAACCGAGCTGGGCGAGGACGCAGGGTGAAGCCCATGCCGGTGGGCCTGGGCGAACCCGAGGACGCCGGTCCAGCGAAGGTTCGCAGCGTCATCCGTGAGTGCGTGGATTGGGGATCAAACGCCGCGCTAGCATCGGCCGCGATGAAAGGGCGGCAGGCGGAAGTCGCGGAGCGGTTCCGCTGGCAGGCAGGGTGGTGCGGGAAGCTCGGCTCGCCGCTCTACGAGGACCTGCTGAACCAAGCCGCCGCGGACATCGAGCGCGGTGGTCCCGTGTGGGAGGTCCTGGCCGGGGACGACCCGGGGGCGGACGGCCTGCTGCCCGGCGCCCAGGCGTTGCGGCTGATGGGAGCCGTGCACAGGCTGGTTCTGGAGGGACGGGCAGCGGGTCTGGCCGCCTTCTACCCGTCGGCGGGCGGAGTCGTCGCCGCTGGCGCGCCGCGCGCGTTCGTCGACCTGCTCGCGCAGCAGCGCGAGGAGGTTGCCGCGCTGGCCGGAAACCCGGTGCAGACGAACGAGCCGGGCCGCTCGGCCGGCCTGATGGGCGGCTTCCTCGAGGTGGCGCGCCAGACCGGCTTGCCGTTGCAGCTGCTCGAGATCGGCGCCAGCGCGGGGCTGAACCTGCGCTGGGACCGGTACTTCTACACGGCGCCCGGCGCCTCATGGGGCGACCCGCGCTCAGCCGTGCGCTTCGAGCCGGCGTTCTCGGAGGGTGCTCCCCCGTTCGACGTCGAGCCGGAGATCGTGGCGCGGCGCGGCTGCGATCCCGCTCCGCTGGACGCCGGCAAGCGCTCCCACCAGCTCACGCTGATGTCCTATGTCTGGCCCGACCAGGTAAAGCGCTTCGAGCAGCTGCGGGGCGCCCTCGAGGTGGCGGCCGCGCTGCCGGTGCAGATCGACCGGGCCGGCGCGGTCGAGTGGCTGGAGGAGCGCTTCGCCGAGCCGCGCCCCGGCGTCGCGACGGTCGTATTCCACTCCGTGGTGCTGCCCTACCTGGGGGAGGAAGGCATCGCCGACCTGAAGCGCACGATCGAAACTGCGGGTGCGGCGGCCACGGCCGATTCTCCGCTCGCCTGGCTCAGCATGGAGGCCGGCGCCGAGCAGGCCGACGTGCGCCTCACGACCTGGCCGGGCGCCGAGTCGCGCGTGCTGGCGCGCGCGACCTTCCATGGCCCGCCGGTCAGGTTCCTGGGATAGGGAACGTGCTCGGCCGGCATGGCCGCAGGAGCACGCCGCTAGTACGGAGGCGTGTCCGCGTACCACTCGCCGAGCGAGCGGAACGCGCGCCAGAACTCCCGCTTCGCGCTTTCCTCGTCGAGCGCCCGGTCGATGTCGGGCACGTAAAGCGCTTCCACGGTCGGCGTCAGCTGCTGCACCTTGCCGAGCCGCGGCTCGATCCGGCGCGCCAGGGGGAGCGCGAGATCGTTCAGCGTCGCGAGCGCGCGGTCGCCCATCACGACCACGATGCGCGGCTGCACCACGGCGATCTCCTCGGCCAGCCGCCCGACACATTCCTCGGCCGCCTGGTCGGGATCCGCGACCGGGCACTTCACGCACAGCGTGCCGTACACGGTGAGGGGGTCGATCCCGAGCCGCTTGAAGCTCTTCATCAGGGCACTGCCGGCGCGGCCGTAGAACGCCACGCCCTCCTCGACCTCCGCGGTCGAGGGCGAGTGCTTCAGCAGGAACACGTCGCCCTGCGGATGACCCGACCCGAGCACCGGCATCAGGCCGCCGCGGGGGCAGAGCTCGCATTCCTGGAGGTCGTGTGTCAGCCGGTTGAGCTCACGGATCGCGCGCTCCAGGTACTTCTCTCGTATCTCGTCATCCGTCGCCGGCATCTGGCCCGGGAAGTTAGACGGGTCCGAACCGTGTCCTCTTGGCTGCATCAGACGTTGCCTTATGGGCGGCTTCGTTCAGTCACGGGCGGGTGGCAGGACGTGACTTCGGGCGCACGTTCGTCTGGATGAACTTCAGGCTCTGGAGGTAGATCAGGCTCTTGCGCTTGTGCAGGATGTCGGCGTCGCGCAGGCTCTCGAAGAACTCCTCGGCGCCGTCGAAGTCGCGCATCCTGATCTTCACCGTGCCGAGGCCCTGGGCGACGTGGCTGTCGGAGCCGGCCCCTGCCACGACCCGGTACTTGTCGGCGAACCGCTGTGCCTCCTCGTTGAAGCCGCGCGCGATCACCCGGGCGTTGAAGACCTCCAGCACGTCGATGTCCTCGACCACCTTCAGCAGGTGCTCGTAGTCCGGCACCGAGTGCATGCGGTCGAACGGGTGCGGCACGTAGGCCAGTCCCCCCTGTGCGTGGATTGCGTCGATCGTCTCGCGGAGCGACATGCCGCGGGGGATCTTCTCCTCGATGAAGAGCCCGATCACCTCCCCCTCGTGGGCGGTCTTGACCTCCTCGGAGACGATCACCTTGATGCCGTTGGCCCGCTCGCGCGCCTCGTGCGCGCCGGAGATCTCGTTGTGATCGGTGATCGCGATCGCTCCGAGGCCGCGCCGCTTCGCGGTGTCGAGCAGGACGTCGACGGGCGTCGCGCAGTCGGGCGAGTGGTCTGTGTGCATGTGCAGGTCGCAGAAGATGAAGCCCCGGTTGGCGAGCCGCTTGCGCAGGGCCGGCTTGCCCGTCGCCGGATGCCGGCGCGCCGTGACGCGCCGGTAGACGTCCTCGACCTTGTCGACGATCCCGTCCCAGCCCAGCTGCGGCCGCTGCTGCTCGCACTTGCGGCGGAGGTTCTCCCGCAGCGACGGGTCCGCGATCAGGCGCGTGAGCTGCTCGGTCAGCACCTCGGCGTCGCCGGGCTCGAACAGCAGGCCGAGGTCACCGTCGCCGAGCGCCTCTTCGTAGACAGGGATGCGCGCCGCCAGCGGGACGGCACCGGCCGCGATTCCCTTTCGCACCAGCATCGCCGCCGGGGCGACGCCGGTCGACGCCGCGCACAGGACGTCGGCGCGGGCGAGCAGCGACTCGAGCGACTCCTGGCGCGGGCCCGACAGGCGCACACGGTCGCGCAGGACGCCGGCGAGGCGCGCGGGCGCGTCCGCGGAGCGCGGCGACCACACCGTCGCGCGCCACGGGCGCTCGACCGGGACACGGCGCAGGCCGCGCAAGAAGAGACGCAGGGCGGCGCGCTCCTCCGTCGCGACGAACACGATGTGCGTGCCGTCGCGCTCGCGGGCGCCCGGGCTGAACCGTTCCAGATCGACGCCCGGCGGCACGACCTCGTAGTCGCCGGGGAAGAAGTTCGAAATCAAGGTGCGCGTGACGTCGAAGGTGGCGAGGCGCGCGTCCAAGCGCCCGAAGAACAGCTCGATGAAACGGCGCGCGACCTGGGTGGACAGCACGCGCTCGGTGGGCGAGTGGAAGCTGCCCACATTCAGGGCACGGGAGTGCCGCAGGGCGGCGGCCGAGGCGCTGGGCGCAAACGGCTCGTGCACGTGCACGATGTCGAGCGGCGCGCGCTCGAGCAGCGTGTCGATCGCGCGGCTCGCATCGAGCGGCAGCGAGACGCGCCCCCCGCGGCGCGCCGGCGTGGCGATGGTCTGCATCGGGGCGAGCACCCGCACCTCACCCGGGGCGAACAGCGAGCCCGGCCGCTCGGAAGATGCCGCCCGGATCAGCCGCCGGGACTCACGGACCTGCGCACGCGATCCGCTGGCGGCGATCACCAGCACGCTGTGGCCGCGCTTTGCGAGCCCGTGTGACAGCAACTCGACGTACTCGTTCACCTCGCGGTGCGCTCCCCACGGATAGGGAGTCACCTGCGCGATCGCGAGCGGCCATTCCGGCCGCGAGCCGTCGAGTGGGGACACGGGCGCGGATGTTACGTGGCCGGGCCCGGAAGCCGGGTGAACCGCTAGCTCTTGACCTTGGCCTTCTTGCTCTTCTCGGCGACCGCCGTCACCTTCGTGCGCGCGTTCTCCGCGATGAACTTCTCGGTCAGGTCGTGCGCCACCGGGTCCGGCACCTGCTTCGGGGGTGACTTCATCAGGTAGCTGGACGGTTCGACGAGCGCGCCGCCGATGCCCTTGTCCAGGGCCAGCTTGCAGAGGCGCACGGCGTCGATCACGATGCCGGCCGAGTTGGGCGAGTCCCACACCTCGAGCTTCAACTCCATGTTCAGCGGCACGCCGCCGAACGACTCGCCCTCGATCCGGATGTGGGCCCACTTGCGGTCCGTCAGCCACGGCACGTAGTCCGAGGGACCGATGTACACGTCGTCGGCCGGTAGCTCGTGGTCGAGAATCGACGTGACGGCATTCGTCTTGGAGATCTTCTTCGACTCCAGGCGCTCGCGTTCGAGCATGTTGTAGAAGTCCATGTTGCCGCCCACGTTCAGCTGGCTGGTGCGCTGCATCTGCACGCCGCGCTCTCCGAACAGCCGCGCGAGCGTGCGGTGCACGATCGTCGCGCCGACCTGCGACTTGATGTCGTCGCCGATGATCGGGAGGCCGGCCTTCTTGAAGCGCTTGTTCCAGTACGGCTCGCGCGCGATGAACACCGGGATGCAGTTCACGAACCCACAGCCGGCGGCGAGCGCCTGCTCGACGTACCACTTGGTGGCTTCCTCAGACCCGACGGGCAGGTACGACACGAGGACGTCGGTCTTCGTCTCGCGCAGGATGCTGACGATGTCGGCGGTCTCGCCGGGCGCCTTCTGGATCTTCTCCTTGAGGTACTTGCCGAGACCGTCGTGCGTCATGCCGCGATGCACCGGCACGCCGAGGTGTGGCACGTCGCTGAACTTCAGCGTGTTGTTCTGGCCGCGCCAGATTGCTTCCGAGAGGTCCTTGCCCACCTTGTCGACGTCGATGTCGAACGCGGCCGTGAACTTGATGTCGCGGACGTGATAGCCGCCGAGGTCCACGTGCATGAGACCCGGGACGGATTCGGCCGGGTCGGCGTCCTTGTAGTACTCGACGCCCTGTATGAAAGACGAGGCGCAGTTGCCGACACCGACGATCGCTACGCGAACCTCGTCCCCGTGATCGACAGCGCCGTTGCCCGAGCCGTTGGTCGAGCCGTTCTGCTTGCTCATCTATCAAGCCTCCTGTGGGGGTCCGAACCGGAGAAAGGGGGGCTTTCCCGGAGGTTTCTCACGTCTCCTTACCTTGAGACGCGTCGCCGGTTACTTCACCGGCTTCCGCCTGCTCGCCCGCAAGCTGCTTGCGAACATGCCAGATCCGCTGGCCGACGGTGAACGTCGTCAGCCCTGCCATCACGTAGATCGCGGGCGCCAGGAGCTCGAAATCGCCGAGCCCGGCTCCCTTGGCGAAAAGCAGGCCGCCTGCCAGCAGGACTACCCGCACCGGGCGGGTTGCCAATCCTACCTTGCACTCGACGCCCAGGGCCTCCGCACGCGCCCGGGTGTAGCTCACCATCAGCGACATCAGCACCACCACGACCACGGCGGCCACGGCAAACTCGTCCCCGCGGGAGGCGAAATACGCCGCCACGGTGACGAGCACCACGCCTTCCTCGATGCGGTCCAGCGTCGAGTCGAGAAACGCCCCGAACAGCGTGCCCTTGCCCGACATCCGCGAGTAGCGCCCGTCGAGCGTGTCCATCAGGCTCCCGACGATGAACGCGATTCCAGCCAGGAAGAACAGGCGCTGGGTGACGAGCACGGCCGCCACGACGTTCAGCACCAGCCCCGTCATGGAGATCGAGTTGGGCGTGAGGCGCGACTCGATCAGGCGTTCCCGGACGTTCGCGCGCATCTCGTACGCGGTGCGTCCCGCTGCCCGTTCCCGCGGTCTGTCGCGAGAACTCCGCTGGGCACGCGGCCTTTGCCCGCCTCTGGAGGCCGTCATCGTGGCAGGGAGGGTATTGGAGAGGGTGTTAGGCGGTCGCCCCGCGCGGAACGCCTGACCACGACCATGCAGCCGGCCACAGGCGTGACAGCACGTGCTGCGCCACCAGCGCCGAGGTACCGGCGACGGCGGCTCCGACGATCGCGTCGAACACCCAGTGGTTGCCGGTCACGACCACCACGAAGCTGACGAGCAGCGGATACAGCGCCCAGAACACCTTGGCCGCGCGGTTGCGCACGATCAGCATCGTCGGTATCGAGATCATCAGCGCGAAGGCGACGTGCATGCTCGGCACGGCCGCGTAGGGATTGAAGAAGAGCGCCACCAGCCCGGAGTCGTGCTTCACGTTCACGTAGTACGCGATCGTGTCGACGAAACCGAGCTCGGGGAAGAAGCGCGGCGGCGCCGTGGGCATCAGCACGTAGCCGACAAGGGCGAGGCCCATCGCGACCATGAACATGTTGCGCACGAAGTAGAAGCGCTCGTTGTGGCGCAGGTACAACCACACGAGCACCGTGGTCGTCATCACGAAGTGCGAGTTGACGTACATGAAGTTGGCGAAGTCGATCAGGACGCGCTGGCCCATCGCCCAGGTCTGGAGGCCCTGCTCGAAGAACAGCCCGGTGTTCTGCTCGAGCTCGACGATCACGCGCGCGTTGGAGAACGCGGTTGCGGCGTTGGACTCCGCCACCCCGCGCACCGTCTCGTAGAGGATGTCCGCCATCACGAACAGCGAGAGCTGGAGCAGCGCATCGGAGCCGCCTTTCGGCAGCCAGCGCAGACGCGGTGCACGACCTGTGTGCTTCGAGTGCCAGCGGAGGAGCCCGGCGAGCACCAGCAGGATCGCAAGCGGGACGATCAGCCGGAACATCGGCCAAAGAGACTAACTCACTTGCAGGCGAAAATTCACATACTGGTCACAAATTGCGGGGAAATGTGCGGCATCTCACGCTCAGCAACGGCGCGCTTTCCCCCGTACCGCGCGCGATGCAGCGGCGGCACTCACCTTGATGCGCACCCGGACCTCCCCGGGCGCGGGCGCTCGCACGAGCGTCCAGTCGCCGGCTTTCCCGACGCAGGCGCCTTCGCCACCGTCCCAGTAGGGCGTGTGGCGCACCCGCACCACGAACCGGCCTGCGCGTTCGACGCTCAGCACGAACGACTCCGGGCCGAGGCCGGCGAGGCTGGCCCGTCCCGTCCCGAGCCCGGAGAGCAGCGGCGTGGCGCCGGCGACCTCGTAGATCCGCCAGTGCTCGAGGCGGCCTCGTAGCCGCAGGTACGGCGGCTCCTCGCGCACGAGCCGGTCCTCGTCCTGCGCCGAGTAGTCGAGGCGCGCATCCGACGCGGCCACGTACCGGATGCCGTTCGCGAGCAGCCAGCGCCGGTAGCTCGCATGGGTCGGCTCGCCCTCGTAGAAGATCCGGTTGCGCTCGAGGTCGAGCTGGCGCAGCCACCCGCGCGCGAGCGAGAAGCGCGGCGAGACATAGGCCGTCTCCCAATGGTTGAAGGTCTGCGGGATCTCGATGCGCTCCCGGTGGGCGCTGCGCGCGTCGAGCCACGCGTTGAGCGGCTCGTAGTAGGAGCGCTCGGTCGCCGGGTCGCCGAGGCTCTCCGTCGTCTGGCGGACCGGCGTGACCACCTGCCACGCGAGCCCCACGACCAGCGCCGCGACCGCGACCGGCCCGAGGCGAGCGGGACGGCGGGCAAGCAGGATCGCCAGCAGCACTGGGCCGCCGAACAGCGAGCCGAGGCGGGTCATGTTGCCGCCCAGCGGATTGGGCAGCACGGCGAAGAGCGTCGCCAGCGCCAGGTACACGGCCACGGCGACACGCACGTCGCGGTCCTCGGCGAAACCGCGTGTCGCTGCCAGCGCGAGGCCGCAGAACAGCGCGAGCGGCCACCAGGCGGAGAACCAGAACGGGAACTCCCCGCTCTCGGGAAACAGCAGACCCAGCACCGACAGCGGGATCAGCGCAGCCGCAACGGTGCCGAGCAGCGCCGCACGGCGTGCCGGGTAGAGGGCGCCGACCGCGCACACCAGCGCGAGGAACGCGGCCGCCACGGGGCTCGCGAGGGCCGACAGGACCGCGAGCGCCAGCGCGACCGTGCCCCGCCCGAGCTGCAGGGCGCGCAGCGCGCCGAGGCCGAACGCGAGTCCCAGCGCGAACACCAGCCACCCGTTTGCGAGCAGCGCCACCGCGCCGATCAGGCCGAACCACAGGCCCGCCCATGCGCCGGCGTCGCCCCACCGCGTGCGCGCGATGCGATCGAAGAGCCATGCGCTCGCGACCGCCGCCCCGCCCGCTGCCCACACCGGTGAGAGCAGCGCGGCCAGCGGCGGGAACAGCACGCTGTAGGAGAGCAGGTAGTGGCCTCCGTACCAGGTGTTGTTCCAGAGCGCGAAGCCGTGGTCCTCGAAGAAGTCGGCCCTGAACGTGTGCGCGGCGAGGTCGCGCAGCGGCGGGTTCCACAATGCGAATGCGCTACAGGCGATCGCCGCCGCGAGCGGCGCCGCCCAGCGAGGGGGCGCGGAGGGCATCGCCGCACATCCTTCCAGTGGGGCTATGTTTCACGCGTGTCAGTGCTGTGCCTGGGCGAGTCGCTCGTCGACCTCTTCTGCGAACGCCCGGTGGCCGGCTTCGAACAGGCGGACGCATTCGTGCCGCACAGCGGCGGTGCGCCTGCGAATGCCGCAGTGGTGGCCGCGCGATGCGGCGCGCGCACGTCTCTGGGCAGCGGTGTCGGCGACGACCCGTGGGGCAGGTGGCTGGAGCGGAGACTGCGCGCGGAGGGGGTCGGCATGGACTGGTTCTCGTGCGTGCCCGGCCTCCGCACCCCGCTCGCCTTCGTCGTCGTGAACGACCGTGCGGAGCCGGACTTCGTGATCTACGGAGAC
>Ga0209382_10004424_pt1 | contig 18816 bp, 17 predicted proteins | sample SoiMetdeltSBSDD5_FD_187599 | JGI IMG/M metagenome (GOLD analysis project Ga0209382, IMG submission 187599) | Bulk soil microbial communities from a Populus tree surrounding site in Tennessee, USA - Soil MetaG P. deltoides SBSDD5 (SPAdes) (version 2) | ecosystem: Environmental > Terrestrial >...
TACGCGAGTGGGGTGTCTACCGTGGACAGAGATTCGATCAAATCATCTGAGCTCTACGCTCTACGCTCCGAACAGAACAAGACGCTTCAGAGAGGTCAAGCCACCCCGCCCAAAGCGGATACCGAGCGCGCGACCGAGTGTTGGCACCCCACAGGCATCCGACCGGCGACTGCCTGATCGACGCGTGCTCGGTGCTGTTGCCCTTCCTCGAATAACATTAGCTGATCTCGATGCGATGGAAGTTCTCGGCGAATTCGTATCCCGGCTCGCGCCCGATGTAGCGCATCCAATCGGAGACCCAGCCCGGCGGGCTGGTGTCGAGTTGGCTTGCGTGACAACGGATGGCGGCCAGCTTCATGTCCATGAAGGGGGTGGCGTCCACGACGTGATTGGGCCGCTCGTAACCGGGTACCCACACCTCGTCCACATGGTGGGCGGCCAGACCGGCGCGGGCGAGTTCCGGGAATGCGTTTGGATTGCCGCAGTCAGGGTACACCGCGCACAAGGTGGCCTCGCCGACCGCGATATGGTCCGGGTGGGACGCCTCGACCGGGATGTCCAGAACCCGGCGCGGGAAGTGCGTGAGCACCAGGGATGGCCGGTGCCGGCGCAGTTCAGCGGTGATCGCCCGGCGCAGGTGGAGGTCGGCGACCAGCCGCCCGTCGGGAAGCCCGAGGAACGTGACCTGGCGCACGCCCAGCACCGCTGCCGCCTCCCGCTGTTCGGCCGCGCGGGTGGCGGCCAGGCCGTCGTCGTCGGACTCGCCGCCCTGCCCACCGTCGCTGCAGACGATGTATGACACGTCCGCGCCGCCGCCGGCGAGCATGGCGATGGTGGCGCCGAAGTGGAACTCCGCGTCGTCCGGGTGCGCCGTCACCACGAGTACCTGCCTACCCCGCATCTGCGTCATGTGGGTACCTCGGCCCGCAGCAGCGATTCGACCAGCGCGATGCGCCGGGGCGAGAGCGGCACGGTCAGGTGCAGCGCGGCCGGCGTCGCCAGCTCCTCGACCGGTGCGGGTACCGGGGCCAGACCGCGGATGCCGCAGGCGGCGAGGCGGTCCGCGGCCGCGCCACCCGGGTCGGCGACCACGACCCACGGGATGTCCTCGTGCCCGCCGGTCACCAGGTAGCCCAGGTCGGTCAGGCGCGCGGTGAAGGCCGGCTTGACCTCCCGGATCCGTGCGCGCAGCGCGCCGAAGCAGTCGCCGGCCTCCAGCAGCCGCAGCGCGCCCGCCAACGACAGCTCGCCGACCTGCATCGGTACCATCAGTTCCCGGACTCGCGCGGCCACCCCCGCGGACGCCACCGCGAACCCGCAGCGTAGGCCGCCCATCGAGTAGGCCTTCGTGAACCCCCGCAGGACGACCAGGTTCTCCAACCGGCCGACCAGCCGGACGGCGCTACCGGCCGGGCGCAGGTACGGCGCGGCGGCCTCGTCCACGACCAGGACCGCGCCGACCTCCGCTGCGGCCCGCGCGACCGCGGTCACCTCGTCGAAGCCGGATACGTGTGCGGTGAACGAGGGCCGGTCCAGGTGGACCACGGCCGGGCGGAGCGCGCCGATCGCGTCGCACAGCGCCGCCCCGGTGACTGGCTCGTCGAGCAGATGGATCTCGGCGCCGCGGCTGGCCGCCCAGACCTCCAGGTCGGGGTGGACCAGCGCGGGCGCGACGACCGGTCCCGCGTCGGCCAGGCCGGACAGGTCGCGCAGCAGTGCGGTGATACCCGCGCCGAAGCTCACCTGGTCCGGTGCGAGCGGGCAGCCGAAGTGCTGGGCGACGACCGGGGCGCCCCGGATGCCGCCGTACGGGTCGTCGACCGGGTAGTGCCCGACGGTCGGGTAGCCACCGGCCGCCGCGACCGTGGCCGCCCAGAGGTCGGCCGGCGCCGGTTCCAGCAACGGCGCCTCGTCGTCGGCGTAGCGCAGGTCCAGCCGTACGCCCTCGGCCGGCTGGCCCCAGGCAGCGGCGGCCAGCCCGTACCGGCGCGCCGGCCGCGGTCTCAGGTCGTGGAGCGGGTCGACTGTCCACTGAGGATCCGCCGTACGGTGGAGCCGCTCGGCCACGTGAGCACCTCCTCGGATGGTTCGTAAAGACAGAACCGGTGCCCCGACGGGTCGGCGAAGCGGATCGTGCGGCCGATCTCCTTTGAGCCGACGGCCCGGCCGGTAAACGCCACACCCCGGGCGGCCAACTCGGCGCGGGTACTGTCGATGTCGTCCGTATGGAACACCAACAGGTAGGTGTCGTACCGGATACGCCGCCCGTCGTCGGCGGATCCGCCCGGCCGCAGCGCGATCGGCACGGTGCCGGTCGCGAACGCCGGGCCTCCAGCCGCATCGGGCTGCGGTCGCAGGCCGAGCACGTCGCGGTAGAAGCGTGCCGAGGCGCCGAGGTTCGCGACCCGTAGCCGTAGCTCGGCCATTGCCGCGGCGGCGCCGGGCGCCCCGTCTAGCAGGTAGTGGTGGCCGTGCGTATCGGTGCGCCGGGTATCGCCGTGCGCGAACACCATAGTTAGTCCGTCCGATGTGGATGATGGGAAGCGGGTGGCCGGCGACAAGTTCACCGACACCACGAGCGGGCCGGCGTCGTACTTGACCACGCCGTGCCGGTTGCTCGGGTTCGTCTCCTCCTCGATGACCGGCAGACCGGCCACCGACTCCAGGAACACACGCTGCTCGGCCAGCGCGTGCGCCTCCAGAAAGAGGTACAGCAGCGGGTGGTCCCGCAGGCTCATCGCGACCTCCTCAGTATCGGAACCGCCACGGGGGGCCGGGTATCGCGCAGGCGCCGGCCGGTTCCAGCCGCCCGCCGAGGTCCGGGTCGCGTACCAGCCCGGCCAGGTCGGCGCGGACCACCGCCGCGGGTACGCCCACCTCGCGCAGCACCGCCGCCCAGTGTGCCGCGGGCCGCTCGCCCAGACGGGCCACGGCCGTCGGCTCGCCGCTCGCGCCGCAGGTCCGGTACAGCCGCAGGCGCGTGCCGGCCTCGACCGCGTCGACCGCGAGGTACCCGTCCACCGTCCTGATCGGACGGTCTAGCGGCCCCCACCGCCCGGGCGCGGCCGCGCGCAGGGCCTGCGCGCCGGCCAGCAGCGAGGTGTCCACCCGGCTACCGCGCCCGGTGCGCTCCCGGAGGTACAGACCGGCGAGGATGCCGGTACAGGCCAGCAGGCCGCCGGTGGCGTCGACGAGGGTCAGCGGAGACGGGAACGGCGGCTCGCCCGGGGGGTTCAGTGCGACGCCGCACCCCGCGTACGCCTGGACCAGGAAGTCGCCCGCGATCGCGCTGGGCGGGTCGGGGGCCGAACCCCATCCCGACGCGTACGCGTAGACCAGCCCCGGGTTGTGCGCGGCGAGGTCGGCGGAGTCCAGCCCGAGTGACTCGGCGCGCCCTGGGCGCCAGTTGTGCAGGAACACGTCGGCCGCGGCAACCAACTCGTCCAGTTCGGCGCGGCCGGCGGGCCGCTTGTAGTCCAACTCGACCACGCGCTTGCCGTGGTTGTAGGCCAAGTAGGCCGCGCCGATCTCGCCGGCCAGGGGCGGGCTGCCCCGGCCGAAGTCACCACCGGGCGGCTCGATCTTCACGACCTCCGCACCCAGCATGCGCAGCAGACCGCTGGCCAGCGGGCCCTGCAACCGCGAGCTGATCTCGACGACTCGCAATCCGCGCAGCGGCGCGCCGTCCGGCCGGTCCGGCCGGTCCAGGCGGCCCACGCGCGCGTCCGTCTCTGCGTGGGGGCTCAATGTCCACAGTGGAAGGGGTGGGCCGGGTTGATACCGGACCGGGCTCAGCGCTATTCCGCAGGCGTTGGCGGCCTCGCGGACCTGGAGGAGGTTGTGCCGGGCCACCGCCTCAGGCAGCGCGTCCGGCAGCCGGCACCGTCCCGCCAGGTACCGGTACACGAACGGCAACCACGCGGCGCTCACTGTACGCGGGTCGGCGACCCCGAGCCGGGGCCAGAATCGGGCCCAATCGTCGCCGGACAGTACCTCGAGCTCGACCCAGTACCCGTCCGCGGTCCGGAACGGTGGGCCGCCCGTACCGCTCGCCCGGTACGGGAACTCTCCGCCGCTGGTGGCGATCGCGATGTGGTGGTTGAGTAGCAGCAGCGCGCTGCCCGGGACGGACACCTCGACCGCCGCCACCGGGAGGCCGCGGCGCTGGGCGATCAGCGCGGCGAGCATGCCCTGGGTGGCCACCACCCCAGCGGCGAACGAGGCGAGGTCGACGCCGGATCGCCGGGGTACGCCGGGGTCCCGGCCGTGCGCGGCCATCAGCCCGGTCAGCGCCTGCACCACCGTCTCGGCCCCGGCCGGCGCGGGGTGCCAGTCGATGTGGCCGTCCACCCGGTGCCCGTCGGCCCGCAGGGACAGGGCCGATTCGCCGTCTAGTGTGGACACAGTGGCGGTCGCGCCCAGCGTCGCCAGGTGCTCTGCGCACCGAGCCGCCGGGCCGGCCGCCGCGACCACGGCGCACCCGTCGAGCGGGTCGCGGGTGGCGTCGCGTACCGGTGCGGGACTGCGGACCGCCACGGCTACCTCCGGTCCAGCCGCTGCGCAGGCACGGTCGTGATGACCTCCCGCAGTCGGGGCAGGTCCACCTTTCCGATGCGGGTACGCGGGATGGCATCGAGGACGAACAGCTCCTCGGGCAGCTTGAACGGTGCGAGCGTCTGCCTCAGCGCGGCCCGCAGCCCGTCCAGAGTGGGGTGCTCACCGGGTACCGGCGCGACGCAGGCGCTGACCGTCTCGCCCAGCACCGGATTGGGCTGTCCAACCACGGCTGCGTCGGCCACCCCGGGACAGCGCAGCAACGCGGCCTCCACCTCGACCGGATCCACCTTCAGCCCGCCCCGGTCGATCTGGTGCTTGATCCTGCCGTGGATGTAGAGCCGGCCCTCCTCGTCGAGGTGCCCGAGGTCGCCGGAGTAGTACCACCCGGAGTCGGGTGCGGAGTTCCAGTACCGCACCGGGTAGACGGCGCGGGAGAAGGCGACCTCGCCGGTCGACCCGACCGGGAGCGGCTGGCGGTCCTCCCCTACGATCGCGACCGAGTCGGGTTCCGGGCGGCCGACCGAGCCACGCAGGATGTCCTCGGTGTCGGTCGTCGCGACTCCGACGCCCTCGCTGGATCCGTACATGAACATGAAGTCAACGCCGAGCCGTTCCCAGATCGCGTTGACCAGGTGGGGCGGGAAGGGCGCGGCCGTTCCGACGCTGAAGCGCAGCGAGTCCACCTTGTGCCGGTCTGCATCCAGGCGGTTGAGCAGCAGCGTGAAGTGCGCCGGCGCGCCGTTGACGACGGTGATGCCCTCGGCACCGACCAGGGTGAGGGCCTCCTCGGCATTGAACCGCTCCAGCAGGACCAGCCGGCCACCGCCGATCAGCGCGGCGACCGCCATCATCAGCCCGAACCCGTGGGACAACGGCAACTGGGCGAGGTGCACATCCTCCGGGCCGAACCGCAGCCAGCCGGCCAGGCCCTGCCAGCGCCGCGCGAGGTTGCCGTGGAAACCCATGGTGGCCTTGGGCGTGCCGGTCGTGCCGGAGGAGATGAAGATGATGGCTGGATCGTCGGCACCGGCGGCGCCACCGACCTGCGGCGCGGGCACGTCGTGGTCCGCGCCGGTCGCCACCGACCACCGCACGCACAAGTCGGGGAGCAGATGATCGGTGACCGCGACGACCTTCAGGTCCGGGTGGCCGCGCCGTACGGCCTGCAGGGCCCCCATTGGGGTGGCCCGCCCGCCGGACGGCTCGTAGATGAGGGCCGTGGCGCCGGTCAGCTCGACGACGGCGGAGAGTTCCGCGCCGGTGGACTGGTAGTCGACTCCGACGTGGACCGCGCCGCACTGCCAGGCCGCCACCATAGCTACGATGAACTCGCACCGGTTGGCCACCGAGCAGACCACCCGATCGCCGGGCGCGACACCCAACCCGCGCAGGATACTGGCGAGCCCGGCCACGGCGTGCCCGAGCCCGGCGTAGGTGAGGCGCTGCCCGCCGCCGATCAGGGCGGTGCGGTCCGGCCAGCGCTGCCATGACCGGGCGATCGAATCGGCGAGGGTTGGTGCTTTCTCCGCCTGCATGCGCGCTCCCGTCGACCGGTTCCGCCCAGCATGGACAGCCCGGGCCCCGGGTGCCTTCTCACAGCTTGCCCGCTTGACGTGCGGGTCGCGCAACCGGTGAGAAGCTCGGCCGGCGCGAACGGTGCCAGCATGGCGGGATCGTGTGAACCCGCCACGGAGGTGTATCTCATGCTGACCGGAGCCAGGTTGTCCCATCTCATCGTGTACGCACACGACCTCGCCGAATCCACGCGGTTCTACCGTGACCGGTTGGGCCTGCCCGTGCTGGGGGAGGACCGCGACTGCGTGCGGTTCGACGCCGGATGTATCGAACTGCACCTGCAACCCGCGGGCGCCCACGGCGTCCAGCTGTTCGGGGAGCGGGACGACTCGTCCGACGTGGTGTTCCTGGTGGAGAATCTGGAGCGGATGCGCACGGCGCTCGAGTCACGCGGCGTGGTGTTCAAGCGCCGCCGCAGCTATGAGGTGGGTCTGGTGACCGACTTCTACGACCCTAACGGTCACCGTCTCATGCTCTACGAGCCGTCACCGACCGCGCTGACCTGGCCGAGCGCGGACAAGATCCGGCAGGTGTGGGCGGAGGCCGGGCTCGGCGGCGCGGAGGTGATCGGCCCCGGGGCCGGCCCGGCGACCGGCACCGACGAGGAGACCGGACTGTTCGGCAACCCGCTCATCTACCTGTTCATGTTCGAAGACAGCCAGACGGCCGCGTATGACTTCTACAACGACGCGCTCGGCCTCACCTTGCTGGAGCGGGTGCATTGCTGCAACCAGGACTGCGATGCCGAGATCGAGGGGATCGTCAAGTACGACGGCGGCGGGGTCTTGCTCTCCACCCACCACATGCACCAGTCGAGCATGGTGGTCGACGATAGCGGGCAGCCCTACTCGCCTCGCGAGTTCCACGCGGAGCACGGGCAGGGCATCGCGCCGGTGTTCCGGGTCGACGACATCGACGCGCTGGTGGACCGGCTCGCCGCGCGGGGGGTCGTGTTCGGTGACGGAGTGCGGCACGGCGCTGACGGCGCGCTGGCGCGCTTCGAGGATCCGTTCGGGCACCCGTTCTTCCTGCACGAACCGGCCGGCGCGGCGGTACCGGCCTAATCCGCGGGTGGCACGTTCTGGTTGAGGTGGAACACGTTGCTGGGGTCGTACCGCCGCTTGAGCGCGCGCAATCGTTGCCACGCCTCGGGGTGGTACGCCTCCTCAACCCGCTCGGGCCCCTCGTCGCCGAGTTCGTTGACGTAAACCCCGGCCTGGAACGGGCGCAGCGCGGCCCACGTCCGCTCGACCCAGCGGATCGACGCCTGCGCCTCGGCCGGCTCGTTCCACACCGCGTCCACTGCGCAGTTGAAGGCGGCGGAGCGGTGGCTCACCGCCGTATCCAGCTCGCCGACGCGGGCCACCGCGCCGCCCAGCGGTGAAATCATCACGATGGACTCGGTCGAGCGGATACGCGAGGCGTGCTCGGCCAGCGCCTCGATTGCGGCGTCGCTCAGTGCCGGCAGGTGCCCGGACCGGCCGTACACGCAAGGCCCGAAGCGGCCGGCCATGTCGTACAGCCGCTGGAGGCTGGTGTAGCGCATAGTCCGGATCCCGTGGACCAGCGGCGGTCCCAGCGCCCGCATGGGGGCCAGGTCCCGCTCGGCCCGCTCGGCCGGCCCCACGTGGCACACCGCGATGGCCACGACGAGCCGGCCGTGCAGGTCGGCGTCGATGAACGGGGCCGGAGGCATGCGCAGCACGTTGCACTGCGCGGACAACTCGTCGGGGGCCTGCGCCATGAAGTCGCGATACCAGCGCATGACCCGGCGCAGTTCCCCGGCCGGATAGAACGCCGCGCCCCCGGTGACCCGGGGGCCGACCGGGTGCAGCCGGAACTGGAGGGAGGTGGCGACGCCGAAGTTGCCGCCACCCCCGCGCACTCCCCAGAACAGGTCGGGGTTCTCGGTCGCGCTGACGGTGCGCGCGACACTGTCCGCGGTCACCAGGTCCAGCCGGACCAGGTTGTCCGCGGCCAGTCCGTGGCTGCGCATCAGCCAGCCGTACCCGCCGCCCAGGGTCAGGCCGGCCACGCCCGTCGTGGAGATCCTGCCGCCGGTGGTGGCCAGACCGGCGGCCTGCGCCTCCCCGTCGAACTGGCCCCACAGCACCCCCGGCTCCACCGTGGCCAGCCGCCGTTTTGGATCGATCCGCACGCCGCGCAGGCCGGACAGGTCGAGCGTCAGGCCGCCATCACTGACCGCCCAACCGGTCACGTTGTGCCCGGTGCTGCGGACCGACAGCTCGATGTCCTGCCGGCGCGCGTAGGTGATCGCCGCGCTGACGTCGGGCGCACCGGCGGCCCGGACGACGAGCAGGGGTCGGCGGTCGACCCGTCCGTTCCACACCGCCCGAGCCGCGTCGTACCCGTCGTCGCCCGGGCGCAGCACCGCACCGCGGACCAGACCGGCGAGGTCGCGGGCGGCCGCGACGCCGCCGGTCGGGCTCACCGTCCGCTCACAGACCGTTGGCCAGGATCCGCCGCAGGTGCTCCCCGGCCGGGGAGCGCTTCGCCTTGGCGGAGGGCTCGTAGAGGTAGAACACGTGACCGGACGGGTCAGCGAACTCCACGGTCGCGCCGATGTCGGACCGGGTGACGCCGCGCGGGAAGGTGAGTCCCCGCTCGGAAAGGTCCTTTACGGCAGTCTCGATGTCGGAGGTGTGGAAGACCACCGCCTTGCCCCCCATCTCCTTGGGGTTCACCGTGCGCGGCGGGCACGGGTGGTCGATGATCTCATCCTCCTCGCGGACCGTCTCGAGGGAGTGGGTGGTGAGGATGATGCCGCCGGTGTCGTACTTGACGACGCCCTCCTCGTCTGCGTTCGACGCGCGGCTGCACGGCCCGCCCTCGATGTCGCGCAGGCCGAGGGCCTCGGCGTAGACGCGGACCGCCTCGTTCGCGTCGCGTACGAACAGGAACAGGTAGATCAGTGGCTTGCCGTCCAGCTTGAAGGACTCCAGGGTTTTCTTGCGGTTGGGGTGCAGCGCGCGGACCGCTTCGATGCGGTCCCCGCTGGGCCAGGTGAGTGACTCGTCCGACGTCTCGTACAGCGTGAACCAGTGTCCATCCGGGTCGTAAAAGTCGGTGATGGCACCGATCTCGTAGCGGTGGGTCTCGGTGAACTGGACGCCCCGCGCCTCCAGGGCCGCGCGCGCTTCGTCGACGTTCTCCACGAGAAACACGATGTCGGTCGAGTGGTCGTGCTCGTTCGGCAGCGTGATGCCGTAGTCCGCGGCGCGGTTCAGCGCCAGAATGACCTCTCCGGTGTCGTACTTCACCGAACCATCGTCTTCTTCGATCACCCGCAGCCCCAGCGCGTTCTCGAAGAACTCGCGGGATGCGGCGAGGTCTCTGACGTACAGGAAGAGGTAGACGATCCGGTGGTCGGTCAGCATGGTGCACTCCCTTCACTCAGTGATGGATCCTGGCGCCGCCGGTCATGAGGTCGAGCACCTTCTCCGCGCTGCCCCACTGGAGGCTCTCCGCGGACGGCTGGTAGAGGCAAAACACGTGACCGGACGGGTCGTTGAACCGGGTAGTGGCACCGATGTCGCTGACCCCGGTGGTCGAGCGGAACCGCAGCCCGCGCCGGATCAGGGCCTGCTCGGCGGCTTCGCAGTCGGCGGTGTAGAAGACCAGGAGGCAGGCGTTGTACCGGACTAGTTCAGGATCCACAGTGGACTCGCACAGCACGAGATCGAGCGAACCGGTACGGAACCGGTAGCCCTCCGGTTCGGGGCCGGCCGGGTGCAGCCCGAGCACGTCCCTGTAGAAGCGCACCGATTCGGCGAGATCGGTGACGGCCAGCCGCACCGCCACGATCTCCGTGACAAGCGCCGGATCGACCGGGGGCTTCCGGTGGAGCTCGTAATGGTGGCCGTCGACGTCGGTGAGGGTCTCGGGTAGCTCGGTCTCGGACGTCCGGCACACGAGCGTCACCGCATCGCTGGCCTCGCTCCGGAACTTGCGCTCCGCGAACAGGTTGATGGACAGGATGGTGCCCCCGGCGTCGTACTTGACCAGTCCGTGGTGCTCGTGCGGCGGGTGGAACTGGTTCTCGATGACCCGCAGCCGCAGAGTCTGTTCGAGGAACCGCCGGTGGTGGGGGAGCGAGGAGATGTCGATGAAGACGAACATGAGCGGGGCATCCGCGAGGCTGCCGTCGGCGTTCACGTCTGTGTCACCTTCACTGTCGGTCGGTCGGCGGGGTCGTGGGCCGCCGAGGGCCGGCCGGGGTCGAAGGGGGCCAGGGCCGCGACCGGCTGGCCGGTGACGATGGAGTCGGCGAGCGCCCGACCGGCGCCGAGCCCGGCGGGCAGGCCGTGACCGCCGAAGCCGGCGATGACCCACAAGCCGTCCGCGCCCGGTACCGCACCGATCAGCGGCCGGCCGTCCGCGGTGACGTCCATGATGCTGGCCCACCGCCAGCCGACCGTGAACGTCGGGAAGCCAGGGAACGCCGCCGGCAGGAACGCGTCCAGGGCGTGCTGTACGGACTCGTTTAAGGCCACGACATCGGTGCGCTCGGCGTCGCCGGTGGCCCGGTCGCGGAGCCCGCCGATCACGATGACGCCCTCGGGGTTCTGACGCCAGTACACGTTGCCGAAATCGACCGCGAGGCCTACCCGGAACACGGGCGGCAGCGGGCGCGTCGCCATCACCTGCCCGCGTACCGGTCGGATCAGCGGCGCCAGGGCGGCCACGAGCCGGGCGATGGCGCTGTTGCAGGCGAGTACCACCTGTCCGGCGTGGACCGGACCGCGTCGCGTGTGGACGGTGTACCCGTCCGTGCCGGTCCGTCGCACGCCGGTGACTTCGGTGTCCGGCGCGATACGCGCGCCGTGCCGGACCGCGGCGGCGGCCAGCCCGTACACGAACCGGGCGGGCTGGATCGCGCCGCCGTCGGGCAGCCAGCGACCGCCGGCGAAGTGGGCCGCGATCCGCAGCCCCAGCAACTCCTCGCATCCGGCGCGGTCGAGCGCGTGGAGCGGTGCGCCGGTCGCCGGTCGCCGGTCCACTTCGGCGCGGTAGAGCTCGAAGGTCGCCGGGGTGGCGGCGAGCGAGAGGTGTCCGGGGGTGGCGTGGTCCGCGTCGATGTGCTCGTCGGCTAGCACCGATCGGACCAGCGTGGCGTCCTCGAGCGGGTGCTGGCCGGGCAGGAACATGCCGGCGTTGCGGCCGCTCGCGCCGCACCCGATCCGGCTCCGCTCCAGCAGCAGCGGGGCGAGCCCGCGCCGAGCCAGCCAGTACGCAGTGGCGACGCCCATCAGCCCGCCGCCCACCACCGCCACGTCGGTGCGCGGCGGCAGCGCCCCCGGCCCGGCGATGGCGTTGATATCCACAGTGGACAACCAGTATGTCGGTGCCTCCGCGGAAGCGGAGGGAGACGCAGAAGGCGCCGGGGGCCGTGACCTCAGGTCCATCGCCACCCCAGCGCCTTCCGCATCGTCATGTTTCACATCACGCCTTCGGTGGCGCCGGCAAAGACAGGCTCGATCTCGCGACCGCTGGTGCGCGTCCGCCACTCCTCCATGATTTCGAACAGGTCCGAGGGGGGCGTGTTGAGCACGTCGGCGTAGATCTCGTCGTCCTTGGTCACGACGATGTCGAACGCGGTGAGTTCGCCCGGGGTCAGCGTGCCCACGCGGGCACCGGTCTCCTCGTGGATGAGGGCCACCGGACCGGTGGGGGAGTGGAAGTGCGTGCCCACGGGCGGGTAGTGGTTGACCGTCGCCGGCCCGAAGATGAGGGGCTTGTCGGGGTCGGTGAGGATCGGACCCATCGCGGTCTGGATCTTCCACGACACGCGCCAGATCGCGGTGCCGGGGAAGTCTGAACCGCCGACCCCGTTGGACTTGACGATGCCGTCGTTGGGCCGGTTGAAGTTCTGCTCGACCCGGATCGGGCCCAACGCTGCCTGGATGATCTCCCCGCCGTGCATGAGAATCTTCAGGTACATCTCGTTGCGGCCGTCACCGTCGAGGTCCATCCGCGGGCTACGGTGCATCAGCACGATGCCGTTCTTGACGCTCATCTGGTAGTTCTCGACCATGCCGTCGATGGTGAGCAGGCAGGAGCAGACGCCCTTGAGCAGTTCCACGCCGCCGATGTTCGGGAAGTTCTGGTTGAAGCCGCGCACCGCCTGGGTGTACGTCTCCTTGGTGCCCTCCGCCGCCGTCAGCGAGGCGATACGACCCTCCATCGCGATGTAGTCCGGGTCGTTCTGCGCCGTGACGCGATCCTGCGCCGACCGCCACCGGAACACCTCGACCACCTTGATGGTGGAGCTGCCGTTGCGCCCACTGCGCAGTACCTCGATCGGGTAGTCACCGGCGTAGCCGTGTTCCCGGAGCAGAGACCACTTGGCCCGGACGCTGTTGACCAGTTCGTCGACGACCGACTGGTCCGCCTCGTAGGTCTCCATTTGCACCAAAGACTCGTTGCGATAGACATTTACCGACATGCTCTTCTCCTCTTGACATAGACCCGCAACGGCGTACTCGGAATCCTGCCAACGCATCCCGGCTGGTCCTTCTCGTGGCTTGCTGTAGCCCTCGGTGGGCTGGGCAACCCGTGAGTAGGCTTGCGGTCGGCGACGCGGAAGCATGCCGAGCATGGACCTCGGCATCACACTTCCGACCTCTGGACCGCACGCCTCCCCAGACGGAATTGTGCGCATGGCGCGCGGGGCCGAGGAGCTCGGGTACGCCTCGGTATGGACGTACGAGCGGCTGCTGTACCCGCTCGCCGATGTACCGCAGCCTGGCGGCCCACCGCGCCCGCTGCCCGACCACTATCGCGTGACCTACGAGCCGCTGGAGACGCTGGCGTACGTCGCGGCCCACACCCGTACCGTCACGCTCGGGGTGAGCGTCCTCGCCGCGCTGTTCCACGTACCGGTCGCGCTCGCCCGCCGGTTGGCCACGCTCGACCGGTTCAGCGGTGGGCGGGTGGTGGCCGGCCTGGGCCAGGGCTGGATCCGGCAGGAGTTCGCAGCCGCGAACGTCCCGCTGAGCCGGCGCGGCCGGGGCTTCGAGGAGTTCATCGCGGCGCTGCGCGCGACCTGGGGCCCGGATCCGGTGTCATTCTCTGGGTCCTTCTACCGGATCCCGCGCTGCGAGGTGGCTCCCAAGCCCTGCCGTACTACCGGGATCCCGATCCTCGTGGGCGGCTTCGCGCCCGCCGCGATTGAGCGCGCCGCCCGGATCGCCGACGGGCTCAACCCGATCGCCGTGTCGTACAAGGCGCTGGCCGGCACGGTTGAACGTTTCCGGAATGCGGCCCGGCTGGCCGGTCGCGACCCCGCAACCCTGCCCGTGGTCGTCCGGGCCAACGTCCCCATGACCGAGGAGCCGCTCACCGGGGACCGACCGCTCCTCGGCGGCTCGCCGGCCCAGATCGCCGAGGACCTGCGCCGCCTGGCCGAGCTGGACATCGACCACGTGATGTTCACCAACCTGGCGCAGCCGCCGCTGGACGACCAGCTGCGGCTGCTGGACCGGTTGGCCGGTACGGCGGTCGTGGGGGCCCGTACGCCTCACTGAGCCCGCAGCACGCTGTACGCGTACTTCGTCGTCTGGATGTCGGTGAGCTCGAGCTCGGCCTCGGCGCACAGCGACCGGAACTCCGGCTCGGTGCGTTCCCGACCGCCCTCGCTGCCGACGAGCATCAGCAGGTCCATGAGCTTGCCCGGGAACGGGGCGTTGCCCGGCGGGATGACGAACTCCACGATCAGGATGTGGCCCCCGGGCGCCATGGACTGGCGGCACTTGGCCATGATCCGTGCCGCGGTCGCGTCGTCGAACCCATGCACGATGTTCTTCAGCACGAAAATGTCGCCGCGCGGCACGGATTCGGTGTAGTCGCCGGGGCTCACCGTGCACCGGTCGGCCACCCCCGCCCGGGTGAGCGTCTCCCTGCTCCCATCCAGCGCGTGCGGTAGATCCACGAGTACGCCGCGCAGCCCCGGGTGCGCGGCCAATACGGCGGCGAGCAGTTCACCGCGCCCGCCGCCGACGTCGACGACGGTGCCCGCGTCGGGCCAGTCGCGCTCGGCGAGGACCGGCCCCATCGGCGCGGTCTGCCGGGCCATGAACTGATCGAACACCGCGCTCACGTCCGGGTGCTGCTCGAGGTACTCGTAGAAGGAACAGCCGTACACCTTGTCGAAGGCCGGTTTGCCGGTCTGCACGCTGTAGTCCAGCGCGCCGAACAGCTCGTAGCTGGGATGGCCGGACCAGATCGCGAACGCGTGGCGGGACTCCCGGGTGCCGGTCCGCAGTAGCTCGGCGACCGGAGTGAGTTCGTAGCGGCCGTCGTCCCGCTCCGCGAAGACGTCGAAGCTGGCCAGGACCCGCAGCAGCCGGCCCAGCGCGCCGGCGTGCAGGTTGGCCGCGGCGGCCAGGTCCGGCACGCTGCGCGGGCCGTCGGCGAGCAGATCCGCGAGGCCGTACCTGGCCGCGACGTGTACCGCCTGCTGCACGCGGTTTCCCAGCAGCAGCCTGGTCAGAACCGCGCCGGGGCGCTCGGTGGGCTGTGTCATGGGGGCCTCCTTCGCTCGGACGCGCAAAGTCTGCCGGCCACCGCCACGCCCGGGCTCCTCACACGTTGCTCTTCCGGAGCAACGTCAGAGTAGGGCGGGCGGGCCGCGGCGTACTTCAATGTGAGCGAACCCCTTGCGCGTGGAGATGGAGGGCGTGCGATGCCGACGGAACAGAACAAGAAGCTGGTCCTGGAGATGACCGAGGCATTCAATACCGGGGATATATCGATCTGCGATGAGTTGCTCGATCCGGATCCGTCGCCTCGCCGCGGAGAACCGGGCGTGCCGCGGACCAGCGGCGAGCTTAAGAAGAAGATCGCGGCGGTACGTCGGGCGTTCCCGGATCTGCATTACGAAGTGGATCGGATCGTCGCGGAGGACGAGTCGGTGGCGTTTCACTGGATCATGACCGGTACGCACGGCGGTCCACTCCTGGGCCACCCGCCGACGAACCGGGAGATCACCCATTCGGGTACCGACGTGGTGACCTTCAAGGACGGCAAGATCGTGGAACACTACGCCGCCGACAACTTCGCCGACCTGCTCGGAAAGCTCGGCATCCAGCGTGGTGGCGGTCCCGCCGCGTGAGTCGCCGGCGCGGAGTGGGTACACTTCGATGGGCTTTCAATCCCTTTCCAACTTCACTTTTTCTACAGGGGGAGAGCAATGATCACCGGTGCCCATGCGGTCATCTACAGTGAGGAAGCGGACGAGGTGCGGACCTTTCTCCGGGACGTACTCAAGTTCGACTCCGTCGACGCCGGTGGGGGTTGGTTGGTCTTCGCCCTGCCACCGTCGGAAATAGCGGTACATCCCGGCGACCACAAGAGCGCGCACGAGCTCTATCTGATGTGCGATGACCTCGACGCGACGATCAAGGAATTAAGCGCCAAGGGCGTTGCATTCGCGCCCGTCACCGTGCAGCGGTGGGGCAAGCTCACCTCGCTGGCGCTGCCGGGCGGCGGCCAGCTCGGCCTCTACGAGCCAACCCACCCCACCGCGATCTAGCGTCATGTAGTCGTAATGGTTTACCTACATTGCTGGTCGGGGTGAGCGGGCGACGGTCAACACCTCGCCAATAAACTCAAAAACGACCACAAATACGCAATACGAGGGCCCTGTCTCAACCGGGGTCGGGAGGAATCAAGGGTACCTTAAAGAAATCGTCAAGCGTCCGGAGGCAGACTGCGTAGGGCCTCCATGACGCTGGCGGTGATTAGGTGCACGCAGATTTTGAGATCGACCAACGTAAGGCGCCGAAGCATCACGAGGCCGCGGTTGCCCGCGTGATAGAGGCGATGCGGGCGGAGTTGGACGAACCCCAGCCGCTGAAGTTGCTCGCGCAGCGTGGGCTGTTCAGCCAATACTATTTCCACCGCGTCTTCCACGACGTCACCGCCATGACCCCCGCCCGCTTCCTAGCCGCGCTGCGCATGGCCGAGGCACGCCGGCTACTGGTGCACTCGGCGATGCCGGTGACCAAGATCAGCGCCAGGGTTGGATATACCAGCCCGGGCACGTTCACGACGCAGTTCGGCCGGCTCACCGGGGTATCGCCGGCGCGGTTCCGGGACCTCGCCCGCTCGCTCGGGGACGAGCCGGTGGCCGCCAGGCTGCCGGCGGTGCGCGCGGCGGCCCGCCGGCAGCGCGGTGCCATGCTCGGACTGTCCGGGCCGCCCCACTCGGAGTCCCTCGTGATCGGGCAGCTGTTCCCGATGGTCAGCTCGCACCGGCCGGGGCTGTGGACCCTGGCCACCGGGGTCGACCAGGTGCGGCTGCCCGAGGCGCCGGTACCCGGCGAGTACAGCGCGTACCTGGTCGTGGTGCCGGCCCACGTGCGCCTCGTCGACGCCCTAGTGGAGGCCCAGCCGGACAGCTATCTCATCGGCGCCGTGCGCATGTCGCTGACCTCCGACGGCCATCGGAGCGCGGCGAAGCGGGTCGCGCTGCGCCGGCCAGAGCCGACCGATCCGCCGATTCTGGGGATCATGCCGATGCGCTGGCTGGTAGACACGGATGTCGTTAACGGCCGGCGGTGACTACGGTGGGCAGAAATGAACAGAGCTGAGTTGCGGGACTATTGCCTGGCCAAGCCAGGCGCCTGGCAAGACGAGCCGTGGGAGGGCGACGTCGTGGCGAAGGTGGGCCCGAAGATCTTCGCGTTCCTCGGCTCCGACGATGGGCCGGTCGGCAGCGTCGGCCTCAAGTGCGCGTCGAACCGCGAGGTGGCCAACGAGTGGCTGCACCGCTACCCCGACGACGCCTCGGTCATGCCGTACATCGGCCGGTCCGGCTGGAACACGCTGCGCTTCGGCGGCGCGATCCCCGACGACGAGATCCGCGAGGCCGTCGACGAGTCGTACCGCCTGATCGTCTCGAAGCTGCCCAAGCGCGACCGGCCCTAGCCGCGATACCGCTAACCCAAAGATCGTCTGGTGCGGTACGCGCATGCGGTCCGTCTACTTGCGACGGAGGCGACGCGGGAGCTCGCTGAGCGGCTGATGTCCGCGCTTTCGCCGGGAATGCTGGCACTGGCGGACCTGGCGTGGAACCGCAAGCCGGGAGAAGGTCACGCCGCCTGGCGTCTCCTATCGTGCGTTCAAGGTCCAGACGGCGCACAGTAAGGAGACTTCGGTGCTCTCCGACTACCCCCGCGTGTTCAGCCCGCTGCGCATCGGCCCGATGGCCGTGGCGAACCGGATCTTCATGCCCCCACACGGGATTCCACTCGTCGCGCCCGGCCCGCACGGGACGCGGGTGCCGTCGGAGGACTTCGCCCACTACTACGCCGAGCGGGCCGCCGCGGGCGTGGCCCTGTTCGGCCACAGCCTCTCCGTCCTGCCGCTGCTGGGCGGGCTGCCCTGCCCGGCGTACGAACAGGCCATCGACTCCTTCGTGGTGGTCGCGGACATGGTGCACGAGCACGGCGCCCGCATCTTCGGCCAGCTGCACTACTCGTCCCTGGCCACCGGACCGTGGGAGCCGGTGAGCCCTCGCGCGCCGGTCCTCGGCGCGTCGAGCTACCAGCGGTACGAACGCTACGACACCCACCACGAGCTGACCACCGCGGAGATCGCCGATCTGGTCGCGATGTACGGGCGCTGCGCCCGGCACCTGAGCCAGGCCGGGTACGACGGCGTCGAGATCCACGCCTCTCACGGTGTGCTGATGGAGCAGTTCCTGTCGCCGTACTTCAACCACCGTACCGACGGCTACGGCGGTAGCCCGGCGAACCGGCTGCGGCTGCTCGTCGAGGTCCTGGAGGCGGTCCGCGGCGCCGGCCCGGGCCTGGCCACCGGTATCCGGATGATCTGCGACGAGCTGCTGCCCGGCGGGCTCACGCCCGACGACAGCCTGGCCGTGCTCTCCGCGCTGGTCGACCGCGGGTTGTTGGACTTCGCCGACATGGACATCGCGGTCGAGCCGCAGCAGGCGTCGCTGATGACGACCCCGTCGCTGATGGCACCTCTGCACCTGCGCGATCTCGTGGCCAATGTGCGCAAGGCGTTGCCGGCGCAGGTCGCCGTCATCAGCTCGCTGGGCCGGGTGACCAACCTGGCCGACGCCGAGCGGATGCTCGCCGAGGGCGTGGTCGACATGGTGGGCGCGGTGCGCGGGTTGATCGCCGAGCCGGAACTGGTGCGCCACGCCCGGGAGGGCACCGAGGAGCGCAGCCGTACCTGCATCGGCACCAACTATTGCATCGCTGCGGTGCAGCACTCGGGGGCGTTCGGCTGCGCCATCAATCCGGCCAGTGGCCGGGAGCGGCGGTGGGGCACCACGACGTTCACGCCCCCGGCGCGCCCGGGCACGGTCGTGGTCGTCGGCGGCGGCCCGGCCGGGTTGGAGGCGGGGCGGGTGGCCCGACTGCGGGGCCACCGCGTGGTCCTGCTCGAGCGCGAGCGCCGGCTGGGCGGGCAGTGGCGGTTGTGGGCCGAGGTACCCGGGCGGGACGTCTTCCACACCGCGATCGACTGGTACGAGAAGGAGCTGGCCCGGCTCGGGGTGGACGTCCGCACCGGGGTCGTCGCGCACCGGGACGCGGTCCTCGCCGAGAAGCCCGACGCGGTCCTGGTCGCGACCGGGTCCCGGTACGTCACCAGCGGGTGCAGCGGGTACCAGCCGGTCGCCCTGCCCGG
>Ga0209382_10004426_pt1 | contig 18808 bp, 16 predicted proteins | sample SoiMetdeltSBSDD5_FD_187599 | JGI IMG/M metagenome (GOLD analysis project Ga0209382, IMG submission 187599) | Bulk soil microbial communities from a Populus tree surrounding site in Tennessee, USA - Soil MetaG P. deltoides SBSDD5 (SPAdes) (version 2) | ecosystem: Environmental > Terrestrial >...
GAAGGCCTCACGGCTCATGACTGGCTCGCCCGGGTGATGGCGCCGTCGATGCTCGACGTAGGTCGCATAGTCGGGCAGGCCGACCATCAGATGCGCGGTTTGCACGGCCATCCGATACCAGGAGCGGAGACGGTCACGCACGGGCAGTGCCAAGGTCTTTCGTGTCATAGCCGACCTCACTGGTTGAAACCGTCGGAGTTGCGAGGGCCTTGCGGATGCTGATGACGCCGCTCACGATCATGGCCACCACGATAGCCATGAACACGGCGCACAGGGCGGCATCGAGATAGTTAGCGAAGATGACCCGGTGCATGTCGGCGACGCTCTTGGCGGGAGCCAGGACCGTTCCTTGAGCAAGCGCCTCGCTGAAGCGGTTCGCTTGGGCGATGAAGCCGATGGCCGGCGCCTCGTGGAAGACCTTCTGCCAGCCTGCGGTCAGCGTGCACACCACCAGCCAGGCGGTCGGGACGATGGTGACCCAGGCGTAAGCCTGGCGCTTCATCTTGAACAGGATGACGGTCGCGAGGATCAGGGCGATGGCGGCCAGCATCTGGTTGGAGATGCCGAACAGCGGCCACAAGGTGTTGATGCCGCCGAGCGGATCGACCACGCCCTGGTAGAGGAAATAGCCCCAGGCGCCGACGGCGAGCGTGGTGGCGACCAAGTTGGCAACCCATGACCGGGTCTCGCGCATCGTCGGCACGAACGTGCCGAGCAGGTCCTGGATCATGAACCGGGCCACCCGCGTGCCGGCATCGACCGTCGTGAGGATGAACAAGGCCTCGAACAGGATGGCGAAGTGGTACCAGAACGCCATCAGAGTGCTGCCGCCGATGACGTTGGACAGGATGTGCGCCATGCCGACGGCCAGCGTCGGCGCGCCGCCGGTTCGCGACAACACCGTCTTCTCGCCGACGTCATGGGCAAGCTGCGTCAGGGCATCGGGCGTGATCACGAACCCCCAGCTCGAGATCTTGGCGGCCGCATCGGCGGCGGTCGATCCGATCACGGCTGCCGGGCTGTTCATGGCGAAGTAGGCGCCCGGCTCGATGACGCAGGCCGCGATCAGCGCCATGATGGCCACGAACGACTCCATCAGCATCGCACCATAGCCGATGAAGCGGATCTGGCCCTCGGTCTCGATCATCTTCGGCGTGGTGCCGGATGCGATCAGCGAGTGAAAGCCCGACACCGCGCCGCAGGCGATGGTGATGAAGAGGAACGGGAACAGGCTGCCGGCGAAGACCGGCCCGGTGCCGTCCACGAACCTGCTGACGGCCGGCATCTTCAGCTCCGGCATGACGATCAGGATGCCGATCGCCAGCCCGATGATGGTGCCGAGCTTGAGGAAGGTCGAGAGGTAGTCGCGCGGCGCAAGCAGGAGCCACACCGGCAGCACCGAGGCGATGAAGCCGTAGGCGATCAGCATCAGCGCCAGGGACTCGCCCGAGAACGTGAACATCGGCGCCAGCGTCGGGCTCTCGCTCACGCTTTGGCCGAATACGATGGCCGCCATCAGCAGCACGAAGCCGATCGCCGACATCTCGCCGATGCGATGCGCACGCAGGAAGCGGCTATAGACGCCCATCAGCATGGCAATGGGGATCGTCGCGAACACCGTGAAGGTGCCCCACGGGCTGTCGGCCAGGGCCTTGACGACGATGAGCGCAAGCACCGCGAGCAGGATGATCATGATGCCCAGCACGCCGAAAAGCGCGATGACACCGGGCACGGCACCCATCTCGGATTTGATCATGTCACCGAGCGAGCGGCCGTCTCTTCGCGTCGAGAGAAAGAGGATGATGAAGTCCTGCACGGCGCCCGCGAACACGACGCCGGCGATGATCCACAGCGTACTGGGCAAATAGCCCATCTGCGCGGCGAGCACGGGGCCCACCAGTGGCCCGGCGCCGGCAATAGCCGCGAAATGATGTCCGAAGAGGACGTACTTGTTGGTCGGTACGTAGTCGAGGCCGTCGTTGCGTCTCGTGGCCGGCGTCGCCCGCACCGGATCGATGCGCAGAACCCTGTTGGCGATGAAGAGGCTGTAGAAGCGGTACGCGATCAGATAGCTGCACACCGCCGCGACGACCAGCCAGACCGCGTTGACCGTTTCGCCTCGGCTCAGGCCTACGATCGCGAAGGCGGCCGCGCCCGCTACACCCACCAATGCCCAAACGCTCCAATGCAGCGGCGAGCGTTGCGCCGTTCCGTCCGTGGTCGCCATGCCGTGGCCTCCTGCGTGTCGTCTCCCTCCCCCTTGCTTCGGATCGAATCAGGCTCCACCCCCAATCCCACTGGTGTCAACCTCGGGCATGGCTGGCCGAGGCATTAACCATGTCGCTGGCCGCCGTCGTCCTTTTCCTGAGCGGGACCTCTCCCCGGATGCGGCACTGGACGCGACAGGAGCGCACAGTGGAAGTCGGCCCCCCCTGCTCGAGCTCCTCCTTGCCGACCCGCGGCCAGCGACAGGGATCTGCTGGAGCACCACCGCCGCGTCATAGTAGGTCTGCGGCCAGCGGAGGCCCGCCCTGCTGACCCCGCCCGCACGCGCCGTGACCGTGGGCGACGTTCCTCTCCGGCGGACCAGGGCGACGGTAGCTGGCGTCGCCACCTTTGCGGCCAACTTGCCTGCTTCTCTGGGTCTCCCTGTCAGGCGTGTTGCAGACGGCAGTAGCATGAGCCTCCGTGCTCTTCGGATGTCGGCGCTTTCTCTCGGATGCCTGCTGGGCCTCGGTCTCGGCGCATTCTATCTGGTCGGAACCGTGGCCTCCGCACCGGCCCCCGAGGAGATCGGCCCCGCCCCTTCGGACCTGTCGATCGAGCCGGTGACCATCGCGAGCCCCTCGGGCAGCCGGCTCTCGGGCTGGTTCGTCGCCGGGCGGCCGAGGACCGGTGCCGTGCTGCTCATGCACGGCCTGTGGGCCAATCGGCTCGATATGGTGGACCGGGCAAGACTGCTGAACGAGCACGGCTTTGCGGTGCTTCTGTTCGATTTCCAGGCGCACGGGGAGAGCACCGGCCAGCGCGTCACCTTCGGGTACCTGGAGGCCCAGGATGCGCGCGCGGCCTTCGGCTTCCTGCGGCGCCGGATGCCGGCGGAGCGGATCGGCGTGATCGGCCTCTCGATGGGAGGCGCAGCGGCGGTGCTGGGCGAGCTGCCCGCCGATGCCATGGTGCTGGAGGCGGTCTACGCCGACTTCAGCAAGGCGGTGGAGAACCGCCTCGCCTTCCTGCTCGGTGCACCGGGGCGCTATCTGGCACCGATGCTGACCTGGCAGGTGCAGCTGCGCCTGGGGTTCGACTACAAGGTGCTGCAGCCTGCCGAGCGCATTTCCAAGCTGCGCGTGCCCCTGCTCCTCATCGCCGGCGGCGACGACGGGCTTGCGACACTGGAGGAGGCAAAAGACCCTCTTTGCGCGTGCGCGCCAGCCCAAGCAGCTATGGGTCATTCCCGGCGCACGCCACGTCGACTTTCACTACCACTACCCGACCGAATATGAACGGCGGGTGCTGGCCTTCCTCCGCCGGCGCCTGAACCGCTGACGCGCATCGGCGCGCGCGCCCGAAGATTCGCTTGGGGCTGCCCCTCACCCCGACCCTCTGCCCGCAAGCGGGGAGAGGGAGTCACGGCGGAGCTCGTGACGGGCTCTGCGATGGGTGACCTGCGGTGAGCGCGGGGCTCTTGCCTTGACCCCGCGCCCGGGCGCCCTGACATTGGGGCTACCTTCCCTTCCGGTGCGAGACCCAGCTCCATGACGACTGCCGTGGCCGCCGCAGCGGCGCCCAACCGCGCGCTGATCGGCATCGCCTGCATGCTGGTTGCGAGCTCGCTGTTCCCGGTCATGAACGGCCTCGTGCAGATCCTGAGCGAGCGCTACAGCACCGAGCAGGTGGTGTGGGCGCGCGCCGCCTCGCATCTGATGTTCATCCTCGGCCTGTTCGCCCCGCGCTTCGGGGTGGCGGCGCTCCTGCGCACCGTCACCCTCAAGTGGCAGATCGTCCGCTCGGGCGTGCACCTGGCCTCGATGCTGTGCTTCTTCACCGGGGTGAAGTACCTGCCGCTGGCCAAGGCGGCCTCCATCAGCTTCACGACGCCGTTCTTCGTCGCCCTGCTGGCCTGGCCGATGCTGGGCGAGCGCATAACGCCGAGGCGGCTGGCGGCGATCCTGGTCGCCTTCTTCGGCGTGCTGATTGTGATCCGGCCCGGCACCGAGGTGTTCCAGTGGGCGTCGCTGTTCATGCTGGGCAGCGCCGTCTGCTACGCGCTCTACCAGATCCTGACGCGCCGCGTGGCCCGGCACGGGGACAGCGCCGAGACCTCCGCCGTCTACAGCGCGTCGGTCGGCACCGTGGTGATGGGGCTGGTGGCCCCCTTCGCGTGGACGCCGATCGCCGGCTGGGCCGACGCCGCCCTGCTGTTCTCGCTCGGCATCATCGGCGGGCTCGGCCACTACTTCGTTGCCCGCGCCATGATCTACGCCCAGGCCAACATCATCGCCCCGTTCGGCTACTGGCAGCTGGCGGGCTCGGTGTTCGTCGGCTACCTGATCTCGGGCTATCTGCCCGACGCCTTCACCTGGATCGGCGCCGGCATCATCGTCTGCGCCGGCGTCTACATCGCCTGGTGCGAAGCGCGCGAGCAGCCGGCGCTGCGGACGCAGCGGGCGTAGGGCGTCTACTCGAGTCGGTCGCCCCCGCAGCCTGCTTGCCGCGCACAACTTGCCCGGGTTCCGGGTGGCATCGATCAGGGTTTGTACCGATTCCCGGCGCGGTTGCGAGCTGGTCTGCTCGGTTGAAATCACGGCGAGCACTCCTGGCACGGCGGGCTCTTCGCCAACACGCCGCCGTGCGGCGCGACAGGTCCTCGTTCAAGACGGGCCCTCGCTCGAGGTCGACGTATGGAGCGCCAGGGACAGCGGCGACACGATGGGCGATCCGATTGGCATCGAACAGCGCAGGACTGACATCGTCTTTCAAGGCGCACGCGCGTCATCACCGATGAGCTCGAGGATCTCCAGCGCTCGCGCGGAGCCGTCGCCCGTCTTTGACTGACGCGATAAGGACACGTGAGGCTTCCCCATGAAGATCGAAGACGTCCGCGCCAAGGCCTTCGCCATGCCGCTGAACGATCCGGCGTATCCGCTGCCGCCCTATCGCTTCTACAATCGCGAGTTCATTGTCATCACTTACCGCACCGACCCGCAGATACTCCGCGACGTGGTGCCCGAGCCGCTCCAAGTTGCGGGCGACACCGTGGCCTATGAGTTCATTCGAATGCCGGATTCGACGGGTTTCGGCGACTACACCGAAACTGGCCAGGTGATTCCGGTGCGCTTCAGGACCCCACAGGGCGAGGTCCAGGAGGGCGGCTACGTGCACGCCATGTATCTCGACGACAATTCTCCGATCGCGGGAGGTCGGGAGATCTGGGGTTTCCCGAAGAAACTCGCGACGCCAAAAATCACCCATGAGCAGGAAACTCTGGTCGGCACTCTACACTACGGCTCCGTCCTGTGCGTCAGCGCCACCATGGGCTACAAGCACCGCGAGCTGGACTTGGGCCCAATCGCGAAGGCGATGGCCAAGCCTGCGTTCATGATCAAGATCATTCCTCACGTCGATTGCACGCCGCGGATTTGCGAGCTCGTGCGCTACTACATGGAGGACGTGAAGCTGAAGGGCGCGTGGTCGGGCCCGGCGGCGCTGCAGTTTTTCGCGCATGCGATGTGCGACGTGGCGCGCCTGCCCGTCCGCGAGGTGGTCTCGGCTACCCACTACATCGCCGACCTGACGCTGGGACTCGGAGAGGTCGTCCACGACTACCTCGCCTGATGCGATCGTTTGCTGGCCGTCGTCTGCAACCCGCGCGCTCTCGCGCACAATCAAGGACCTGGCACATGTCGCGTTTCAAGGGAAGGATTGCAATCGTCACCGGCGCCGCCAGCGGCATAGGCAAGGAGATCGCCATCCGTCTCGCGGCGGAGGGCGGCTCGCCCGTCATCGCCGACCTCGATCTCGATGCGGCGCGCAAGACGGCCGAGGGGATCAAGGCCGAGCATGGCGATGCCTTCGCGGTCGCCATGAACGTCACCGACGAGGCCCAGGTCGAGAAAGGCGTGGCCGACGTGATCGCCAAGTATGGCAAGATCGACATCCTCGTCAGCAACGCCGGCATCCAGATCGTCAAGCCGCTCGTCGACTTCCCCTTTGCCGATTGGAAGAAGCTGCTGTCGATCCATCTCGACGGCGCTTTCCTGACGACGCGCGCGTGCCTCAAGCACATGTACGCCGCCAAGTATGGGCGGGTCGTTTACATGGGCTCGGTACACTCCAAGGAAGCCTCCAAGCTGAAGGCGCCCTACGTCACGGCCAAGCACGGCCTGATCGGCCTCGCCAAGGTGCTCGCCAAGGAAGGCGCCGAGTACAACGTCACTGCCAACGTCGTATGCCCGGGCTTCGTTCGTACGCCGCTGGTCGACAGGCAGATCCCCGAGCAGGCCAAGGAGCTCGGCATTACGGAGGAGCAGGTCATCAAAGAGGTGATGTTGAAGGAGACTGTCGACGGCAAGTTCACGACTACCGACGACGTCGCCGACGCGGTCCTGTTTTTCGCCGCAGCCAACAGCAACGTGATGACCGGGCAATCCATGGTCGTCAGCCATGGCTGGTTCATGCAGTAGCGCCCCGGCGCGCTCTTCACTACTTGTCCGGGATAACGATCCGACGATCGCGCGTATTCACCACGAAGATGGCGAGGAGCTTTGCCGGTTCAGTGGCGCTGGCGTTCCTGCTGACCTGATGATGATCGCCAGACTTCTCCGTCCAGCTCTCACCAGTGCGATACGTGCGTTCGGGCCCATCATTCACTTTGCTGCGTATCGCCCCCTCGAGTACGCGCGCATAAATGAAGGCCGAGGCCGGGTGGCGATGTGAAGGCGATCCGGCACCGGGCGCGTATTCGACCAGAACGGCACGCAGGCTCTTGCCCGGGACATTCGGCAACTCCTGGTCGAAAACGACGGACACCTTCGCTCCCGGAGCAGGCGTCTCTTGCCCGGCGACGCCGGTCGCGAGCAGAGCGGCCACGGCTGCGAGCAGCAGTGCAGTCTTCTTCATGGTGCTTCTCCTTTCTTTCGCGGCGCGCGCAAACGACCGACTCTCGAGCGGCATGGCGAAGGCAGTTTCTCGAGACGTCAGCCGGTTCCACCAAACCAGCCCCTCAAGCATACTTTCGTTCTTGCTTGAAGACCCGGTCGGAGACGTCCTCCATCGGCGAGGTTGTCTGCGGCGCCGCCTTCGACTTGCCAACAAAGATATCGTGCATCACATCGAACACGCGCACACCGACGTCCTGCGGTGTCGGTGCGAGCCAAGGCGCGGCCTGCAATGTGGTGCGGGCATCCGAAAGCCCCTGCTGCCAGCGGTTGTTCATGGTGACCCGGCTGAACTCGTAGTCCTTGCATGCGCCTTGTGGCTCGTGCGGGCGATAGATGAGCTGCACGATGTCCATCTCGGTGACGCAGCCGAATTCATAGAGCCGGTTGGCCTGCTCGGTATTGCGCAACTCCGGCGGCAGGATTTTCATCAGCTCGTCGATGGCGTGCCGCACTTCGTGTTTTTGCCGGAAATTTTCGGTGGTGATGCGCGTGCGGCTGGAGAAGCGAATGTCTTTATCCCGTTCGCTCACTTCCTCGAGATTCGTCGGCAGTCGGCCGCGACCCTGAAAAACATCGACCTGGAACGTCAGGCGGCTGCGACGTGGGTAGTAATCCAGCACGTATTGCAGCGGCGTGTTGGAGACGAGACCGCCGTCCCAGTAGTATTCGCCGTCGATCTCGACCGGTGGAAAACCGGGTGGCAGCGAGCCGCTCGCCATCACATGCTCCGGGCGAATGGCGATTTCCGCGCTGTCGAAATAGGCAAAGCGGCCGGTGCGCGCGTTCACCGCTCCCACGCTGATGCGGATGCCCTTGGCGTTGTTGATGCGGTCGAAGTCGACGAGCTGTTCGAGCGTCTCCTTGAGCGCCGCCGTGCTGTAGTAGCTCGTGGGCATGGGCGGCGAGAACCACTCATGCGGCGGGCGCGGAGCGAAAAAGCCGGGTTGGCCAAACATGATCGCGGCAAGTCCGCCGGCCGATCGTTGCCAGGTCGCAACCGGCCCGGTGAGCCCGGCAGGCCACCACGCCGTCGGCGCTGTGACCGCTTCCCAGAAGCGACGCAACTGGGCCACGCGGTTCTCCGGAGGATTGCCGGCAATGAGTGCGGCGTTGATCGCCCCGATCGAGATCCCGGCCACCCAATCGGGCAGATAGGGCGATGACGCCAATGCCTCGTAAACGCCCGCCTGATAGCTGCCGAGCGCGCCACCACCCTGTAGCACAAGACCGACCTTCTTGCCGTACGTCGCCGGGCGCGGGGATGGCCTGGAGTCACCCATTGCGCGCTCCCTGGCAGAAGCCCGCACGTGCTCGAGCCGGACCAATCTGGCCGCGACGGTGGCGATTGTGCCGGTTCACACCTTTCGTTCCGATGAGCCCACTGCCTCCGATGACCACGATCTTCAAGGCGATCTCCATTTGGCTGAGGGCCAGGTGGACGCCTGCAGGTCCCAAGTCAGGCGCGCCGCCTCGAGGATTTGCGCCCCGATGAAGGTGAGTACTCCCGTACGGCTTTTCCCGGCACGCCTGGCTGCGGGCGGGTCGCCGTCTTGGAGGCGCTTGCACCAATCCGACGCCACTGGTGAGACGTTGGCGTCCGTCCTTTCGGACGCCAAAAAGTATTGAGCAAGATTGCCGCCTCAAATCCGGAGAAACCCTGGGAGGGGATCCTAGAACTATTGGATCGCCGCTGATCTCGAGTGTAGGTTTCACCGTTCGCTGCATGGCAGCGCGTTGGCCGGGCGCAAGGGGTTACGTCTGTCGCGCCCAATCGCGTACAGACCCCAGGCCAACGCCCGCTGCGTCCGCAGCGCGGGCTGCTCGCGCGCTTCGCACCGGGCATGTAGACGCCGGCGTACGGCAGCAAAAGGTGCACCCCCGTTGGCCTTCATGGCGGCCGCTTCGGACTTCTGTGCCAGTCGGAGCCGGACAGGTCAGGCTATTCCGGCAGGCCCGCTCGTCTGAGCCCCATCTCCAGTAAGGCGCGGTCCTCGAGGCGCGAGAAGCGCGTCTCCGCCACGGCGTACGTGGTGGTCAGCCCGGGGACAACGGCGAGAGCGCGGCGGACCACCTCGCGCGCCTCTTCCGTCCGACCCAAGTGTGCAAGCGCCGTCGCCAGCGCTCGGTGCGCCGGCGAGAAGTTCGGCTGCTCCTCGAGCGCCCGCTGCGCGGCATCCACCGCAGCCTCCAGTCGACCCGCGAACAGGTGCGCAAAGGCCAACCCCGCGCGCGTGCGGAAGGCCTGGAGGTCCAGCGGACTGAGCCGGAGGGCCCGGGTGAAGTGGGCGGTCGCCACCTCGTGCTCGCCCTTGTAGGACCGAAGCCAGCCAGAAAAGGTGAAGCCGCGTGCAGAATTTGGGTTGAGGCCGTGCGCGCGATCAATCGGCGCCAATCCAGCGGCGGGGTCGCGACCAAGGAAGCCGAGCGCGTAGCCAGCCATGACAAGGGCTTCCGCATCGTCAGGGCCTGTCACCAGGGCGCGCCGGGCGAGCGCCAACCCCTCGCGCGCCTCCTCAGCAGGGTCGCCCCAACGTTGGGGCACGCGCAGCGTGCGGCACCAGGCCGCCAAGCCGAGCGGGAGAGCATAGTCCGGATCAAGTGCGATCGAGCGCGCCAGCAGCCCGAGCGCCTCTTCCTGGCCCTCGCGCGTCATGCTGTAAACGAGCGGCAGAGCCCGCAGGACGAGGTCCCAGGCGTCCAAGCTGCCAGGCCGTTTACGCCGAGCGCGGTCCACCTCCGCCGCCTCGAAGCGCGGGGTGACAGCGCCAACCACCTCTTCCGTCACGCGGTCCTGCAGGTCGAACACGTCGGCTGCCGCCCCGTCGAAGCGCTTCGCCCAGAGGTGCCTGCGGGTCTCGGCGCTTACCAGCTGCACTGTGATCCGCAGCCGGCCACCGGCCTGGCGCACGCTGCCTTCCAGCACGTAACGTACGCCGAGCTCCCGTCCGACCTGGCTCACGTCCACCGCGCGGCCCTTGTAAGTGAAGGCGGAGTTCCGGGCGATTACGAACAATGACGGGATGCAGGACAGGGATGTGGTGATGTCCTCCACCAGGCCGTCGACGAAGTACTCCTGTTCCGGGTTCCCTGACATGTTCTCGAAAGGCAAGACGGCAATGGAGGGCTTGTCAGGAAGCGGCAGAGCAGGTGCAGAGGCGGCGCGAGGAGGCTCCGGCTGCCGTGCATCGTCGCCTGCTGCTGCTACGCCCGGATTGGCGGGGGCGTGCTGCTCCTCGACTTCCCCGACGAAGCGGAGCCCTTTCCGAGCCAAGGTGCGGATCAGGCGCTGGTCTTCGCCATTGTCCCCGATGGCCTTGCGGACGGCATTGACATGGCTGGTGAGGGTCGACTCGGAGACAATGCGGCCGGACCACACCGCCGCAAGCATGTCGTCCTTCGTTATGACGCGTTCGCGGTTCTGCACCAGATAGACCAGCAGATCGAAGACTTGCGGTCCGACTGCAACGCGCTCGGAGCCGCGAGTAAGCTCCCGGCGTTCGGTATCGAGCACACAGCCTGCGAACAGAAAGCGCACGTCGCCCCGCTCCACACCTCTATGCCCGCACCCTCCGCGTGATCGGTCGGGCAAGGCATTTTATAGCACCGTCCGCAGGAAGGTTCACTGCTGCCCCGAGCAGGGTCGCCGCGCTCTTGGATGAAAAAGCAAGGAGAATTCAAGAACAATCCAAGCCCCCTTCAAAGTCTTCCGGCCGGTCAGGAGGCATCCTTCGGTCATGTCGATCACGACGGATGCCCTCGATTTGGAACGGAGGCCCCTATGCCCAACCATTTATCGATCTGTGCCGCACGCGACCAGGTAAAGCGGCTAGGCGCACGCATCGTGGAGCTCGTTGATGCCCGTGCCGATGCCTACGCGGCAGCCGCCCTGTACGAAAAGCTGTCCAGACTCTCGAACGCGGAGTTGGAGCGTCGCGGCTTGGCGCGTGGGGACCTTCACCGACAGGTCACTTGAAACCTTGAGCAGGCGCTGACCGTCGATCGACGGCGGGCGGATTCGAAGCTCGCCCGGAGTCCGGCCGATTGGAGGGTGTCTTGCCACGGGAAGAGATCACATTGGCCGGTCTTGCCGGGCGCATGTTCGAGACTCTCGATGTCCTGAAGCTTGGCGTCGTGCTCGCCAGCGCGGACAGTTGCATTCTGTATGCCAACCGTGCGGCGCAAGAGATGATGCGCGACGGCGGCCCCATGCGTAACCGCGACGGGGCGTTGTGGGCGGGGGGCGAAGGGGCATCGGCCGGGATCAGGGCGGCGATCAGGCATGCGGCGCGCAACCACGGTGGCATCGGCAGGGTTGGTCTGACGGTGCGCCTGACCAACGAGGACGAGGCGCCGGTCGTCGCCCACGTGCTGGCACTGGCTGCCGGCGAAGCCGAGGCTGCAGGGGTGGCGGCTGTGTTCATCAACCCGGCGGTCGATGACGCAGCCAGCGCCCAGGCCGTCGCAACCACCTTCGGGCTTACTCCCGCCGAGACGCGCGTGCTGGGCCGCGTGTTGTCGGGAAGCAGCGTGGCGAAAGCCGCCGCCGAGCTCGGTGTCGCCGCCACCACGGCCCGCAGCCATCTCGACAGCATCTTGGCCAAGACCGGCGTGTCGCGGCAGTCTCAGCTCCACCGACTTGCCATTCAAATTACCTCAGCTACCCGCTAGCGATGGGAGAGGGTGCATGCCGTTGGAAGAAGTCACATAGGCGCTGTTTGCAGTGTGCAACGGCGTTCAAGTCGTGGGCCTACGTCCCTCGGATCGTGAAGGCGGCCAACGACAAAGAACGGGGCATCTTCCATCTCGTTCATGACAACGCGGTCCTGTGGCTCGTAGTTGAGTACACGACTAGTCCCGGCAGCCGGGCGCCGCGCCCCGGCAATCGCAGGAACGGCGCAAGCCGGGGAGGCATTCGCGCCCCGCGACGCCCGACCGCCGGCACCCGACTGCCGGAGCCGCATCAGTCGGGCGCGGGCGTCACGTCCGCGCTCGAGCCGTCGCCGGGGACATCGGAAATCTCGGTGATCAGCTTCTTCAGCACCGCCTCGGCGAAGGTCTCGAAGGTCTCGGCGACGATGTGGAAGGCATTGGGGCCGCCGATCACGTTGTTCATGTAGTACTGGTCGAGGTTGGGCTCGAGCGCCAGGATCGGCAGGCCGTTGATGGTGATGCCGGCCTTGACAGCGGCATCGCGGGCCGCCGCCGCCGGCTTGCCGCGGTTGTTGGCGCCGTCGCCGGATACGTCGATGACGCGCCGCCCCCCCACTGCATCGCTTTCCGCAAACAGCGTCATGGCGTGCTCGATGGCGCCGCTGATCGACGTTCCCCCGCCGTAGAGCCTGCGCGTGGTGCGCTCGATGGCGTCGGCGAGGGCGTGCATCGACTGCCTGTCGCGGATCACCATCCACGCCACCACCACCTCCTGCTGCGTCGGCCCCGTCCATTGCGTCATGGTGACGGCGATGGCGCCGGACCTGCCCGACACGATGGCCTCCAGCAGGCGGTCGCTGCGGAAGGCCTGCGCGTAGCCCATCTGCTGCAGCTTGAAGCGCTCGTCGCTGACGCTGCCCGAGACATCGACGGCGAGCACCAGCTGCACATCGACCGCCGTCTGGGCCGCGGCCGGAGCGGCCGCACCCGCCGCAGCGCCAACCGCGACCAGCAGGGCCAGGACCTGGAAAGCGAGCCGGAGGGCCATGGACCTCACCCTCCCGCTATCTGCGGCAGGATGTGCACCTCGCTCCGCGCCCCGATCTCCTGCAGCAGGGCGTCCTGGTAGATCTGGCCGTCGATGGCCACGGCCAGCCCCTTTTCCAGGTGCGGGGCCAGCGCCGGATACCTTCGTCCGAGGTGGCGAAACAGCTGATTGACGGTTGCCGCCTCGACGTCGAGCTCGGCGACGCCACCCGTGAACTGGCGCAGGTTGCCCGTCAGCGTCACGTGAGCCATCGCCGCCTCCACGCCCCAATCTCATCGGGGCGCTACCCGCCGCCGGACCTCTTCAGGGCGATGCCGATGTCGTAGGCCCGCGCCTTCGCCACGCCCAGCTCGTCCGCAGCCGCCCTCGCCGCATCGCTGAGGCTCATTTCAGTCAGCATCGGTGTCAATTTCGCGGCAATGGCCTCGTCCGTCACGGCGGCGGCCGCGGGCGGCCCGACGAGGACCACGATCTCGCCACGGGGCGGCGTTCCGGCCGCCCACCGGGCGAGCTCGGCCGGCGTGCCGCGGCGCACCTCCTCGTGGAGCTTGGTGAGCTCGCGCGCCACCGCCGCCTGGCGCTGGCTGAGCACCGCCTCGATGTCGCCCAGGCAGTCGGCAAGGCGCGGCGGCGCCTCGAAGAAGACGAGCGTGGCCGGGACCGTCCGCAGCTCGGCGAGGCGCGCCCGCCGTGCCGCCTGCCTGGCCGGCAGAAAGCCGGCGAACAGGAACGTATCGGTTGCCAGTCCGGCCGTCGTGAGCGCCGCCAGCAGGGCGCTGGGCCCCGGCAGGCTGATGACGGGATGGCCGGCGGCCAGCGCGTCGCGCACCAGCTTGTAGCCCGGATCGGAGACGAGCGGCGTGCCGGCGTCGCTGATGAGCGCGACCGCCTTGCCCTGGGTCAACTGGGCCAGGATGCGCGGGCGCTCGCGCCGGGCATTGTGCTCGTGATAGGGGCGCAGGCCCCGGGCCATGGAGAAATGCGCGAGCAGCGTGCCGCTGTGGCGGGTGTCCTCGCAGTAGAGCACGTCGGCGCGCGCCAGGGCGGCGAGCGCGCGCAACGTGATGTCGCCGAGGTTGCCGATCGGCGTCGCCACCAGGTAGAGGCCCGGGGGCAGGGGCTGGGCCAGGAGGCCCTCGATCTCCTGCGCAGCGCGCCGGGCGACCGCCGATGGCATGGCTTCGGGCATCTCGATTCCGTCGCGTTTTGCGGACTTGCCTATGGTGGGCTGAACCTGCACCCCCGTGAAGCCGGGAAATCGTCGGACCGTGAAGCCGTGAAAGTCGTGAAATCGTGAAATCGCCAAATCGTTGAACCCGCTCGGGATCTTTCGACTTCACGACTTCACGACCTTACGCCTTCACGACCTCACGATTCTTTCCGAATCGGCACGCCACGGCCGTCATTTTGGGTACAACGGCACACGAGCCCTTGCCCTCCGGCCGCCTTGGTTGCAACGTTAGCTGGCTGGTGACGCAATCGTGATGCGCTGCTCGGGGGGCCAATGGGGAGTGCTGCTGCTCGACTGCGCCGGCTGGCGCCCGGCGTCGCCCCGATGTTCATCGTGGCGCTCCTTGCCGCTGGGCTGGCGGGCTGCACGGCCGAGATGGGCCCCGTCGGGCTTGCCCCGCCCGCTCCCGATGGCCCGCCCGTGAAGGTGGCGATCCTGGTGCCGCTGTCGAGCCAGGGCCAGCCCGGCCTGATCGCCAAGAGCCTCAAGCAGGCGGCCGAGCTTGCCCTCTTCGAGCGCGACAACCCCAACCTGCAGCTCCTCGTCAAGGACGACCTCGGCACGCCGGAGGGCGCCAGGGCGGCTGCCGAGGATGTGCTGAAGCGTGGCGCGACGCTGATTCTCGGGCCGCTGTTCGCCAAGTCGGTGTCGGCGGTGGCCCCGGTGGCGCGCAAGGCGGGCGTGCCGGTGGTGGCCTTCTCCAACGACCGCCAGGTGGCGGGCCAGGGTGTCTATCTCCTGAGCTTCCAGCCGGGGCCGGAGGTCCAGCGCATCGTGGCGTTCGCCGCCAAGCGCGGCCGCAAGCGGTATGCGGCGCTGATCCCGCAGGACAGCTTCGGCAAGGCCGTGGAGCTGGCATTCCGCGACGCGGTCGGCCGCGCCGGCGGTGCGGTCGCCGCGGTCGAGACCTACCCCGCCTCCGCGAACGGCCTCCTGGACCCGCTGCGCAGGATCGGCACGGCCATCGCCGCCGCCGAGCTCGAGGCCGTCGCCATCGACACTCTGTTCGTTCCCGGCGGGCCCGAGTACCTCGAGAACATCGCGCGCCTGCTGCCCCACGCCAAGATCGACCCGGGCAAGGTGAAGCTGCTCGGCACCGGCGGCATGGACTTCCCCAACGCCGGCCGCGACAAGTCGCTGATCGGCGCGTGGTATCCGGGCCCAGACCCGCGCGGCTGGAGCGACTTCGCGCAGAAGTACGCCAAGACCTACGGGCAGGGGCCGCCACGCCTTGCGGGGGCCGCCTACGATGCGGTGAACCTCGCCATCGTTCTCGCCGGCGACGGGGGCTACACGGCGGCTTCGCTCACGCGCGCCGGCGGCTTCTCGGGGATCGACGGCCCCTACCGCCTGCTCGCCGACGGCACCATCGAGCGATCACTCGCCATCCTGGAGGTGCAGAAGTTCGACTCCGCCATCGTCGAGGCGGCGCCGAGCGCCCCGGGCCCCCCCGCCGCCCTCTCCGGCAGCAGCTTCAGCATCTTCAAGGCCTTCCAGTAAGTGGGCGTCAGACCCTGCGGGTCTGACACCAGGGGAATGGGGAGCAGGGAGGTGACGCGGGGTCGGACCAATCGCCTCCACCGTCGTGCCCTCTCTGCTGCGTCGGATGCGAGGGGTCTGACCCCATACGCACTTTCCCCGGCGAGGGCGCACCGAAGCACCGCCATCAGCCCAATGACGTATCGCCCGGTGCGCCCTTCCTGGCGGCGCTCAGCGGGGGAGGAGGTCCGGCGCCGCCCATGCCCGGCATCATCCGCCATGCGCCCTTCGTCGCCAAGGCCGTGGCCTCCCATCGGATGGGAACCCCGGGTGAGTGGTGAGATGGTGACGTGGTGAGGTGGTGAGTTTGGGGTGGAGACCGTAACCCCGGTCAGTGTTCATCCCAGTGGTGAAAACGCGGCCCTGCGTAAAGCACCTCCCCGAATCTCACCACTCACCACTCACCATCTCACCCTTGAGATCTGACACCGGCCGGGGTTTGCGCTAGATTCGGCTCCATGAACTGGCATCGCGACGGCCGCGGCTCGCGCCGCGGCTATCATCACGGCAACCTGCGGGAAGCGCTGATCGACGCCGCCCTCGATCTCATTGCCGAGAAGGGGCCGGCGGGGTTCACCTTCGCGGAGGCCGCGCGCCAGGCCGGCGTCAGCCCGGCGGCACCCTACCGGCATTTCCGCGACCGCGACGCCCTGATGGCCGACGTGGCGCGGCGCGGCTTCGAGCGCTTCGAGCAGCGGCTCGGTGCCGCCTGGGACGAGGGCCGCCCGAGCCTCGCCACCGCTTTCGACCGCCTGGGCAAGGCCTACCTCGCCTTTGCGCGCGACGAGCCCGCCTACTTCTCCGCCATGTTCGAGGCCGGCCTGTCGATGGCGGAGCACCGCGAGCTGGGCGAGGCGGGCGACCGTGCGTTCGCGGTGCTGCGCTCCGCCTGCGAGGCGCTGGCGGCCGGCATGCCGGCTGCGAAACGTCCACCTCCCATGATGATGGCGCTGCACATCTGGGCGCTCTCGCACGGCATCGCCAGCCTGTTCGCACGCGGCGATGCCGCGCGCCGGCCGCTACCGATGTCGCCCGAGGAGCTCCTGGAGGCGGCGGCCCTCATCTATGTCGAGGGCCTGGGCATCGGCGCCGGTGTCAAGGGCGACACGCAATAGCCCCTACCCGTCATCCCGGACGGAGCGATGCGAGCCGCAGGCGAGCAGTGCTGCCCCGGACTTGATCCGGGGTCCGGGACCTCGGGAGATGGGGCCCGACTCGTTCGACGAGGTCCCGGACAGCCTCGACTGCGTCTCGGCTTCCGGGATGACGGGTAGTTGGTTTGAATACGCTGCTCACGAGAGAGCGGCTGCAGGAGAACGAGATGGCGGCTGCGACCGCAGGTGCGGACAAGTGGAACTTCTGGATCGACCGCGGCGGCACCTTCACCGACGTCGTGGGGCGCGCGCCGGACGGCCGGCTCGTCGCCCGCAAGGTGCTCTCGCTCAATCCCGGCGCCTATGACGACGCGGCGCTGGAAGGCATCCGCCTCTGCCTCGACCTGCCCGCCGGCGCCGCCATCCCGCCCGAGCGTGTCGCCGCCGTCAAGATGGGCACCACCGTTGCCACCAACGCGCTGCTCGAGCGCAAAGGCGAGCCGACGCTGCTCGTGATCACCAGGGGCCTCAAGGACCAGCTCGAGATCGGCTACCAGGCGCGGCCCGACATCTTCGCCAGGAAGATCGTCAAGCCGGAGATGCTCTACGCCCGCGTGGTCGAGGCGGACGAGCGCATCCGCGCCGACGGCACGGTGGAGGTGCCGCTCGATGCCGTGGCGCTGCAGCGCGACCTCGAGGCGGCCCGCGCCGCCGGCATCGGCTCGGTCGCCATCGTCCTCATGCACGCCTACGCCCACCCCGGGCACGAACGGCAGGCTGCGGATCTCGCGCGCGCGGCGGGTTTCGGACAGGTCTCCGTCAGCCACGAGGTCTCGCCGCTCATCAAGATCGTCGGCCGCGGCGACACCGCCGTCGCCGACGCCTACCTTTCCCCCATCCTGCGCCGCTACGTCGAGCACGTGGCCGGCGCGCTGGGCACTCCCTCTCCCCGCGCTTCTTCAGCGCGGGGAGAGGGTCGGGGTGAGGGGCAGTCACACACTCCGACGTCGGAGCCTCTGGCTGCCCCTCACCCTGACCCTCTCCCCGCAAGCGGGGAGAGGGAATCCCCGCTCCACATCCTCTTCATGGCCTCCTCCGGGGGGCTCAAGTCGGCCGGCCTGTTCCAGGGCCGCGACGCCATCCTCTCCGGCCCGGCCGGCGGCGTGGTCGGCATGGCGGAGACGGCGCGGCTCGCCGGCTTCGACAAGGTGATCGGCTTCGACATGGGCGGCACCTCCACCGACGTGTCGCATTTCGCCGGCGAGTACGAGCGCTCGTTCGAGACCGAGGTGGCGGGCGTGCGCCTGCGTGTGCCGATGCTGCGCGTACATACCGTGGCCGCGGGCGGCGGCTCCATCCTAGTCTACGACGGCACTCGCTTCCGCGTCGGGCCGCAGTCGGCGGGCGCCGACCCCGGCCCCAAATGCTATCGCCGCGGCGGCCCGCTCACCGTCACCGACGCCAACGTCATGGTGGGCAAGCTCAACGCCGCAACCTTCCCGGCGATCTTCGGCCCTCGCCGCGATGAACCGCTCGACGAGGAGGCGGTGCGCTCCGCCTTCGCGGCGCTCGCGGCCGAGATCGGCGACGGGCGCACGCCCGAGGAGGTGGCGGACGGCTGCATCCGCATTGCCGTGGAGAACATGGCGAACGCCATCAAGAAGATCTCGGTGCAGCGCGGCTACGACGTCACAGAGTACGTGCTCAACTGCTTCGGCTCGGCCGGGGGTCAGCACGCCTGCCTGATCGCCGACACGCTCGGCATGGAGGCGGTGCTGATCCATCCGCTGTCGGGCTTGCTCTCCGCCTACGGCATCGGGCTGGCCCAGATCCGCGCGAGCCGCGAGCAGTCGGTCGAGGCGCCGCTGAGCGAGGCTGCGCTCGCCGGCCTCGATACCCTGCGCGCCCGCCTGTCCGCCGTCGCCCGCAGCGAGGTCGCCGCCCAGGGCGTGGAGCCCGCCGGCATCGCCGTCTCGGCCTGGGCGCACCTGCGCTACGACGGCACGGACACCGCCCTTCCCGTCCCGCTCGGCGAGGCGGCCGCCATGCGCGACACCTTCGAGGCCCAGCACCGCCAGCGCTTCGG
>Ga0209382_10004427_pt1 | contig 18807 bp, 16 predicted proteins | sample SoiMetdeltSBSDD5_FD_187599 | JGI IMG/M metagenome (GOLD analysis project Ga0209382, IMG submission 187599) | Bulk soil microbial communities from a Populus tree surrounding site in Tennessee, USA - Soil MetaG P. deltoides SBSDD5 (SPAdes) (version 2) | ecosystem: Environmental > Terrestrial >...
CGACGCGCACGGGCGGCAGGAACGCAAGGTCGGCGGCGAAGGAGGGGGGCGCGCCGGACCCGCAGAAGGCCATCGCGATAAGAGCAAGACGTCGAGGCATGGTGCACGGGAGCGCTCAGCTTGCCGGCAAGGGTGGGGCGGCGTCAATTCGCATGTGGGCCTGCCGACCTCGAATGACGGCTCCCCTCACGTCCTGGTGTACGACAACGATCCGCGCACGCTGTACCTGCGCGAAGGGCAGCGCTTCGGCGTGCGCCTCTCCGACCGGCAGGCCGTCGTTCTCGGGCTCGACGCGCTGCGCTGCCGGCGCTGCCGCAAGTCGGACGGCTCCACCTTCAACCCGCACTGACGGCCGCAGCGCCGCGGCTCACCAGTCGAAGAAGTCCTCGACGTCCTCGGGGTTGCGGGCGCCCGGACCCTGCACCGGCCGGTTGGCAGGAGCTCCGTCGCGCCGCTCGTTCCGTCCGCGCCCGCCGCCGCGCCCGGAATCACCGCTCGGCGCGCCGCCCTGCTGGCCGCCTCCGCCACGCTGTCCTGCGCCGCCACCCCGTCCGCCGCGTCCGCCGCGCCGGCGTCGGCGCCGGGCCGGATGCGCCGGACGCTCGCCGGCGGGTGGCGGACGGTCGACCGCCGGCGCCGCCTCGCTACCCCCTGCCGCCGCAGCGGCCGGAGCCGGAGCCGCGTCGGCCGCGCCGGCCTCCGGATGCTGACCGCCTCGCCGGCCACGGCGGCGCCGGCGGCGTCGCCGTCCACCGCCTTCACGGCCATTCGGGGGGCCGCCCGGGGTGGAGGGATCGGCTGCACCGTGGCCGGACGCGAGCGGCGCGCCGGCGGGCTCGGAGGGTTCGCCCGTCTCGTCAGCGACCGCGGCCGCAGCCTGCGGCTGCGGGCCGAACGGCTGGCCGCCGGGAGTAGCGCCGCCGGAGCCGCGCTCGCCGTGGCGTCGCCGTCCCCGGCCGCCGCGCCGGCGCCGGCGGCGCGGTCCGCCGCCGAACGGCGGCTCGTCCGCGCCGTCGCCCTCCGGCTCGCCCGCGGCGTCGTCCTCGGTCCTCGCGGCCGCGTGTCCGTCGCCCGGCTCCTGGGTCGCCACGTGCTCGGCCCACTGCGCGTGCAGCTCGGGATCAAGCAGGCCGGCCCGGGCCGCTACGTAGAGCAGCTCGATGGCCTGCAGGGTGATGGGCCGGCGCAGGAAGTCGCCCATGCGGAAGCGCCGGCCGCGGCGCGGGTGCTCGAGGCGCCAGAGAGTCAGCAGCACGTGCCGCAGCGCGGCCATGTCCTTGCGCGGAATGGACATGCGCAGCGCGGCGTGGTCGAAGAGGTCGTGCGCCAGCAGCAGCGGGTCGTTCACCGTCTCGCGCGTGCGCTCGACCCACGGGCCGAGGCACAGGAACGCGAGGAGCTGCTCGTTGCCCACGCGCCGGCGACCGCGGTCGATGCGGTCGAGCGCGGCGCCCACCGCGGCCAGCTGCCCGGCGTGCGTGCTCCACCAGGGCGCGACCTCGGGCAGCAGGCGCTGGAGCAGGCCGTGCTCGAGCAGCATGGGCAGCGCGCGCTCGGCGCGCCCGCAGGTCATGAGCTTGTAGATCTCCTCCAACACGCGCGGCGGGCTGCTGCGGGCGATCAGCTCGGACTGGGCGCTCATGGCGGCGGCCACGGCGGGATCGGGCTGCAGCTGCAGGCGTGCCAGGAACTTGATGGCGCGCAGCATGCGCACCGGGTCCTCGGCGAAGCGCGTGGCCGGGTCGCCGATGGTGCGCAGCACGCGGTCCTTCAGGTCCTGCACGCCGCCCACGTAGTCGATGACCTCGCCGGTCTTGACGTCGTAGAGCAGCGCGTTGATGGTGAAGTCGCGGCGCAGCACGTCCTCCTCGGCGTTGCCGAACTCGTTGTCGCGCGTGATGAGCAGGTCGCTCTGCACGCCCGGCTCGCCGCTGCCCTCCGGCGTGCGGCGGAACGTGGCCACCTCGATGATCTTGCCGCCCGGCCAGTGCACGTGCGCCAGCTTGAAGCGCCGCCCGATGATGCGGCTGTTCCTGAAGATGCGCCGGATCTGGCGCGGCCGCGCCTCGGTGGAGACGTCGAAGTCCTTGGGAATGAGCCCGAGCAGCAGGTCGCGCACGCAGCCGCCGACGAGGTAGCTCTGCAGGCCGGCGTCCACGAGGCGCTGCACGGTGGCGACGGCGTGCGGGTCGAGCGAGGCCGGGAAGATCAGGGTGTCCGCGTAGCGGACGGGCTCGTGGCTCATGAAGATCGGTGTTCCACGTACGCGACGGCGCGCGATCGGTCGATGCGGCCCGTCTGCGGGTTCTTGAGCGCCGTGCCGACGATCGCGCCGGCACAGCGGCGCAACGTGGCGGCGAGGTTCTGCGCGGTCGTGCCGCTGCCGGCCAGCACGGGGGCCGGCGCGACGGCGTCGGCCACCGCGGAGAGTTCGTCGGGGTCGGGCGGCTGGCCCGTAGCCGGGCCGGTGACCAGCACCGCGTCGGCGCCGGAGCGCGCCACGAGGTCGCGCGCGCGCAGCGGCGCCGGGCGCTGGTCGAGCGCCGTGGCGTGCTTGACGTCCACGTCGGCCAGGATGGCCACCTGGCCGGCGCCGAGCGCGGCGCGGCGGCGCAGGAGCTCGTCGGCGCGCCCCTCGATCAGGCCCTGGTCGGTGGCGGACGCGCCGGCCAGCACGTTCACGCGCACGAAGCTGCCGCCCGCGCTGTGCGCCACCGCCAGGGCCGCGAGCGCGTCGTTGCGCAGGACGTTGAAGCCCAGAGGCAGCCGCACGGCGGCGCGCACGGCGGCGCCGATGACGGCCAGCGCGGCGATCGTCTCGGGATCGGCCTGTTCCTTGCGGAACGGAGCGTCATGGAAGTTCTCGAGCAGCACCGCCGTGAAGCCGGTCTCCTGCAGCACGTTCGCGTCCTCCGCCGCCTGCGCCGCAATGGACGCCACGGGAAGGATCGAGCCCGGGGCACCCGGCAGCGCCGGAAGGTGCAGCACGCCCACCAGCCAGGGCCGACGCGCCGCGAGCAGGGACGGCGGGCCGCGGGAGGCAGCGTCGGGGGGCATCGCGGGATTATCAGCCCTGCGAGCCGCGGAACCAACCGTCTGGTCCCCCGGGGCGACCCTCGTGGCCGTCGTCCCGATCGGCTAACCTCCGCGCCCCGATGCCGACCGCCGACCTCGCCGACCTCGCCGACCCCTTCGCGGAGCTCGCCGCCCCGGGCGGCCTGCCGGTGCACCTGCACCGGACCACGGCCTTCAAGTCGGTCCTGGTGCAGTGGGTCGCCGAATGCCCGCTGGACGAGGGCGTCGCGGCGCGCGCGCTCCTGCCCGACCTGCTCACGCGCGCCACGCGGCGCCATCCCGGCCTGGCCGCCCTGTCGGCGCGCTGCGAGGAGCTGTTCGGCACCGATCTGCTCGCCACGGCCTCGGCCTTCGGCGACCGCCAGCTCCTGCGCATCGGCCTGCAGACCGTGGCCGATCGCTGGGCCGGCCGGCCCCTGTTCCGCGAGGCGGTCGACCTGCTCGCCGACGTGCTGCACGACCCTCCGCTGGTGAACGGCTGCTTCCGCGCCGATCACGTCGAGCAGGAGCGCAGCAACCTGGTGCATGCGATCGAGTCGCTCGACGACGACAAGCACCTGTACGCGTACCGCCGCATGATCGAGGCCCTGCACGAGGGCACGCCCTTCGCGCGGCACGCGTGGGGCTCGCGCGACGAGGCCCGCGCGCTGACCGAGCAGAAGGTGCGCGAGGCCTGGGTTGCGGTCGCCCGACGCGCGCCCGCGCGCCTGTTCGTGGTGGGCGACGTGTCCGAGGCGGACGCCCTGTGGGCGGCTGGGCGTCTCGCCGCCGGCCCGCGCGAGCCGCTCGGCGGGCCGGTCGTGCCGCCGCCGATCGGGGACCGCGCGCCGCGGTCGCTGCGCGAGGTGCAGCCGCTGGCGCAGAGCAAGCTGGCCATCGGCTATCGGCTGGCTACCGCCGGCCTGCCGGGCTCGGCGGCGCTGTTGCTGGGCCTCGTGCTGGGCGGCGACAGCTTCAGCCGCCTGTTCAAGCGCGTGCGCGAGGCCGAGGGCCTGGCCTACGGCTGCAGCGCGGCCGTCAGCGTGGAGACCGGCACGCTGGTCGTCCAGGCGGGCATCGACGCCGACAAGGCCGCGCGCGTGAGCGAGCTGGTGGCCGGGGAGCTGGCCTCGCTGGCGCGCGACGGGGTGCGGGACGACGAGCTGGACCTCGCGCGTCGCGCGCTCCTGCGGCGGCTCGCCGACCTGCGCGACAGCCCGCGAGCGCTGTGCGCCTTCCGCCATGCCGCCCTGCTGGCGGGCCGGCCGCACGAGCTGGCCCAGGCCGAGGCGGCGGTGCGGCGTTCGACCGCGTCCGAGGTCGCGGCCGTGGCGCGGGACGCGCGGCTGGACACCACCTTCCTGCTCGAGGGACGGCCCGCATGATGGACCTGTCGCCCCTCGCCAATCCCCTGGACGAGCCCATCCTGTGCGGCACCGCCGCGAGCGGCCTGCGCGTGCTGGTGAACCACCGGCCCGCCTTCCGGCGCACCTTCGCGGCGCTGGGCGTGAACTTCGGGTCGGTGGATCGCGTGGCCGGCAGCAACGGCCAGCCGGTGCCCGAGGGCCTCGCGCACTTCCTCGAGCACAAGCTGTTCGAGGACGCCGATGGCGACGTCTCGGACCGCTTCGCCGCGCTGGGCGGCAGCACCAACGCGATGACCGGCTTCGTGGGCACCACCTACGTGGTCTCCACGGTGGACGAGCCGCGGCGCTGCCTGCAGCTGCTCCTGCACTTCGTGCAGGATCCCTGGTTCACCGACGCACTGGTGGCCAAGGAGCAGGGCATCATCGCGCAGGAGATCCGGATGTACGACGACGACCCGGACTGGCGCGTGTTCTTCGGCCTGCTCGGCTGCCTGTATGCGAGCCACCCGGCCAAGGACAACATCGCCGGCACGGTCGAGTCGATCGCGACCATCGACGCCGCCACGCTGCGGCGCTGCTACGACCTCTTCTACCGGCCGCGCAACCTGGTGCTGGCCGTGTCCGGCGCGCTGCCGCCCGACGCGGTGGCCGAGGTGGTGGCCGCCGACCAGTCGCGCCGCGCGCCCGACGCCCGCCCGCCGCACGCGCGCGGCCGCGCGGACGAGCCGCTCGAGCGCCGGGCGCCGCGCTGGGAGGAGCGCCTCTCCGTGGCGCGGCCGCGGGTGCTCCTGGGCATCAAGGAGCGCGCGCTGGGCGGCGACGGGCGGGAGCTGCTGCGGCGCGAGCTGACCACGCGCATGCTGCTCGACCTGCTCTTCGGCCGCAGCTCGCGCGCCTGGGAGGAGCTGTACGGGGACGGCCTCGTGGACGAGAGCTTCGCCGCCAGCTACTCGACCGAGGAGAGCTTCGGCTTCAGCACGGTGGGGGGCGACACGGACGAGCCCGAGCGCCTCGAGGCCCGGCTGCGCGCGGTCTTCGCGCGCGCCCGGAGCGACGGCTTCGACGACGCCGCCTTCGGCCGCCTGCGCAACAAGCTGCACGGCTCGCTGCTGCGCGCGGTCGACTCGCCCGAGCACGTGGCCTTCTCGCTCGTCTCCGAGTCCTTCCGCGGCGTCTTGCCCTTCGAGGAGCTGGATGTCGTGGGCTCCATCAGCCCCGCCGACCTGCGCGCGCGCCTCGACGAGCACGTGTCCGACGAGCAGATCGCGGTGGCGGTCGTGCGGCCGCGCTGAGCGCCGTGGCCGCGACGCTCCACCGCGTCCTCGTGGGCAGCACGGCCAGCGGCAAGAAGGCGGTGGCCGCCGCCCTGCATCGGCGGCACGGCCTCGCCCTCCTGTCCATGGACAGCATGAAGGTCTATCGCGGCATGGACATCGGCACCGACAAGCCGGGCCCCGAGCTGCTGGCCGAGGCGCCCTTTTCGCTGCTCGACCTCGTGGGGCACGACGAGCGCTTCTCGGCCGGCAGCTGGGTGCGGGCCGCCGTCGACGTGGCCGCCCTTGCGCAGGCGCCGCTGCTCTTCGCCGGGGGCACGCCGCTCTACCTGCGGGTGCTCCTGCGCGGCCTGTGCCCCGCGCCGCCCGCCGACCGCGCGCTGCGGGCCGAGCTGCACGCCACGGGCGAGCAGTCGGGCGAGGACGCGCTGCGCCGCGAGCTGCGGGCGCTGGACCCGCAGGCGGAGGCCAGGCTGCAGCGGGGCGACACGCGACGGCTCGTGCGCGCCCTCGAGGTGGCGCGGCTCACCGGCCGGCCGCTGAGCGAGTGGCAGCGCGAGCACACGCGCCCGCCGCTCCCGGGCCGCTGGCTCGTCGCCGCGCTGCGCCATGAGCCGGCCGCCCAGCAGCGGCGCCTGCAGGCGCGCGTCGCGCACATGCTGCAGGCCGGCCTGCTCGAGGAAGTGGCGGGTCTGCTCGCCCGCGCGCCGTTCGCGCCCGAGCCGGCGCGCGCCATCGGCTACTTCGAGGCGGCGGCCCACCTGCGCGGCGACCTGCCGGCGAGCGAGCTCCTGCCGCGCATCGTCGTCCGCACGCGGCAGCTCGTGCGCAAGCAGCGCCTGCACCTGCAGCGGTTCGCCGAGATCCGCTGGGTGGACGTGGCCGAGGGCGAGGCGCAGGAGGCGATCGTCGCGCGTGTCGAGCAGGCGCTCGAGCTGGTCTAGTGGGGCTCGGCGGCCGCAGAGATCTCCTTGAGCGTCGCGTCGACCTCGGCCCTTAGCGCCGGATCGACGAGGCGCCGGCGGGCGGCGCGGAGGCGGCGGTACATCTCGTCGGCGTCCGGGACGCCGCGCACATGGAAGGCCTCCAGGAGCACGCCCAGCGCGTAGGGATCGCCGGGCTCCTCGTCCAGCCGTTCGCGCAGCTGCGCCAGGCCCTCCTCGATGTGGCCCTGGAGCAGCAGCACGCGCGCCATGAGCGCCGCGTGCTCGGGAATGAGCCGCTCCGGCAGCGGCTCCGGCAGCGCGCGCAGCGCCGCCTCGGAGCCGGCGAAGTCGCCGGCCGCCATGCGATCCACCAGCAGGAACAGCTGCAGGTCGGGATGATCCGGCTGGCGCTCGGCCGCGCGCTGCACGAGTGCGTTCGCGGCGGCCTTGCGCTCGGGGATCGCGACGCTGTCGCGCCGCAGCACGTCGAGGCCCTGCGGGCCGAGGTCGAGGCTCGCCCGCATGGCGGCGTCGGCGGCCTCCGGCCGGCCCGCCAGCTCGTGCGCCAAGGCAATGCGGGCCCAGGCGGCGGAGGTCATCTCGGCGCTCACGCCCCACAGGCAGCCGATGCGCAACGCCGCCGACTCGGCCTGGTCCGCCCGACCCTGGGCGATGAGGCCGTCGAGGAGGAACCACAGGAGCTCGGCCCGCACGTCGTTCGGACGATCCTGCGCCAGCGCGGCGCTGGCCGCAGCGATCTGCTCCGGGCGCCGCTCGAGCTGCGCGAGGAGTGACAGGCGCACGACGAGCAGGTTGGGATCGTTCGGCAGGAACTCCCGGCCGCGATCCACGACGGCCAGCGCCGCCTCGGGCGAGCCGGCCGCGCTGGCCGAGGCCAGCCAGGTGCCCGGGATCAAAGGCTCGGCGCCGCGCATGTGGCTCAGTGCCGCCTCGCGCGCGGCCGGGTCCTTCAGCTGCATGGCCTCCTGCAGGTCGGAGCCCGCGTCGCGCGGACGGGACAGGATGCCGCAGCCCGCGAGCAGGGCCGGCAGGACCAGGATCAGGAGAGCCGCGGCCTCACGCCGGAGGGCGGGCACGCTCCAGGCCGATCAGCGGTGCATCGGGCCGGTGGCGTAGGACTCGTCGTGCCACTCGTGGTTCGGATCGTCCCAGTCGAGGCCCATCACGTAGCGGTCCCACTTGCGGTGGGCGTTGCGCGCCTTCACGGCCCAGGCGTCCGTGACGTCCTCGGCGTGCTCACTGAAAGGCGTGGTGCAGCCGCCCAGCGGCGCGCACAGGAGGGCCAGCAGGGCGAGGATTGCGGACCGACGGAACGAGGGGCGATTCATGCGGGCGATCCGGATCGTTCGGGGAGCGGGGACCCTAGCAAGGCCGGCGCTGAGTGTCAAAGCCGGACGCCCGGATAGGTCAGGGGACGATTCCGGTCACGTCGGGAACCGGGAGGATGTTCCGGGGCTGCCCGGCGAGCTAGTTTCCCGAGGTCCCATGAGCCTGCCGCCGATGCCCCAGTCACCCGCGGTACCTGCCGCCGCAAGCCCGGCGAGGACGCCGTCCCGCGCCGTCGGGCTGCCGCTGCTGGCCGTGGCCGCCGTGCTGGCGCTCGTCTTCCTGCTGCCGACGCGCGAGGAGAGCGCCACGCGTCCGGTCGCGAGCCGGCTGGCGGGCGTGACGCTCGAGCTGGACGAGCCTCCCGAGTGGGCGCGCCAGCGCGGTCACGACGAGATCACGCGCTGCCTCGACCGCATGGTCTGGGGCGGCCACGCGGCGGTCGCGGCCGCGCGCGACGTGCTGGCGCAGCACGCCGGGCAGCTCGCGCCGGAGATCCTGGCGCGGCTGGCCGCGGTGGGCGACAGCGACCCGGTACTGTCCACCAAGCTCGTCGAGCTGCTCGGCGGCGAGGATCCCTCGGCGACGGGCGTCCTGGACGAGCTGGTGGCGCGCGCCCTCTCGTTCCACGGCATCGAGGCGCGCGCGGCGCTGCGCATCCTGTCGCGCGTCGACCATCCGCGTTCGGTGTTCGCGGTGCGCACGCGGCTGCTCGACCAGGATCCCGACATCGTGGGCTACGCGCGCGGGGCCCTGGCCGAGCTGGCGCACCGCGGCAATGCGGAGGCACGGGACGTCATCCTGGCCGAGCTGGAGGCCGACCCCCTGGACGTGGACCTGGCCTACCTGTCCGTGGCGATCGGCCTGCCGCGCGACGACCGCACCGACGCGCTGCTGCACGACATCGCCGACCGCGGCAACGGCACGGTGCGGCTGGTGGCGCTGACGGGGCTGCTGGTGCGCGACGACCCGCAGGCCCAGGCGATCTTCGAGGAGCTGATGGTCACCGGCGACGGCGACCAGCGCCTGCAGGCCCTGCGCGCCGTGGCGGGCGCCGGCAAGGTCATCGGACAGGACGAGTGGGAGCACATCCTCCAGCAGGACGTCTTCGCGCTGAGCTCGGAGCTGGTGCGCATCCTCATCCTGGCCGTGGACTCGGGCCACCCCGACGCCGCTCGGGCCATGGACCTGCTCGAGCGTGTGGCCACAGATCCCACGAAGTCCGTGCAGGGCGTCGTGCTGGATGCGCTCTACGTACGCCGGCACCCCAACGTCATCGAGGGCGTGCGGGGCGACCTGTCCCGCGTCGAAGGCACGGCGCTGCTGCTGACCGTGGACCGGATCCTCGGCGGACCCAAGATCCGGCCCGAGGACCTCGCCCTGCGCGCCGAGCTCGGCCAGCTGGCGCTCACCCGGTTGCAGGCCGGTCCGGAGCTGCGCAATGCCGACCGGGCCGTCCTGTGCCGCCTCGTGGCCAGCATCGCGCCCGAGGCCTCGGCGGACCTGCTCGTGGACTACGCGCTCGGGCGGCGCGGCGTCGACCGGGCCGTGTCCGAGGCCGTGACGGACCTCATCGGCCTCCTCGGCGATGCGGGGCTGGCGCAGCTCGACGCCGAGCTGGGCACGCCCGCGGGCGATGCCCTCGCCGTCTATGCCGCCGCCGAGCGCGGCTCGGCGGCCGCGCTGCCGCTGCTCGAGCGCCTGCTCACCGCCGAGGGCACCGACCCGGAGACCCGGCGCGCCGCCCTCGACGCCCTCGGCCGGGTGAGCTCCGGGCCCCGCGAGGAGACGCTGCGGCGCGTGCTCGAGCAGGTCATCGATCCGGAGCTGCGGCGGCGCGCGCAGCTGGTCTTCTGGAACTACCTTTGAACCGGCAGCTTGACCTGCCACCACGGCGCGCGTGGCAGGCCGATCTCGGGCTCGGGGAAGACCGGCGGGAAGCCGTGATCGGTGCCGCTGCGCCCGAGGCGGTTCTGGCCTTCCCAGAGCACGCCGTCGTCGCCGATCTGGTACTCGCGGTCGCCCGTGGTCCCGAAGCGCAGCGGCCAGGCGCGCAGGATCCAGCCCGACTGCGTGCGGCCGCCGGCCTCCGCGCGCTGGGTCTGCGGCACCACGCCGAAGACGTAGACGTCGTCGGCGGCGTAGGCCACGAGGCCGCCGGAGAGCTCCGGCAGCGGGCGCAGCGCCGGCACCGCCTCGAGCGCGCGGCGCCCGAGGTCGGGGTGGGGCCGGCCGTCCGCGACGAGGGAGCGGCAGGCCTGATGCAGGGCGGCGAGCGTGGCGGAGGCACGGGCCTCGCCCGACAGGAGCTTTTCGGCGTGTGTGCCCTCCTGCCATCGCAGCGCGATGGCCAGCAACAGCAGCAGCAGGAAGAGCCACGGACCAAGGCGGCGCGCCATGCAGGTGCCCATCCTAGCCGGCGAGCGCCCGGGAACGGCTCGCGGAGCGCCCATGTCGCGGCGTGAGGCGCGCGACGTGGCACGCGTGCTGCGGCGCGCGGGCCACGCGGTCGTGTTCGCGGGCGGAGCCGTGCGCGACCGCCTGCTCCGCGTGCGGGGCGGCGACGTGGACCTGGCAACCTCGGCCACGCCGGCCGAGGTGCAGGCGCTGTTCCCGCGCACGGTGCAGGTGGGGGAGGCCTTCGGCGTGGTCAAGGTGCTGGCCGGCCGCGGCGCCTACGACGTGGCCACCTTCCGGCGCGACGTCGGCATCGCCGATGGCCGGCACCCGGCCGCGATCGAGCCCTCGACGCTCGAGGAGGACGTCCGGCGCCGAGATTTCACCATCAACGGCCTGGTCGAGGACCCCTTCAGCGGCGAGGTGCGCGACCTCGTGGGCGGCCGGACCGACCTGAGCGCGGGCCTCGTGCGCGCCATCGGCGAGCCCGAGCTGCGCTTCCGCGAGGACGCCCTGCGCCTGCTGCGCGGCGTGCGCTTCGCGGCCCGCTTCGCCTTCCGCATCGAGCCGGCCACGCTGCAGGCCATGCGCGCGAGCGCCGGGCGCCTGGCGCTGGTCTCGGGCGAGCGCGTGCGCGAGGAGCTGTCGCGCATGCTCGTGCACGCCTCGCGCTGGCGCGCCATCGAGCTCCTGGACGAGGCCGGCCTGCTCGCGGTGATCCTGCCCGAGATCCCGCCGATGAAGGGCTGCGAGCAGCCGCCCGACTTCCATCCCGAGGGGGACGTGTGGGTGCACACGCTGCTGGCGCTGGAGAAGCTGCCGCCGCGGCCGTCCTTCGAGCTGGCGCTGGGGATGCTGCTGCACGACGTGGGCAAGCCGCCCACCTTCGTGCGCGCGGCGGACCGCATCCGCTTCGACGGTCACGTGGATCTCGGGGCGCGCATGGCGGAGGGCATCTGCGGCCGACTGCGCCTGTCGAAGGCCTCCACGCAGCGCGTGGTGGCCCTGGTGCGCGACCACCTGCTGTTCAAGGACGTGCCGCTCATGCGCCCGGCCCGGCTGCGGCGCCTCCTGGCCGAGCCGCACTTCCCCGAGCTGCTGCAGCTCTACAAGGCGGACGTGGCCGCATGCCACGGCAACTTCAGCGCGCTGCCGCGCATCGCGGCGGTACGGCGCGAGCTGGGTCGCAAGGCGCTCATCCCGCCGCCACTCCTGCGCGGCGAGGACGTGCTCGCGCTGGGCGTGCCGCCTGGCTCGCGCGTGGGTGAGCTGCTGCGCGAGGCGGCGGACCTGCAGCTCGACGGCCGGCTCCCGGACCGCGCGGCGGCTCTGGTCTGGCTGAGGGAGCGCGTCGCGCCGCGCTGACGCCTCACGTCGGCGGGACGATGCGCATCAGTTGTCGGCTGGCGAGGAGCAGGAGCACGGCGAGCGCCGCGACGAGCAGGCCGCCAGGCCAGGGTCCGGTGCCGGCAGCGATGGCCCCGGTCACGAGGTAGAAGTTCGAGAGCATCGCGCCGCTCAGCCGTTGGCTACCGAGGGCGGTGGCGGCTCGGATGCGCACGAGCGCCCATGACAGAAGGGCCGCGCTGACGGCGACCGCGACCCACGGCTGCGCGTGCCGCAGCCGCGCCAGCGCGAGGCCGATGCCGAGCGCGAGCAGGATCTGCGCAACCAGCGGGGAGGACGCGAGCCCGCGACGCGAGTCCTCCGGCTCGTCATCCGTGCTGGCGAACAGCGCCGCCGCGAAGGCGTAGGCTGCGTACCACCACGTCGCATCCGCGAAAGGTGAGTCGACGAGGCCCGACAGGGCGCGGCCGGCGTCCACGGTCGGCACCACCACGAGCACGCCCAGCCGCAGGTCGAGCCCACGCAGCAGGCCGAGCAGCAGGCATCCCGGCACGCGCCAGCGCTTGAGCGCGAGGTGATAGGCGTTCGTGCCCACGACGATGAGGGTGGCCGTGACGAGCAGCCCGCGAGTGACGGCGGCGGCAGCGGCCAGCGCGATCAGCCAGAGCGCGGCCGCGACGCAGGCCACGGGCGCCTTGCCGAGGGCCCCGCGGGCGAGCGGCCGCTGCGGCTTGCGGAGCCGGTCGTCCTCCAGGTCGACCACGGCGTTCTGGGCCATGCCCGCCGCAAGCAGGCACACCCCTGCGACGACGGCCAGCACCAGATCGCGGGGCGTGGCCTGCATCGGCGCGCTTCCGATCCAGTGCACGCGTCCGGCCGTTCCCGCCGCAAAGGCCCATCCCGCCAGCACGTCCGCCACCGGCGAGAGCAGCAGCGGCGCCCGCAGCACCTCGAGCCATGCGCGCAGCCGGCCGCCGCCCGGCGCGCCGCCCATGCCGTCAGCCCACGAGCCGCGAGATGTCGTGGTACGTCACGTACAGCACGAGCGCCACGATGGCCAGCAGGCCCGCGAGCTGCGCGGCGTTCAGGAAGCGCTCGGACAGCCGCCGGCCCTTGATCTTCTCCAGCAGCAGGAACAGCATCTGCCCGCCATCCAGCACCGGGATGGGCAGGATGTTGATGAAGGCCAGGTTGATCGAGAGCAGGCCGAGGAAGAAGAGCAGCTTGGTGAAGCCCGCGTCCGCGACCTGGTAGGTGATCACGGAGATCTGCACGATGCCGCCCAGGTTCTCGGGGGCGACGTCGCCCGTGATCAGCCGGCTGAGGGTGAGCCACGTGGTGCGCAGCATGTTGAGCGACGTCGCGCAGCCGGCGCGCAGCGCGCCCGGGATGCTCTCGGCATGGCGCGTCTCGCGCAGCGTGGGCGAGAAGCCGTAGTCGCTGGCCACGAGCGGGCGCGTCTCGATCTCGACCGCCCGCGTCTCGCCGGCGGCGTCGCGGAAGGTGACGCGGAAGCGCGTCTCGCCGCCGCGGGCGCGCGCCTGCAGGTCGGCGTAGTCGCGGACGGGCGTGCCGTTGAGCTCCAGGATCTCGTCGCCGTCGCGGACGCCGGCGGCGGCCAGGGCGCCGTCCGGAAGCACGCGCACGATCGTGCCATCGTGGTCGAAGTCGAAGGCCACGTCGGTTGCGAGCAGGGAGCGTTGCGCGGCGGGCAGCACGACCTTCGTCTCGGCTCCCGAGCGCTCGACGAGGAGCGGCACGTCGCCGGGCGGGGCGGCCTCGAGCGCCTGCGCGATCTGGTCCGAACCGGCGACGGGGGAGCCCGCGACCTGCCGGATCACGTCATCCTGCTGCAGCGGGAAGCGAGTCTCGGCGTTCGGATGGCTGCGGCGGGCGAGCGCCTCGCCCCGCAGGGAGGCGACCCGCGTGTCCACTGGCGTGATGCCCAGCAGCCGCGTGTCATCGAGGGGCCGGTGCAGGGGCTCGACGACGGCCTCGATGGTCTCTGCGTCGCGGCGCACGCCGAGGCTGACGGGGCGGCCCTGCGATAGCGCGTGATCCAGCTCGAACTCGAAGGGCCGGTCCGGCGGCAGCTCGCGACCCTCGATGGCGACCAGTTCGTCCCCCGTCCGCAGCCCGGCGAGAAAGGCCGGCTTGCCCGCCTCGACGACCAGCGTGCGGTCGTAGGCCGGGAGGATGCCGATCTCCCAGCGGCCGGCGGCCTCGTTGCGCACCGGGCGCAGCACGGCTTCGAACTCGCGGCCGTCGCGCCGCACGCGCAGGACGGTGCGCTCGGGGTCGGCCAGCGCCACCTCGAGCGCGATGTCCTGGAAGCCGTAGATGCGGTGGCCGTCGACGCTCAGCACCTCGTCGCCCGCCTGCAGGCCCGCGAGCCAGGCCGGACCGCCGGTCGCGACGCCGCCCACGATCGGCGCGGTGAAGGGCACGCCGGCCGCGAAGGCGATCGGGAAGACCACGAAGGCGAACAGCACGTTCACGATGACGCCGCCCGCGAAGATGATCGCGCGCTGCCAGGGCGGCTTGGCCGCCAGGTCATCGGCCGCAAGCGGCGTGCTGTCGCGCAGGTCGGCGTACTCGCCCGCCATCTTCACGTAGCCGCCCAGGGGCACGAGCGACACGCGGTAGTCCGTCTCGCCGCGCCGCCAGCCGAACAGGCGCGTCCCGAAGCCGATGGAGAAGGTCTCGACGCGCACGCCGAAGGCGCGTGCCGCGATGAAGTGCCCGAGCTCGTGGATGAAGATCAGGAAGCTGATGCCCAGGGCCGCGAGCGCGATGGAGCCGAAGTCGCCGAGCATGGGTCAGGTCGCCGGCTGGGGGAGGCGTGAAGCGGCGTGCCGGCGGACCCGCCGGTCGGTCTCCTCGATGCGGGCGACGTCCGGCTCCGGCTCGTTCTCGAAGCGGTCGAGGGCGTCGGCCACCACGGCATGGATCGCCGTGAAGGAAAGGCGGCCCGCGAGGAAGGCCTCGACGGCCACCTCGTTGGCGGCATTGAGCACCGTGCCCGACAGGCCGCCGCTGCGCGCCACGAGTTGCCCGAGGAGCAGGCACGGGAAGGCCACCGGGTCGGGCGCCTCGAACGTCAACCCCGGGAGCCGCGCGATGTCCACGCTGGCCTCGCCGCTCGGCACGCGCCCGGGATAGGCCAGCGCCCAGCGGATCGGAAGCCGCATGTCGGGAGGCGAGAGCTGGGCCAGGAGCGCGCCGTCGATGAACTCGACCATCGAGTGGATGACGGATTGCGGGTGCACGACGACGGACACGTTTTCCGGCGGGACGTCGAAGAGCTGGCAGGCCTCGATGACTTCCAGGGCCTTGTTCATGAGGGTAGCGCTGTCGACGGTGATCCGCGGCCCCATGTCCCAGCTCGGATGTCGCAGCGCCTGCGCCGGCGTGACGGCGAGCAGTTGCTCGGCGGAATAGCCGCGGAACGGACCGCCGGAGGCCGTGAGCACCAGCCGGCGCACGTGCGACGGCTCGTGGCCCTGGAGGCACTGGGCCAGGGCCGAGTGCTCGCTGTCCACGGGAACGAGGCGCGCGCCCGAGCGGCGGCAGGCGGACTTCACCAGGTGCCCGGCGAGCACCAGGCTCTCCTTGTTGGCCAGTCCGACCACGCCGCCGCCCTCGGCGGCCGCGAGCGTGCTGCGCAGCCCGGCCGCGCCCGTGATGGCGCACAGGACGATGTCCGGCACGACGTGCTCGACGAGCCGCACCACGCCTTCGGCTCCCGTGAACACGCGGCAGCCGGGCGGCACGGCGAGGTCGCCGGCCTGCGACGCGTCCGCGAGGGCGACGGCCCGCGGGTGGAAGTCACGGGCCTGCTCCGAGAGCCTGGCAGCCGAGCGCGCCGCCGCGAGGCCGACGACCTCGTGGCTGTCCCGCAGTCCGGCCAGCACCTCGAGGCTCTGGCGTCCCACGGAGCCGGTCGAGCCGAGAACGAGCACACGTCGAAGCATGACGCCCGCAGTCTAGCAGCCCGCACGTCCAGTCCCTCCGGCCGGCGCGTGCCCCGAGGGCCTCTGCTATCATCGACCGGATGTCTCCGCGCTTTTGCAGCGAGTGCGGCGCGGCCCTCGCGACGCGCCGGATCGAGGGGCGCGAGCGTCGCTGGTGCGACGCCTGCGCGACCGTCGTGTACGAGAATCCCGTGCCGGCGGCCGCCGTCGTGGTCAGGCGGCCCGGTGAGGTGCTGCTCTGCCGCCGTGCCATCGAGCCCTTCGCGGGCAGCTGGACGCTTCCCGCCGGCTACCAGGAGGTCGACGAGCCGATCGAGTCGACCGCCATCCGCGAAGTCCGGGAGGAGACGGGCCTGGTGGTCCGGCTGACCGGCCTGCTCGACGTGCTGACCACCGACGACGACCCGCGCAAGCCGGCCATCCTGGTGGTGTACGAGGCGGTCGAGGTGGACGGCGAGCTGCAGCCGGGTGACGACGCGCGCGAGGCTGCGTTCCACAGGCTGGACGAGTTGCCCGAGCCGGTCGGTTTCCGCAATCATCGCCTGGTCCTGCAACGCCTCCGTCGGGGAGAGACACGCACGTGGTAACGGCCGGCGACAAGCCCATCACCTACAAGGACGCCGGCGTCGACATCGACACCAAGTCGCGCGCCATGCGCGCCGTCGCGGCGCTCGCGCGCCAGACGCACGGGCCCCAGGTGCTGACGGGCATCGGCAGCTTCGGCTCGCTCTTCCGTCCGGACTTCCGCGGCCTCGCAGAGCCGGTGCTGGTGTCGAGCACCGACGGTGTCGGGACCAAGCTCCTGGTGGCCCGTCGCCTGCAGCGCTTCGACACCGTGGGCGCCGATCTCGTCAACCACTGCGTGAACGACATCCTGGTCATGGGCGCCGAGCCGCTGTTCTTCCTCGACTACATCGCGGCCGGCCGGCTCACGCCGGAGCTCATGACCGGGTTGCTCACCGGCTTCGCCCGGGCGTGCCAGGAGCAGGGCGTGGCGCTGGTCGGCGGCGAGACGGCGGAGATGCCGGGACTCTACCGGCCCGAGGACTTCGACCTCGCGGGTTTCATCGTGGGCGTGGTCGATCGGGCCCACATCCTCGCGCCGGAACGCGTGCGCGCCGGCGACGAGCTCCTGGGCCTGCACAGCTCCGGGCTGCACACCAACGGCTACTCCTTGGCGCAGCGCATCTTCTTCGATCGCGAGCGGATGGAGCCGACCGATCCGCTGCCGGGCACGGGCACCTCGGTCGGCGAGGCGCTGCTGGCGGTGCACCGCTGCTACCTGTCCGCCCTGCGCGGCCTGCTGCGCGACCCGGCGCTGCACGCCATGGCCCACATCACCGGCGGCGGCTTCACCGAGAACGTCCCCCGCGTGCTGCCCGAGGGCCTGGACGCCGTCATCGATCGCGGCGCGTGGGAGGTGCCGGTGCTCTTCCGCGAGATCGCCCGGCGTGGGCCGGTCGAGCGTGACGAGATGGATCGCACCTTCAACATGGGCATCGGCATGGTCCTCATCGTGGATGCCGCGCTCGCGGAACGGGTGCGTGGCCAGCTCGTCGCGCAGGGCGAGCGGCCGGTGCGCATCGGCCGCATCGAGCGCGGCGACCGCCGCGTGCGCTACGAAGGGCAGGGAAGGTCCTGACGTTGCGCTGGCGCCTCCCGGCGGCCGCGCTCGTCCTGGCGCTCGCCGCGCACGCCCAGGACCCTTCGGTCGAGCCGCTCGTCGAGCTGGCGGGGCAAGGCCGCTGGGACGAGCTGCTCGACGCGTCGAGCGCCCGTCTCGCCGCCGCTCCGGACGATGTGGAGGCGCTCTACTGGTCGGGACGCGCGCACCTGGAGCGCGGCAGAGCCCTGCTGGCGGGGCCGCGCTTCGCCCAGGACCTCGGCCGCAGCCTCCTGCACACCTCGGCCGCGCAGCTCGCTCGCGTGCCGGAGAGCGTCGAGGCCTTCGCGGACGCGCCGGACTGGGCCTTGTTCGCGCGCTACCTCGTCGGCGATGACGAGGGCATCGCGGCCGACCTCGAGCGCCGGGCGGCGGGCGGTTCGGGCTATGCCGCGCGGCTGCGCGGCCGTCTGGCGCGGGACCGCGGGGAGCTGGACGTCGAGTCCTGGTTCGCTCGGGCGGCCGAGGCCTTGCCGGACGACGCCGGCGTGCGGCTGGAATGGGCGACGGAACTCGCCGCCCTCGGACGGCGCGACGAGGCCCTCTCGGTCCTCGAGCAGGCGCGGGCGCAGCGCGCCGACCGCGAGGCCTGGCTCGCGGCGCTGCTCGCCACGCTGCCACGGCCCGACGACGCCGAGGAACTTTTGCGGCGGCTGCAGCCGCTGCTGACGGAAGTCGACGCCGAGCGCGATGCGTCGCTGGCTGCCTACCGCGCCTGGGCTCTCGACCAGCTGGGGAGGACGGCCGAGGCCGAGACGGTGCTCGCGCGAGCCACCGAAGGCCGCCGTCCGGAGATCGATCTCAACCATGCGCGCCTGCTGCTGCGATTGCAGCGACCCGCGGAGGCGGCCGCTCTCGTGGTGCCGCTGGCGGAAGCCGGGGATGCGGACTCGCTGGAGGTGCTCGTCTCGGCGGCCGACATGGCGGCCCAGTCATTTCGATGGGACGAGGCGCTGGTCCTGTACGACAAGGCTCTGGAGATCGAGCCGGCCCATGCGCGCGCCGCCGCGAACCGGGCGCTTACCCAGGCGCGTGCGGGGCGTGGACTCGACGGCTACCAGGCGCTCGTGGCGGCCTATCCGCAGCGTGCCGACGTGCTCAATGACGCGGCGCTGGCCGAGGCGGGCCGGGGACACGGCGAGGCGGCGCGCCTGCTGCTGGAGCGTGCCGCGACGTTCCCTCTCGAGGAGCCGGGGGCACGCGATGCCCGCGAGAACCTTGCGGCGCTGCTGCTGGCGGGCCCCCCGGCGGACGCGACCGCGGCCCTGGCGCTGCTCGAGGACGTGCTGGCGGTGGACCCGGGTCGCGATCGAGCGTTGTCGTTGCGCCTGCGCGCCCGTCGTCTCTCGCGTTGATCGCGCCGCGCGCGCGCCGCTACACTCGGGCGGTCCATGCGCGGCGCCGCGGAGACCGTCCTTCGCGCCGGCCCCGGGAGGTATACCCCATGCCCATGCTCGC
>Ga0209382_10004428_pt1 | contig 18806 bp, 18 predicted proteins | sample SoiMetdeltSBSDD5_FD_187599 | JGI IMG/M metagenome (GOLD analysis project Ga0209382, IMG submission 187599) | Bulk soil microbial communities from a Populus tree surrounding site in Tennessee, USA - Soil MetaG P. deltoides SBSDD5 (SPAdes) (version 2) | ecosystem: Environmental > Terrestrial >...
CAGCTTTTTGTCGAACTACCTGTTGGAGGTCCCTTGAGTTGCACAAGCATCATAGCGCGCTGGGGCTAGCTACCGCCCTCCGACCGGTCCAGCCGGTCACGCTCCTCCGTCCGCATGCCGCCAAGCGTGCCGCCCGCTTCTTTGCTGAGAAGTTTCCGGGCAAGTCGCTCTATGCGGTCAAGGCCAACCCCTCGCCGGACCTTTTGAAGGTGCTGTGGGACGCCGGCGTTACCCATTACGACGTCGCCTCTTTGGGCGAAGTGCGGCTGGTGGCGGAAACCCTGCCCGATGCGGTCCAATGCTTCATGCACCCGGTCAAGGCCGAGGAAGCGATCGCGGAAGCCTATTTCGACTATGGTGTCAAAACCTTCAGCCTCGATACGATGGAGGAGCTGGAGAAGATCCTGCGCGCCACCAACAATGCGACCGATCTCAACCTGCTGGTGCGGCTGCGCGTCTCGTCCGATCATTCGAAGCTGAGCCTGGCGTCCAAGTTCGGCGCCGAGCCGCATGAGGTGAAGTCGTTGCTGATGGCGGCTCGCCAGGCATCGGACGCCCTCGGCCTCTGCTTCCACGTTGGCAGCCAGGCGATGAGCCCGGCGGCATACAGCGAAGCCATGGCCCGCGTCCGCGACGCGATCGTCGAGGCGGCGGTCACGGTCGACATCGTCGATGTCGGCGGCGGCTTCCCCAGCTGGTATCCGGGCATGGAGCCGCCTGCGATGGAGGCGTATTTCGAGGTCATCTATAGTGCCTTCGAGGCACTACCGATCAGCTACTCGGCCGAACTGTGGTGCGAGCCGGGCCGCGCACTCTGCGCTGAATATGGCAGCGTGCTGGTTCGCGTTGAAAAGCGCCGCGGGAGCGAACTCTACATCAACGACGGCGCTTATGGCGCGCTGTTCGATGCCGCGCACATCGGCTGGCGCTATCCGGTGAAGCTGGTCCGAGACGAGGAATCGAATGCCAGGACCATGGAGTTCAGCTTCTATGGGCCGACCTGCGACGACCTCGACCATATGGCTGGGCCGTTCGAGCTGCCGGCCGATGTCCAGGCCGGCGATTATATCGAGGTCGGCATGCTCGGCGCCTATGGCTGTGCCATGCGCACCGGCTTCAACGGCTTCGGGGTCGAGGATCGGGTGATCGTCGACGATGAGCCCATGGCATCGCTCTACATCGACGTCGCGGAACGCAAGCGCACCACGAACGTCGTCACGCTGTAAGGCTTTCCATTCACTCGTGAGCCCTGCCTCGCGGCCGGGTTCACGCTTGCATTTCTGACAGTCGCGAGTAGCGGGGAGCCGCATTCGCGGGAACGAATAAGGTATAGGCAATATGACCACCGACACGCTGAACAAGGTCCAGGACACCGAGACCCCGGTCAACGACACGCGCAAGGCCGAACTGCTGTCGAGCGAGGTCGAGCATATCGACATCACCAGCTTCGACGCGCGCCCGATCGTCGAGGCGATGGGCAAGATGAGCTTTACCAGCCGCGATCTCGCCCGCGCCGCCGGGATCTACAACCAGATGCTGGCCGACCCGAATTGCTCGGTGTGGCTGGTGATTGCGGGCTCGACCTCGGCCGGCGGCTGCATGGACCTCTATGCCGAGCTGGTGCGCAACAACATGGTCGACGCGATCGTCGCCACGGGCGCGGCCATCGTCGACATGGATTTCTTCGAAGCGCTCGGCCACAAGCACTATCAGGCGCTCGAAATCCCCGACGATGACACGCTGCGCTCGCTCTACATCGACCGCATTTACGACACCTACATCGACGAGGTGGCGCTGCAGGATTGCGACCATACGATCGGCAAGATTGCCGACAGCCTGGAGCCGCGCCCCTATTCGAGCCGCGCCTTCATCCGCGAAATGGGCAAGTGGCTGAGCGAAGGGAACGGCAAGAAGGACAATAGCCTGGTCAAGCTCGCCTATGAGCATGACGTGCCGATCTTCTGCCCGGCATTCACCGACTCGTCGGCCGGCTTCGGGCTGGTCAAGCACCAGGTCGACGCGATGAAGCGCGGCGGTCACTGGATGACGCTCGACAGCATCGCCGACTTCCGCGAGCTGACCGACATCAAGATCAAGGCGGGCACCACGGGTCTGCTGATGATCGGCGGCGGCGTGCCGAAGAATTTCGCGCAGGACACGGTGGTCTGCGCCGAAATCCTTGGCCATGACGATGTCGAGGTCCACAAATATGCGGTGCAGATCACCGTCGCCGACGTGCGCGACGGTGCCTGCAGCTCGTCGACCCTCCAGGAAGCGGCCAGCTGGGGCAAGGTTTCGACCGCGCTCGAGCAGATGGTCTATGCCGAGGCGACTTCGGTGCTGCCGCTGCTGGCCAGCGATGCCTATCACCGCGGCCACTGGAAGACCCGCGCCAAGCGCCGCTTCGCCAAACTGTTCGAGTAGGCGCCGCTACCGGTCCCATGGCCGCAGGGGACGATGGTCAGAGGCGACTTATTGTAAGTATTGACTTACGGTAAGCATGTCCTTACCTAGCGAGCCTATGAGCGATAGAGTCTTTGCCGCCCTGGCCGATCCGACGCGTCGCGCCGTATTTGAGCTCATCGTCGCCGGGCCGGGAACGGTCGGACAAATCGCCGCCGAGTTGCCGGTTAGCCGGCCGGCCGTGTCGCAGCATCTGAAGATCCTAAAGGCTGCGGGCCTGGTGACCGACGAAGCTCGGGGCACCAGCCGGATTTACCGCGTCGACCCGCATGGGCTGGGGCCGATTCGCCGGTGGCTCGATGAGCAATGGGAAAAGTCGCTCGCGGATTTCAAGAAGCTTGCCGAGCAGGAGTGAACGCAATGAACGACTTGACGGAGCAGCGCATCAAGCCAGCAACCATCCGCAAGGCAATCGAAGTCAATGCGCCAATCGATCGCGCATTTCGGGTCTTCACCGAGCGAATGGGCGAATGGTGGAACAAGGACTTTAGCATCAATCGCCCCGTGCGGCAGAAGGACGTGGTGATTGAGCCAAGAGCAGGCGGTCGTTGGTATGAGATCGGCGAGGACGGTTCGGAATGCCTCTGGGGCTGTGTACTCGAATGGAATGAGCCAAATGGGGTCATGCTCGCCTGGCAGATCAATGCTCAATGGAGCTATGATTCAGAATTCGAGACTACCATCGATGTGCGGTTCGAGGAGCGTGGGGGCGTGACGATCGTCACCTTCGAGCATCGTGACCTCGAACGGTTCGGCGATTCCATGGCGCAGCAGGTCGAGCAGATGGACGGCGGATGGGAAACTCTGCTCGGTCGATTCAAGAACGAAGCAGAAGCGGACTAGCCGTCACGATCAATTCCGCGGGCCGGCTCGCCTTCTGCATTTGACCAGTCCGCCTTCGTGAAAACTGACGTCGAGGCGCTGATTAGGAGAGTCTATGACAATCGCCTTTTGGTGCGTGTTGGTGGCGACCCTGCTGCCATATATCTGCTTTGGCATCGCAAGAAACAGAGGCAGAGGCCTGGATGGGAGGCGGCTACGCGACAACAGCAATCCACGGGATTTCCCAACCCGCATTGAGGGTCTGGCCAAGCACGCCTGGGATGCTCATCTCAATTCCTTTGAGTCACTTCCAGGCTTTGCGGCGGCTGTCATCATCGCTCATTTGGCGCATTCACCGCAGGAGCAAATTGACGTGCTGGCGATGGCCTGGGTTCTGGCTCGCGTAGCCTATGTGGCCTTCTACCTCGCAGGCAGAGCCACGCTTCGATCGTCGGCGCAGTTCGCCAGCCTGCTTTGCGTGATTGCACTGTTTGTCGTCGCGGGACTGGCGGGATCTTGAAATTGGACGAGCCGGTGAACCTGCGGCCTCAGCCGTTCCGCAGCCAGGGTTGAAGTGGTCGATATTCGGCGGCATCGGTCCCGCCCTTGCGGCTGATGTCGACCAGCCCGCGGCGGTGCAGGCGGGCAACCGCGTCCTGGCAGGTGCGCTTCGACAGGCCGGTCAGGTCGGCCATCGCCTGGTAGCTGAACAGCGCCCTGCCCTCCGCCGCGGCCGAATGGATCGCCAGATAGACGATGAAGGCCGACGGGCTGCGGTCGTGGCCGACGAGATCGCGCATCAGCGTGTCGACGACATAGCGGTCCATCTCGAGCGTGCTGCCGTTTGCCATAGCAATCCTTGCCATACTCCTCGCGTCGCGGAGATGCCTATAGATGGCCTGCGCAGGAGGAAACTGCCATGATCAAGCGACTGAAGTTCGTCAGCATCCCGACCGCGGACCAGGACCGCGCGCTGGCCTTCTGGACCGAGAAAATGGGCCTTCGGGTCATCACGGACCAGCCGATGGGTCCGGGCAAGCGCTGGATCGAGCTGGCCATCCCCGGCGCGGAGACCGGCGTCGTGCTGTTCACGCCGGAAGGCCAGGAAGACCGCATCGGGACTTTCTTCAACGGCTCCTTCGCCTGCGACGACGTCCACTACAGCTATGACAAGCTGAAAGAGCGCGGCGTCGAATTTGAGGAAGAGCCGCAAAAGCAGCCCTGGGGCACCTATGCCATCTTCAAGGACCCCGACGGCAATCGTTTCGTGCTGGGCAGCAAATAGGTCGATTGCAAAGCGAAACGAACTGACGCACCCTCCCTCTCCTTGCATGAGGGGGAGGGAAATTCATGACCTACAGTCCGCTGCTGGCGCCGGTCGTCGCACTGGTCGCCTGGACACTTGTGGTGATGACCTGGATGGCCGTCACGCGCTTCGCCGTCTTCCGGAAAATGGGGATCACGCTGGACAATATTCCGGCAGGATCGCGCGGCGTAGACCTGGAGGGCAAGGCGCCCAATGAGGCGCAGTGGAAGTCACACAATTACAACCATCTGCTCGAACAGCCGACGATCTTTTATGCGATCGTCATCACCCTGGCGCTGATGGGCATGGACCAGCCGGTCAACCAGTATCTTGCCTGGGGCTATGCGGGCTTGCGCATCCTCCACAGCTTGATCCAGTGCACGGTCAACACGGTCAAGTATCGATTCACGATCTTCGCGATTGCTTCGCTGTGCCTGCTGGGGCTGACGGTGCATGCAGGCGCGCGGGTCCTGCACGACTGCCTCGGCTGGCAGCTGTTCATGCATTAATTGCTGAAGGCGGCGGCCAGTTCGACATGGGTCGACCAGCGGAACTGGCCGACCGGCCTCGCCCAATCGAGCTTGTAGCCTCCTTTGGCCAAAATCTCGGCGTCACGCGCGAAGGTCGCTGGGTTGCAGCTGACATAAGCGATACGGGGTACTGCTGAGCCGGCCAGTTCGCGCACCTGATCTTGCGCCCCGGCACGCGGCGGGTCGAGCACGACCGCGTCGAATGCCTTCAGCTCCTTGCTGTCATAGGGTCTGCGATAGAGGTCGCGATGCTCGGCTTGCAACGACCGCCCAGCCCGCGCCGCGGCCAGCTTGAGGGCCAGGATCGCCTCCCTGCCCGCCTCGGCCGCCGTCACCTGCCCATCCAGCGAAAGCGCGAATGTGCCCAAGCCGGCGAACAGATCGGCAATCCGCGCTGCGCCACTTGTTGCTTCTCGCACCGCCTCGACCAGTGCCGCCTCCCCGTCCTCCGTCGCTTGCAGAAAGCTACCGATCGGCATGGACACCGGCACCCCGCCCAAGGTCACGGTCACCAGCTGCGGCTCAAATCGCGGCTCCGGCCCCAGCCCTTCGTCGATGCTAAGGCGGGCCAGGCGGTTCGCCTCGCAGAAGGCGGTGACCGCCTCGATCGCTTCCAGCCCGGCCACTTCGACACCTTTCAGCATCAGGTCCGGCCCCTGGTCGGCAAGCGCCATTTGCACTTCGGCAACCCTTTTCGCCGGCAGGATCGACGTGAGTAGGATACGCAGCGAGCGGAGCAAGTCGAACAGTCGCGGATGCAGAATGTGGCACTCGGCCATGTCGACGATGCGGTTGCTTCCGGCCTCGTTGAAGCCGATGAGAAGTCTCCCGCCGGCCTTCAGCGCCCGCAGGGTTGCCCTGCGCCGCGCCCTGGGCGGCGACAAATGCGGCGGCCGGATTTCGGTCGTGATACCGTGCTGGGCCAGTGCTCCCGCTACTCTCGACACGCAATAATCGGAATAGGCCTCGTCGGTCAGGTGCTGCAGCTGGCACCCGCCGCATGCCGGGAAGTGACGGCATGGCGGCGCCTGATGTCCCGGACCATGCTGCAGCGTGCCATCGGAGAGCAGCAGGTCGCCCGGGACCGCGAAGGGGATGTGGCGCCCACCAGCGGTGACTCCGTCTCCGCGCGCGGCAATGCGGACGATTTCTTCGCTCACAGCGCGGCAGGAATTGCGGCGACCAGATCGTCGGCTATCATGTGCGGACCGGCGGCCTCGGCTGCTCGGCCATGGAGCCAGACGCCAGCACAGGCGGCGTCGAACGCTTCCAGCCCCCTCGCGCGCATTGCAGCGATCACCCCGGCCAACACGTCACCGGTGCCTGCCGTGGCGAGCCAGGCCGGCGCCGGCGGCGCAAAACCCACCCTGCCGTCCGGCGCCGCGACCAGCGTGTCGGGGCCCTTGTAGACGATCACCGACCGCGAACGCCGGGCCGCCTCCAGCGCCCGCTCGGGTTTTGAACCACCAATCTCTCCGAACAGCTGGCGGAATTCGCCCTCGTGCGGGGTAAGAATCGTGTCATGGCCATGGAGCCGCTCGGGCTCACCGACCAGCCCGATCGCGTCGGCATCGATCACGATCGGCCGCGGCGCGGTTAGCGCCAGCGTCAGCACCTGCGGCACGTCGCCAAGGCCGGGGCCGACCAGGATGCAGCCGATCCGCTCATCCTGCAGGTCGGCTCCGCCGGTCTGGACAATGGCTGACGGCAACCCGCTGATCGGCAGCGACGTAGAAACGCGCACATAGCCGGCTCCGCTCCTGGCGGCTGCCGAGGCAGCGAGGGCGATTGCGCCCGGCATTTGCCCGGCCAGGCAGTGAACCAGGCCTCGGCCATACTTATGGCCTTCTGGGTCGAGCGGTGGCAGCTCGGGAGCGCCGATCTCAAACCAGCTGCTTTCCCTATAGATTCCGATATCGGCGAGGACCACCCGACCCACCCTGGCCATGGCCGGCATCAGGCGATGCGCCGGCTTCAGTGCGCCGAAAGTGACCGTGACATCATAATCGCCGATCGGCGAAAGCAGCGATCCGTTGTCGGTCGAGACCCCGCTCGGCAAGTCGCAGGCGACCGCCACCATGGCCTTGTTGATTAGGAGCAAAAGCCGTTGAAAAACAGCCGGCTCCAAACCGCGGCTGAGGCCGGTTCCGAACAGGCAATCGATCACGATTGGGGCGTCCGCGGCGCTTGCGAACGGCTCAACCGGCCCGATCCATTGCTCCCTCGCCCGGCGCGCCGCCTCGGCAGTTGGCTCGCCAAGCGCCGCAATCCGAACCGAATAGCCTTCCGCGGCCAGGTAGCGGGCGGCGACATAGCCGTCCCCGCCATTATTGCCCGGGCCGCATAGGATCAGCGTCTCGCGCGGCCCGGCATAGAGCCTCACCGCCTCGGCCAGTGCCCGCCCTGCCCGCTCCATCAGCTCGGTTTCGGCCGTGCCTGCCTCGATTGCCTGCCTCTCGGCAGCGCGCATTTGATCGGCAGTGAGGATCGGACGGGCCATTTGGCCGCCTATCGCAGAAATGTCGCCAAATGCCACCAGTTCGAGGGGCAAGCCGCCGCCGCCGCGTCGCGCGCTTCTTCGCCGTCGAACAGCGCTAAACTGGTCGCGCCGCTCCCCGACATCCGCACAAAATTGGCGCCGCCCTGCTCTTGCAGCCAGCCGAGCACCTCGCCGATCACCGGCGCAAGCTTGCGCGCAGGCACTTCCAGGTCGTTCCGCCCTTCCCGCCAGTAGCCGAGCGGCCCGCGATCGACACCGTCCCAGGCAGCGAATACGTCCCGTGTCGACAAAGGCACGCCCGGATTGACCAGCAAGGCCGGCGTTCCCGAAATCGCCGGATCCTGCACCAATTCCAGCTTGTCGCCTGCCTCGGTTCCGCGCGCGGTAAGGCTTAGCAAGCAGGCGGGCACGTCGGATCCAATGCTCGGTGCAACTTCCACAGCATGTGCCGGGTCGATCCCCCACAAACGCGTCAGCAAACGGAGAGTGGCCGCCGCGTCGGCCGAGCCTCCACCGATTCCCGACGCAATCGGCAGCTTTTTGGTGAGGAACAGCCGTGCGCCCGTTGCGATTCCAGCCGCATCGCGCAACGCCTCGGCCGCCAGCAGCACCAAATTGTCATTGGCCGACAGTCCCTCCGCGAACTGCCCGGCAATCTCCAGGCTGAGCCTGTCGGCGGCTTCGGCCTCGAGCCTGTCTCCATCGGTGCAAAAGGCAAACACCGTTTCCAACGCATGCCGCCCATCGGGCAAACGCCCACGCACATGCAGCGCAAGGTTGAGCTTGGCCGGAGCCGGCTCGGAAATTCGCATTAGGGTGCGGCGGTGGCTGAGGTCAGCCCGATTTCCAGCTTGCGCTCAAGCCGTGACTTGACCTTGTCCTCAGCGGTGAGCAGCGCCGCCTGCCAAGAAAAGCGCGCTTCGATCCGGCGGCCCGCCGTGAACAGCGCATCGCCCAGATGCTCATGGATCTCGGCCTGGGCCGGGTCGCCGGCCGCCGCGCGCGTCAGCGTCTCGATCGCCTCGCCGGTCCTGCCGCGCTTGAACAGCGCCCAGCCGAGCGAATCGGTGATCGACGCATCGTCGGGGCGCAGGGCGCTGGCCTTGCGGATCATCGCCTCGGCAAGGTCCAGATCCTCGCCCCGCTCGAGCTTGCCGTAGCCGAGGAAGTTCAAGAGCAGCGCATTTTCCGGCTCCAGCTTCATCGCCTTCTCGAGCTCGGACTTGGCCTCGCCCCAGCGATCGGCCTGTTCGAGGCTGGCGGCGCGCAGCAAGTGCAATGTCCAAAGTTCGGCATTGCTGCCGCGTTCGGTGCGGGCAATTGCCTCGCCATAGGCGGCCGCGGCCTCGGTGTGCCGCTCCATATCGCCCAGCACATTTGCCAGCCGGCCAAAGTCGTGCGGCCCCGCGCCGGGCGATCGAACCGCTAGCTGGGCCCGGCTCAGCGCCTGCTGATAGTCGCCCTTGTCGCCAAGTATCCGGGTTTCCACGTCCAGCGCTTCGCCGACCAGCAGGTCGTCCGCCGGTACGGTGCCAAGTAAGGCCAGCGCATCGTTGGGACGCCCGTCCCCATCTTGCAGAAGGGCGAGCAGGATGGTCGCCTCGCTGTTGGCGGGATTGGCGTGACGGGCGACCTGCGTCAGGGCGATCGGCAACGCCTTGTTGTCGTCGCGGCTGAGATCGATCGCCAGCGCTAGCAGCATTTCGGCAAAGCCAGTCGCCGGCGTTTCCATCGCCATGCCGAGTGGCCTTCCGGCGGCGACGCGCGCCCGGGCAGCTTCCAGCGCCTCATCGTCGCCCTGGAGCATCGTCAGCGCGTCCTCTTGGCGTTTGCGGCCGAGGAGGGAGTCGGCATAGGCCAGCCTGAGCCTGGTATTCCGCCCGCCCGTGCCGCTCTGCACCAGCGCCTTGCGGGCGAACACCAGCGCCTCGTCGGACTTGCCGAGGGCGAACAGCATCGCTGCCTTCTGCTCGTTGGCGATCGACGCCAAGGGGCTGGCAGGCGACATTTGCGACAGCAGTTCAACGCCCTCGTCCTTGCCGCGGGCCGTCTGCTCCCACGCCTTGACCAGCGGCGCGAACAGGTCGACCTCGGTCGTGGTCGTCCCCTTTTCCAATGCCGCAACCGCTTCCTTGTCCTTGCCGCGCCGAAGTGAATCGGCCGCCAGCATCAGCCGGGCGTCGATCGGCAGCTCGTCGGGTGGAATGGCCTTGGCCAGCGAGATCGCCAGCTCGGCTTGGCCGGACTGAATGGCGGTGGCGATGGCGCGGCGAGCGATGGTGCGATCCTTGGGGTCAGCCGTGGCCATCGTCGCGAACAGCCGGGCCGACCGGGCCTCGTCGCCGTCCATTTCCGCCGCCCGCGCCTCGACATAAGTTGACAGCGGCACCGCGGCCGCCGGGCTTGCCGAGGCCAGCAGCGCCAGGGTTACGGCGGCTAGAGTGTCACATGTTCGGGTAATTGGGACCTCCACCACCTTCTGGGACCACCCAATTGATGTTCTGGGTCGGGTCCTTGATATCACAAGTTTTGCAATGGACGCAGTTTTGCGCATTGATCTGAAGCCTCGGTGAACCACCGTCCTCGACGATCTCGTAAACGCCGGCAGGGCAGTAACGTTGCTCGGGCGCATCATAGAGGGCGAGGTTGACCTTGATCGGCACCTCCGCGTCCTTGAGCGTCAGGTGGATCGGCTGGTCTTCCTCATGATTGGTGTTCGAAATGAACACAGAGCCGAGGCGGTCGAACGTCAGTTTCCCATCCGGCTTGGGATAGTCGATCGGCTGATAATGTTCCTTGCGGCCGATCTGCGTGTGGTCGGCATGGAGCTTCAAGGTCCAGGGTGTCCTAAGCCTCAGCCAGTTGAGCCACATATCCAGACCGGCGAACAACGTGCCGATGGTGCCACCCCAACGCGCGACTGCCGGCTGGGCGTTGCGGACAATCTTGAGCTCGTCGGCGATCCAGCTCTTGCGAATCGCCGGCTCGTAGGTTTCCAGCACGTCGCCGCGCCGATCGGCAGAGATCGCCTCGAACGCCGCTTCGGCTGCCAGCATGCCCGACTTCATGGCTGTATGACTGCCCTTGATGCGCGGCACGTTGAGGAAGCCGGCAGCGCAGCCGATCAGCGCGCCGCCGGGGAAGGCCAGCTTGGGGATGGCCTGCCAGCCGCCCTCATTGATTGCCCGTGCACCGTAGGAGACGCGCTTGCCGCCCTCGATCTCGGCGCGGATCGCCGGGTGCGTCTTCCAGCGCTGGAATTCCTCGAACGGCGAGAGATAGGGATTCTTGTAATCGAGCGCGACGACGAACCCCAATGCCACCTGTCCATTGGCCTGGTGGTAGAGGAAGCCCCCGCCCCACGCATCGTCCAGTGGCCAGCCCTGGGTATGGATCACGCGCCCAGGCTGATGCTTGTCGGCAGGAACGTCCCACAATTCCTTGATACCAATGCCGAAAACTTGTGGGCCGCTGTCCTTGCGCAGGTCGAAAATGCGGGTCAGTTCCTTGGTCAAATGCCCGCGCGCGCCTTCGGCGAAGAAGGTGTAGCGAGCGTGGAGTTCCATCCCCGGCTGATAGTCGGGCTTGTGGGTGCCGTCGCGGGCAACGCCCATGTCGCCGGTGGCGACGCCCTTGACCGACCCATCATTGTCGAACAGCAGTTCGGCGGCAGCGAAGCCGGGGAAAATCTCGACGCCCAGCGCCTCGGCCTGTCCCGCCAGCCAGCGGGTCACATTGCCGAGGCTGGCGGTGTAGGTGCCCTCATTATGCATGAAGGGCGGCAGGAAGGGCGCGGGCAGCGGCCATTTGCGCTTGGCCGTCAGCACCCAATGAAGATTGTCCGTGACGGGAACGGTGAGCGGACTGTCGCGGTCGCGCCAGTCCGGAAACAGTTCCTCGATCGCCTTCGGGTCGATGACCGCGCCCGACAGGATATGTGCGCCGACTTCGCTGCCCTTCTCCAGGACGCAGACCGAAAGCTCACGGCCCTTTTCCTCGGCCAGCTGCTTCAGGCGGATCGCGGCGGCGAGGCCGGCCACGCCGGCGCCGACGATGACGACATCATATTCCATCGATTCGCGCTGGCTCATCCGTTCTCCTCGCTCTCCCGCTGCGCAGGGCTCGTTTCGCGCCCCTCATCGCAGTTCGCCGTCATTCCGGCCCTGATTGCACTGCCTATTTCTTGACCGCGCCGTCAACCTTGGACGACAGAAGGGCATGGGTGGGGAAATAGGTGGCGTCGACCGCTTGGCGGCCGATAGCCTGATCACATGGTGGCAAGACGCGGGCGTCGACGATGCGGTCGGCGAGGCGCCGCGCGCTTGGCTGCGGCGCACCGAATCGCCGGTTCCGGTCGCCGCCCCAGTCGTGGTGCCGGCCGAAAAGCCGGCCGATCTCGCTGCCTTTCAGGCCTGGCTGGCTGCATCTCCATCCCTGCCGATGGATCGGCCCGGCGCGATTCGCGTTGCGCCGCAGGGCGGGGAACATGCGGAGATCATGCTGCTCTCTGACCTGCCGGATCGTGATGACGTTGCCGACCACAAGCCCATCGGCGGTGATGCCTGGGCGTTGACGGAGCGGATGCTGGCCGCCATCGGCATTGCACCCGGCGAGGCCTATGTCGCCTCCCTGTCCCCCTTCCACGCACCCGGCGCCCGTTTCAACGGCGAGCTTGAGGCCTGCGCAGCCATCGCCCGTGACCATGTTCGCCTGGCCAAGCCGGAACGGCTGATCCTGTTCGGCGATGCACCTTCACGCGCCCTGCTGAGCGAACCGATGGTTCGCGCCCGCGGCCGCATTCATCGGATTGAAGGGGTTCGCACCATAGTGACCTTCCATCCCAGGATGCTGTTGCAGCGGCCCTCCGACAAAGCGCTGGCCTGGCGCGACCTGTTATTGCTGATGAGCGAGAGCGATTGATGCGGTTGAGTTGGTCCCTGTGTTTGAGTGTCCTGGTTGCGGGGCCTGCCGTGGCGCAGGAGGCGGATCCGCTGGCCCCGCTCGATGAAATCTCGGCCGAGCAACCCGCGACCCCGCCAGTAACCGCCAAGCCTGCGGTGACGCAGCCCGCGCCGCCGCCCAAGCCGATCGTGATCCCCAAGGATTGGCGGGGCGTCTTTACGGCCATCCTCAACGGCGAGTGGGAAGCGGCCCGGCTTGGCATCGACGGCCTGCCCGACGGCCCGCTGAAGCCCTATGCCCGCGCCGAGCTCTACACCGCCAAGGATTCGCCCAAGGTCGAACTGGTTCCGATCATGGCCTTGCTGGCCGAGGCACCCGAGTTGCCGCAGGCCGAGCAACTCTACCGCATGGCTGTCGCCCGCGGCGCTACCAACGGCAATGCGCCGGTAATCTATTGGCCGCGCCCGACCGTTTCGTTGGGCAGCGCACCGCGCCGGGGCAAGACGCGGCCGGTCGAAGGCGAGCCGGCAATGGACCAATTGCGGCTGGCCATCGAGCCGCTGGTCAAGATCGACGACGGGGCCAGCGCCGAAGCCCTGTTCCTGACGGCGCTGCCCAGCCTTTCCTATGAGGCCCGTGCCGAAGCCGCTCATCGCGTCGCCTGGATGTACTTTGTCAGCGGCCGCGACGCGGATGCCAAACGCGTGGCAGACTATGGCCGGGCCGGCGCGACCGGCGACTGGGCCGCGCAGGCCGCCTGGATCTCAGGTCTCGCTTCCTGGCGTCTCAATGACTGGAGCGCGGCCTACGGGGCCTTCCGCGAGGCGGCGGCGCTGGCCCGTGAGCCGGAATTCCGGGCGGCCGCCCACTATTGGCTTGCCCGCGCGGCGCAGGCCAATCGCCGCCCGCAGGAAGTCGACGGCCTGCTCCGGGTTGCCGCCCTGTCGCAGGAGAGCTTCTACGGACTGTTGGCGCGTGAAGCTTTGGGGATGGACAAGCGCCTGCCCAAGAGCGCAGCGCCGCGCGACCTCACCCGTGTCGAGGCCTTGCCCAACGTGCGCCGGGCCGCCGAGCTCGCCGCGATCGGCTGGCGATCGAGCGCCGAAGAATTGCTGCGCCACCAGGCCAAGATCGGGAGCCCCGCCGATCACCGCGCGCTGGTCCGGATCGCCGACAAGATGAATCTCGCCGGCGCCCAATTCTGGCTTGCCCATTTCGGTCAGCCCGGCGCGCAGGTCGACGCCGCCGACCGCTATCCGATCCCCAATTGGACGCCCTACAACGGCTGGCGGGTCGATCCGGCACTCGCCTATGCCCACATCATCCAGGAATCCAATTTCCGCACCGATGCCGTCAGTCCCGCGGGCGCAGTCGGACTGATGCAGGTTCGGCCGGGTACCGCCGGGGACACGGCGCGAGCTCGGGGTACCAGCGTTACGGCCGCCTCGCTCAAGGATCCGCTGGTCAATATCGATTACGGCCAGGCATTCATCGAGCTGATCCGCGGCAGCGCTGCCACCCGCGGCCAGCTGCCCAAGGTCATTGCCGCCTATAATGCCGGGCCGCTGCCGGTCGAGCGCTGGGCCTATTACGACCGCGGCGACCCGCTGCTGTGGATCGAAAGCATCCCCTATTGGGAAACGCGCTTCTACGTGCCTTCGGTACTGCGCAACATGTGGGTCATCCAGGGTCTCAAGGGCGAGCCAACGCCGACGCTGACCTCGCTCGCCCAGCATAAATGGCCCGATTTTCCGACAAAACGACGCTAGTGTTCTTGTTTCGTTCTCGTTGATCAGCTAGATTGAGCCCATGCCCGTCGAGTCGATTCCCGGGCGCGGAGCCACCGGCAACGCGACCCCGACACGCTTCAACCTGAAAGAACGCATCGCCGACGGCGACTGGCTCGACAGCGTCGAAAGCCTCGACGGTATCGTTTCCCGGCGTACGACCGTCACCGTCGAGCACCCCAAGAGCATCCTGACCCGCAACTCCTCGCCCGACCTTGGTTTCGACCGTTCGGTCAATCCCTATCGTGGCTGCGAGCATGGCTGCATCTATTGCTTCGCCAGGCCGACCCACGCTTTCCATGACCTGTCGCCCGGGGTCGATTTCGAAAGCCGCCTGTTCGCCAAGCCGGACGCCGCCAAGCTGCTTCATGCCACATTGTCCAAGCGAGGTTATGAGGTCGCGCCGATCGCGCTTGGCACCAACACTGACCCTTATCAGCCGATCGAGGAACATTGGCGGATCACCCGGTCGATCCTCGAAGTGCTGCTGGAGACCAAGCATCCCTTCACCATCACCACCAAGTCGGACCGCGTCGTTCGCGACCTCGACATCATCGCCCCGGCGGCCAAGCTTGGCCTCGCAGCGGTTGCCATTTCGGTGACGTCGCTCGACCCCAAGGTCCACAAGACATTGGAACCGCGCGCCCCTGCCCCGCGCAAGAGGCTGGCGGCGATCCGGGCATTGAGTGATGCCGGTGTCCCGACGTTCGCCTCGATCGCACCGGTCATTCCGCAGATTACGGATCATGAATTGGAGGCATTGGTGGCGGCAGCGGCCGAAGCTGGTGCGCGCGGCGCCACTTACATACCTGTGCGACTGCCCCTTGAGGTGGCGCCCTTGTTCCGGGCCTGGCTGGATGAACATTACCCGGACCGCGCTGCCAAGGTGATGGCGACCATCCAGTCGATCCGCGGAGGAAGGGACAACGATCCCAACTGCTTCTCGCGCATGCGCGGCCAGGGACCCTGGGCTGAGCTGATCCGGACACGCTTCGAGGTTGCGTGCCGCAAGCATAACCTGCCGCGGCTTAAGATCCCCCTGCGCCGCGACCTGTTCGAGCCGCCTCAGGGGAGCCAGCTGCGGCTGCTTTGATGGACCCTCATTGAATTTTGATAGCTGTTTTCGACAAACGGCGGTTGCACTCACCACAGTGGAGGTTAGCTCATTCCCATGTTCCGCACCCTATTTGCAGCCTCGCTGCTCGCCGCCGCCTCGCCCCTTGCCGCCCATGTCAACCATTCGCCACTGGTCGACCCAAAGGTCGCCGCCCTGCGCGATGCGACGCTGACCGGCGATACCTACGCCTGGGACATCACCGAAGGGCTGACCACTGAAGTCGGGCCGCGCCTCGCCGGGACCGAAGCCGAAGCGCGGGCTCGCGACTGGGCGGTGAAGAAACTGACTGCCCTGGGTTTTTCCAATGTCCGGGTTGAACCATTCAACATGCCGGTCTGGAGCCGCGGGCGGGAGAGCGCAGAGATATTGGCCCCATTCCCCCAGCCGATGGTCGTCGCCGCGCTCGGCAATAGCGGTTCGACCGGACCTGACGGAGTGTCCGGGGAGATCGTCGCGTTCGATAGCGTCGATGCGCTGAAAGCGGCGCCCGACGAGCTGGTTCGCGGCAAGATTGTGTTCGTCGACCATCACATGACGCCGACCCAGGATGGATCGAGCTACGGCGGCTTCCGCAGTCCGCGCAGCCAGGGGCCAACTATTGCCAGCAAGAAGGGGGCGTTGGCGATCGTCATCCGCTCGATCGGCACCGACTACCATCGCAACCCGCACACCGGCGTCATGACCTTCGACAATGGCGCGAAGCCCATCCCCGCCGGTGCGCTGTCGATACCCGATGCCGAGCAGCTGCTTCGCATTCTAAAACGCGGCCAGCCTGTCCGGATGAAGCTGGTGCTTGAAAGCCAAGTCGTTGCCGGCCAGTCGGGCAATGTGATCGCCGAGGTCCCGGGCCGCGATCCATCGCTGCCGCCGATCCTGGTTGGAGGCCATCTCGACAGCTGGGACCAGGGAACCGGCGCAGTGGACGATGGCGCCGGAATCGCCATTGCCGCGGCGTCCGCCAAACATATCATGGACGCGGGGCGGCCGCTCAGGACAATCCGCGTCATATGGTTCGGAGCCGAGGAAGTGGGCCTTTTCGGCGGGGAGGATTACCGCAAGCAGCACGGCAAGGAGCCGCACCATGCGCTGATCGAAAGCGATTTCGGCGCCGACAAGATCTGGAAGGTCAACAGCAAGCTGGGCGATGCGCGCAAGCCGGAAGCCGAAGCGATCGGCAAGGCACTCGCCCCGATCGGCATCGTCACGGGATCGTTCAACGAGGCCGACGGATCGGACATCGGGCCGATGCTGGCCGACGGCCTTCCAGGCATCGGCCTCAGCCAGGACGGTACCCGCTATTTCGACCTGCACCACACGCCGGACGACACGCTCGACAAGATCGACCCGGCGCAGCTCCGGCAGAATGTCGCGGCCTGGACGACCGTGCTGGCGATCCTGTCGGGCGGTATTGAGGAGCCGAAAGCGCGCAAGCGGCGTTGATGCCTGCGACCAATTGAGGTCGGGAGGAAAAAATGCGCATTCTATTTGCCCTACCCCTGCTGGCGATGGCCGCCTGCCAGGTAACCAAGGACGACGCCAACGATAGCGTCACGATGGAATTTAACCAGGACGTGGCCGAAAACGGGCTCGAGGATGCGGGCAACCTGGCCGAGAATGTCGGTGGGGCCATTTCCAACGACGTCAGCGAGGCCGCGGACAAGGCCCAGAACGTCGAAGTCGAGGTTGATACCAACAAGGCGAATTAGTCTTTTCCGCGCCACAGTGCGCTGCTAGGCGCGCTTCTCCGGTCGGGGAGTAGCGCAGCCTGGTAGCGCATCTGCTTTGGGAGCAGAGGGTCGCAGGTTCGAATCCTGTCTCCCCGACCAGTTCAGATTTCGGCCTGTGCGGGGGACAGGCTAAAATTTGAACTCAATTGGGGCGGATCAGGTGGGGCCTGTAGCTCAACGGTAGAGCTGGCCGCTCATAACGGCTTGGTTGTAGGTTCGAATCCTGCCGGGCCCACCATTATCACGCCGCCGGCACCACCAGCTGGAACTCCCCCGCCGTCAGCTTGAGGTCCCCGCCGGCGAGCCGGGCAAGCCCGCGTACCAGCCTCAGCGCGAAGCCAAGGCCGAGCTTGGCCGCGCCTTCGTCTTCGCTTTGGAAGGAAGGATCCATGATCTGCTCGTCGCTCAAGTGGCGGGTCGACATGGGCCTCGTCACCGAAATGGTCATGCGCTTGCCTTTTTCGCGCACGTCGACTTCGACCTGCTGCCCGTCGGGAGCGGCGTCGACCGCGGCCCCGAGCAAGCGGCTCAACAGCCGCCTGGCCAAGTCCGGCTCAATGCCGCAGCGAAGTGCCCCAAGTGAGGTGACGATGCGCAGCCGGACGTCACGGGCGAGCGCCCGATTGCCCAGATCTTCGGCGATCGGTGGAAGGACGTCGGCAAGATCCGTCACGGCGCTGCCGTCGCTCCTTGCCTGCAGCCGAGCCGCAAGGTCGAGGTCCTCAATCGCCGCCAGCAGGGTGCGCGCCTGGGCCACGATCTCGGCCGCGCGATGGCGGTAATTGCGGTGGGCGGGCCCGAGATACTGGCCGTCGATGATTTCGGCGAAACCGATGATGGCGTTGAGCGGCGTTTTGATCTCGTGGATGGTCTCACGCAGCGCTTCGGCATCGGCGCCGCCGTTTGCCGGCCGACGAGCCGGAGGTTCCGCAATTTCCGCGCCTTCGCGGCGGGCAATGCCGCGATAGCCTAGGAAACGGCCGTCCGACGGCGAAAAAGCCGGGATGCCGCTCAGCCGCCACTCGCCTTCCAACGCCGGGCTTGGAAGGTTGAGCGGCGTGTCATCGAATGGCAGGCGATCGGTGAAGGCGCGCACCAGTTCGCGCGGCGCACCTTCGCTCGCCGGCAGGCTGCGGCCGATCAGGGCTCCGCGGGGCGCGCCCTCGACCCAACCAATTTGTCCGGATGCGTCGCATTCCCAGCGGAACAGATTCGCCCCGGTGATGGGTGCGGCCGACGGCTGGCGAACGCCCGGCTCTTCAGGAAGCACCTCGTCAGCGGGAGCTTCACTGTCGCGCTTGCTTTTCAAGCGCTCGATCCGCGCGACCATTTCGCCGATGGAAGGCATTGCCTCCTCGGATTCGGCGGGAGGCGGGGTCTTGGCTGCGGGCTCGGCCGGAGCAGGAGCCTCCTCTTTCACGGGCAAAACGTCGCCGCGCAGCGATTGGATGAAGCCCTTCACCTCCTTGCTCGCGGCCTTAAGGACAATGGCCCACCCCGCGTCGTCCAGCGGGGCGGCGGCCAGCAAGGGCGCAGCAACCTCTAGCTTGTCGGACGCGAAAACGGCGATCAACCGCGGCTCGGAAGCGCGGCCGGCGATGCTTCGGGCGGTCGCCGCTCGGACCGGCCTCGGCACCCCGCGAAACCCGGAC
>Ga0209382_10004429_pt1 | contig 18805 bp, 22 predicted proteins | sample SoiMetdeltSBSDD5_FD_187599 | JGI IMG/M metagenome (GOLD analysis project Ga0209382, IMG submission 187599) | Bulk soil microbial communities from a Populus tree surrounding site in Tennessee, USA - Soil MetaG P. deltoides SBSDD5 (SPAdes) (version 2) | ecosystem: Environmental > Terrestrial >...
CCCCCGGCCGGGTCGCACTCGGCGAGCAGCGTCGCCCCGGGCCAGGTGAGCGTGCAGGCCAGGGCGGCGGTCGAGACGCCGGGGGAGCCTTTCGCGGAAACCATGGCAATCAACGTCATCGCTTCTACCCGCCCGCCAGCGTCAGCACGATTCTGTCGTCGGCGTGCATCGCCGCGACCGTCGGCCCGTCGGCGTTGCTCACCTCCACGTTGACGATGGTGTCTCCCTGCTTGGTGCTTGACTTGACGTCGACCACCGTGCCCACGATCGTGCGCGGCGGCACTAGATCCGGCGGTGCGCCGTCGCCCGGCGTTCCCGCGCTCTTCTTGGGTGTCACCACCAGCAGCACCTGCGCCCCGATGCCCAGCCGGCCCGCGGGCATCCGGTCCTCGCTCAACGCGAGGCCCAGCAGCTGGTTACCGGGTGCCGGCACCGGGTTATCGGTCAGCTGCTCCGGCGTGAGCAGCGTGCCCGGCACCAGCGGCACGGCGGCCCGCTTGCCGATGACCGTGTTGGCCCGGTTCACCGGGATCGGCTTGAGCCCCACCGCGTCGTTGACCCGGATGGTGATCAGATCGGCGGCGACGATCTGGGCGCCCTTTCCGACCGGTCGGCCGACGCCGAGGAACTCGTGCGTGGCCCCGATGCGTTGCGCCACATAGCCCGCGGTGAGCGCGCCGCCCGCGATCAGCAGGACCGCCAGCGCGCCCTGCATCCAGGATCGGCGGCGGGGCGCCGATTTGGCGATGTTGACCGGAGCGGCCGGCGGCCTGCCCGTCGTCGTCGCCGGTGTCACCACTGTCATTGCACCACCACCTGTAGTTCGTTGATGCGCAGGCCCACTTCGCTGTAGCGCTGGACCGTGAGCTGGCCGGAGCGCCCGCCGCCGCGCCAGTCCACGACCCAGTACGTGGTCGCGCGGACCGTGCAGAGGCCGCCGCAGGCGTCACGCGAGGGGCGCAGGTACTTGTAGCCGCAGTCCGGCGAGGGCGAGTCCTTCCGGTCGGCGGAGTACGCGGTGCCCGGTGTCTGGCACGTGACGGTCGAGCCGTCGCCCATCAGCCAGTCGATGTGCGTCACCTTCGCCGTCGCCTCCACCCGGATCGGGGGCGCCTCGGCCGAGGCGGAGACCGGTCCCCAGTCGGGGTCGTTGACCCAGAGCCACACGGGCAGCCCGACGAGCCCGACGGCGCCCGCGCTCGCCGCGCCCGGGGCTGTCCTGATGTCCGGGATCTCCAGTGGGAGCAGGGCGATGGCCCGCAGCACCAGGTCTATCAGGCTGGGCAGGCCGCCGTAGCCGGGCGGCTCGGAGGTCAGGTAGCGGATGGCGACCCGTTCCCAGCCGGCCGAGGCGCCGCCCCAGCAGTTGACGCCGTACATGTTGCCCTTGGCCGGGTCGTTTCCGTTCCACAGTGGGTCGTCGTTGGTGAGGGTCAGCCGGATGTAGTAACAGGCGTCGATGGGGTTGAACCAGCCCATGCCGCCGCGGTAGCAGGGCACCTCGCCCAGCTGCTCGTGCAGGCAGATCGCCTTGCCGATGCTGCTGCCGCCGCCAGGACCCCCGCCGCCTCCACCGCCGCCTCCGCCGGGGGCGATGATGATGCATGGCCCGTTGTTGGGCGGGCAGTAGATGTAGTCCGCGTGCGCCGGGCTCTGGATGGTCACGATGCAGGCCACCATCAGGATCACCGCGGCGCCCAGCCGTGCGATGTGTCGTTTCAGCATGATGAAGCCCGATCTGCGTAGGACTCCACCCAGCGCCATAGGCCGTCGGGATAGAGCCCGGCTCGGAGGGTTACCGGATACTTCTTGTTCTGGTTGGGCGCGGCGACCGATTTGCGTGTCGTCTTGTTGATGGTGTCGGTGCCAGTGTCGTCGACGCACGACTCGACGACGATGGAGGTGGGGCTCACCGACACCACGCGGCGTAGCGCCACCTTGGGCGTGCCGGTGCGCAGGAAACCGTTCTCCTGCATGAAATCCAGGTCGCGTTCGAGGACGGCGAGGAAGTTACCGGCGGCGTAGGGGTACATCGGCCGTTTGGCGGGATCGTCGTCCCATTTGTAGGCGCCCGTTTGCGCGGCTTGCACGTATATTTCATTGAGTTTTAAAAAGTTGGCCCACGCCTTGTCGACCGCCGCCTGCTGCTCCGCCGAAAGTTGCGGTGCGGGTGAGGCTTTGGCGGCCGGCTTCGCGGGCTCAGCATCGTCCAATTTGGAGGAACACGCGGTGAGAACGAGCATCATCGCCGCGATCAACACAATGGTTGCGCGTCCACTATGGCGTTCTGGGTCCATTTCGTCCCCCTGGCCCTCATAAGGGTTGCGCCCCCGAGCGCTGATCGTACGATGGGCTTTGCCGATGTAACAAGGGGTGGTGATGCTAGAGCGTTGGGTGATCGCGGCGTCGGTCGGCGTGGTAGTCGCGCCCCTGTTGCGCGCCTTGATCTTTCGGCACTCGGTCGTGGCCGGACAACCATGGCGACAACGCTGTCCAGGCTGCGACCGTGCCGTCTACGCGATCTCGCCACTGGGCCGGTGTTTCCATTGCCGCACGCGCCTGGGCCCGCCGCCGTTCGCCGTCGAAGCGGTCGCCGCCATCGCGCTGGGGCTGCTGGCGTGGCGCACGCCGATGTCGTTGCCGCTGCTGGCTTTCGGCTGGATCGCGGTGCTCGGGGTGGCGCTCGCCTTCATCGACGTCGCGGTGCACCGCCTGCCCGACAGGCTCACGCTGCCCGCCTTCGCGGGGGCGGTTGTGCTTCTGGCGCTTGACAACCGGCCCGCGCGGCTGGGCACCGCCCTGCTGTGCGCGCTTGCCATGGCCGCCTGCTACCTGACGCTGATCCTCATCAGCCCCAGCGGGCTCGGCCTGGGCGACGGCAAGCTCGCGCTCAGCCTCGGCCTTGCGCTGGGCTGGTTCGGCGGGATCGTGACGGTTTACGGGGCCGCCGCCGGATTCATCCTTTCCGGCCTCTACGCCGTGGCGATGCTCGCCGCGGGACGCTTGGGCCGCAAGGACTCTGTCGCCCATGGACCATTCATGTTATTGGGGACCCTTACGGCGCTCGCCTTCCTGACGTGATCCGCTACCCTCGTTAGCCGTGACCGAATTGACTCTTGAAGACACCGAGCCCGCCGTCATCTACAAGGGCTACCTGTCCACGATCGATGAAGTGATAGAGCACGTGAAGGCCGCCGACACGCTGGGCCTGGGCTTCCGGGTGGAGTCCTACATGGTCTCCTCGACGGAGTCCGACGACGACGCCGGGCAGCAGGGCGAGTTCGAGTTCACCCTCCTCGGCGAGCTGCCCGTCAGGCAGGAAACCGAAACCGAGGAGTGACCGCAGGCCGTTGTGACGCAGCGGCTTTCTAACCCAGGGTCTCGCGCCAGGTGTGCCGCGGGGTCCAGTCCAGCTCCTCGCGGGCACGATCGATCGCGAGCAGGGTGCCAAACTCGCCGACCTCGCGGGTGAGCTTGACCCCGGGGAACTGATCGGCCAGCAGCTGCGCCGAAGGTACGTTCATGACCGTATCGGCGGCGGCGATGATGTACGCCCGAGCCCCTGTCACGCCGGCCTGCAGGGCCGCGTGGCAGGAGGCGGCGACATCGCGCACGTCGATGTAGCCCCACAGGTTCCAGCGCCTTGCCGCCGGATCGGGCCAGGCGTGCTCGGGCAGCAGCCGGTACTCCTCGGGCATGAAGATGTTGGAGAAGCGCAGCGCGATGAAGGGGATGCCCGACCACCGCGAGACGTGCTCGGCCATTGTCTCGCTGACCACTTTAGACAGTGCATAGGCGGTGGGCGGGAAGGGGTAGTGCTCCTCGTCGACCGGCGCATAGCGGGGCGGGGTGTCGAACGGCAGGCCAAGGGTGGTCTCGCTGGAGGCCCAGACGACCCGGCCCAGGCCCAGCTGCGCGGAGGCGAGAAAGATGTTGGAGTTCATGGTGACGTTGGAGTTGATGGTGACCGCCGGGGTGAACAGGTCGGGGGCGGGGATGTTGGCCAGGTGCACCACCGCGTCCATGCCGTGCAGCACCTCGACCGCCTGGCCGTAGTCAGTCAGGTCGGCGCGCAGGAACGCAACGTCCAAGTCGCTTGGCGGGGCGGCGATGTCGGTCGCGCGGACCCGGTACCCACTGGCGAGGAGATGGGAGACGGTGGCCTTGCCGGCCGTGCCGCTCGCGCCGGTCACACAGATCTTCATGGCGCTAACGCTATACGGTGCCGCGAGCGGCCACATCTAGACATTTAAGTAAGGTTTCCTAATAATTACTGGATGCGGAACATCTCTCTCCCGTCGCGCTGGGCCATCGCCCTGACCGTAAGCGCGGCAACGACTCTCGGGGCCGCGATGGTCCTGGTCCCCAACGGCACGGCGGCCACCACAGACCCGTCGATCCAGGTGGTGTGCAACGCCCCGGCATGGGCCGAGGGCAACACCTACACCGCCGGGACACGCGTGACCTACAACGGGCGGCTGTACGAGGCGCTGGTGACGCACACCGCGTGGCCCGGCGCCGGATGGAACCCGGCCGCCACGCCGTCGCTGTGGAAGGACCTCGGCGCATGCGACGGCGGCCCGACCACCTCGCCGTCGCCGACCCGCTCCCCGTCGGCATCACCGTCACCGACCCGCACCACATCCCCGTCGGCTTCACCGTCGACCTCGCCACCGCCGTCGTCCCCGCCGCCGACCGGCGCGACCTGCCCAGTGAAGTCGCGCCCGGCAGGCAAGGTGCTGCAAGGGTATTGGGAGAACTGGGACGGGGCGAGCAACGGCGTGCACCCGCCGCTCGGCTGGATCCCGATCACCGACTCGCGCATCCGCGCCCACGGGTACAACGTCATCAACGCGGCCTTCCCGGTCATCCGCTCCGACGGCACGGTGCTTTGGGAGGATGGCATGGACGTGTCCGTCAAGGTGGCGACCCCGGCCGAGATGTGCCAGGCCAAGGCGGCCGGAGCCACCATTGTCATGTCCATCGGCGGTGCGGCGGCCGGGATCGATCTGAGCTCCAGCGCGGTCGCGGACAGGTTTGTGGCGACTATCGTGCCGATTCTGAAGAAGTACAACTTCGACGGCATCGACATCGACATCGAGACCGGGCTGGTGGGCAGCGGCAACATCAACACCCCGTCCGCCTCGCAGGCCAACCTGATGCGCATCATCGACGGCGTGCTCGCCCAGATGCCGTCCAACTTCGGCCTGACGATGGCGCCCGAGACCGCCTATGTCACCGGCGGCAGCGTGGTTTACGGCTCGATCTGGGGCGCCTACCTGCCGATCATCAAGAAATACGCCGACAACGGCCGGCTGTGGTGGCTGAACATGCAGTACTACAACGGCAGCATGTACGGCTGCTCCGGTGACTCCTACTCGGCCGGGACGGTGCAGGGCTTCACGGTGCAGACCACCTGCCTCAACAACGGTCTGGTCATCCAGGGCACCACGATCCGGGTCCCGTACGACAAGCAGGTGCCCGGGCTTCCGGCGCAGCCGGGCGCGGGCGGCGGCTACATGACGCCGTCGCTGGTCTCCCAATGCTGGAACTCGTTCAACGGCAACCTCAAGGGGCTCATGACCTGGTCCATCAACTGGGACGGCTCCAAGAACTGGACCTTCGGCGACAACGTCAAGGCGTTGCAAGGCCGATGACAGCACGGCTGTAATCCGCATGAACGTGCGGATTACAGCCCTGTCAAGGCTTGTTGTTGCCCGTGTCGATGTCCACAACAACCCCGCGACCGGGATCGATGGTGCGCCACGGTGTTAGCGCTCCAAGCCCTGACATCGGGGCTACTGTCGAGGATGACCCGGAGGTCTGCCCGGGGCTGCGGCTCGGTACTTTCAAACCTTGATCATGAGGTGCTTCGCCTCATGACAGCCGTCTAAATTGCGAGAGCCTGGCAAAGCCCCCTTCGTACGCGGGCCATCGTCTGGGCACTCAACGCACCGACGTCGCGTTTCAGTTCGTCGCGGTAAAGCTTGACAAGGTCATCGCAAAGAACTCGACCGACTAGGGGATCCTCTTTGGACAGATCGACGACGCTGGGTATCTCTGGTTTGACGCTGATGGTGATCCGTGCGGCGAGGCAGTCGTCCAGCTTCGAGTTGCGAGCGTTGTTGCTGACAACAAGGAAAGGCTTGTCACCATATCCCTCTCCGAGGTCGGCCATGTAGACACGGCCGCGAGCTGGGATGATCACCTGCGCCCCCGGCGGCGCATTGCCGCGTCAAATGCCTCGTCCTCGTCATCGCGTGAAGCCGCAAGCAACTCATAGTCCCGCAGAGCCACCTCGTCACCGAGCTTTGTCAGGGCGAGCCCAATGAGGGCATGAAGCGTTGCGGCCTCAGATCGGGTGGCCTCCTGGCCACGCAGCCGCACCAAGGCCTCGTTCCATGGGGTTCCGGTCTCACGTGCAAGCTCGATCAGCTCAAGCTCGGCCTGGGTCAGCGTCACGGACTTCCTGTGGCTCAGCGTGTCCGACATGCTGCAGACTTTACATCAAGATCTGATGCACTACGAGCTGCGATGCCTGGCCGGTCATGATCGCCAAATGGCGGCGCAATCAGCCCGGAGGGCGCGTCCAGATCGGCGGTCAGGCAGCCGCAGCGAGAGCACCAGCGCGGTTCGAACAACGACGATAAGGTGCCGAACTGGTGCGGGAGGGGGGACTTGAACCCCCACGCCCGAAGGCACAAGATCCTAAGTCTTGCGCGTCTGCCAATTCCGCCACTCCCGCGCACCGGTCGCCTAGTGTACGCCCATCATGTCCGGCGCTTAGTCGATGCCCAGATCCCTCCGCAGCTTGGCCACGTGTCCGGTGGCCTTGACGTTGTAGAACGCGCGCTCGATCATGCCTTCCTCGTCGATCACGAAGGTGGAGCGGATGACGCCCATAAAGGTCTTGCCGTAGTTCTTCTTCTCGCCGTAAGCCCCGTAGGCGTTCAGCACGCTCTTGTCCTCGTCGGAGACGAGCGGGAACGTGATCGCGTCACGCTCCACGAATTTGGCAAGCTTGGCCGGGCTATCGGGGGAGATGCCCACGACTTGGTACCCAGCGGATGCCAGTGAGGCCAGAGAGTCCCGGAAGTCACAGGCCTGCGCCGTGCATCCCGGGGTCATCGCCGCCGGGTACGCGTACAAGATGACCTTGCGCCCGCGTAGGTCGGACAGGCTGAGCGTCTTGCCGTCGGCGGTCGGCAGCTTCCAGTTTGGGGCCTTTGTTCCTGGTTCCAGCTTCATGCTTTCAAACCTTAGTGCTAATCCTTGTTGCAAGTAATGTGCAACAAGAGCCATGATGGCCGGGTGGACGTCGTCGCCATGCACATAAGCAACGGAATAATCAACGGTCCGGTGTCGCTGGCCTACGCCGCGATCGCCGTGGGCTTGCTGGCCGTCTGTCTCAACCGGGCACGCCAGGACCTATCCGAGCGCCTGGCGCCCATGGCCGGCCTCGTCGCCGCCTTCATCTTCGCCGCCCAGATGATCAATTTCCCGGTCCTCCCCGGGGTGAGTGGTCACCTGCTCGGCGGAGCTCTGGCCGCCGCACTCGTTGGGCCATGGGTGGGCGCCCTGTGTGTCTCAGTCGTCCTGCTTGTACAGGCTTTGATCTTCGCCGACGGGGGATTGTCAGCCCTCGGTCTTAACATCTCCAACATGGCGTTGCTCGGGACCGCGGTCGGCTACCTGGTGGTGGCTGGCCTCCTGAAGCTGTTGCCCCGCAGCGCTTTTGGGCTCGGCGCCGCCGTCTTCTGCGCGTCGGTCGTCAGCGTCATCCTCTCCTCACAGGGCTTCGTCCTGCAGTATTTCCTCGGCGGCGACGTCGACCTGATCGTCGATTATGGACAGATCGCCACCGCGCTCGCCGGTGTCCATTCCCTCATCGGCGTCGGGGAGGGCGTGGTCGCCGCGGTGACCGTGACGGCTGTCGCCAGGGTCCGGCCCGACCTTGTCCACGCCCTGCATGGCGAGCGGCTGTCCGCCACGACCGCTGCCGCGCCCAGCGCTAAGCCGCTGATCGCGGTCGGTGCCCTCGTCACCCTGGCCATCGCTGGCGGCGTGAGCTACTTCGCGTCCAGCGCCCCCGATGGGCTCGACGCCACCACCCTCAAGGGCTGCACAGTCGACGCCGTCGGCAACATCACGGGCGGCTCGTGCGCCGCCCAGCGGGCACAGGATCACGAACTGGGTGGCGGCCTGCTTGCCGACTATGGCATCAGGGGGCTCGACGGCTCGACGGGTCTGGCCGGCATCATTGGCGTCGCTATCACGTTCGCCATCGGCCTTGCCATCTTCTGGGCGATTCGCCACCGCCGCACCAGCATGGGCAAGCCCGCCGATGCGCATGCGCGCGTCGGCGTCGATGCCGCGCAGGGCGACAGGGCCGATCCGTGGGCACGCGTGGGCAATCCCACCCGGCACAAGACAAACGTGGCCAGCGGGACCCGCGCAACAAGCACCGCAAGCGGGGCCGGCGCAACAAGCGCCGCAAGCGGGGCTCGGCAGGCGGATGCATCGGCCGAAGGGCCGGGCGCAGGGCATGGGCCGGGCGCAGCGCACGGGGGGTTGGGCGCGCAGCACGGCCGGGACGCGGCGAATGGGTTGAGCCCGGGGCACGGGCCGAGTGATGATCATGGCTGGCCGGGCCGGAAGGAACGGGGCTGACATGGGCGCCGGGCATGCTCATGCGATGTATGTGCACCAGCATTCACCGGTGCACCATCTCGCGCCCGAGGTGAAAATCGTTGTGACGCTTGCCTTCACGGGCATCGTCGTCGCTACGCCCCGGGACAACCTGCCCGCCTTCGGGGCATACGCCCTCATCATTGCCCTGATCACCTTCATCGCCAAGGTGCCTCCCGCCTGGCTGGCCAAGCGCAGCCTCCTCGAGCTTCCCTTTGTCGCCACCGCGCTTCTCCTTCCCTTCCTCACCTCCGGCCCGCGCGTCGACCTCCTCGGCCTGTCGCTGGCCGTCGACGGTCTCTGGGCTGGGTGGAACATCCTGGTCAAGGGCACGCTCGGCATACTCATCGCGCTGCTGCTGGCCGCCACCACCTCCGCCCGCGACCTGCTCCTCGGCCTCGACCGCCTGCGCACGCCTCAAGCCATCACCCAGATCGCCCTGTTCATGCTGCGCTACCTGGAGGTCCTGGCCGACGAGGCCCGCCGCATGCGGCTGGCCCGGGTGTCGCGTTTGGACGATCCACGATTCCTTTGGCAGATCAAGGGGTTTGCGTCGGGCCTTGGCGCATTGTTCCTGCGCGCTTTCGAACGGGGCGAGCGGGTCTTTCTCGCGATGCGGTCGCGCGGCTACACCGGGCGTCTGCCCACGGCACTGCATGCCGGCAGCGCCGCCACCGCCCGCCAGTGGGCCGGCGGCGCCATCGTTCCGGTGACTGCCCTGTTCGCGCTCATTATTGGGGGGTACCAATGAAAGCTCTCGAACTCGATGAAGTGAAGTATTCCTACCCCGACGGGCACCAGGCCCTGCACGGGGTGAGCCTGAGCATCAGCGCGGGCGAGCGCGTCGCGCTGCTGGGACCCAACGGCGCGGGCAAGACGACGCTCGTGCTGCACCTCAACGGCATCCTGCCCTCCGCTCGCGCGCCGGGATCGTCCGGTACAGTGATCGTCGGGGGTCAACGGGTTGACCCGCTTGACCGTGCCGGGCTCCGGGAGATCCGGCGGCGGGTAGGGATCGTGTTTCAGGACCCCGACGACCAGCTCTTCCTTCCCACCGTCGCTGAGGATGTCGCGTTCGGGCCGGCCAACCTCGGGCTGCGCGGGGAGGAGCTGACGGCCCGGGTCGACGACGCGCTGTCGTGGGTCGACATGCTTGACCACCGCGACCGGGCGCCGCACCACCTTTCGCTCGGCCAGCGTCGCCGGGTGGCGGTCGCCACCGTGCTCGCCATGCGCCCGGAGCTGCTCGTGCTCGACGAGCCTTCGTCCAATCTGGACCCGCAGGCGCGGCGCGAGCTTGCCGAGATCCTGAAGAGCCTGCCGGTCACGATGCTGATGGTGACGCACGACCTTCCGTATGCGCTCCAGCTCTCCGAGCGTTGCGTCATCATCGACGAGGGGCGCATCGTCGCCGACGCGCCAACCCGCGAGTTGCTGGCGGATCAGGAAACCCTTGCGCGCCACCGGCTTGAGCTTCCTTACGGGTTCGCGGTCCCCGCCGAGCCCGCGATGCGATGACCGCGGGAGGCACTTCAATGGCTTGAGCACACCTACGACCGAGCGCTCTGAGAACCTCTCAACCGCAGCATGGCCGCGACAGCGCCGCCGCCTCCCATCGCGATGATCGCCACGATCACGGCCCGGGCCACGTCCGGGTCCCAGCTGACCGGCGTGATCGAGCGGTGGAAGGCGGCGGCGTTGACCATGCCGGCGAACAGGCCCACGGCCGTGCCGCCCATCGCGATCGCGAAGTCGCCGTCGCCCTTGCGCGACAGCAGGGCATCGACGGCGAACGCTATCGCGGCGATCGACGTGACCGCCGGCCACAGCTGGGTGGCGAAGAGCTGGCCCACCACCGACCAGAAGGTGTCGTTGCCCGCGTCAAGCTCGCGCGCCACGCCGTAGGCGAGTCCAAGCACCCCCGCCGCGATCACGAGGGCCGCCAGGATCCGCCCCACCTGCCGCCTGAAGCGCGAAAGCCCAAGCAGCGTAACGACTCCGATGCCCAGCACCGACAGGCCCCACCACAGCCATGCCGCCGGCGGCGGCACGTAATCCAGACTTCCCGACAGCAGAAGCGGTGTAGCGTCGACCCGCATCGGTACTGTCCAATCCCGAATGTGATGCGGCGCATCAGGGTTGGACACGATTTGCGAGGGGGGCTGAGGTGATGACCAGATCGCACGCTGATCATGCCAGCGCCACCGCGGCTCATCGGCGACCTTCCGCCACTCGGGCGGCACGGTCGGGTCGGCGTGCGCGGGCGGATCGACGTGCGCGATCGTGATGTTCAAGTACGTCGCGGGGGAGTGGATGTTCTCGTAGACGCCGTCGGGCCGGACCTCAAGATAGGGCTCGTTCTGGTAGCCGAGCACCTCCACGTTGCGCCCGCTGTGGTTGGTGAGCTGGAGCCGCGCCCCTGCCTCGATCGTCTCGACGGTCAGGCCCGCCAGCTCAGGCGCCCGCGTGATCGCGGTGCGGTAGTTGGTGGCGTCGGGCGCGTCGGCGCCGTGCGCGTGGGCGGGCGTGGGCAGGGAGAGGTTCAAGGCGAGCACGGCCCCGAGGACCGCGCCCGCCCTAAGCAGCATCATGCGGCGAAATTTACTCGTTAGCTCGTGGGCGTCGGGGTGGCGGCACCCGCGTCATTGACCGCCGCCACAATCGCCTCCGCGCTCGCCTGGACCGTGTTTCCATTCACAAACACTGTGGGGGTACCGGTCACGCCGGCCCTTGCGGCGTCATCGCTGACCTTCCTCGACCATGAGAGGTATCTCTTGTCCCGCACGCATTGCGCGAACCTCTCGGAGAGACCGTTGTCGGTCCCCAGCTTGATCAGGTCGGCGTCGCTTGGCCCGGCGGACCCCTCCACCGGCTGGTGGGCGAACAGCAGCGACACGTAATCGGCGAACCGGCCATCATCGGCCGCGCAGCCGGAGGCGGCCGAAGCGCGCGTGGAGTACTGGTTGGTCGAGAAGCGGTCAAGGTAAGCGACGGGGTGCTGCACCAGCGTGATCTTGTTTTCTCCGATGAGCCGGGCGGCGGTGGCGCTAGCGTCGTCGTGGTGCACCTTGCAGTAGGGGCAGATGAAGTCGACGTAATCGTCGACGATGACCGGGCCCGAGCCGGTCACGATGCCGTTGCCCGCCGCGTTGGCGTTGGCCGGGGTGTTGACCGCCGAGACTTTGCCGCTGGAGTAGATCGCCCAGCCCACGACGCCGCCGATCGCCAGCACACCCACCGCGATGATCGCCACCCAGGCGGTCCGCTTGCGCCGCTTGTCCCGCTCGATCTGCTCCCGAACGACCCGTGCCGCGGCGGGCTTGTCGGTCCGCTTACTCATCGTTTGTCGTCTCCCTCTGTTTCACTCACCGCTGGGTTAAGCCAGCCGTCGAGGGAGAAACGGCTGGCCGGAAATATGATCAAAAATATTGCCATGGCCAGGAAGGCCAAGTCACGCAGGATCTCCGGCAGGTAGTCGGGCGCTTGACCGGGCAGCAGGTGCCCGCCCTTGCTGAAGCAGCCGCAGTCGATGTTCAGGCCGCGCGCCCATGCCGACGTGATCCCGGAGATGAACACCACCAGGGTCGCCGCGCTGATCCACGCGGCGAGCCGGGTGGCGATGCCCAGCAGCAGCAACAGCCCCAGCGCGATCTCGAAGTAGGGCTGGATCGCCCCGACGGTCATCGCTACATCTGTGGGCATCAGCTGGTAGGCCACCACCGCCCGCCCGCTCGCCGGAAGGTCGGTCACCTTCAACGCCCCGGCCGTCAAGAAGACCGCCGCCAGCCCGAGCCGGACCAGCAGGCTGACCCACTGCACAGTTGCCGCCCTCAGCAGATGTCGTTACGCCGCCATAGCGGTAACGACGCCGGACGCCAGATCGGCGCGGGCGCGTGCCACCCGGGATCGGATCGTGCCGATCGGCACCTCGAGGACGATCGCCGCCTGCTCATAGGTGAGGCCGAGCAGCTGGGTGAGCACGAACGGCTCCCGCCGTTCCGGTGACAGTGAGCGCAGCAGGGCCGCCGCGCTCACTTGGCCCGCCGGGTCGGCAGTGACGGCGGTCTCAAACGTGCGGGTGAGGCGGTCTCGCAGGCGGCGCGAGCGCGCGAGCGAGCGCAGATGATCGGCGCACGCGCGCCGGGCGATGCCCAGCAGCCAGGTGCGTGCGCTCGACCTGCCCTCAAATTGGGGCAGGGCGCGGAACGCCCGCAGGTAGGTCTCCTGCGTCAGATCGTCGGCTGACGACGTATCGATGAGTGCGGCGCAGAACCGCCACACCTCAGCCTGGGTCGAGCGCACGAAAGCGGCCTGAGCCAGCGGGTCCCCGTCGCGCGCGGCCAGCGCCCACAGCGTCGGCTCGTCATCGCTCAGTCGGGACTCCACGAACCCATAGCCTACCAACCAAAATTCGGCGGAACTTTTCCCGCTTCCGGGACGACTACCCGCTTATGGAACGCTGCGACCAGATCCGCGAAGCGCTGTCGGCGTGGCTCGACGGCGAGGAGACTGGCGTGCCCGAAGGGGCGCTCGAGGCCCACCTGGCGACCTGCCGCGCCTGCGGGGAGTGGCTGGCCGAGGTGGAGGAGGTCACCCGCGTGATGCTGGCACAGGCCTCCGAGGCGCCCGACCTGACCGCCCCGATCCTTGCCACCGTGCGTGCCGACGCTCAGACGACACTCGCGAGCCTCGCAACACGCAGGAGGCGGCGCAGCCTCATGCGGGTGGCGCTGGGCCTGACCGCCGTCCTGCAACTGGCCATGGCGCTCCCGATCCTGCTCGGGCTCGGCGACATAGCTCACATCTCGCGCGAGGCGGCCTCGTTCGACATCGCTGTCGCGGTCGGGTTCACGCTCGCAGCTTGGCGGCCTGGCCTTGCACGCGCCTTCGTGCCGGTCGCCTTCGTGCTCGCCGGATGCCTCATGCTCAGCAGCGCCCTCGACATCTTGGACGGCGCGGCGCGGTTCGCGCACGAGACCAGTCACGTTGCTGCACTCGCCCAGGCCGCCCTGCTGTGGGGGCTCAGCCGCAACAATGGCCCCCTGCTTCCCCGACCCCGCCGCGAAGCGGCCACCTCATGATGGGGGGCATCCTGGGGCGCTCGGTCCGGGCGCTCCTGCTGATCCTCGTGCTGCTGTGGCCCGCCAGCCCTGCCCAGGCGCATGCCAAGCTGATCAAAACCAATCCGGCGCAAGGGGCGATCCTCCCGGTACCCCCTGCCGCTGTTGAAGTGTTTTTCAGTGAAGCCATATCGCCGGTAAACGACAAGATCCGCATCGTCGGCCCGGATGGTCAGCGCGCTGATGACGCAAAGCCGGTGGTCGACGGCGCTGTGCTGCGGCTCAAGCTCAAGGAGGGGGCGGGGCGCGGCACCTACCTGGTGAGCTTCCGGGTGATCTCGGCGGACAGCCATCCCGTGCCGGGCGGCTTCACGTTCTCGATCGGGGAGCAGTCCGCAACGCCGGCCGAGCTGCCGCAGGCGGAGTCGGATGACACCGTGCTGTGGCTGCTGGGCATCACGAAATACATCGGCTACGCCGGACTGGCGCTGCTGGTCGGCTCGGTCCTCGTGCTCACCCTCCTGTGGCCAGCGCGGCTTGACCGGCGCGACCCGAAGCGCTTGATGTGGCTGGGGTTGGGCCTTGTCGCGCTGTCGACGGTGGTGAGCCTCTATCTCCAGGCGCCTTACACCAGCGGCGGCGGGCTGTCCGATGTGGATAGTTTCGACGACGTCATGTCCAGCCGCTTCGGGGTGGTGTTGCTCGTGCGGCTGGCCGTGCTAGCGGTGGCGGCGGTGCTGCTGCGCCCGCTGGTCAACGGCGCGGGCGGCCCGGCCGACCGCGTCCTCGTCCTGGGGCTGGCCGTGATCGGCGCGGTGACCTGGCCGCTGGCCGGGCACCCGGCGGGTTCACCGGTGGCACCGGTGTCGATAGTCGTCGATGCGATGCACCTCGGCGGGGTGTCCGTGTGGCTGGGCGGCCTCGTGATGCTTGCCCTATTCCTGGTCAGGCGCGCCGATCAGCCTGAGCGCGAGGCGATCCTGCCGATCTGGTCGCGCTGGGCGGGTTTGGCGGTATCCGTCGTCCTGCTGGCCGGGCTGGTGTCGGCGCTGATCGAGGTGGGCACGCCGACCGCTCTGGTCGGCACCACCTACGGCCGTTACATCCTCATCAAACTCGCCCTGGTCGGCCTGCTCATCGGCGCCGCGAGCCAGGCCCGGCGCCTGCTGCTGACCGCCACCCTCCGGAAGATCGTCATCGTCGAGCTGACCATCGCCGCCGCCATCCTCGGCGTGACCGCGGCCCTGACGCAGACCACGCCAGCGCGCACGGCCGAGACGATCGCGCAGGCGCCGCCGCCCGCGCAGCTTTACACCACGACGCTGGAGAGCCCGAAGTTCCGGCTGCGGGTCGAGATCGACCCGGCCACGCGCGGCGACAACCTCGTTCACCTTTTTGCGTTCACCCCTCAGGGCCTGCCGCAGAAGGTGGAGGAGTGGAGGGTGACCGTGGCGCTCCCGGCGGCCGGAATCGAGCCGGTCGACGTGCCCATGCTGAAAATCCCCGACAACCACGCCAGCGGGAGCATCGCCCTGCCAACGCCGGGGGACTGGGTTTTCCGCTTCACCCTTCGCACATCAGAGATAGACCAGGACACCGTCACCGCTACGGTGCCGATCAAGTGAGGGAGACATTCCGTGAGGAAACTCATCGCCGCATTCGCCTTCATAGCCGTACTCGTGGTGGGAACGCCCGCCTACGCGCACGTGACGGTGAATCCCAAAGAGGCGGTGGCAGGCAGCTACACGCGCGTGGCGTTCCGGGTGCCCAACGAGTCCGACACCGCAAGCACTACCAAGCTTGAGGTAAACCTGCCGGACAACGCGCCGATCGCCTCGGTGTCCACGATGCCCGTCCCGGGATGGACCGTCGCGGTCAGCAGGCGCAAGCTCGACAAGCCGATCGAGATGCACGGGTCCCAGGTCACCGAGGCCGTTTCCGTGATCACTTGGACCGCCTCGGCCGACGCCGCCGTGAAACCCGGGCAGTTCCAGGAGTTCCCGGTGTCGATGGGCCCGATTCCCAGTAACGTCAACCAGTTGGTGTTCAAGGCGTTGCAGACGTACTCCGATGGTGCCGTGGTCCGCTGGATCGAGGAGCCGAAGGAGGGCGCCGAGCTCGAGCACCCTGCCCCCGTCCTCAAGGTCCTGCCCGCGCCAAACCCGTCCGCATCGCCGTCCGCGCCACCATCCACGGTCGCCGCGCCCGGCTCCAACGGAAAGGACAACGTTTTGGGTTGGGTCGCGCTGGGTGTGGGCGTGCTCGCCCTGCTGCTCGCCGGATTCGCCTTGACACGCTCCCGACGTTCGACCGCATAAGCCGCATCCTGGGTGGGCGACTGAGAAGGGCCGGCCGGGACATGCGACCTCACCCGCACCTCACGACGAGGCCTTGAGAGTCTATCTCACAAACCGCGCCGGTTCAGCCACGCCTCCACACCATCGAGCAACCGCGCCAGCCCGAACTCGAACAGCTCCTCGAGGTCGAAGTCGAAGCTTTCCGCCCCGGCCAGCCGGGCGACCGCGCTGTTGCCGCCTCGCGTCAACGCCTCCAGCGCGGGCGCCTGCATCTCCATCCACTCGTCGGCATCGATGCCCGTCTCCTGCTCCGCCTCGGCCTCCTCGGCAAGGCTTAGCGCCACCCCGCGAGTGAAGCTGAACATGGTGATGTGGACGTAAAGCCGAGCGCCCGCGTCGAGGCCGACGGCGTCAAGGGTCGCGAGCACCCACTCCGCATACGCGAGCGCGTTGGGCAGCAGCTGCGGCCGTGACACGGTCATCGCCCCGGCCAGCCATCGGTGCCGGCGGAAGACCGTCCACAGCAGACGTGCGGCTAGCTCCAGCCTTTCGCGCCAGCCCTCAGGCGCCTGGTCGGGAAAGCGCTCCTCGCCCAGTACCCTGTCGATCATCTGGAGGACCAGCTCCTCCTTGGAGGGTATGTAGCGGTAGAGCGACATCGTGGCCACGCCGAGGTGGGTGGCGACCCGGCGCATGGAAAGCGCGTCAAGCCCTTCCGCATCGGCGATCCCGATGGCGGCTTCGACGATCCTTTCCTTGCCCAGCTCGCCCGCCTTCCGTGGCTCGGCGGCGGCGGCCACAACGACAGTGCCCACGCCCGGCACCGCGCGTGTCATACCCTCCTGCCCGAGCGCGGCGAGCACCTTGGTCGCGGTCGCGATGGCCACACCCCACTCCCGCGCGATCGACCGTGCGGACGGCACGCGGTCACCGGGTTGAAGGGTGCCCTCGGCGATGCGCTGTTTCAACTCTTCGACGATTCTCCGGTACGGTGCCACCGTACTAGTACACCATAGCCAATTTCTTTTATGCAAGCAGCGATGTACGGTGTACGCATGGACGTTCTGATCTCTGGGGCTAGCATCGCCGGCCCCGCCGTCGCACACTGGCTTCACCGATACGGCATCCGAGCCACGATCGTGGAGCGAGCACCGCGGATCCGCCCCGGCGGGCAGGCCGTCGACCTGCGCGGCGTGGCGCGGATCGTGGTCGAGCACATGGGCCTGATGCCGACCGTGCGCGCCACCCGCCTCGACGAGCGCGGCTTCGCCCACGTCGACGCGGCCGGACGCCACGTCGCCCGGATGCCCGCGGACATGTTCGGCGGCGAGGGCATCGTCGCCGAGATCGAGATCCTCAAGGGGGACCTGACCCGGATCCTCTACGACGCCACCAAGGACGACGTGGAGTACCTCTTTGGCGACCGCATCGTCGAGCTGTCGCAGGACACCAGCGGGGTCGACGTCCGGTTCGCCTCCGGCGCTGCCCGCCGCTTCGACCACGTCATCGGCGCCGACGGCATCCACTCGGGCGTGCGCACCCTCGCCTTCGGCCCGCCGTCGCGCTTCGTGCGCCACCTCGGCGCGTACAACGCCTTCTACACCGTCCGTGACCCGGGCGACCTCGACCACTGGTTCGAGATGTACAACGCGCCGGACCGCAAGGCCGTCGGCATCCGCCCGGAGCCCGGCGGCAAGGCGAAAGTGTTGCTGTCCTTCGGTTCCGGGCCGCTCGACTATGACCGGGCCGACGTTGCCGCCCAGAAGCGCTTGGTGGCCGGGCATTTTCAGGGGGTACCGTGGCGCACGCCCGGCCTCCTCGAGCAGATGTGGGACGCCGACGACTTCTACTTCGATGCCATCGGCCAGGTCCACATGGATCGGTGGACACACGGGCGGGTCGCGCTGGTGGGCGACGCCGCATACTGCGCGTCCCCGATCGCGGGCCTGGGCACGAGCCTCGCCATGGTCGGGGCCTATGTCCTCGCCGGTGAGCTGGCGTCCGGCACGCTCTCTGGATACGACTCGCAGATGCGGCCCTATGTGAAGCAGTGCCAGGAGTTGCCGCCCGGCGGGGTGCGCGGCATGCTGCCCAAGCGGACGTGGGGCATCTGGGCACGCAACTCTTCGATGCGCCTTATGGGCGTCTGGCCATTGCGGTCCATGCTGGAGAAGCAGTTCGCCAAGGCCGACGCGATCGAGTTACGCGACTATCGGGCTTTCACGGGAGTTGGTGGGGAAGCTTCTCGCGGGGCAGTCTCGTGAGGATGTTGTAGTCGTAGACGCGGATCTCGAACTGCTTGATGTGGAACGCGCGTTGCGGTGCTCCGAAGACCTTCTGAAGCAGCTGCTCGTTCAGGTCCTCATTGGTGTTGGCCATGGCGTTGCGGTCTGAGATGACAAAGCGTGCGTCGTGCTGCGCGGGGTCGTACCAGTCGTCCCGCATCACCTGCCAAAACGGGGTGATGTTGCCGTGCCTGTCGTTCAAGACCGAGACGATCTCCACGGTCTTGCCGCTCTGCACGGTGACGCTGGCGGCCTGCCAGAAGCCGGACAGGCCGTAGGTCAGATTTTGCTGCTGAAGGGCGCGCGTCAGCTCGATGGTGGGATCGGGGACAGCCGGTTTGGTCAGGGTGTAGCCCAGCACGGCGACGGCCAGAGCGAACCCGGCATAGACCGGTGCTTGTGTCCGCAGCGTCGTGAGGCGGGGCACGATCAGGCGCGCGGCCAGGGCGACCGAGAAGGGGACGACGATAAGGAT
>Ga0209382_10004430_pt1 | contig 18802 bp, 14 predicted proteins | sample SoiMetdeltSBSDD5_FD_187599 | JGI IMG/M metagenome (GOLD analysis project Ga0209382, IMG submission 187599) | Bulk soil microbial communities from a Populus tree surrounding site in Tennessee, USA - Soil MetaG P. deltoides SBSDD5 (SPAdes) (version 2) | ecosystem: Environmental > Terrestrial >...
CGCCGGAAAGCGTCCCGGGCAATGCGCCGGAAACTCCTCCCGCAACCGGCGACCCGGGCCGGAGCGCGCAGGCGCTTGAGGCCCGGGTCAGCCAACTCGTCCTGGCGGTCGATGATTTACGGACTTCGTATCATCGGTTCCTTACGTTTGTCGGCATCGTGTTTTGCCTCGCGATCGTCGTCGCGGTGGGTTACACAGTATACAACCAATACATATCGCGATTTGAGCCGCCCAGACTGAATTCCTACGCGCCGGTGCCAGTGCAGATCGGCGACAAGACGGTCCTGTTGGGAGTTGGCGTGGTCGAATGGCAAGTACCGCCCGAATTGAACGCGGTTTTTCTTCAACTCGAACAGCTCAAGCGGGAGGCCGCTGAAAAGGCGGTCAAGGAAGCGGAGGGAAAGGAAGGCAAGGCGCCTTCCCCGACCGGCGCCCCTACCAATCCGCCGCCGGACGTGGTCAACCCCAAAACGGCCAATGAACCCCGATAATCGCGACGGCGTCATCCGCATCACCCGGGAGGAAGCCACGAACAGTCACGTGGACGATTTGCTGAAGCGACAGATGAGCCTCCGCGGCGAACCGGGCGTCACCCGCGATCATGGCCGCAAATGGTATTTCCAGAACTGGTTGGTTTTCGCGGTCGTGGGGATGCTGGGCGCAATTCTGGGCTGGGCTGTCCTTGAACCTTACTTCCACGATCTGCTTTATGTGCAGGGACCGATCACCGCCGTTGACCTTGGTGACGAGCCGCCTGACCTGGGCGAGAAAGGCGGCCGAAATCGCGACTGGCAGGGTGCCGTCCTTGGTTCCGTGACCATCGATAGCCAAAAGATTTTTTTGCTCCGGGGGATCAAGCAAATCCGTCCGGACGGCAGCAAAACGAGGCTCCGTGCCGATAGCCTGAAGGAAGGCGAGACCATCGGAGTTTATGTCGAATATCTCGAAGGCCGGAACGACGATCTTGCTTTGGGCGGGTTTGTTGTTCGCTCGCCGGCGCCACTCGCGCCAGGGCGGGCGAAAATGACCTTGAGCCAACTCAGCGCGCAGTCAAAGGCTTCGGCGTTGCTCTTGTTCCCGCTGATCGCCGGAGCGATCGGGCTTTGTATCGGCGGTGTAGATGGTCTGGTGTGCCGCCTTCCCCGCCGGGCATTGCTGTCGGGCCTGGTCGGGCTGCTGGTCGGGTTTGTGGGCGGGTTCTTCTCCGGGATCATGGCCAATCTCGCCTATGCGCCGCTGAATTTCCTGGCCATGAAACAAATGGACGAGGGATTGGCGTCGTTCAACACATTCGGATTTGGCATCCAGATGATCGGCCGCTCGCTGGCCTGGTGTCTGGCGGGAATGGCGATGGGACTTGGCCAAGGGATCGCGCTGCGATCGAAACGGCTCCTGATTTATGGATTGCTCGGCGGCGTCGTGGGCGGCTTGCTGGGCGGACTGTTGTTTGACCCGATCGATTTGATTGTGCTCGGCCCTGACAAGCCGAGCGCGCATTGGAGCCGGTTGATCGGCTTCGGTGTGATCGGTTTGAGCGTCGGCGCCATGATCGGCGTGGTGGAACTGCTGGCGCGCGACGCCTGGCTGCGCATGACCCAGGGTCCGCTCACCGGCAAGGAATTCCTTTTGTTCAAGGACGTGATGAACATCGGTTCGTCGCCGCGTTCGGACATTTATCTATTCAACGATCCGCTGGTCGCCGAGAACCACGCCACCATTCGCAGCGTCGGTGACGAGTGCGAAATCGAGAGCCGTCAAAGCACCCACGCCGTCCTCCTCAACAATCGCCAGGTGCAACGGAGCCGGTTGCGACACGGAGACAATGTGACGATCGGCCGAACGGCCTTCGTTTTTCAGCGCCGGAAAGGTTGAGCACGCCCATGGCCGTCCAGCAAGCGACTTGTCCCGGGTGCGGACATAACATCGCGCTCGCGGAGCTGGAGGACGGGAGCATCGTGATTTGTCCAGCCTGTCAGGCAGAATTGCGTGCGCCTGAAACCACCGCGGCCCCTATGGCCGCCGCCGATGCGTTTCGTCCAATTGTTTGCGCCATCTGCCTCTCGACCATCGAGAATAATGAGAACAGGGCAATTTGTCCGGAGTGCCGGGCTGAATACCACTCGGATTGCTGGCAGGAAAATGGCGGTTGCGCAGTCTATGGCTGTGCGCAAGTGCCGACCGTGGATCAGCGCAGCACGCTCGAGATACCGGTTTCCTATTGGGGACAGGAAAACAAGCCGTGCCCTGTGTGCCGCAGAGAAATCCTCGCCGTGGCTGTGCGGTGTCGTCACTGTGGCGCCACGTTTACTTCGGCACGCCCACAGGATTCGACGGAGTTTCAGCAACGAGCCGAACTCGAGCAACGTTTGCCCGCCATCCGTCAGACCGTTATCTGGCTGTTCATTTTCTGCGCGTTGCCTTGTCTGGCGCCCATCGGCGCGATCTGGGGCTTGATCTGGTATCCGCGCAACCGCGAAGCAGTGCGCGCTCTGCCGGCGCTCTACGCGGCACTCTGCAAGATCGGCCTCGGTGTCGGTATCGGCCAGACAGTAATTCTTGTGTTGATGGCCTTGACGTACGCGGTCGTGCGGGGCACCGCCTGAGGAATCCTCTATGCAAGCTCGTATTCGACGATTGAACGCTGATTATGAAAAGGTCTGCGCCGTATTCGCCGGGCATCCGTTCATCCGCCTGGCCAAAGCCGAGGGCGCGCCGCCGGACAAATACACGTTCGCTATCCAGGTTGAAGGACTGGTTCCCATGGGCGAGGATACGTTTACCGTCGGAGCGGTGCACCAGGCGGAGGTTTTTCTACCCGTTGACTACCCCCGTCGTCCTCCTTTCTGCCGCATGATCACGCCGGTGTTCCACCCCAACATTGATCCGCAGAAGATCTGCATCGGCGACCATTGGAGTGCCGGCCAGTCCCTGGCGCAGATGATCGTACACATCGCCGAGATGATCTGTTATCAGCGCTACAACTTGAAGAGCCCGCTGAACGCCCATGCCGCCGCGTGGGCGGAGCTGAATCTGTCGAGTCTCCCTCTGCAACAGGCCGATCTCTCCGTCGGACTTTGATCGAACGCAAAGGCGAAGCGCCGCTTCCCGGAAAGCGTTGCCGATCGGAACGTCCGCAGTTTACTTTGTGGCGTCCGCCAGAATCGTCTGAAAATGTGGTGGTTGCTCTTCGCGAGCGACGGCACCGATCTCGATTTTTTTAAAGCCCGCTTCCTCCAGCCAGCGATGCAGATCGCTTTCCGCGAATCCAAGCCAGCGGTCGCCGTAGAGTTCGCGGGCTTTCTCGAAGTTGTGCTGAAGCAGATCGAGGATCAGGATCTGTCCGCCGGGCCGCAGGATGCGATGAGCGGCAGCGATGGCTGCCGCAGGGTTTTCAGCGTGATGCAACGCCTGGCTCAGGACGACGAGGTCCATGCTTTGAGGATCGATGGGAGGACTCTCCAGATCACCCAGTCGGAATTCCAGGTTCTTCAAGCCGTTCTTTTTCGCCTTGTTGGCGCCGAACGCCACCATCTTCTCCGAGTTATCGACGGCGATGACTTTCTTGCAGCGACGCGCGAGCAGTTCGCTGAGCAGACCTTCTCCCGACCCGAGGTCAGCCACTGTCAACGGAGGCAGAATCCGAAGCAACAAATGGCCGAAGGCCTGCCACGACCGGCCGGGTCCATAGCTCCGGTCGAATCGCCCGGCAACCTGGTTGAAATAGACCTGTGCCTGTTCCTGGCGGCGGCTGAGGATACGCCTGAGGTTGATCTGGTCGGGGGCGTATTCGGGCGCCTCCTTCGCGCCCCGAATAGCGAGCTGGATAAACTCCCTTGCGACCTTGTCGGTGCCGCCGTTGGGCCGGTAATACGTGCGTTTGCCCTCGCGTCTTGACTGAAGTAATTCCGCGTCCTGCAACAACCCGAGATGGGTTGAGATGCGCGACTGGCCGAGGCGCGTGATCTCCTGCAGCTCATTGACCGAGAGTTCCTCCTTTTCGAGTAAGGCCATGATGCGCAGGCGTGTAGGGTCGGCCAGGGCGCGAAGGGATTTCAAGGTGGAGGGCATGCGTTAGGGTATCGGCTTGGCAGAATTCTCAAGAATTTTCAAATTATCAGTTGACGTGCTCTTCTTTGTTTATATCTTCAAATCCTGATACGTCAATATGTGACTTTAACAATCGTCACCGCTGATAAACTAAATGAGTAAAAACTACATCTTCTCCTCGGAGTCCGTCGGTGAAGGTCATCCGGACAAGGTTTGCGACACGATTTCTGATGCGGTGCTGGACGCCTGCCTCGTGCAGGACAGATACAGCCGCGTTGCCTGCGAAACCTACGCCAAAAGCAACCTCGTGGTCGTGGGCGGCGAAATCACCACCAAAGCGAAACTCGACTTCAACGAGATCGCGCGCGAAGCCATTCGCGGGATTGGTTACACGCACGACGACGACGTGTTTCACGCCGACCGCGTGCTCATCGTCAACGCGATCACCTCTCAAAGCCCGGACATCGCGCAGGGCGTCGATGCCCGCGCCGCCGAAGGCAAGAGCCACGCCGAGCAGGGTGCCGGCGACCAGGGATTGATGTTCGGTTATGCATGCAACGAGACGCCCGAACTGATGCCCGCGCCGATCATGTATGCGCATCAGCTTGGCCGCGAGCTCACCCGCATTCGCAAGGCGGGCAAAGTAAGATGGCTGCGGCCCGACGCGAAGAGTCAGGTTTCTGTGCAGTACGTCGATGACCAACCCGTGCGCATCACCAATGTTGTGATTTCCACCCAACACGCCCACGACACGAAGCACAGAACAATCAAGGAGTTTTGCATTGAGGAAGTCGTCAAAAAGGTCCTTCCGAAGCAGTTGCTCGACAAAAAGACGCAGTTCCTCATCAACCCGACCGGACGTTTTGTGGTTGGCGGGCCGCAAGGCGACACCGGTTTGACCGGACGCAAGATCATCGTCGATAGCTACGGCGGCATGGGCCGTCACGGCGGCGGCGCGTTCAGCGGCAAAGACCCGAGCAAGGTCGATCGCAGCGCGGCTTATATGGGCCGTTACGTGGCCAAGAACATTGTGGCTTCCGGCCTCGCCACCAGTGCCGAGATTCAGTTCGCTTACGCTATCGGCCATCCCGATCCGGTCAGCGTCTGCGTGAACACCTTTGGCACCGGCAAGGTTCCCGACGAAGTCATCGAGAAGGCGGTCTGCCAGGTGTTCAGCTTCAAGCCGGCGGACATCGTCAAGCAGCTCAACCTGCTCCGTCCGATTTACAGCAAGACCACCAATTACGGGCACTTCGGCAAAGTGGACGACCTCGACAGCATCACCTGGGAACGGACCGACAAAGCCGGCGCGCTCAAGCGGGCGGTGAAGTAATCTCCCAACACTCAAACTCAAATTCGATCAACCGATCTATGGCAAAAGTAAAACTTCCTCCGTCGCGCCCGACAAAGGTCGCGGTCAAAACGACCAATGGCGCACCGAAGACCGGCAATGGCAAATCGCAGGAATTCAAAGTCAAGGACCTGAGTCTCGCCGAATGGGGTCGCAAGACCATCCAGGTTTCCGAGCAGGAAATGCCGGGCCTCATGTCGATCCGAAAAAAGTACGCTGCGAGCAAACCGCTCAAGGGCATTCGCGTTACCGGTTCGTTGCACATGACGATCGAAACGGCCGTCCTCATCGAGACGCTGGTTGACCTTGGCGCCTCCGTTCGCTGGGCGAGCTGCAACATCTTCTCGACGCAAGATCACGCTGCCGCGGCCATCGCCAGGGCCGGTGTGCCCGTCTTTGCGTGGAAGGGTGAAACCCTCGAAGAATACTGGGATTGCACCCTTGACGCTGTCACTCATCCCGGCCACAAAGGCCCACAGCTCGTCGTCGATGACGGTGGCGACGTCACGCTTCTCATCCACAAGGGCTATCAACTTGAGGAAGGCGACGGCTGGGTCAATACGCCCAGCGGCTCGCAGGAGGAGCAAGTGATCAAGAATCTTCTCAAGCGCGTCGCGAAGGAACGGCCCGGTTTCTGGCATGAGATCGTCAAGGACTGGAAGGGAGTTTCCGAGGAAACCACGACCGGTGTTCATCGCCTGTACCAGATGAAGGAAGCCGGCAAGCTCCTCGTGCCCGCCATCAATGTCAACGACTCGGTCACCAAGTCCAAGTTCGACAACCTCTACGGTTGCCGCGAATCGCTCGCCGATGGCATCAAACGCGCCACCGACGTCATGATCGCCGGCAAAGTTGCCTGTGTTTGCGGCTATGGTGATGTCGGCAAGGGCAGCGCCCACAGCCTTCGGGGCTTCGGCGCACGCGTCATTGTCACTGAAATCGATCCCATTAACGCGCTTCAGGCCGCAATGGAAGGTTTTGAAGTCACGACCATCGAAGACACTTTGGGCATTGCCGACATCTACGTCACCACGACCGGAAACTGCGACATCATCACGTTGGAGCACATGCAGAGGATGAAAGACCAGGCGATTGTCTGCAACATTGGCCACTTCGACAACGAGATCCAAATGGACCGCCTGAACAGCGCGAAAGGCGTGAAAAAGCTCAACATCAAGCCGCAGTACGATAAGTACACCTTTCCGGACGGTCACAGTATCTTCCTTCTGGCTGAAGGCCGGCTCGTGAATCTAGGCTGCGCCACCGGCCATCCGAGCTTCGTCATGTCGAACTCGTTCTCCAACCAGGTGCTCGCTCAGCTTGATCTCTGGGCGAACAAGGACTTTTACGAACCGACGGTCTATCGGCTGCCCAAGAAGCTCGACGAAGAAGTCGCCCGCCTGCATCTTGAGAAAATCGGCGTGAAGCTCACGAAGCTTTCGAAGAAACAAGCTGAATACCTCGGCGTGCCGCTGGACGGGCCCTACAAGCCCGAGCACTATCGGTACTGAGCGAATTCAAGTCCAAAAACACAAAAGGCGAACGGCGAACCGTTCGCCTTTTTTTCTTCGACTGGTCTTGCCGGCTGTTACAACGTTGTCGTCCTCGACCGTGAAGTTCGATGTCATCATCGTGGGCGGGGGCGCAGCCGGATTGATGTGCGCCATCGAAGCCGGCAAACGTGGGCGTTCCGTGGTCGTGCTCGAACACAGCGAGCGGCTCGGCAAGAAAATCCTGATCTCCGGCGGCGGGCGCTGCAATTTTACGAACACGGGTGTGACCCCGGACCATTACTTGACCCGCGGCAGTCCGCATTTCTGCAAATCACCGCTCGCCCGCTTCACACCCGAGGACCTAATCGCGCTGATCGAGAAGCACGGCATCGCCTGGCATGAGAAAAAGCTTGGCCAGCTCTTTTGTGATTTCAGCTCGCGCCAGGTCGTCGATCTGCTGAAAAGCGAATGCGACGCCTCCCGCGTTGAAATCACACTGAATTGCCGCGTCTCGAACGTCAGAAGGAATTCCGGCTTCGACCTCGAAACGAATCTGGGAACGTTCAGTGCCGACTCGCTGGTCGTTGCGACCGGCGGACTCTCTTTTCCAAAACTTGGCGCGACCGACTTCGGCTACCGGCTTGCGGAACAGTTCGGTATAAAAACGGTTCCGCCCAGGCCGGGACTCGTGCCTTTGACGTTTGGTGGCGGCGAACAATCGGCGTTCGCTGAGCTGAGCGGTGTTTCGGTTGGTGCGGTTGCGAGTGTTCCCGGCGCCCGCTTTCGTGAAAATGTTCTCTTCACTCATCGCGGGTTGAGTGGTCCGGCAATTCTGCAGATTTCAAACTACCTTCGGGACGGCGGGCCGCTGAGCCTCGATTTGTTTCCGGATGAACCCGCGCGCGAGTATCTGAAAGCGCATCACCGCGACAACAAAGAGCTGAAAACGGTCTTGAGCCAGCGATTGCCGCAGCGTTTCGTCGAGATCTGGTGCGCGCGTTACGCGCCTTCCCGTCCGATGAACCGCTATTCTGCCCGGGAACTGGACGAGATAGCGCGGCGGCTGCATCATTGGGAAGTGCGGCCGGGCGGGACAGAAGGCTACGCGAAGGCGGAAGTCACTTTAGGCGGCGTGGACACAGACGAACTCTCTTCGAAGACAATGGAATCGCGTCGTGTTCCCGGTCTTTTCTTCATCGGCGAAGTGGTGGATGTGACCGGGTGGTTGGGGGGTTACAACTTCCAATGGGCGTGGGCCTCCGGCTACGCCGCGGGGCAGGCAGTTTGAAGCCCTTCGCCTTCGGTGATGGACTGCCCTCCGCCAACAGTTCGCAAAGGAGTCGACCCGGCAGATGGGAAGTCCGCGAAGCCGGCGGAAGCGGTTTGCTCAGGCGGCGGGGCCGGCAAGCGGCAGCGCGATCTTGAACGATGTCCCTTTGTGCAGGACGCTTTCGACCGTGATCGTTCCGCCATGCTCCTGAATAATACTGCGTGTGATGGCCAGTCCGAGGCCGGTTCCGTCCTGCTTGGTCGTGAAGAACCGATCGAACACCTGCGGGAGGTGTTCCGCGGGGATCCCTGGGCCCGTGTCGGAAATCGTCAGGCGAAGCCAGCGAGGTCCGTAGTCCGCCCCGCCGCCTTTCTCTGAAGAGTGGGGCGTGGTGGCGACCTGGAGGGTGCCGCCAGAGCTCATTGCTTCGATGGCGTTGAGGAACAGGTTGATGAACGCTTGTCCCAATTGCTTATCGTCGGCATGGACCAGGTCTTCGTGAGCCGCGAAGGAGCGCACGAGTTTGACGCGGTTGGATTCCAACCGGTGGCCGATCAATCTCAGCGAATTGTCGAGAATCTTGTGGACGCTGACCGGAGTGAAGACCGGCTTTGCGGGACCGGACAGTTTGAGCAACTGGCTGGCGATGGAATCGATGCGTTCGACCTCCGAGTGAACCAGTCCGGCGAGTTCTTTGTCCTCGAGGCGTTCCGGGAGGCGTTCGATGAAGGTCTTAATGGCGACGAGCGCGTTCTTGATCTCGTGTGCGGCGCTCGCGGAGAGCGTGCCGATATTCGCCAGCCGATCCAATCGGCGGACGTTCAGTTCGAGTTTTTTCGCGGACGAGGCGTCGTGGAACAAAAGCAGGGCAGCTTCGATTTTGCCTGAGTCGTTGGTGTAGGCAAACGTGCTGGCGCGGATGAGGATTTCGCCGCCTTGCGGGTGGCTGACGGGCATCTGCCGGTCCGGAATGGAGTCACAGGTTACGAACGTTTCCTGCAGGAAGCCCTGAAGCGGGGCGGGGAGGGCGTCGAAGGTCTTGCGCAGGACATCGTGTGCCTTGAGGCCGGTGATGCGTTCAGCGGCGGGATTGAAGGCGGTGATCCTTTGCCGGGCATCTACGGCGATGACACCGCTGGCGAGACTGCGGAAAAGGACTTCCGTCAGGTGCAAACTTTCGTGTCGTTCTTCGGTGTTACCCGAATCGTCAGTAGCCGCTTTTCGCATAGATGTTCGACTCAGAATCAGACTGAATCATCCTTCACGAAGCCGCGCAAAGAGTAAGGAGGGACATTGATTAAACCAAACACTATTTTGCAGGGTTGTCCCGCCTCCCCTCATTAAGAACCCGGCGGCACGGAAACCGTGAGCCTGAATCGCGAGGCTCGAAGGCAGGGCAGCGACTGGCTACCGAGCCCAAGGACGATGACCGTTATCGTTTCCTGCGGATGAAATGCTCGGTCGTCTTACGTCTTTACAAACGCCGCCTTGATCCGTCATCCTCTCGGCAGCACAGCCCGCTCGCTAGAGGTTGATTGGCGTCGATAGTGTCCGGCAAATGAGAAAGGCGCGCTGCCGCGCTTGGTTGCTCCGAATCCGCGTTCTCCGTCGCAATATATCCGCAAAGGGATATTGGGAATGAGTCAGCACGATATAGCTTTTCAGTCCGGTAGCGACACAATGGCAGGACGGGTCTTCCTGCCCGAGACCGCGGCACGATTTCCTGCGCTGATCATTTGTCACGGCGCCAGCGAGCATAAGGAGAACTATTATGACTTGTGCCATTTTCTTGCGGCGCGGGGGATCGCGACATTCGCGATCGATATGCATGGCCACGGGCAGAGTGGCGGGCAACGCTTTTACGTGCAGATTCCCGACTGGGTGGCTGACATCCGGGCAGCCATTGATGTCTTGTCAAAGCATCCGCAAATCGACCCGGCGGGAATTGGCGCGCTCGGCCTTTCCTCGGGCGGGACGGCGATTCTGGAAGCCGCTGTCGTGGAGCCGCGGCTGAAGACTTTGATCGCACTGGCACCCACGGTTTGCAACTCGCTGTCGCTGGGGCACAGCATTCTCTTCAAGACGTTGGCATTTTTCGGACGGATCAAACGGGGAGTGACGGGACGGGACCTTTGCATCCCGCTCGTCCATATGGCCAAGGGCATGCACTTTGTCGCCGATCCGGACATCAACCAGTCTGTCCTGGCGCGAATAGAGAAGGAGAAACCGTACCTGCCATTGCCGGGCGGCACACAATCATTCCTCGTGGACACGATCAAACGCGTCGGAAAGATAACTATACCTGTGCTGATTATCTGGGGTGAGAAGGATGAGGTGGACCCCGTGGCGACAGGCCGGCTCCTGTATGACGCGCTCAAGTGCAAAAAGGCTCTCGAGATCATACCCGGTAACGGGCACGCAACGCATATCGACAGAGATCACGAGAAGGTCTTTGCGCTGGCCGCATCGTGGGTGTTGGAGAATTTGAGTTCCGGGACCGGAAATACGTCTCCTGACGGTCGCCAGGCGTAGGCACTGAGAATTATCATGGAGAGCAGATTGATCCTGGGGCAGGAGGCGAAGTCGCTCGGACGGAGAGAAAAGTGGGATTTGTTGTCGCCGTTTCTGAAGCAATACGGACGGGAATCGCTGGCCTACGCGACGTTGCAGGAAGGGATGGAGTACTACGTCGATCCATGCGGCTACATCGCGTTTACGTCGGCGACCCACGCGGTATTCGCCAGAAAAACCAAACGAATTGTGCTCTCGGATCCGATCTGCTCTCCGGAGAATCGCGGAAAGCTCATCGAGACCTTCCTGAAGGCGAGTCCGCATCTTGTGTTTTGCGTGATTTCCGAGGCGTGCGCGAAGACGCTGCGAGGGATGGGCTTCAAAGTCAATTGCCTCGGCTACGAGCCGGAGATTCCGATCCAAACCTACAATACGAAGGGGAACTGGAAGGAACTGGACCTCATCAAGCGCGCCCGAAACGAAGCGAAACGGGAGGGGATCGTCATCCGGGAAGTGAACATTGAGACTGTCAACAAAGAGGAGCTGGGCGCGGTCTCGGCCACGTGGATTGGAACCAAGAAGGTCAATGATCGCGAGATATGGGTGTATGCCCGGCGTCCGGTGTTCGAGCACGAACAGGACGTCCGCAAATTCGTGGCGTTCGATCGGGAGGGGCGCGTGGCCGGCTTTGTTTTTTACGACCCGATGTACCACGACGGCAAGGTGGTCGGATATTCAGCGAACATCTCCCGCTGCGACGAACAGCGGTTCGGAAAACTCGCCACGGCAGTCAACATGGTTGCGATTGAAAAATTCCGGGAAGAGGGCAAAGAGGTGTTGAGCCTCCTCCTGGCGCCGTTTGTCAAGCTGGAGGGCGGGAAGTACAACGACGACCGGGCGACAAGGATTTTTTTCAAAGTGAGCGAGCGTTACGGCAACAACATCTACAATTTCAGGGGACTCGCTTTTCACAAATCGAAGTACCGCGTGCCCGAACGGTCCCTTTACTTCGCGTCGAACAGTTTCCTCCCGTCAAATGACGTTTACCTCGCCTTCCTGTCGGCCGACATTACCCGAAGTTACTTTGCCACGATGGGACAATTGCTCCGGGGCGTGTGGAGCGAGACGTTTCAGCGGCGCCGATCCGAAAAACGTTCCGGACAAATATGATTGCTGATCCAAAAGCGCTTTGACTAAGCTGGCAAAACCGCAACCCAACTGTTCCCATGACTAAAACCATATCTCATACTCTAAAGAGGCTGATCTCAGGTATTGCGTTCGCGGTCGCCTGGGGTGCATCTGCGGCGGACCCTGCGGAAACTGAAAAGTCAAAGCTAATGCAATTCCTGGAACAGGACTACCTGCTTGGGGACTGGGGAGGGCTGCGCACGGACCTGTCGAATCGGGGAGTTGACTTCGAATTCTTCTACCTGGGCGCCGTGCCGTCGAGCCTTTCAGGAGGCATCAAACATGGATCCGTGTATGAAGGAGCACTCTTGATGACCCTGGACCTGGACTCGCAGAAACTTGTCGGTTACCAGGGAGGGCACTTCCATGCGGGGTCGGTTTATATTCATAACGGTCCCGAATTCGCAAAATTCTACGTTGGGGATCTGAACAAGGCGAGCCTGCTCGATTTTCCGGACACTTTCCGGCTTTGGGAACTTTGGTATCAACACAAGTTTTTCAACGACCGGCTCACCTTGAAACTGGGACAGCTCGACATTGGCCAGGACTTCATCAAGCCGGAGTTTTACAATTCGCTCGCCTCGCTCAACTTTCTCAACCAGACATTCTTCTACCCCACGCTCGCCTTCAACGTCTATGACATCGCGGGATTGCCTCCGGGGTCGCACGCGCTTGCGTCCACTCCGTACGGAGCGCCAGGTGTGTTCGTGCGGGTCGATCCAAGAGAGAGCATCTATGTCCAGGCGGGCGCGTATGACGGGAATCCCGATCGCAGTTTTTCCGGGACGCGGGTCAATCTGAACGAGGACGAAGGCGCCCTGATTTATTTTGAGGTCGGCTACCGGCTGAATCAGGGAAGAGAAGCTCAAGGGTTGCCCGGCAACTACAAGCTTGGGGCGTACTATCACACCGACGAGTTTCTGGATGTCTATGAGGCGACGCTGGCGGCCTTTGGCGCGGGGCCTCCTGCCCGGAACTTGTCCGGAAACTATGGCGTCTATTTTCTGGCGGACCAATATCTCTCCATGGAGAAAGCGGAAGACGACCCCGCCAAGCAAGGTCTGATCGGGTTCTTCCGCGTCGCGGGCGCGCCTTCAGACCGCAACCTGACTCAATTTGGTGTGGACGGCGGACTGGTTTACCGCGGACCGATCCCGGGACGTGACTGGGACACCGTTGGTATCGCAGGTTCCTATCTGGAGCTCAGCGATGACGTCGCGCGCGCGTTTGCGGCGGTGGGATTGCCGGAGCCGGATTATGAAGCCGTCGTTGAGTTCTCCTACCGGGCGCAGATGACCGCATGGTGGACGTTGCAAGCGGACGTGCAATGGATTATGCACCCCGGTGCCAAGACGGACCCTACCCGCCCGCCGATTGACGATGCCCTGGTGTTTATTGTCCAGACGGGCCTGCGCTTTTAATCCCCGACTCTCGGCGGGCGGACATTCGCAATGCGTGTTTGGTGTGCGGTTGTGAGGTGGCTGAGGCGAGCCTATTTCTGAGTCAACCATTTGGCCCTATTCAGGAGGGAGAGCTTTTGGTATCCATCAGCGAGAAGTGAAGTTGAGTTCAAATGGACAATCTTGAAGGGTTTTCTCTGTCGCGGCCGCGAGAGCGGGAGTCCGCGGCGGAGGTATCGAAAAGAAGAGGGCGAATCCGAGAATGACTGATTCTTCTCCCAGCGGTGGATCGGTTGTCTGCGAGACGAGCGAGGGAGTGGAATTCCGCGGCACAATGCTCAAGCTGACGCGGTTTCAACTCACGTTCGAAGTCCATAGCCCCACTTGTCCTCTGCGGACATCCGAAGTGCTCAAGGACCTCAAGATCCTCGTCGAGGATCGGCCAATTTATTCCGGGCGCGCCGTTGTAAGCAATCTTGTCAATATGGGGTCCGTTGCGATTTGCGAAGCCACACTGGAAGACACATGCTTCGATGAGAGCCTGTTTGCGCCTGATCGCTGGGGAACCCAACTGCGTGAGGACTTTCGTCGTTTCGTCACCACGTCCCAGCAAATGTTCCGGATCACGCCCGAGTTCCGCGTCGCCGTCGCCGATCTGCAAATGGCACTTCTGGACCTGCGGCAATGGCTGGAGCACATCGAGTTGGGAGTGCGCTCGCAGCCTGCCGGTGACCGCGAGGAGATCGAACGAAGGATTCTTCGAGAGTTACGGGACGAGGCCCTACCGCCCCTCGGCTCGCTATTCCAGCGTTTTGAAGAAACCACGAAGAGGGTTCAGGAGGAATTGAAGCCCGCTCACAGTCTGTACGCCAAACGTCAGCTTCATCCCGTGGTGCTTTGCGCGCCCTTCATGTATCGTGCGTTCCAGAAGCCACTTGGCTACGCGGGAGATTACGAGATGGTCAATATGATGGTGCGCGATCCGAACGACTACGAAGGCAGTTCGATATTCGCCAAGATGTTGAACGCCTTTTTCCTGCAGACTCCGCCCGTCGTTGCTCACCGCAATCGCATTGACCATTTGATCCAACTGCTCATTCAAGAAACCGGCCGTGTGGTTTGCCGCGGTGGAAACGCGAGGATATTCAATCTGGGTTGTGGACCGATCAAAGAGGTGCAGCGCTTCATGCAACAATCACCGCTGAGCAGGCAAGCAGAGTTTACTTTTTTGGATTTCAACGATGAAACCGTGCAGTATGTACAACGCGTGATGCAACAGGCGAGGTCACAGTACAACCTGACCCCGCAGGCAAAAGTCATCAAAAAGTCGGTGGTACAGCTTCTCAAGGACGCTTCGAAACCGGTCTTGAAGGCGGCTGATGGAAATTTCGACTTTGTCTATTGCGCGGGGCTGTTCGACTATCTGACGGACTCCGTGTGCGCCAGGCTGGTGAGCTTGTTCTATGACATGGTGGCTCCGGGAGGATTGATGGTGGTCTCAAACGTTGAGCGATCCAACCCATCCCGAGGGTGGATGGAATACGTGGTTGATTGGCATCTGTGTTACCGGGATGCCCGGCAGATGACCGCGCTGATTCCAAAGGCGGCGCCGCCGGACAGTGCCCGGATCACCGCTGAGGGCATCGGGGTGAACATCTTTCTCGAAGTCCGCAAGCCGAAAAATGCCTGACCCAAACACACAGAACTCCAGTGACGTTACCCAGGCGTTCCTGGAGCACGAACGCACGGTACGGGTGCAAAACTTCCGTATTGCATGCATCTTGGCATTCGTCTTCATGCCAGCGGGAAGCGTTCTCGACTATGTGGTTTATCGAGATGAGTTCCCGGAGTTCCTCAAACTTCGGCTGATCTGTTCGGCGTTGCTGCTGTTCATATGGTGGTTCGTGAAAACGCCCCTCGGTTCCCGATATTATCGAATCCTCGGCCTCATCTTGCCGGCGCTCCCAAGCCTTTTCATTTCCATCATGATTTACCGCACCGAGGGACCAGACTCCCCTTACTACGCAGGATTGAATCTGGTGTTGCTCGGCGCAGCGCTTGTCCTGAGATGGTCGCTTCAGGACAGCTTGATCGTTTTTCTGGAGGTCATGGCGCTGTACTCCACGGCATGTCTCGCTAAGGGTTTTTCGGGCGACAAAAACATTTTCGTCAATAACGCATATTTTTTGTTCGTGACGGGCGTCTTCGTGGCCATTGGAAGTCATTTTTACAACCGCCTTCGCTTCAGAGAATTCAGCCTCCGATTTGAGCTCGACCAGAACCGTCGTCAGCTTGAGGAAAATAATCAGAAACTGAAGGAACTGGACCAGATCAAGAGCCGTTTTTTCGCCAACATCAGCCACGAGTTGCGCACGCCGCTCACGCTGATGATCGCGCCTCTCGAAACCATCCTCGCCCGCTACCGTGCCGCCCTGGACGCCGACGCCGTCAGCTTGCTGCAGACCATGCAAAGCAACGGGCTGCGGCTGCTCAGGCTCATCAACGACCTTCTCGACCTGGTGCGCCTCGACTCCGGCGTTATGCAAGTCCGGCGTGAGCCGGTCGCGTTGGAACAGTTCTTTCAGGGAATGGCCAGCGCCGCGCGTCAGGTTGCGGAAGACAAACGCATCCAACTGGTCGTCACCGTCGCGCCCGACCTCGGCGCTGTGATGGTGGACCGTGACAAACTGGAGAAAATCGTTCTCAACCTTCAGTTCAATGCGCTGAAGTTCACGCCGGCTGGCGGGCGGGTCGAACTCCGCGCCGACCGGGAGGGCGAGCAACTGGTCCTGCGGGTGTCCGACACGGGCATTGGCATTCCAGAAAAGGATTTGCCAAGCGTCTTCGGCCGGTTCTTCCAGGTGGATAGTTCCTCGCGCCGCAAGTTTCAGGGTGTGGGGATCGGCCTGGCCCTGGTCAAGGAACTTACTGAACTCCACGGGGGCGAAGCCTCCGTGCAAAGCGTGGAAGGACAAGGGACCACGTTCACCGTGCGAATGCCCTACCTCCGGGCTGACCCAGAGGCCGTGCCCGCGCCGGCCGCCGAAATCCAATCGCAGCCCGCGGAGCCCGAACCCCAGGTCGCAACCCCCGGTGAAGTCGTCAAACCCACCGGCACGGTTTCCAGCCAGGAATGGCTCGCCAATCTTTATCACCGTGCCAACCTGTTCGGTGGCATCGCCAGCGATCGCACGGCTCCCGACAAGGCCGACATCCCGGCCTCAAAAATCAGTGGCGCTGCCACCGTCCTCATCGCCGACGACCAACCCGACATGCTCCGCTTCCTGCGATCCGAGCTGGCCTCGCGTTACAACGTCCTCGCCGTCAGCGACGGCCAGCAAGCTGTGAACAAAGCCATCGAAGCGGTCCCGGACATCATCCTGCTCGACATGATGATGCCCGAGAAGGACGGGATGCAGGCCTGTCGAGAAATCCGCGCCGCGCTGCCCACGCAGGACGTCCCCATCGTGCTCGTCACCGCCCATGTGGACGAGGAGACCAAACTCAACGCGCTGCGCGCCGGCGCCAGCGATTTCCTTCCGAAGCCGTTTTCGACGACGGAGCTTCACGTGCGGGTGAAGAACCTCATCGAGTCGCACGAGTTGCAAAGGAAGCTGGCGAAGCAGAACCAGGTGCTGGAATCGACGATCGAGCAGCTCAAGGAAACAGAGATGCAACTCGTCCAGGCTGAGAAGATCGCCTCGCTTGGCCGGATGAGTGCCGGCATCATTCACGAAATCAACAATCCGTTGAACTTTGCAACGACCGGGCTGTACACGCTGAAAAAGAAGGGCAAGTACCTGGCCGACGACCACCAGGCCGAATACGCGGAAGTGTTGAAGGACGTGGAGGAGGGGATCGGCCGGGTCAAGACGATTGTCTCTGAACTTCGGTCCTTCACGCATCCGGACACGGACATGCGCGACCACGTCGGGATGTCCGAAGTGGTGGCGGATTGCCTGAAGTTCCTGAGCAACGAGTGGAAGAACAAGGTCGTGATCGAACGAAACGTGCCGGACGAATTGACGGTGTGGGGCAACAAGAACCGGTTGATCCAGGTGGTCTTGAATCTTCTCCAGAATGCGATTGATGCGTTTAAACGGAAGACGTTCAACGGCGACAAGCCAACCATCTGGATCGAGGGCAGCGTGCTTGACGACAAAAGCATTCTGACGATCCGGGACAACGGTGACGGGATCGATCCGGAGTGTATGGGCAAGATCTTTGACCCCTTCTTCACCACCAAAGACGTTGGCGAAGGAATGGGCTTGGGGCTGAGCATCTGTTATCGTATCATCCAGGAGTACGACGGCCACATTCGAGTTCGTAGCGAGCGGGGGAAGTTCTCCGAATTTACGTTGGAACTTCCTTCAAAACCGTCAAACTAGAACACATGGCAGATTCAATCCCGAATGCCGCGATGCCGGATTTGTATGACTATAAAAAGTTTGCGATCCTGTACGTCGATGACGAGGAGAAATCGCTGAAATACTTCGAACGAGCGTTCGGGGACCAGTTTCGCATCCTGACCGCCGCTCGCGCGCAGGACGGTCTCAAAGTGCTCGAGGAGCACAAGGACGTCGTCGGCATCTTGATGACCGACCAGCGAATGCCCGGCGAAAAGGGGGTCTGGCTGCTTGAAAAGGCGCGCCAGCTTCGGCCGCGCATCATCCGGATCCTGGCGACGGCCTACTCGGACATGGAAGCGGCCATCTCCGCCGTCAACTCCGGAGCGATCTACAAATACATCACCAAGCCGTGGGACCCGCCGGAGCTGGAAAACACGCTCCGACGCGGCCTGGAGTTCTTCATGGTCCAACGAGAGCGCGACCAGCTCCTGAAGGAGAAGATGTCGGTCCTTCACAACATGATGATTGCCGATCGGATCGTCAGTCTGGGCGTGCTTGCCGCGGGAATGAGCCATCATATCCGAAACTCGCTGGTGGCGGTGAAAACGTTCCTCGACCTCGCCCCGAGCAAGTTGAAGGACGAGAACGTCGATCTGGACAATTTGCGGAACCCGGACTTCTGGCAGGAATACCACCGTAACGTCCTGATCCAGGTGGACAAAATGAGCGGCCTGCTGAAAGAACTTTGGGCGGCCTCTGAGAAGCCGGCGTTTGAGTTCAAGGATTGCGTCCGGCTGCACGAGGTGATTGCCGACGTGGTGGTCAGGCTCGATGCAGATTTCAAAGCAAAGAACATAGGGTATCCACTCAGGTCCCCGATTCATTGCCGGAACTGATGGTGGACAAGGAGAAATTCTACCGGCTGTTCGAGCTGTTGCTGAAGGACGAGATCGCCAGCCTGCCCGCCGGCGCCGAGGTGACCGTTTCGGCGCAGACGGGAATCGCGGCGTCGAGGCAACGGTCGGAAATCCTCGTTCAGGTCCGGGACAACGGGCCGGGGCTGCCGGAAGAGGCGCTACGGATGATTTTCGATCCGTTCGTCGTCCGGAGCGACAGTCCGATGGAATACGGGATCAGTTTGATGGCCTGTTATTTTATCGTCCATCATCACGGCGGGAAAATCACCGCCAGCA
>Ga0209382_10004432_pt1 | contig 18796 bp, 17 predicted proteins | sample SoiMetdeltSBSDD5_FD_187599 | JGI IMG/M metagenome (GOLD analysis project Ga0209382, IMG submission 187599) | Bulk soil microbial communities from a Populus tree surrounding site in Tennessee, USA - Soil MetaG P. deltoides SBSDD5 (SPAdes) (version 2) | ecosystem: Environmental > Terrestrial >...
TCCGGCCGAAGGTGACGGCGTGCTGGCGCCACCTGATCCGCGGCTCCGCGGTGTACTCGAGCGCGCCCTGCGTCGTCGTCATTGCACCTGCGCCCTGATCGCCTGATAGAGGGGGCTGAAATCGGGATGGGTCATGATGCCGCGGATGTCGCGCGGGCGGGGGATGCCGATCTCGTGCTCGCCCGCAATGCTTGCCGGCGCGCGCGAGAGCACCAGCGTGCGATCGCCCAGGGCAATGGCCTCGGCGATGTCGTGGGTGACGAAGATGATGGTCTTGCGGCCCAGGTCCCACAGCCGCATGAGGTCCTCCTGCAGCTGCGTGCGCGTCTGCGCATCGAGCGCGCCGAACGGCTCGTCCATCAGGATCACGGGCGGGTCGTAGACGAGCGTGCGGATCAGCGAGGCGCGCTTGCGCATGCCACCGGAGAGCTCGTGCGGATAGTGCCGCTCGAACCCGCCCAGGCCCACGGCGCGGATCAGCGCGTCGGCGTGCGCGCGTGTCTTCTCGTTGAGCCGGCCCTGCACCTTCAGGGGGAACAGCACGTTCTGCAGGGTGGTGCGCCAGGGCAGCAGGTTGTCCTCCTGCGTGACGTAGCCGATCTTGCAGGAGAGGCCCGGGTTGAGCGCCTTGGGATCGCCGACCGGCGCGGACTGCGACTGGAAGCGGACCGTGCCGCCGCTGGCGGTATCGATCTGCGCGATCATGTTGAGGAGCGTGGTCTTGCCCGACCCGGACGGGCCGATGATGGTCAGGAACTCGCCGTCCTTGACTGCGAAGCTCAGGCCCTGGATCACCCAGGGCGGCGCATCGCGCCCGGCGCGGGCGGCAAAGCGCTTGGCGAGGTCGCTGACCTCGAGCAGAGGTTCCGCGGTCATGGCCGGCCCTCCGCCTCGGCCCTGAGGTCGGCCGGCGGGCGCCAGCGCAGGAGCCAGCGCTCCGCAACGTTGACGCTCCAGTTGCCGACGAAGACGATGCACGTGGTCGCCACCAGGGCCACGAACACCGCCGTGGTGTCGAAGTTGTTGGCGCCGAGCTGGATCAGGTAGCCGAGCCCGCGATTGGCGGAGATCAGCTCGGCGATCACCGCGCCGCCGATCGAGTAGGGCATGGCGATGCGAAGGCCGGTGAAGATGTAGGGCACGGCGCCCGGGAACACGATGTGGCGCGCCACGGCGCGCTCGCTGGCACCCATCACCTGCGCCATCTGCACGAGCTTGGCATCGAGCGCGCGCACACCCGCGAGCGCACTGAAATAGACGATGAAGAACACCGTGATCGCCACCAGCGCGATCTTGGACTCGATGCCGATGCCGAACCACAGGATGAACAAGGGCGCCAGGGCGAGCTTCGGCGCGCCGTAGCCGCCGACCATGAAGGGATCGATGACAGCGGTCACGATCGGCAGGCGGCGCAGGAGGAAGGGCAGCGCCGCCGCCGGAATCGCCCCGAGGAGGAAGCCGGCGAGCGCCTCGAACAGTGTATAGGAGGCATGGATGAAGATCTCTCCGCCCTGGGCGGCATTGGCGGGCCGGGTCATTGCGCCCAGCACGGAGTCGACCCAGGCGGGCCCGGCCAGAAAGCCGAGCCCCCGCCAGATGCCGCCCCAGATGTCGCTGCCGAGGCGGGAGGCGACCCCCCAGGGCGACCCGACCCAATAGGTGCCCCGCTCGAGCGTCAGGGCAAGCGCCACCCAGAGCGCCAGCAGGACCACGAGAACGAGGAGGCGGTCGAAGCGCGTGCGCGTCGCGCTCCTCTCGGGAGCCGGGCGCACTCCGACCGCATCGGAGCTCTCGGTTGACGTCCGGGCGGGCATTTCCCTCACCTGCGGCTTGCGCGCGTTGGGCGGGACGCTGCCGCGCCCGTCGCGCTGTGACGGCTTTTTGTCTTACATGACGGCTTGATCGCACGATAATTCGGGAGGGCGACATGTTCAAATGGGCAATGCTCTCTGCCGCCGCCCTCGGAATGGGGCTGCTTCCCACATGCGCGGGGGCGCAGGAGGGATCGATCGCGAGGACGCGCTGACCGCCTGCGATGGCCGCTTCACCGGCGAGCGTGCGGTGACCGTCGCGTTGTGAGTGCCGGCTCTTTTTGTTACATGTCGGCCTGACGGGCACAAAAATACGGGAGGACGACAAATGCACAAATGGCCGATGCTGGCTGCAGCCACCCTCGCCATCGGGCTCTGGGCGGCGCCGGGCAGGGCGCAGGAGGTCGAGCTGACCTTCGCGATCCCTGCCCAGACCCTGACCTTCAGCGCCCACTACGTGGCGCACGACGGCGGCTTCTTCAAGAAGGAGGGCTTGAAGGTCTCCGATCGCAACCTGGTCGGCGTCGCCTCTCCCAACGCCGTGCTCGCCGGCAGCGCCGATTTCACCGTGGGCACGGGCCCCGTGTTCCTGCGCGCCGCGGCGAAGGGGCAGAAGTTCAAGGCCATCGTCAACCTGGTCGACAAGCCGCTGGTCGAGCTCGTCCTGCGCAAGGACGTGGCCGATGCCGCGGGCATCACCGACAAGACGCCGGCCTCCGAGCGCGCCAAGGCACTCAAGGGCAAGACCATCGCCATCCAGGGGGTGGGCAGCATCGTGCACGCTTGGCAGCGCTATGTCACGAACCGCGCCGGCCTCGATGTAGAGAACGACGTCCGCATCCAGCCGATGGACCCGCCCGCCATGTTGCCGGCTCTGCAGACCAAGCAGGTCGACGGCTACACCACGTCGATGCCCTTCACCACCCAGGCCATCGTCAAGGGCGACGCGGTGATGGTGGCCAGCTCCACCTTCGATGCGCCCGAGCTGGTCCCCTTCGCCTACGCCCTGGTCTACTCGCGCCCCGATTTCTGCACGACAAAGCGCGACGTGTGCGCGCGCGTGGCTCGAGCCTATATCGCCGCTGCCAAGATGATCCAGGAGCAGCCCGACGTGGTGCTCGAGAAGATCCTGAAGCCGCGCTTCTCCAAGCTCGACCCAACACTGCTCGCAGCCGCCTGGAAGGTTGCGCAGACGGCTCATGCCAAGGACGTCCGGGTCAAGCGCGAGCAGCTCGTGAACTCTCAGAAGGTGAGCCTCGACGCCAAGCTGCTCGACCCCGCGGACGTGGTCACCAACTTCGAGGAGCTGTTCACAGACGAGTTCATCAGGTGACCGGCGCGGCATCGCGGGAGCCGCGCGATGCGTGAGGCGGACAGCGGCGCGGGCGCAGTGCGCACTGGCCCGCGTCGCCAGCGCGGGCGGCTGCGCCCACCGCGGCTCGAGACCTGGGTCATGGCCGCTGCCGTGGCCGCGCTCGTCGTCCTGGTGGTGCTGCCGCTCCTCTTCCTGCTGGTTGGGAGCGTCAGGGGCGAAGGCGGCCTTTCCTTCGAGCATTTCACCGAGGCGCTGACGGGGCGGCTCTACCTGCAGGCGCTGAAGAACTCCCTGGTGCTCGGCGCCTGGACCGGCCTCTTCAGCGTCCTCATCGGCCTGCCGATGGCCTGGGCGGTGAGCCGCACCAACGTGCCCTGCCCCGGCCTGTTCCACATCACGGCGACGCTCGCCTACCTGTCGCCGCCGTTTCTCACCGCCATCGCCTACGTCAACCTGTTCAGCCCCAACGCGGGCGTGATCAACGTCCTGATGCGCGACGTGGTGGGCGCCTCTTGGCTCACCTTCGACATCTTCTCCATGAGCGGCCTCGTCCTGGTGACGGCGCTGCACACGTTTCCGTTCGTGTTTCTCCTGGCCTCGACGGCGCTGCAGTCGGTCGATTCCTCCTACGAGGAGGCGGCGCAGATCCTGGGCGCCGGCAAGCTCGCCACCGCGCTGCGCGTGACCCTGCCGCTCGTCGCCCCGGCCATCCTCGCCGGCACGCTGCTGGCGTTCGTCAACGCCATCGCGCTGTTCGGCTCGCAGGCGATCCTCGGCCTGCCGGGCCGCATCGTCACGCTGCCGACCCGCATCTACGCGCTCTTCGACTATCCGCCGCAGTACGGGCTGGCCTCCGCCCTGTCGCTCGTCTTCATCCTGATCACGGTCGCCGCGCTCTATCTCCAGCACCGCTTCCTCGCCGGCCGCTCCTATGTGACGCTCGCCGGAAAGGGCGCGCGCTCGCAGCCGGTCGACCTCGGCTGGTTCCGGTGGGTCCTGCTCGGCTTCTGCGCCGTCGTGTTCCTGGTGGCGATCGTGCTGCCCTACGGGGCGCTGATCGCCGTCTCCCTCTCCAAGTCCTGGGGCTTGAGCTTCTGGCAGAACCTCACGTTGGCCAACTACCGGTTCGTGCTCTTCGAGTACAACGTCACGCAGCGCGCGATCCTCAACAGCCTCATGCTCGCCACCCTGGCGGCCAGCATCGCGGTGCTGCTCGGCACGGTGATCGGATGGATCGACGTGCGCACCAGGGCGCCGGGGCGGCGCCTCCTCGACTACGCCGCGCTCGTCCCTCTCGGACTGCCGGGCATCGTCATGGCGGTGGCCCTCATCCAGTTCTGGCTCACGCTGCCGATCGCGCTCTACGGCACGCTCGCCATCCTCCTCCTCGCCTATGTCGGCCGCTACATCCCCCTCGGTGTGCGCGCCGCCAACACCTCGCTGCGCCAGGTCGACCCGTCGCTGGAGGAGAGCGCGCGCGTGCTCGGGGCCTCGTGGGGACGCACGCTCTCGGAGATCACGCTGCCGCTCATTCGCCCCGGGCTGTTCGCCGGCTGGCTCCTGGTGTTCGTGCCGGTGGTGCAGGAGCTCAGCGCGTCCATCCTGCTGTTCAGCTCCGGCTCCATCACGCTGGCGGTGGCCGTCTACAACCTCTACGAGACCGGCGCCACCGAGCCGGTGGCGGCGCTCGCCATGGTCAACATGGCGATCATCGCCACGGCCCTCGGGCTGGCGAGCTGGCTCGCATCCAAGGGCGCCCGCGCACGCTCGCCGGCCGCGGAGACCGTTCGGACAGGAGCGACAGCCTGATGGCCGCCATTACCATCCGGGGGCTCTCCAAGAGCTACGCCGGCGCCGACGGCCCCGCCGCGATCAGCGACCTCACGCTCGACATCGCCGACGGCCAGTTCGTCACCCTGCTCGGCCCCTCCGGCTGCGGCAAGACCACCACACTGCGCCTGATCGCCGGCTTCATCGCCCCCGATGCTGGCAGCATCCATGCCGACCAGCGCCTCGTCTCCTCGCCCGAGCGCGTGGTGCCGCCCGAGGAGCGGGGTATGGGCATGGTGTTTCAGAACTACGCGGTGTGGCCTCACAAGACCGTGTACGAGAACATCGTCTTCGGCCTGAGGCTGCGCAAGGTCAAGGCCCAGGAGGCGCGCACACGCGTCGAGAGCGCGCTTTCCCTCGTCAACTTGACGGGGCTCGAGAACCGCCTGCCGAGCGAGCTTTCCGGCGGCCAGCAGCAGCGGGTCGCGCTCGCGCGCAGCCTGGTGGTCGAGCCCTCCATCCTGCTGCTCGACGAGCCGTTGAGCAACCTCGACGCCAAGCTGCGCGAGCGCATGCGCGTGGAGCTGAAGGAGCTGCAGCGCCGCACCGGCATCACCTTCGTCTACGTCACCCACGACCAGGCCGAGGCGCTGGCGCTGTCCGACAAGATCGCCGTCATTCACGGCGGACGGCTGCAACAGTTCGGCACGCCGCGCGAGGTCTACAACCGGCCGGCGAGCCGCGTCGTTGCCGACTTCATGGGGCTCGTCAACCTGTTGCCGGCGGCGGTGGTCGCTGCCGACGGCCATCGCACCGGCGTCAGGATCGGGCCGGGCTGGATGCTTGCGCTCGACACGGACGCGGCTGCTGCGCCGGGCCATGCCGTCGAGGTCGCCATCAGGCCGGAGAACATCCGCCTGCGCCCGCTGGCGCGTGCCGAAGGCCCACACCAGCCCGCGCGCATCGTCGAGGCCGCCTTCCTCGGCAACATCGTCGACTATCAAGTCGCCCTCGATGACAATACAGTGCTGCGCGTGCAGGCCCACCCGCTCGAGGAGCTGGCCGTCGGCGATGCGGTGGCGGTGCACGTGGACCCCGCGCACTGCACGCTGTTCGCCGCATCGCCACCGACGGGGCCGGCGCCCGGCCCGGACAAGCAAGGAGCAGACGCATGAGCAAGCCCAGCCAGATCGCCGGGCGCGAGCATTGGACCAAGAAGGGCGACGTGCGCCTGTTCCTCTGGCAGAAGCGCGCCGACGTGCCGACCGTGAAGGGTACCGTGCTGTTCGTGCACGGCTCGTCGATGGCCTCGCAGCCAACCTTCGATCTCCAGGTGCCGGGACGGGCCGACAGCTCGGTGATGGACTGGTTCGCCGAGCGCGGCTTCGATACGTGGTGCGTCGACATGGAGGGCTACGGCCGCTCCGACAAGTCGCGCCCCATCAACTTCGACATCGCCAACGGCGCCGACGACCTCTCAGCCGCATCCGGGTACATCATGCAGACCGCCGGCAGCGGGCCGCTCCTGGTCTACGGCATCTCCTCGGGCGCGCTGCGGGCCGCGCTCTTTGCGGAACGGCATCCCGAGCGCGTCGCCCGCCTGGCGCTCGACGCCTTCGTGTGGACCGGGGAGGGCAGCCCGACGCTTGCCGAGCGCAAGAAGAAGCTGGCCGAGTTCCAGGCCAAGAACCGGCGCCCGATCGACAGGGCGTTCGTCTACAGCATTTTCAACCGCGACCACCCCGGCGCTGCCGAGGACCGCGTCATCGAGGCCTTCGCCGACGCCATCCTGGCGCTCGATAACTCGGTGCCGACGGGCACCTACGTCGACATGTGCTCCAGGCTGCCGGTGGTCGACCCGGCCAGGATCACGGCACCCACCATCGTCATGCGGGGCCAGTGGGATGGCATCGCCTCCTTCGACGACCTCGTCGAGTTCTTCCGCCGCCTGCCCAATCCGGACAAGCAGTTCGCCGTCATGCCGGGCATCTCGCATGCCTCGTTCCAGCAGAAGAACTACCTCCTCGTCTATCACATCCTGCACGGCTTCTTCTCGCAGCCGAGCCCGCTCTATCGGGGCTGAGCCGCAAGCCGGATCCCCCGCCTTCGCGCGAGAGACCGGACCGAGCGTGGCAGACCCGCAACGGTCTGAAGGGGAAGTGAAGTACCCCGCGAGGATGGTCCGACAGGTCCCCTCCGCAAGGTGACGAGTCCGCATGGAGGATCGGTAAGGTACTTGGAATCGTCCCTCGACAGGGTTAACATGAAGCCCGCCTCGCGCACGGCCTCGCGTTGTGCGCCCCATTGAGACACGAGCTAGGGGATCAAGGGGAACGGCGGCATTGCGCACGGCCTCGAGCCGTGCGCGCTCAATGAGACGCGTATACCTCGATTCACGTTATGAGCTCGTTTCGCGCGCAAGGAGTTTCGGAATGCTGAGACTGTTGGGAGTTTGTGCTGCGGCGGCGCTGTGCCTGTTCGCGGCGGTGTCGGCGCCGGTGTCGCCGGCCTCCGCACAGGGCCAGTGTAATCCGGGTTGGGGCCTGTGCCCCGACGGCAGCTGCGCCCCCCTCGGGGCAGTGTGCTGCGGCAACTGGAAGTGGTGCCCCGGCGGCCACATCTGCACCAGGGAAAACTCGTGCCTGCGGCTCAGCGATCCGCGGGTGTGCCCGGGCGGCTCGCAATACTGCTACCAGGGCGAGTACTGCGGCGCCGACTATCGCTGCTATCGGTATTGATTCCGCAAGGCAGATGACTCGCACAGCCTCCGGCCGTGCGAGCTGTACGCGCGGTGCGTTCGTACGGGGGCTCGTAGACCTCGCTTCGCACATGTGATCGCTTGGCGCTCTGGGGGAGTTAGGCAATGCTGAGACTGTTGGGAGTTTGTGCTGCGGCGGCGCTGTGCCTGTTCGCGGCGGTGTCGGCGCCGGTGTCGCCGGCCTCCGCACAGGGCCGGTGCAATCCAGGTTGGGGCCTGTGCCCCGATGGCAGCTGCGCGCCCCTCGGGGCGGTGTGCTGCGGCAACTGGAAGTGGTGCCCGGGCGGCCACATCTGCACCAGGGAAAACTCGTGCCTGCGGCTCAGCGATCCGAGGGTGTGCCCGGGCGGCTCGCAATACTGCTACCAGGGCGAGTACTGCGGCGCCGACTATCGCTGCTATCGGTACTGATCGCAGAAGGCAAAGCGCGGCGCATGGCGTGGCGCCGTGCGCGGCGCGCCCCACGACGCCGGCTGCTGCGGCGCGTTCATGGCTCGGCCGTCCTGTGCGCCGCCCGCACCGCCTCGTGGGCGACGGCGCCGTCGTGCAGATGGCAGGCAACGGTGGCAGCGCCGGCCGCCACGCCGAGCGGCACGATGCCGGCGCATGGGCCGAAGGCCCTGGGACAGCGCGGGTGGAACGGGCAGCCGGACGGCACGTCGAGCGGGTCGGGCGCGCTGGCGCCTAGGCCGGCGTCGGGGATGCCGAGCCCCGGCACCGGGGTCAGAACCGAATCGAGCAGGGCCCGGGTGTACGGGTGCTTCGGGCTCGAGAAGATCTCCTGTGCCGGCGCCAGCTCGACCACGCGGCCGAGGTACATCACGGCGACCCGCGTCGCCAGATGCTCGACGACCGCGAGGTTGTGGCTGATGAAGATGTAGGTGAGCCCGAGGTCGCGCCTGAGATCCATGAGCAGGTTCAGGATCTGCGACTGGACGGAGACGTCGAGCGCCGACGTGGGCTCGTCGCACACCACGATCTCCGGCCCGGTGACGAGCGCCCGGGCGATGGCGACGCGCTGGCGCTGGCCGCCCGAGAGCTGGCTCGGATAGCTGTCGGCATAGCGCTGGGGCAGCCCCACCTTGTCGAGCGCGGCGATGGCGCGTGCGCGCCGCTCGCCTGCCGTGCCCGCCCCCTGCACGTCGAGCGGCAGCCTCACGATGTCGGCGATGCGCCGGCGTGGGTTGAGCGAGGAGTAGGGGTCCTGGAACACCGGCTGCATGCGCCGTGCGCGCTCGCGGCGGGAAACGGCGCGCAGCTCCCGACCGCCGAGGCGAATGGTGCCCGCCGACGGCGCGAGCAGGCCCAGGATCATGCGCGCCAGCGTCGACTTGCCGCAGCCCGACTCGCCGACGATGCCGAGCACCTCGCCCTTGCGCACGGCGAGGCTGACGCCGGCGACGGCGTGCAGCTGGGCCGCCGGGGCGAACAGGCCGCGCCTGACGGTGAAGGTGCGATGCAGGCCGGCGATCTCGATGAGGTCGCTCATGCCGCCACGTCCCGGGGAACCGTCTCGTGCACGCAGGCGAAGCGGTGGCCGCTCCCCGCCTCCCGCTCTGGAACGCCGGTTGCGCAGGACGCCAGCGCGACCGGGCAGCGCGTGCGGAAGGCGCAGCCGGCGGTCGTGCCGATCAGCGACGGCACCACGCCGGGAATGGTGCCGAGCCGCTCCCCGGCGCGCGTTGCGCCCGGCCGCGGCAGGCAGGCGAGCAGCCCCTGGGTATAGGGATGGCGCGGGTCGGCGAACAGCCCGGCGGCGGTCGCCGTCTCGACGATGGCGCCCGCGTACATCACGTTGACCCGGTCGGCGATGCGCGCGACCACGCCGAGGTCGTGGGTGATGAGGAGCAGTGCGATGCCGAGCTCGCGGCGCAGGTCCGCGAGCAGGCGCAGGATCTGCGCCTGGATCGTCACGTCGAGCGCGGTGGTGGGCTCGTCGGCGATCAGGAGCTCGGGCTCGCACATCAGCGCCATGGCGATCATCACGCGCTGGCGCAGCCCGCCCGACAGCTGGTGCGGGTACTGGCCGAGCCGCTCTGCCGGTGAGGCGATGCCCACCTTGGCGAGCAGGTCGACGGCACGCGCCCTGGCGGCGGCCCGGCCCTTGCCGACATGCCGGCGGTGCACCTCGGTGAGCTGGTCGCCGATGGTCCAGGCCGGGTTCAGCGCCGTCATCGGCTCCTGGAAGATCATGGCCATGCGGTTGCCGCGCAGCGCGTTGCGAGCGCCGCGCCCGAGGCGGGCGAGATCGATGCCATCGAAGGCGAGGCGGGTGGCGCGGGCGCGAGCGGCGCGCGGCAGCAGGCCCATCATGGCGAGCGAGGTGATCGACTTTCCGCACCCCGATTCGCCCACGAGGCACACGGTCTCGCCACGGCCCACCTCGAAGGAGATGTCGCGCACGGCGTACAGTGGCCCCAACGGCGTGGAGATGGAGACCGAGAGGCCTTTCACCTCGAGCAGCGGCCGGCCCGCGGAGGCGCTCATGCGCGGCCCTCCGGAGCGAACACGTCGCGCAGGCCGTCGCCCACCAGGTTGACGCCGAGCACCAGGGCGGCGAGCGCCGTACCGGGCATGGCGATCAGCCAGAACGAGAAGAACATGAAGCTCTTGGCCTCGGCGATCATCAACCCCCACGACGGCAGCGGCGGCTGCACGCCGAGGCCGAGGAACGAGAGCGCCGCCTCCAGCAGGATCGCCGAGCCGGCCTCCACGGTCGCCACCACGATCAGGTGCGGGAACACGTTGGGCAGGATCTCGCCCGCCAGCACGCGCAGGCGGCCGGCGCCTGCCGCCTCCGCCGCGGCGACATAGTCGAGCGCGCGCACCTGCATGGTCGCGGAGCGCATGACGACCGCGAATCGGTCCCACTTGAGGAGGCCCAGCGTCAGGATCACGACCAGCAGCGAGCCACCGATCATGGCCACCACGGCGAGCGCCACCAGCACGACCGGCATGGCGAGCCGCGCCGTGATGACGAAGCTGACGACGAGATCGGTGCGCCCGCCGAAATAGCCGGCGACCAGGCCGAGCACGGTGCCGATGAGGCCGGAGATCAGCATCACGGAGACGCCGATCAGGAGCGAGATGCGCGCGCCGTAGAGCACCCGGGAGAGATAGTCGCGGCCGAGGTTGTCGGTGCCCAGCGGATGCGCCCACGAGCCCTTCTCGTACCACACGGGAGGGATCAGGCCCTGGCCCAGGCTCTGCTCGTAGGGGTCGTGGGGCGAGGCGAGCGGCGCCAGCAGCGCCATGCCCACGCAGAGGCCGAGCAGCACGAGGCCGGCGACGAGCCCCGGGTGGCTCACGACGCGCTGCAGAACCGTGGGCGGCCTGGGCAGCGCCGTCTCGGCCGGGAGCGGTGCGGGAGTTGCTGCCGCGGGCTTGGTGATCGTGCCGTCCATCAGGCCACCCGGATGCGCGGATCGAGGAACGCGTTGAGGAGGTCGGCGGCGAGCGTCAGCAGCACGTAGATCAGCGCCAGCAGCAGGAGCACTGCCTGCGTCACCGGGAAGTCCTTGTGGGTGATCGACTGGAAGGCGAGATAGCCGAGGCCGTCGAGCGCGAACACCGTCTCGATCACGATCGAGCCCCCGAGCAGATAGCCGAGCTGCACGGCGGAGAGCGCGACGACCGGCACGACGGCGTTGCGCAGACCGTGCTTGAGGACGACGCTCGTCCCCGAGAGCCCTTTGGCGCGCGCCGTGCGGATGTAGTCGGAGCCGAGCACCTCGATCATGCCGGCGCGCACCAGGCGCATGATCGGCGGGGTGACGTAGTAGCCGAGCGCGATGGTCGGCATCACGAAGTGCGCCCAGGTGTCGCTGCCCGAGACCGGCAGCCACCTCAGATTGATGGAGAACAGCATCATCAGGACCAGCGCGAAGAAGAACGTCGGCAGCGCCTGCCCGACCACGGCGATGACGAGGGCGGCACGGTCGAGCCAGGTGCCGGCGAAGACCGCGGCCAGCACGCCGAGCGGGATCGAGAGCGCCAGCGCGAACAGGATGGCGAGCCCGCCGATGATGAAGGTCACGGGCAGCTTGCCGGCGACGAGGCCCCATACGTCGGTCTTGAAATAGAGCGACTGGCCGAGATCGCCCTTGAGCATGGTTGCCAGCCAGTCGAGGTACTGCACCGCCAGCGGCCGGTCGAGCCCGTAGGTCTTGCGCACGAGTTCGATGTCGGCCTCGCGCGCCCCGTCGCCCGCAATGGCGAGTGCCGGGTCGCCCGAAAGCCTGAGCAGCGCGAAGGCGACGGCCGACACGAACAGCGCCACCAGGATGGCGAGGCCGAGGCGCTTGAGGGCGTAGGCGAGCATCGAGACAACATCCCTCCACCCGTCATCCCGGAAGCTGAGGCCCCGGCTTCCAGCCGGGGCCGAAGCTATCCGGGACCTCGTGAAGATAAACGTCGCGCCTCGCCTCACGAGATCCCGGATAGTCTCCCCCGGCCTTGGCCGGGGTCGGCTTCCGGGATGACGGGTTCGGGATCGGACCCGCAGAGCCTGCCCCGGCGCAGGCCGGGGGTCCGACCTCCGAACCCGTCACTTCCAAGACATCTCGTAGAAGCGCGGCAGCTCGTCCGGATAGGGCCTGAACGCCAGGTCCTTGCTCTGCACGTACCAGGTGACCAGGGCGTAGAGCGGCACCGCGTAGGCGCGCTCACTGATCAGCTTGTGGGCCAGGCGGTAGGCATTCTGGCGCACCTTGGCATCGATATTGGTATCGCCCTTGGTGAGGAGGGCGATCACCTCGGGGTCGCGCGTCATGTCGTCGTCGACGCCCTTGAAGTAGGCCGAGGTGGAAGCCGAAACGTCGTTGACGTTGTACGAGCCCCAGGTCTGGTGCGACATGCCGGCCTTGTTGGCGCGATGTTGGTCGCGCATGGCCGCGTACTGCATGAACTTGAGCTCGGCCTTGATGCCGACCGCGCGTAGGTAGTTGATCATGGCCTCGGTCTGCGGCCGTTCGCGGTAGGCGAACAGCGCGATCGTGACGCCGTCTGGAAAGCCGGCCTCGGCGAGCAACTTCTTGGCCTTGGCCGGGTCGTACTCGTACTTCGTCACCTCGCCGGTATCGCAGCCGACCTGGGTCGGGAAGCAGATGGCATCGAGCACCGGCGCGTCCTCGCCCACCAGCGTCCTGGCCATGGTCTTCTTGTCGATGGCGTGCGCGATGGCCTGGCGCACCTTCGGGTTCTGCAGCTCCTTGCCCGGGGCATTCTCGCCGGCATTGAAGAGCAGGAACACGATGCGCATGGTGCCGCCCGACTGGACGGCGACCTGGGGCGCGGCCTTGAGCTGCTGCGCCTGGTCGTAGGCGACATTCATGATGAGGTCCATGCCGCCCGAGAGCACCTCCGCCACCTGGGTCTGGCGATCCGGGATCATGCGGATCTCGACCTTGTCGATCTTCGGCACCGCCTTGTTGGAGCCGGCCCACGGGCTCGGGTTCTTCTCGAGCCTGATGGTCTTGCCGATGATGTGCTCGGTGATGCGGTAGGGCCCGGAGCCGACCGGCTTCTCGTTCATGCCCTTGGGGCCGGCCTTGGCGTAGTACTCGTTGGGATGGATCACGAGGGGGCCGGCCAGGTACTCGAGAGCGGCCGGGAACACCTGTTTGCTGTGGATGCGCACCTTGTACTGGTCGAGCTTCTCGACCTTGGCAATCCAGCCGATGTTGGTCTGCTGCGTCGACTTGTTGGCCGGGTCGGACGCGAAGTTGAGCGTATAGACCACGTCGTCGGCGTCGAAGTCCTCGCCGTTGTGGAACTTGACGCCCTTGCGCAGCTCGAGCTCCAGCGTCTTGTCGTCGATCCACTTCCAGGAGGTGGCGAGCTGCGGCTTGTATGTGTTGGTCTCGGGATCGCGGTAGATCAGGTTGTCCCAGACGTTGGCGCCGAGGATGACGCCGAGCCGCACGTTGTTGAAATAGGGATCGACGTTCTCGATCACCTGGTCGTAGGCGAAGCGGATCGTGTTGTCCTTCTTGTCGGCGACCGCCGGGCCGGCTGCCACTGCGACGAGCGTGGCAGCAGCGGCAGCTACCGCCGTAAGGCGTTTCAACATCTGATTCTCCCTCGTGCGACGGAGTCTTGGTGGGGGATCGCTCGCCCAGGGGTATTCAGCATGACCGCCGCAGCCGCCGTCAAGCCTGAACCGTGCCCGCTTCCGCGGCGCCCTGCCGCGAAATCCGGCGCAGACCGTAGGGTGCAATAAGGCTCCGCCTTATTGCACCCTACGCCTTATTCCACCCTACGTCCGCGCCGGCGTGTCGCCTTCGCCCAGGTCCCAGTAGAGGCCCGCCATCAGCTCCAGGGCGCTGCGCGTGAGGGGCACCAGGATGTGCTCGTCGGGCCAGTGCTGGGAGCAGGCGGCGTAGGAGTGCGGCAGCCAGATCGCCGGCAGGCCGAGGTCGTCGGTGAAGATGTCGTTGCAGATCGAGCCTCCCATGGAGGGAATGATCGCGGGCTTGCGGTTAGTGGAGCGCTGCAGCGACCCCCGGACGAGCTGTGTCCAGGGATGGTCGGGCTCGGTGCGGGTCGCCCCGAAGGTGCCGTCGTTGACCGAGGGCGGCGGCAGCACCTTGACGAGCCGATGGCCCTTGGCGGCGAGGTGGCGCTCCACCGCCGGGATGATGTCGCCCACCCTGGTGCCGGCGACGAAGCGCAGCTGGCAGTTGGCGACGGCCTTGGGCGGGATGGCGTTGACGGGCCGGCCGGGCGTGCCGCACCAGTAGGCGAGGATGTTGAAGGTGTTGGCGCCGTAGACCCGCTCGGCCGGCCTCAGCCCGGGCTCGCCCCACCATTCGTCCACCTGGGGGCCCGCCTCTCCGCCGTCGACCTCGATGTCGGCGAGCGCCTCCTTGACCGCCGGCGACATCGGCGGCGCCTTCAGATCCTCGATCAGCAGCTCGCCCTTGGGCCCGACAATGGAGGCGAGCGCGTGCGCCAGGATGAAACCCGGATTGGCGAGCAGGCCGCCCCAGTTGCCCGAGTGGTGCCCGCCCTCGCGCAGATCGACCTCGAGGTCGAAGTTGATGGCGCCGCGGCAGCCGAGGCTGAGCGTGGGCCGGTCCTGGCTGACGCGGGGACCGTCCGAGGCAATGAGGACATCGGCGGCGAAATCGGCCATGTGTTGCCGTACCAGCTCCTTCAGGCCCTTGGAGCCCGCCTCCTCGCCCGTCTCGATCATGAACTTGGCATTGAAGCCGAGCCTGCCGCCGCGCTCGGCCATCACGGCCCGCAGCGCCGCCATGTTGATGGTGTGCTGGCCCTTGTTGTCGGCGGTGCCGCGGCCGTAGATGCGCTCACCCTCGCGGGCCGTCACCCACGGCCCCTTGCCCTTGGTCCACTGGTCCTCCAGGCCCCGCACCACGTCGCCGTGGCCGTAGCCCAGCACCGTCGGCAGTCTGGGGTCCTCGATGCGCGTGGCGAGCAGCACCGGGCCCTGGCCCTCCACCGGGTTGTCGTAGACCTTCCAGGTGAACCCCATGGCGGCGAACGCGGGCGCCATCTCCTCTTCGAGATAGCGGCGGCACTCGGCAAGCGCGGCCGGGTCGGGAAACCGCTGGCTCTCGGTCCGAATGGCGACGCGGCGGGCGAGCTCCGCCTCGAACTCGCCCCTGTCGATATAGGCCTGCGCACGGGCGATGGCGCCACCGCGCGATCCTGTCGAGGCCTGTTGCGTCATGCGGGCTCCTCGTCCCTGGCGTTGTGACCCATTCACTTGATACCAGCAACTCGATGCCGAGCGAGAGAGGGATCGGTAAACTTCATGGCGCGCGGACTCCCTCTCCCCGCCGCCCTCGGCCAACCACGCGGGTGCGCTCGCCACAACCGCCCGAGGGCGACGGGGAGAGGGTTGGGGTGAGGGGCAGCAAAGGGCGATGGCCCATCAGCGCGGGGCCTCGATGTAAGCGAGGCTGACGTCGAGGATGATCGGAGGCCGCTCGCGGAGAGGCTTTCCCTTGGGGCTGCCCCCTCACCCTGACCCTCTCCCCGCTTTGCGGGGAGAGGGGACCGGGCGGCGCCTGCGGCGCGCGCGTCTCCGCTGCGACTGGGGTTGGCGGGCCTCTCCAGGGGCGGGCTCGGCCTGCCCGGCGGCGCGGCAGCGGTCGCAGGTGCCGCAGCGCGGCGGGTTCGCCTCGCCGAAGTAGCGGCGCAGGAACGCGCTTCGGCATTCCTCGGTGCGGGCGTACTCGGCGACGGCCCCCAGACGGCGCTCGCCCTCCCAGCGGAACGTCTTGAGCTTGCCCACGAGATCGCGTGCGCCGGCCTGGAACGCCTCCATCGCCACCGCAATGCCGATGCGGCCCTCCTCGTCGCGCGCGACGAGGCCGGCCTCCTCGAGGTCCGACAGCAGCGCCTCGCCGATGCGTTGCGGGACGCCGGCCGAAAAGGCGAGCGCGGCGACCGTCGGTGTCTTCTCCTCGGCGGCCCAGGCGGCAAGCGCGCTCTCCAGCCGCTCCAGGTGCCGCACCGCGGGGCGGCTCAGGGCAGCAAGCCGCTCCTGGATTTCCAGATCGGCCGCGTCGAACAGCAGGATGCACTGCGCGGGCTCGCCGTCGCGCCCGGCGCGCCCGACCTCCTGCACGTACTGCTCCAGCGAGCCGGGGGCCTGGTAATGTACGATGTAGCGGATGTTGGGCTTGTCGATGCCCATGCCGAAGGCGGTGGTCGCCACCATGATCAGGCGCTTCGAGGGCTTCATGAACCGGCGCTGCGCCGCCTCCCGGTCGGTCGCCGCCATCTTGCCGTGATAGCGCGTGACCGGGATGCGCGCCTTCTCCAGTGCGCCCGCGAGCTGGTCGACCGCGGTGGTGGTGGCGCAGTAGATGATCCCGGGACGGCGCAGCCCGCGGATGCGTTTGCCCGCGGCACGGGCCTTCTCCCCCCCGGGCACGATCTCCACCGACAGGCGCAGGTTCGGCCGGTGGGCGGGCGCGACCAGGACGAGCGGCTCGTCGAGGCGCAGGCGCTCGGCGATATCGCCGCGCACGCGCGGCGTCGCGGTCGCCGTGAGCGCCAGCGCCGGCGGATTGCCCAGCCGCGCGCGGGCGTCGCCGAGGCGCAGGTAGGAGGGCCGGAAGTCGTGCCCCCACTCCGAGATGCAGTGCGCCTCGTCCACGCACAGGAGCGCCGGCCGGGCGCCCTTGACAAGCTCGGCGGTGGCGGGCGCCTCGAGCGTCTCGGGCGTGGTGAGGACAACGAGGCGGCCGCCGGCCGCGAGCCTGTCGAGCGCCGCGCGGCGCTCGGCCTGGCGCAACCGGCTGTGCAGCACAACGACGGGCACCCCACGGCTCTTCAATGCGCGCTCCTGGTCCGCCATCAGGGCGATGAGCGGCGAGACCACGATCGTCGGCCGCTCCAGGATCAGCGCCGGAACCTGATAGATCAGTGACTTGCCGAAGCCTGTCGGCAGCGCCACCAGCGTATCGCGGCCTTCGAGCACGGCGAGCATCGCCCGCTCCTGCTCGGGCCGCAGCCGCTCGATGGCGAACCGGCGCTGTGCCGTGCGCCGGCACACGTCGATGAGGCTCGCGCCGTCCCTGCCTTCAGGCGCCGGAGCACCATCGCCGGTGCGGCCGTCTCTGCTCCTGCCGTCTCTGGTCCGGTCGTCTCTCTTGGCGCGCCGGACGCCAGTATGCCGGGACATCGCCGCTGCTCCTTGCGGACGCTCCAAGTTGCGGTAGCACGAATTGCGAATCACCAGTTGTCGCGGCAAACCCCCTAGCACAACGTCCGCAGGCTTTTGGGGCGGTGTCGTGCCTCAGCCGGTGGAGCCTCTGCGCTCCTGCAGCGATCTCAGCCGGGCGTGCAGGGCGTCGAGCCGGTCGAGCAGATCGAGAGCGAGGGCGATGCCGGGCAGGTTGAGGCCGAGGTCGCGCTCGAGCCGCCTGGCCTTGGCGACGCGGATGAGGCTCACCGCCGTGAACCGCCACTCCGCCCGCGTCGACCCGACGGCGTCGATGGCACCCTGCTCCACCAGTCCCGCGACCCAGTCGGGGTTGACGTTGCAGGAGATGCACACCTCCTCGAAGGTGCAGAGCGTGCCCTGCTCGACGACCTCGGATGCGATGCCCGCTGAACCCTGCTCGGTCATGCCCTACTCTCCAAGCCCTGCACGCGGATCGAAGGGAAGCGCGCGTGCCATCTCCTCGTACACCTTCCTGGCCGCCTCGGTATCGGCGGGCGGCAGGGCAACCTGGAGGACGCCGTACAAGTCCCCCGGCTCGGCGCCGGGGATGCCGCGGCCCCTGACGCGCAACTTCCGCCCCTGGGCGGAGCCCGGCGGGATCCTCAGCATGATGGGCCCCGTGGGCGTCGGCATGCGCACGCTGGCGCCCAGCGCCGCCTCCCATGGGGCCACCGGCAGGTGCAGGTAGAGATCGTGCCCGTCGACGCGGTAGAGCGGGTCCGGCTTGAAGGCGACCTCCAGATAGAGGTCGCCGGCCGGCGCGCCGCCGATGCCCGGAGCGCCCTGCCCCTTGAGCCGGATGTGCTGCCCCTCCGTGACGCCCTTGGGGATCTGCACGTTGAGCGTCCGGTCGCGCAGGACCACATGGCCGGTGTCGTCGACCTGCGGAGCATGCAACGAGACCTGGCGGGTCGCGCCCGTGAAGGCATCGCGCAGGCCGATGAGGATCCTGGCATGGTGGTCCTCGCCGCGGGCCCGGAAGGCGGCCTCGCCCCGGAACGGTGGCTCGCCACGCTCGCCCCGCCGATCGAGGCCGCCGAACAGCGACTCGAAGAAGTCGCTGAACCCGCCGCCGCGCTCGAAAGACCGGCCCGAGAACTCGTACCCCTCGCTCCAGCCCGGCGGGGGCCTGAACTCCTGCCCCGCCTGCCAGTCCCTGCCGAGCTGGTCGTAGGCGGCGCGCTTCTCGGGGTCGCTCAGGACCTCGTAAGCCTCGCTCACCTCCTTGAAGCGTGCCTCGGCGCCCGCCTCCTTGTTGACGTCGGGGTGGTACTTGCGGGCGAGCTTGCGGAACGCCGTCTTGATCTCGTCCTGCGCGGCGGTGCGCTCGAGCCCCAGGGCCTTGTAGTAGTCCTTGTAGTCCATCGAATCTCACGCAACCTTGTACGCGCATCGCCACCCCCCCCCCGCCGTCGACGTCGTCTGTCGGCGGGCTGCGCGCG
>Ga0209382_10004433_pt1 | contig 18788 bp, 13 predicted proteins | sample SoiMetdeltSBSDD5_FD_187599 | JGI IMG/M metagenome (GOLD analysis project Ga0209382, IMG submission 187599) | Bulk soil microbial communities from a Populus tree surrounding site in Tennessee, USA - Soil MetaG P. deltoides SBSDD5 (SPAdes) (version 2) | ecosystem: Environmental > Terrestrial >...
GAGCGAGGACGCGCGTAGCGGCCGGAGGCCGGCTTAGCCAGCAAGAGCCGCACTCAGCAGCCGAGCCGAGAACTCGATCAGTCGACCACCTGTTTACAAGACACGTGCTCCCCATAGGCAGGAGGAGTCTCAAGCGTGCAGGAGTGTCATCGGCCAGGTCTCCAGAGGCCTCTGGCATCACCAGTTGTCTCTGGTTCATGCCCAAAGCCATGCCCATCGCGGGTGCCATCGCACCTTCGCCCAGCCACGTAGCCGGGTACCGAACGAGGTCCTGGCCGCGTTCGAGGCCGCGAACTAACCGTGCCGGGCGATCACAACTCCGGAGGTGGTGGCGATGTTGATGGTGTCGGCACCGAGGCGTTGGGTGACGGCGACGCCTGCGCAGGCGGGCCCGAGCGCCTCCGCGGCCGCGACCGCGCGCTGCTCGCTCACTGCTTCGCCACCGCCGCGACGGCGGCGACCAGCCGGTCGATGTCGGCGTCGTCGGTGTACGGCGCGATGCCCGCCCGGACCGCCCCGGTGTCGCCGAGGCCGAGCCAGCGCGACGCCTCCAGCGCGTAGAACGAACCGGCCGGCGCGTTCACGCCCGCCGCCGCCAGCGCGTCGCTGACCGCGGCCGGGTCCTGACCGTCGACGGAGAACAGCAGGGTCGGCGTACGACGCGCGGCCCGCCCGTACAGCCGGACGCCGGGCAGCTCGGCCAGCCGCTGCTCCAGCCCGGCACGGACCGCGTCCTCGACGTGCTCCAGCGCCGCCATCGAGGCCAGCACCCGGTCGCGCCGTGGGCCGTCGCCCGGCACCAGCCCGGCCAGGAAGTCGACCGCGGCGGTGGTCCCGGCCAGCAGCTCGTACGGCAGCGTGCCGAGCTCGAACCGCTCCGGCACCGCGTCCGTCTGCGGCAGCAGCTTGTCCGGCCGCAGCCGCCCGAGCAGCTGCGGCGACGCCACGAGCACCCCGCAGTGCGGGCCGAAGAACTTGTACGGCGAGCAGGCGAAGAAGTCCGCGCCGAGCGACCGTACGTCCACCGGCGCATGCGGGGTCAGATGCACGCCGTCGACGTACAGCAGCGCGCCGGCGTCGTGCACCCGCGCGGCGATACCGGGTACGTCGGGCCGGGTGCCGAGCAGGTTCGAGGCGCCGGTCACGGCGACCAGCCGGGTCCGGTCGGTCAGCGGTATCTCGTCCAGCTCGGTGGTCTCCCGGTCGAAGGTGGCCCAGCGAACACTCGCCCCGGCGGACTCCGCGGCCTGCACCCAGGGCCGCACGTTCGCGTCGTGGTCGAGCCGGGTCACGACCACCTCGTCGCCCGGTCCCCAGTCCTTCGCCAGCATCCGCGCGACGTCGTAGGTCAGCTGGGTCATGCTGCGGCCGAACACCACGCCACCCGGGTCCGCGCCGAGCAGGTCGGCGATCGCCTGCCGGGCAGTCCGCACGATGTCGTCAGCACGCCGTTCGGCGGCGGTCCGCCGGCCGCGGTTGGCGACCGCCGCGGTCAGCGCACCGGCGACCGCGTCGGCCACCGCCTGCGGCGTCTGCGAACCGCCCGGACCGTCGAAATGCGCCGCGCCCTCGGCCAGCGCCGGGAACGCGCGGCGTACGGCGGCGACTTCGATCACGGCTGGCATGCTGCCTCCACAGGGTCGCGGTCAACGGCTCCGATCCTCGCATCCGCGGGTGCGATCCGTGGGTGACCGGTTCCGCGCCCTGTCCGGCCCGTCCTGAGTCAGCGCCTCGGCTGCACCTCCTGGAGAGCCGACAGGACCCGCGCCGGAGTCATCGGCAGGGTCCGGATCCGGACACCGGTGGCCGCGAAGACCGCGTTGCCGATGGCCGCCGGGATCGGCTCGATCGCCGGCTCGCCGGCACCCCAGGCCGGCTGGTCGGGCCGGTCGATCAGCGTCACCTCGATCGCCGGCACATCGCTGAACCGGAGCACCTCGTACTGCGGCCCGGGGTTGAACGGGCTGGACTGCCAGACCACGCTGGTGACGCCGCGGTCGTCGTAGTGCACCTCCTCCTTGAGCGTGCGGCTGATGCCCTGGATGACGCAGCCCTCGATCTGGTGCCGGATACCGTCCGGGTTGATCACCAGCCCGCTGTCGTGGGCGACGAGGACGCGGCCGACCCGGATCGCTCCGGTCGACTGGTCGACGGTCACCTCGACGTACGTCGCGACGTAGCTGTACTCGGTCTCGTACCGGGCGAAGGCGACGCCCGCACCCGTCCCGTCGCCACCCGCCGGTCGGTTCGCCCAGGCGTCGCCGAGGGCTTCCAGGACCGCGATCGCGCGCGGGTCTTCGTGCGAGGCGATCCGCAGCTCGAGCGGGTCGGCGCCGCCGGCCGCCGCCAGCTCGTCCAGGAACGACTCGTTGGCGAACGTGTTCGAGAACCCGCCCAGCGAACGCAGCGCGGTGGTCCGCGGGAACCGGTACCGCAGCGGCGCCGCCGGCACGTTGGAGGTCGGGCCGGCAGTCTCGAAGCTGCGCACCAGGTGGGCGATCAGCCGGTCGTTCGGGAACACGTAGTTCACCGGTGCGTTCCGGCCACCACTGTTGCCGGCGGCCGTCGGCAGGTTGGCCGGGAGCGAGCCGGTGAGCAGCCCGGCGAGCACGGTGCCCGGGCTGCCGTTCGGGCGGCTGCCGTGCGTCGGTGTGCAGACCACGTGCTCCCAGGCGACCACGGCGCCGTCGGTGATGCCGCCGCGCAGGTCGTGCGCCATCGCTGCGCCGAGCGGTTCCCAGCCGTGCTCGTGCTGCCGGGACCACTGCAGCCGGACCGGCTTGCCGACCGTCTGCGACAGCAGGGCCGCGTCGGCCGCGACGTCATCCGCTCCGTTGTGGCCGTAGCAACCGGCCGACTCCTCGTAGATGACGTGCACCGCCGGCTCCGGCAGTCCGAGCAGGTTGGCGAGCGTCTCGCGCAGCGCGAAGACTGCCTGGCTGCACGCCCACACCGTGGCCTGGACTCCGGTCTTGCGGTCCGGCGTACGGCGGACGTCGGCGACCGCGCACGTCGGGCCCATGGCGGCGTGCATCTGGAACGGCGTGAAGTAGCCGGCCTGCACCGTGGTGTCCGCGGTGACGAGGGCGGCGTCCACGTCGCCGACCGAGACCTCCTGCGTGGTCCGGTAGTGCTGCGCCGGATCGCGCAACGCCTCGGGCAGCGAGGCCTGCGCGACCAGCGGCTGGCCGTCGGTCCAGACCACCTCGATACCGGTCGCCGGCGCTGCGGCCTGAATCGCGGCCCACTCGCTGGTCGCCACCACGCCGACGAAGTTGCCGCGCTGCACAACCGACAGGAACCCGGGGATCGCACGGGCGCGGGCCATCGACTCGGGAGTGATGGACGCGAACGTGGCGTTGCGCCCCGACGGCCGGACCACGCGGCCGTGCACCATGCCCGGCACCCGCACGTCCTGCAGGTACCCGAACTCGGCGGTGACCTTGCCCGGCAGGTCGGCCCGGGGGACCGACCGGCCGACCACCTGGTACTCCCCCGGCGTCGCCACTGGAGCCGCCGGGTCGGCCACCAGCACCAGCTCGGCGTGGTCCAGCAGCCGGGCGTAGCCGACCCGGAGCGACGTACCCACGACCGAGATGACGCCGTCGTCGGCCTGCAGCTGGCTGCGGTCGACCTGGAAGTACGCCGCGGCCAGCCCGAGCAACGCCTGGAACGCGGTCGCGGCCGCCTGCCGCAGCTCCGGGCCGCCGTTCTGGATCGTCTTGCTGCCCGCGGTGGTGCCCTGGTCCGGCGTGACCCGGGTGTCGCCCTGCACGTAGCCGACCCGGCCGTGCCGCAGGTGCAGCTCGTCCAGCACGATCTGGGTCAGCGCGGTCTGCACTCCGGTACCCAGCTCGACCTTGCCGCTGTGGATCGTGACCCGGTCCTCCTCCAGCAGCAGCCAGGCCAGCGAACCGTCGTCAGCCGACTCGTCGATCCGCAGGCCGTCGGCCGCGACCGTCGCCGCGACCGCGTCGAGCGGTGCGAGGTGGAAGGCGACCGCCAGGGTTCCGGCGCCGGCGACGAACCGGCGCCTGCTCAGCTCGAGAGTCATGACAGCAGCTCCTCCGCGGCGCGGTGGATCGCCCTGATCACCCGGAGATGGGTGCCGCAGCGGCAGATGTAGTTCTGCGTCGAGCCGGGCGCCTCACCGGACAGGAAGGCGGCGATCTCGGACTCGCTCGGCGCGGTGGTCCGGCCGGAGGCCTTGAGCTGCCGCAGCCAGCCGACCGCGCCCATGATCATGCCGTTGACGCAGTACGCGCACTGGCCGGCCTGCTCGTCGATGAACGCCTGCTGCAACGGGTGCGGCCGCTTGCCGGAGCCCAGCCCGTCCAGTGTCTCCACGCTCGCGCCCTCTGGCACGGTCCGCAGTGGCGTCACACAGGACCGCCGGATCTGGCCGTCGAGGAGCACGGTGCAGGCACCGCACTGCGACACCCCGCAGCCGAACTTCGGGCCGCGCTGACCCAGCTGGTTGCGCAGCACGTACAACAGTTGCTCGGCGTCGTCTGGCACGGTCACCCGCCGGCGTTCGCCGTTCAGATTCACGGTGCGGGTCAAGGAAGTAGGCACAGCAGTCTCCTTGGAATGGGCGGATACCCGCACCCTTGTCCGCCCGACTCCTGCTCGCTAGCGCGCAGTACCTACGTTTTTCGAATACCCATCCGCACCGCGCCACGCCGCTCTTGAGGGGCAACCGCGCGGGACCTCGTCTACTATCTGCCGCACATCATGATGCGCGAGGGCTCGGACACGAGGGCTCGGGTGAGTGCGCGGGGTTGGCCGGGACATCGTCGGCCGCGGCGGCGTTCCCGGTGATGGGGCGGGTTCCGGTGTGGTCGACGCGGTACAGCTGTCCATGCGGCCCGATCCACAGGTACGAACCGTCGGACAGACGACGATACGTCCACCGGCCATGGGTCTTGACCCGGTGGTGCAACCGACACAACGGCACCAGATTGTCCGTGCAGGTTTGACCCGGTGGATCCGTGCCGTCATACGGAATCGTGTGATCCAGGTCGGTCCTGTTCGTTGCGGGACGGTTGCACCAGGGGAAGATGCACACCGTGTGCTTGAGCTTGACGCGCTCACGGATCCGCGCCGGGATCTCGTAGGCATCCACCGACAACCGCTTGTTGAGATCGATCACCGGCTTCACCACCACCCGGTCATGACCTAGCAGCTCTGACAGTTGGCTCACCAACATCGGGCCGAGGGTGACCTCGTGCCCCTCGACCCGCAGCACACCGGTGCCAGAGGCCAGAGCCTGGTCGGTGACATGCACGTACAGCGTGTGGGCCCCACCACCAGGCCGCGGCGATGACGGCGGCTGCGCCACCCGCGCAGTGGTATCCGGCGCGATCGTCAGCCGTGCCGCGCCCACAGCGTCCACCACATCCCCGGACGCCGTGTCACCGCCACTGGAGACGGTCCGATCGGTCGTCGCGCTCCACAGGTCGAGCGCGGTCTGCGGGTCGGCCAGCAGCCCGACCGCCTTCGCACGACGAACATCCTTGGTGTCGGTGTCGCCCAGGTGCGCGAGCACGTCGGCCAGATGATCGGTAGCGGCGTCGAACCGGATCGCATCGCCCGCGGCGGCCTTGATCACCACGGTCTTGGTGCCGGACAGGTTCGACTGGCCGACCCACACCCCACGCTCGCCGGCCGCACCGTCGGCGTCAGCCTGGGCGAGGTCGGGATCGGCGTCCATCGCGGCGGCGCGCACGATCCGCGCCAGCCGCCCGGGCGTCACCGTCTCGACAAGGTCCGCCACCCGGTCATCCACCCGGGCGGCCGCCGCCAGTGACAGCCGCCCGGTTGCCTGCGCGACCTTGCGGGCCCGCCACGCCGGCACCTCACCATCGACCACCCGCCGCCAGATCCTCGGGTGCCGATGCCGCAACGCCAACGCATCCTCGATCAACGACGCAGCCGCCGCACTCGAGATCCCGAGCGCCGTGCCGAACTCGACCGGAGCGAACTCCGCCGCCTCCGGGCAGCCCTCACCACCACACACCAACAGCCGCTCCCCGCCAGGGTGAATCAGCCCGTCCCACCGGTGAGGCTCGGGGTGCAGGTCCGCGAAATGCGCCGCGACCTGGAGCAGTCGGCGTTCGGCGGTGTCGGCGATCGCACGCAGCTCGGCGGCCACGCCCAGCGCCGCCTCCGTGTCAAGCTCGTCGATCACCTGGTCGAACATGTGATCGATTCTACCAACTGGCGCGGACAGGCGCTGATCGCCGAAACCCCTTGTGGACAAGGCGAAACGTCCAGGCCACCATCACATTTCCGCACCGATCCGCCCTAGCACGCTAGCTTAATCGCCGAAGGCTTGGCGCAGCTTCTCCTCCTGCTCGCTGGACAGGTTGGTGTGGATGAGCTCGGCCTGCATGCCGCGGAAGGCATCGTGCACCTTGTCCATCACGGCGTCGCTGGTCATCACGAACAGCGCCGAGGTGCCGGGTGTCACCTTCGCCCGGACCGACTTGATGAACTCATCGTCGATCCCGACGTCCCGCAGCGAGCCCGCCAGCGCACCGGCCGCAGCACCGATCGCCGCGCCGAGCAGCGGGATGAAGAAGATCAGGCCGAACAGCATCCCCCAGAACATCCCGCCCATCGCTCCGATGCCGGCGAGGTTGTTGAGCTGCCGGGTCTTCGGCTTCTTGGCGCCTTCCGACCAGGTCACGACGGCGGCGTCGTGGATCTTGATCAACTCCTGCTTCTGGAGCATCTCGAGCGTCTGCTGTGCCTCCTCCGCGCCCTGCGCGGTCGGAAACTTCCACACGGTCAGGGTGGCCACAACGGACTCCTCCCTCGATGACGATCGGCTCAACGCCGCGGCGCTCGCAGTCAAGTCGGCCCCGACCGGTGCGGCATCACCCTCACGGGGTGAGCTCACAGGGTGGTCCGGGAATTGAACTGGCGGGCGAAAAGCCCGATGGTGGGGACAGTCGACCGCGCGGTACCGACTCACTGCCGCCGGTCGACGGCCACAAGGCATGGGGACAGGGGGTACATGCCATGTCGTCATCCATCGCGGATCCAGGGAGCGAGACCGAGCGGGGGCCGACCGGCAGCGGCGCGCTGGCGGGTCGGTCCGACGCGCCTGCGACCGGGTTACCGGTGCTGCTCCGGCCACGGTTGGTCGAGCTGCTGAACAGCACCTGCCGTCGCCGGGTCGTGCTGGTCGAAGCCCCGGCCGGAGCCGGCAAGACAATGCTGCTCGACAGCTGGCTGCACGGCCCCGGCGCGCCGCTCTCCGCATGGCGCACACTCGACCGTCGCGACGATGACCCGCGGGTGTTCTGGCCCGGCCTGGTACAGGCGCTGCGCCGCAGCCATCCGGCCGCCCGGGTCGCGCTGACCGGCCTCGGCGAGTACGACGAAACCTTCGCCGGCCGCGTGCTCGACGCTGCCGCCGGGCTGACCGAGCCCGTGGTCGTGGTGCTCGACGACCTGCACAAGGTGACTGCCGGGTCCGGTATCGAGACCCTGGTCCGGCACGCACCGCCGACGCTGCGGCTGGTGCTGGCCGGCCGCGCCCACCCGGCGCTGCCGCTGGCCCGGATGCGGGTCGCCGGCGAGCTCGCCGAGTTCGGGTTCGACGACCTGGCCTGCACCACCGACGAGGCCGGCGACCTGCTCCGCCTGTTGGGCCTCGACCTCGCGGCCGACCAGGTCGGCCTGCTGCTGGCCGTCACCGAGGGCTGGATGACCGGGCTGCGGCTCGTCGCGCTCTGGTACGCGGCACAGCCGGCCGGCGGCCGGGACGTCGCCGGGTTCGGGGGTGACGCCCGGATCGTCGCCGACTACCTGGCCGACGAGGTGATGCTCACCCTGGACCGGAGCACCCGGCGGTTCCTGCTCCGCACCTGCATCGTCGACGAGATCCACGGCTCGCTTGCCGATGCGCTCACCGGCGGACGCGACGGCGCCCGGCTGCTGGACGAGCTGGAGCGCCAGAACGCACTGGTGACCGCGGTGGACCCGCGCCGGAGATGGTTCCGCTACCGCGGTCTGTTCCGGGACTTCCTCCGCAGTGAGCTGAGCCGGCAGTGCCCCGACGAGATCCCGCGGCTGTACCGTCGCGCGGCCCGGTGGTACGGGGGGCAGGACGCGATCGCGCCCGCGGTACGTGCCGCGGTGGCCGGCGGTGACCTGGGCTACGCCGGCCTGCTGCTGGGCGATCATGGCCACCGGCTGCTGGCCGCCGGCAATGCCGAGCTGGGTCCGCTGCTGCGGGCGATTCCCGACGACCGGGTCCGGGCCGACCCACGGCTGGCGTCCGTCGCTGCGCATCTGCAGCTGCGGATGTCCGACCCGGACGGCGCGGAGCCGTACCTGCGGATCGCCGAACCGCCGGTCCGGACCCGCCCGGACGACGCCGGCGACCAGCTCACGGCCGAGGTCCGGTACGCCGACCTGCGGCTGGTCCAGGCGAGCCTGCGTGGTGCGGTCGGCCGGCAGGCGATCAAGGTCGCCCACGATGTGCTCGACCGCGCGGGCGACGCGCCCGTGCTGCCGGACCAGCAGTCCGCGCTCGGCGAACTGGCCTTCCACCTCGGTCTCGCCCATCTCTGGCAGGGCGAGACGGTGGCCGCGCGGAAGGCCCTCGACCAGGGGGTACGGCGGCTCGACGGCGACGCCCGCCAGAACGCGAGTGCCTGGCACGTGCTGCTCAACGCCACCGAGGGCAGACTGCGGGCGGCCGACGACACGATCTCGGGGCTGCGCGCGGTCCCGGCCGTGGCGCACGGGACCGAACCGCTGCTCGACCTCGCGCGGGCCAGCATCTGGATCGAGCGCGACCACCTGGACGACGCCTGGGACCTGCTCCGATCCGTCCCGGCCACGTCGGCGGGTCTGCCACCTGGAGACGGCGCCGAGATACCGCTCGCGATCGGAAGCTCGCTGATCCGTGCCAGGGTGCACATCGCGCGCGGCGCCTTCACGTCCGCGCGCAGCGAGCTTGCGGCGGCCCGTCATCCCGCTGCCGGCATGAGCCCGCACCTTCAGCACGACGCTGACCTGCTCGAGGCCGAGATCCTCACCCTGCAAGGCCGCACCGACGATGCCCGGCGGGTCCTGTACGGCGCGCTCGAGAGCCAGCCGGTCCCGGACCTCGCCCGCAGCGCGGTGGCGCTGGGGCGGCACCGGCTGGCCTCGGCAGACCCCGCCGGCGCGCTCGCCGCCGTACTGCCCTGCCTGGAGGGAACGGCGACCGAGATCCGGCTGCTGGACCTGGTCGCGGCGCATCTGGTGGGCGCCGAGGCCCGGCGCCTGATGGGCGCGAGCGGTGCCGCCCGGGACCACCTCGAGCACGCCCTCGCGCTGGCCGCACCGGACGAGCTGACCCGGGTCTTCCTCGACGGTGGCCGGCCGGTCCGCTCTCTGCTGACCGTGCTGGTCCCTGACGACGGCCCGCACGGGCCGATGCGCTCGACGTTGCTGTGGCACTTCGAGGCCGAGCTCGACACGGCGGTGCGGACCAGCCGCCGCCGCGCCGCGCTGACCGGCAGCGAGCGGGCTGTGCTGGCCTACCTACCGTCGCTGCTCACCAACGAGGAGATCGCCGGCGAGCTCTGCCTGTCCGTCAACACGATCAAGTCCCACCTTCGGTCGCTGTACCGCAAGCTGGACGTGACGAACCGTCGCGACGCGGTCATCAGCGCCCGCCGGCTGGCCCTGCTCTCGGACAGCCACCCGACGGTCGCCCGTCCGGCGTGACGCCGGGCAGCAGCGCCGTCAGTCGCGCGGTTCGTCACGGTCCGCGAGCAGGGCGCCGAGCTGAGCCCCGATGACCGCCGACACGACGATCAGCAGCGACAGCACGACGAGCCAGGAGATCAACGCGATGGCGACGCCGATCACGCCGTACCGGTCGATGTTCCGCTCGATCAGGTGCGGTACGTAGATCGAGCCTGCCCAGCTCAGCACTACCTGCGCGACCGCACTGACCACCGCACCCGGCAGCAGCAGCCGGCGGCTGACCCGGCGGCTCAGCAGCAGCCAGGTGACCAGGCACCAGGTCGGGATCGCGATGGCGAGCTGGCCGATGAGTGATACCAGCCTCCCGCCAGGCACCTGGCTGACCAGGCTGGCCAAGTAGGCCAGCACGACCAGCAGTAGCAGCAGCAGCGCGGCACCGGACAGGCCGTCCACGGTCTTGCGCAGCCCGCGGGCCGGCAGGTTCCAGGCGACCTCGTAGGTGCGCTGGACGGACCGCGCGAAGCTGCTCGCCGAGATCAGCACGGTGATCACGCTGATGATGGTCAGGCCACCGGACGCGCTCGGCGGGCGGCCGAACAGCGACTGCACCGCGTCTGCCGACGATCCGCTGAGGTCGAACCTGCTGATCAGCCAGTCGGCGACCGCCGCCGCGTCAGCGCTGCTGAGCAGCGTGGCGAGCACGATCATCAGCGGCACCAGCGCGATGAACGCCTGCCCGGCGATGGTGAGTGCGCGGTCGTACAGCCGGATCTCGAGCAGTGCGAAGACGATCCGGCCCGCCACGCTGTCCTTCACCCGCCGCACCAGCGGGTGCTCCGCCCACTGGCGTCTCATGACTTGACGCTAGGTCAGCCGCGATGGCCGGTAAAGGACCGCGGCCGGACACCCGTTCGAGTGGCGGTCGCCGGGCCGCAGGTCTAGCGTGCGATGCTGTGAGCCGCCCACTCGCCTTCCGCCTCGTTGTCCTGCTCGCCGCCGTCGCGCTCTCCGGGTTCGCGGTCGCCCCCGCGTCCTCCGCGCCGCCGCCGACGCCCAAGCCCGCCCATCCGTGGCAGCTCGACCACTGGCCGCAGACCCAGCCCTGGCAGCAGACCCGGGCGGTGACCCCGCTCGGCCAGCCCGGCTTCCCGGAGCCGATCGACCCGCAGAACTGGGTCAACCCGGACCACATGACCTGGGCCGACTACCGCAAGCCGCCCGGGACGAACTGGGCCGACCCGTCGAAGCAGGGCTCGGTCCGGACCTTCCGCGGTGCACTCGTGCTCGCCGACTACCCGAACCAGCCGTTCGTGGTGACACAGCCGCAGGGCTCGACCGTGTTCGGCAACCCGAGCGTCGAGGCCAGCGGCGTACCGCGCGACCAGGTCGCGCAGTTCTACCGCGACTTCCTGAACAAGCCGGGCACGCTCAACCGCGGCCACACCATCCACGAGTACTGGATGGAGGACTCCGGCGGCCGGTACGGCGTCGACCTGACCGCCTTCGGCCCGTACGAGGTGCCGGGCAAGGACCACGAGTACGCGATGGAGTTCCAGGCCGGTACCGGCTGCCCGGCCGGCGACAGCTGCGACAAGAACCTGCGCACCGACGCCCGGGCGGCCTGGGAGGCCGACGTCGGCACCGAGATCCCCGCGGGCTTCGACTTCGTGTTCTACCTGAGTGCCGGGCAGGACGAGTCGTCCACCTGGCAGGAGTTCGGGCCGATGAAGTTCCCGACCAAGGAGGACGTCACCGACGAGTTCGGCCCGCCCGACCCGGCGCTGCCGAACTGGTCGCGGACCCGGTACGTGGAGTGGACCTCCTGGGCATCCGGCTCGACGATCTGGCCGAACGCCGGCGGCGGCTCCACCACGCAGGCCGAGAGCTCGGGCATGTCGGTGTACGCGCACGAGCTGAGCCACGTCCTCGGCATCGCCGACAACTACAACAACCCGTACGGCGTCCCGGCCAGACGGGCCTACAGCGGGATCTGGGAGATGCTCAGCCGGGGCACGTTCAACGGGCCCGGCGGCCCGCACAGCCGCTGGATGATCCCGGCGACCGGGGGCGCCTCGATGGGCGCGCAGCACATGCTCCGGAACAAGATCGACCTGCAGATGGTGGCCGAGCAGAACGTGCTGCGGCTGTCCCGGGAGGCGCTGGACGAGTCCGGCCTGGTGGTCGCGAACGTCACCGCCCGCGTCGCACAACCGGGACCGAAGGGTCTGTCCGGGATCAACATCGCGATGGGCACCGGCGACCTGGCGCCGCCGTGCAGCATCAGCACCGACCCGTTCTGCGACGGCCGCGGCTACAACAACTACACGGTCGAGGTCGTCGACCGGATGGGCACCGACTCGTTCACGCCCGACTCCGGCGTGCTGCTGGCCAAGACCAAGGACCAGGACCGGGCGCCGTTCGAGTGGGTGATCGACGCCAACCCGCAGGACATCGGGATGACCGACTACGTGCTGCCGGATGGCACGGAGGTACCGATCACGATCGGCGACTACCGGCAGCTGTCGGACGCGCTGTTCCACGCCGGCACCAACTCCGGCAGCGAGTTCGAGTACACCGACACCGCGAACCGGCTGCACTTCTACGTGCTTGACGTGAAGCGGGACAAGGTGGGCGTGCTGTCCTACACGGTGGCGATCCGCTCACTGGACGGCGCCGGCCCGCAGCAACGCGGCGTACGGCTCATCCCCACCGCGGGGCAGCCCGCGGGCGACGGGCTCAGCACCTGCGTGTTCCCGTTGGACAACACCGGCAAGGCCGCCCCCGCGCAGGGTCAGCACCCCGAGGACGTGGGCAGCTACCTGCGCAACGACGTGTACCGGCTGTCCGCGACCGTGACCGGCGCGGGCTGGTCGGTGTCGGTGCCGAACGAGCTGTCCACCGCCCAGTTCGGGCAGCGGGTGCCGGTCACCGTGCACGCCAAGCAGGACACCGCGGGCACCCGGCTGGCCCGGGTGAACCTGACCGCGACGTCCGAGAGCGACCCCACGAAGACCAGCCAGGCGACCTGCTACGTGGCCGGGAGGTAGCCGGGAGCAGTCAGCCGTCGAAGGGTCAGCATCCGGTGATGTGCTCCGGGCGGATCGGTACCCGGGTCAGTGCCCTGCCGGTAGCCTGCCGGATCGCCGCGGCGACCGCCGGGCCGGACGAGATCGTCGGCGGCTCACCGACACCGCGGACGCCGTACGGCGCGTGCGGGTCGGCGTACTCGAGCACCTCGATCTTCATCGGCGGCATGTCCAGGATGGTCGGGATCAGGTAGTCGGTGAACGAGGGGTTCCGGATCTTGCCGTCGGTGACGACGATCTCTTCCATCAGCGCCAGACCCATCCCCTGGGCGCTGCCGCCCTGGATCTGGCCGACCACCGCGGCCGGGTTCAGCGCCCGGCCGACATCCTGCGCGGTGTCCAGCGCGACAACCTTCACCAGGCCCAGCTCGACGTCGACGTCGACCACCGCGCGGTGCGCCGAGAACGCGTACTGCACGTGCGCGGTGCCCTGCCCGGTCTCCGGGTCCAGCTTCGAGGTCGGCCGGTGCCGCCACTCCACCGTCTGCTCGACCGGGTCGTCGCCGAGTACCTCGACCAGGCCGGCCACGACCTCGCCGGACGACGCGACCACCTTGCCGCCGTCCAGGCGCAGCCGTTCGGCCGGTACGCCGCTCGTGGCCGCGGCCCGCTCCAGCACGACCCGGCGAACGGCCTCGCAGGTGGCCTTCACCGCGCCGCCGGTGACGTAGGTCTGCCGGGACGCCGAGGTTGATCCGCCGGACCCGACCCCGGTGTCCTTCGGGTGTACGACGACCCGCTCGACGCCGAGCTCGGTACGGCAGATCTGCTGCTCGATCGTGATCAGGCCCTGGCCGACCTCGGCCGCCGCGGTGTGCACGGTCGCGACCGGCTCGCCGGCGATCGTCTCCAGCCGGACCCGGGCGGTCGAGAAGTCGTCGAAGCCCTCGGAGAAGCCGACGTTCTTGTACGTCACCGCGTAGCCGACGCCGCGCCGTACCCCTTCGCCGTGGGTGGTGTTCGACACCCCGCCGGGCAGCGCCCGTAGGTCCAGCTCACCGTCGGTTGCCGGCGGCAACGGCATGTCCTTGACGATCTGCAGCAGTTCGGCGACCGGCGCGGCCGAGTCGATCAGCTGGCCGGTGATGTTCTCGTCCCCCTCGGTCATCCCGTTCAGCTGCCGGATCGTCACTCGGTCGATGCCGACCTTGTCGCCCAGCTGGTCCATCAGCGCCTCGTGTGCGAACGCGGCCTGCACGCAGCCGAAGCCGCGCATCGCCCCGCACGGCGGGTTGTTCGTGTAGACGCCGTAGCAGTCCACCGTCACGGACGGGAACCGGTACGGGCCGAGGCCCATGGTGCCGCCGTTGCCGACCACCGCACCGGTGGACGACGCGTAGGCGCCGCCGTCGAACACGATCTCGGCCTTGCCATAGCGCAGTCGGCCGTCGTGGTCCGCGCCGAACTCGTACCGCATCGAGGCCGGGTGCCGGTGCACGTGGCCGAAGAACGACTCCTCGCGGTTGTAGACCATCTTGACCGGCTTGCCGGTGCGCAGCGCGAGCATGCAGGCGTGCACGTGCATGGACAGGTCCTCGCGACCGCCGAACGCGCCACCGACCCCGGCCAGTGTCAGCCGCACCTTCTCGGGTGGCAGACCGAGCACCCGGCAGACCTGCTTCTGGTCGACGTGCAGCCATTGGGTCGCGACGTACAGGTCCACGCCGCCGTCCTCGGCCGGCACTGCGAGCCCGGACTCCGGGCCGAGGAACGCCTGATCCTGCATTCCGACCTCGAAGTCGAGGCTGACCACGACCGGTGCGGTGACGTCCTGCTCGCCCTTGCGGATCTTCAGGTGCCGGAGCAGGTTTCCCCGCTCCTGCACCTGCGGCGCGTCCGGCTCGAGTGCGCGGCGGCCGTCGGTCACCGCGGGCAGCACCTCGTAGGTGACCACGATCTTCTTGGCCGCCTGCCGGGCGATCTCCGGGTGGTCTGCGGCGACCAGAGCCACCGGCTCGCCCTCGTACCGGACCACGCCGCTCGCCAGGGCCGGCTGGTCGTCGTGCTCCAGGCCGATCCGGTTCTCGCCGTCGATGTCGTCCGCGGTCAGCACCGCGTACACGCCCGAGGTGGCCAGGGCCGCACCGACGTCGATCGAGACGATCGTCGCGTGCGGGTGCGGGCTGCGCAGCGTGACGCCCCAGATCATGTCGTCCATCCACAGGTCACTGGAGTACGCGAACTCGCCGGTGACCTTGAGGATGCCGTCCGGCCGCAGGGCACTGTCGCCGAGGCGGCCGCCCTCGGTCGCCCTAGCGGTGGTGGTCTTCGTGGGGTTCATGACAGTCCGGCCTTCTGCAGCAGGGATTCGTGCACGGCGGCCGCCTTCGCCGCCAGGTCGTGCTCGTCGACGGTGACCACCGTGTCGTGCTCGACAACGGGTCGGCCGTCGACGAGCAGCAGCTCCAACGGTGGCGGGGTGCCGAGCACGAGCGCGGCAACCGGGTCGGTGATACCGGCGTGCGGCAGCGTGTCCAGCCGCCAGAGCGCGAGGTCGGCGAGCTTGCCCGGTTCGATCGAGCCGATCTCGCCGGCCCGGCCGAGCACCTCGGCGCCGCCGAGGGTGGCCAGCTCCAGCGCGTCGCGGACCGTCATCGCGTCCGGGCCGCCGCGGGCCCGCGCGAACAGCATCGCGTGCCGCACCTCCTCGAGCAGGCTGCCGGCCTCGTTGCTCGCCGACCCGTCCACGCCGAGCCCGACCGGTGCGCCCGCGGCGCGCAGGTCGGCGGCACGGGCGATACCGGCGCCGAGCCGGGCGTTCGACGACGGGCAGTGCGCGACGCCGGTGCGGGTGTCGCCGATCCGCCGGATCTCGGCGTCTGAGAAGTGGATGCCGTGTGCGTACCAGACGTCGTCGCCGGTCCAGCCGAGCTTCTCGGCGTACTCCAGCGGCGAGCAGCCGAACCGCTCCCGGCAGAACGCGTCCTCGTCGGTGGTCTCGGCAAGGTGCGTGTGCAGCCGGACGCCCTTGCGCCGGGCCAGCTCGGCCGCTTCCCGCATCAGGTCACCGGTCACCGAGAACGGCGAGCAGGGCGCGACCGCGACCCGCAGCATCGAGTCGTACGACGGGTCGTGCCAGAGCTCGATCGCGGCCTCGGTGGCGGCGAGGATCTCGTCGCGGTCCTCGACCACGTGGTCCGGCGGCAGCCCGCCGTCCTTCTCGCTGAGGTCCATCGAGCCGCGGGTCGGGTGGAACCGCAGCCCTACCGACCTCGCCGCCTCGATCTCGGCCGCGAACACGTCGCCGCCGTCGCGCGGGAACACGTAATGGTGGTCCGAGCTGGTGGTGCAGCCGGTGCGTGCCGACCAGGCCAGCGCACCCTGCGCGGCCACGTGCACAGCGTCGGCGTCCAGGCAGCCCCAGACCGGGTACAGCGTGGTCAGCCAGTCGAACAGGGTGGCGTCCGCGGCCAGCCCGCGGGTCACCCACTGGTACAGGTGGTTGTGCGTGTTGACCAGTCCCGGCGTGAGCAGGCAGCCCCGGCCGTCGAATCTGTGCGCGTCCTCCAACGCCGGGGGTTCGCCGTTGCCGACGGCCACGATCCTGTTGCCCTCGACAACGACGAACCCGTTGGCGAACTCCCTCCGTTCGCCGTCCATGGTGACGACCGAACAGCCGCTGATCACGATCGGCATCGCGGTCACCCGGCCTGCTTCTCGTCCATCCGCTCCGCGGCGGTGCGGACCGCGTCGAGGATCGTCTCGTAACCCGTGCAGCGGCACAGGTTGCCGGCCAATGCCTCCCGGATCTCCGGGTCGCTCGGGCGCTTGCAGCGGTTGAGCAGGTCGTGCGACTGCACCACCAGGCCCGGGGTGCAGAACCCGCACTGCACCGCGCCGCAGTCCACGAACGCCTGCTGCACCGGGTGCAGGCTGTCCCGGTCGTCGGTCAGCCCCTCTACGGTGACGACCTCGCGGCCCTCCGCCTGCCCGGCCGCGACCAGACAGGCGCAGACCGGCACGCCGTCCAGGTACACCGTGCAGGACCCGCACTCGCCCTGCTCGCAGGCGTTCTTCGACCCGGGCAGCCCCATCCGCTCCCGGAGCACGTAGAGCAGGCTCTCCCCCGGCCAGACCTCGTCGACCTCGCGGTCGGTTCCGTTGACAGTGGTGTTGATCCGCATGATCAGGCCGCCTTCCTGCCTGCCTGGTAGTCGTTCCAGGCCCAGCTCAGACTCCGGCGGGCCATCACCGCGAGCGAGTGCAACCGGTATGCCGCGGTGCCGCGGACGTCGTCGATCGGCGATGCGGCGTGCCTGACCAGGTCGCCGAACTCCCGGGCGAGCTCCGGCGCCAGCGGACCGCGCGAGTCCCACAGCCCGGCCGCGTCCAGCTCGCCGGCGAGGAACCGCTCGGCGTCGTACGCGCGTCGTGGTGTCGGTGCCGCCGAACCGATCCCGGTGCCGACCTCGCGTCGTTCGGGGTGCAGCGCGATGCCGAACGCCGCGACCGAGATCACCATCGCGTTCCGGGTCCCGATCTTGGCGAACTGCTGCGGGCCGCCCGGCGGTTCGAGCAGGATCGCCGCGATCAGCTCGTCCGGCTCCAGCGCGTTCCGCTTCACCCCGGTGTAGAACTCTGCGGCCGGGACGACCCGGGTGCCGCGCACCGAGGCGACCTCCACGTCCGCGTACGCCGCCAGCAGCGCCGGGTGCGCGTCGCCGGCCGGCGAGGCCGCGCCGAGGTTGCCGCCGACGGTGCCGCGGTTACGAATCTGCGGCGAACCGACGGTCCGCGATGCTATCGCCAGACCGGGCAGCAGGTGGCCGAGCTCGTCGATCACCGCGGTGTAGGTGACGCCGGCACCGAGCCGTACCAGTCCGTCGTCGTACGACCACTGTGCGAGCTCGGGGACCCGGTTCAGGTCGAGCAGCGCGTCCGGGCGGTGCTTGTCGAAGTTCAGCTCGACCATGACATCGGTGCCGCCGGCAATCGGTACGGCGGCAGGCTGCGCGGCCTTCATCTCCAGGGCCTCGGCCCAGCTGGTCGGCTGCAGGAACTCCATCACACACCCTTGGTTCTCAGACTTGATGGAAGTGAACTCCTCGCCGGAACCAGTGGTAACCCGCAGGAAGCACGAACCCTGTGCGTGCCAGAGGCCTGCTGTTGTACGTTCCTCTAGGGGTCGTCGAATGAGATCACTGGGGGCTGTCGACCGGACGCGGAGAGGTGGTGCCGCGGGTGTTGTTGCGTGAGCTGCTCAACGCCGAGCACCTGGGCCTGCGCCTGCTGCACGCCCCGCCGGGTGGGCTGGAGCGGCCGGTCGGCCGGGTGATCACCACCGACCTGCTGGAGCCCAGCCGGTACCTGTCCGGTGGTGAGCTGGTGATCAGCGGTCTGGTCTGGCGGCGGGCGCCGGCCGACAGCGAGAGGTTCGTCGCGTCCCTCGCCGACGGCGGCGCGGTCGCGCTGGCGGCGGGTGCCGCGCTGCTCGGGACGGTGCCGGACGACGTGGTCGAGGCCTGCCGCCGGCACGACGTACCGCTGCTGGAGGTGCCGGTCGAGGTCGCGTTCGCCGACGTCACCGAGTACCTGGCCAGCACCGAGAGCACCCACACATCCGCGTCGCTGGTCCGGCAGCGCCAGCTGCTCGCCGAGATCGCGGCCGGCCGCACCCTGGACGAGCTAGCGACCCGGATGTCGGCCGAGACCGGCGCGGTCTTCCGGATCGTCACCGCGACCGGGCGGCACGTCGTACCCGGGCCGGCACCGCTGCTCACCGAGGACCTCGACCGGGTCAGCCGGGAGTTCCTCCGCGCCGGCCGGCTACCGGTCGTTGCCGCCGGCAACCCGTCGTACACGCTGTTCCCGGTCGGTTCCGGGCTCAGCAACCGGCTGGTGTCCTGGATCGTGGTCACCGAAGGCTCGCTGGACGACGAGGGCACGGATGCGGTCAACGAGTTCGCTGCGATCGTCTCGCTGGACCGGTCCCGCCGCGACGAGGGTCTGCGCGCGGTGCGGCCGATCGCCGAGGAGGCGCTGGCGCTG
>Ga0209382_10004434_pt1 | contig 18785 bp, 22 predicted proteins | sample SoiMetdeltSBSDD5_FD_187599 | JGI IMG/M metagenome (GOLD analysis project Ga0209382, IMG submission 187599) | Bulk soil microbial communities from a Populus tree surrounding site in Tennessee, USA - Soil MetaG P. deltoides SBSDD5 (SPAdes) (version 2) | ecosystem: Environmental > Terrestrial >...
ACCGGATACCGCCTGGCGACGGTAGCCTCGCTACCGACTCCTTGAGACGCTAAAGCGTCACAAGGACATGTGGGGAAGATGACCAAATTTCCTTCTCCACCATGGGCGCGACAGGCGTAAAGCCTCCCGCGGACAGTGTGTACACCCTGCCGCCTCGCGCCCAATTTTTCCGTTCACTGGTGACAGCTACATTGTGACTATTCCGACAGGAGGAAGATATGGGTGACGGATACTGTAGACACTGTGAGGATGAATACCAAACCATCATCCACATCGAGGAGGATTTTCTCCTCACGCTCTTATGCCACCTGGATCAGGAGGTGCTGGCACAGGTGCAGAAGTCCTTGCGCGAAGCGATTCACGCCAATTGTGATGCTTGCGGCGGGGAGCGGTCTCATCAATTACTTGACCTGGTGCTAAAAGCGAAGGTTGTCGCGCGTTCACCTCGGAAAGCTGGCGATACAAGGGGCGGCAGATTTAGCCCAAAAGCACGATGACGAATAAGACATGATCAGCACTATATAATTGCCTTCCATCGACTGCTATAATGCAAGTGCATGGAACATGATATAGCTATTTATTTGACAAAGGCGATGGAGAGTTTACTCACCGCGGAAACCGAATCCATCAATGGTCGGTATAACAGTTGTGCCAACCGCTGCTACTATGCTTGCTTCCAGGCGGCGATCGCGGCGCTTCTCAGCGAGGGTATCCACCCAACCGGGCAGTGGAACCACCAGTTTGTCCAGGCGCAGTTCGTTGGGGCATTGATCAACAAGCGCAAGCGTTACGAGTCGGCGCTTCGACGCGTCCTTTCTGACAACCAGAGTCTTCGCGACAAAGCTGACTACCGACCTGAGCTTGTCACTGCAACTCAAGCTTTGCGTGCGCTCAGACGTACTCGCCTGTTCGTTACCGCCATTCGACAGAGAGGAGGTGTTGCCCAATGAAAACCGAAAACCCTATTCGTCTCACTCCTCGTATGAAGGAAGCCATAGACGAGCTGAAGGGGTTGATCACCGCACGCTTTTCGCAGGCGACCTTTGTTGTTGAGGAAGGATTTGATCCTGAAGGGGTCTATCTGGTCACGACCGTGGATATCGCTGACACGGACGACGTCATTGCTGTCATCGGGGATCGGCTAGTGGAATTGCAGGTTGATGAAGGTCTGCCGGTCTATGTGACCCCACTACGGCCGATTGAACGCGTCGTTGCTGAACTCCGGAATCGTCAGACGGCCATTCCGCCGATATCACTGCCGCTCACCTGAGTAACTACCAGCCTGGACTAAGTTTCTTTCAGAGCCACTTAAGTCGTGGCCAGTTTGTCCTTTTGTTACCTCACTATCCCTACTGTCCACATAGGGTATAGCCTATCTTGACGTCAAGGATGCGGTCTCCCTCCTGTCAGAAAAAAGTCCTTTTTGCTGTTTCTTGACAATTCTGTCTCAGGGTTAAAGACTCTAAACCAACAGAGTTGGTAGCCTGATCCCGTAAACTTCCCTGTTTGCAATAATTCTTCCCTCTTTCCGAGCAAGACATGTCCCGGACGAGAGTTGCAACACCAGTCACTACAATTGCGGTATCCCAGGGATCAACTCTCGGCGGTGGCGCAGGTCGATTAAGATGGTTTGCTGCGGTTTACGTTTCTTGCGTGTGCTCTAAACAAAAAAACACTGGCTATGGTTTCCTGGATCCATCCCATCCGGGAATCGGGAAGCTCAAACCTTGTAATCAGGCGATGACAATCTAACGTTTGATAGCAAAGTTGAACATCAAAGCCTCCCAGTTAAGAGGAAAGGGGTTGGTTTAGCAGCAATATCTATGCTATATATCGTATATATCATATATGGCATATATACCAACAGGGGCCTAAGAACATGGCGGCATCTATCGTTACCGTAGTCAATCAGAAGGGCGGTGCCGGCAAAACCATGCTCGCCATGCAGCTGGCGGGCACGGTGGCTCGTCGGGGTGAAAAGGTGCTGGTGGTGGATGCCGATCCACAGGGTACTGCGACGCGCTGGTCGGCGTCGGCTCCAGAAGAACGGCCCTTCCCAGCCGCCGTTAGCGGTCTCAGCAATGCCGGTGGGCGTGTTCATCTCGAGGTGCGCAAGTTCGTCGATGACTACCACCTGATTATCATCGATTGTCCACCGGCAATTGATAGCCCAGCTCCCGAAAGTGCTCTTTTGATCGCAGACATGGCGCTTGTGCCTGTAAGACCGCTGCCAGCGGAATTATGGGCGTCGGTCGGTATCCGCAAGATGGTCGAACGACAGCAGACTCTCAACGAGGGACTTAAGGTGCGCATCGTGGTGAGCGATCTCGAACCACGTACGCGTCTGGCTCGAAGCGTCATGGATAATCTGTCAGCATTTGGTATTCCGCTGATGCAGACCATCCTGCATCACCGTGTCGCTTACCCTGAATCCATGATTTTGGGGGGTACCGTGCATAACCTGGGCAGCGCAGCAAAACCGGCTATCGAGGAGGTTGAAGCGTTGACGGACGAGGTATTAGAACTGCTAAGAGAGGAAGACTGATCCATGGCAAAGAAGGATTTTTCAGCCGCGATAGACTCGTCGTTACAGGCAGAAGAACAGGCTGTCGAGAATCGTTTTTCGCGGGCAAATGCGTACTACAAGGAGAAAGACAGTCGGGCGGTGACAACAAGATCGGTTGTCACCAAGCCGAAGGCGATACGAGACCTATTCTCGATGCCCCCGGACGATCACGCTATCATCGCACAGATTCAGGCTAAGTGCCTCAAAGTAGGCATAGTCGCTTCGAAAAGTCAGGTCATCCGTGCTGGGCTCCATGCATTGTGCGACCTATCCGATGTGGAAGTCGGGGCACTAGTGGCGAGACTTGAGCAGCTCAAACCTGGCAAGCGTTCATGACAGGTCTATCATTAAACAGAATGATTAGGAACACCGGAGCGGAGAGAGCGGATGCACGGAGATTTCGCACTATTTGCTACATTTACCATGGCGCTTGTCACGGCCTTTGCAGGTGGTGTCATCGCTCGACGGCTGGGCTTGCCCAGTATGGTTGGCTATCTTTTCGCCGGTCTGGTGATTGGCCCCTTCACCATTGGCTTTGTCGGTAATACAAACTACATGAGCCAGCTTGCCGAGATGGGGGTCATCTTCATGATGTTCGGCGTCGGTTTGCATTTTTCACTCAAAGACCTCTGGAGCGTGCGCACCATCGCGATCCCTGGCGCACTGTTGCAAATGGCATTTGGTACGCTCTTTGGCTTCCTGCTTGCCAAGTGGTGGGGCTGGTCGGTCAGTGCTGGGATTGTGATGGGTATGGCAATCTCCGTGGCAAGCACGGTGGTGTTGCTTCGCGGGCTAACCGACCATGGTCTGCTTAGTACGATTCACGGCCAGGTGGCGGTTGGCTGGCTGGTGCTGGAGGACCTTGCGACAGTTGCCATTTTAGTTTTGATGCCCTCCCTTTTTGGCGCTCACAACGACAACGAGAGTACGTGGCTGGCGATTGGTTTCACAGCGGTGCAGTCAATTGCCTTTATTACAATCATGCTCTTTGTGGGTGCGCGTCTGATTCCATGGTTACTGGGTCGAATCGCCCTGACCAGGTCACGGGAACTCTTCATTCTGGCGGTGGTGGCAATTGCCCTGGGCGTGGCGTTTGGAGCGGCTGAGTTCTTTGGCATGTCACTGGCGCTGGGGGCATTCCTGGCAGGCGTCATCATTGGCGAATCCGATGTAGGCCATCAGGTAGGGGCAGAAGTCATCCCGTTTCGCGATGTCTTCTCAGTGCTCTTCTTTGTCTCCGTCGGCATGCTGGTGAATCCGATGGCCATCCTTGCAAGCTGGTGGCAGGTGCTGATGCTCATCCTGCTGGTCGTCTTTGGCAAGTGGCTGATTAACCTTTCTTTGGGTCTCATCCTGCCAGCTTCGGCAACCACCATGCTGGTGGTTGCTGCCGGCCTCAGCCAGATCGGGGAATTCACCTTTATCGTGGGCTCGCTTGGCGTGTCGCTAGGGGTGTTGAGTCAGGAACAGTATGGATTGATTCTCGCCGCCGCGACTATCTCGATTATGGTCAACCCCTTCATGTTCGACCTGATTCCGAAACAGGAGGCGTTTCTCAAGAAATTCCCCCTCCTCTGGAAGCGGCTGAACAAGAGCTCTGACATGCCTGAAGCCCTGGATCGGAGCATGCACGATCACATCATCATTGTCGGCCATGGACGCGTGGGCAAGTATATTGGGCGCGTTCTCAACCAGCTGAACCTGCTTTATCTGGTTGTTGAGTCCGACGCCGTTGTGGCAAAGGAGATACAGGAGGCGGGCATTGTCACCTTGTTTGGGGATGCGGCGAATTCAGAGATTTTGAAGCACACGGACATTTTGGCGGCGCGTGCCCTCGTGGTGACAGTTTCCGACGAGACAACGGCTGAATTGGTCGTCGCATCGGCACATGACATGGCGCCGCAACTTCCCATTATCGCGCGTGCTGCGACCGAGTCGGGCGTGCATCGTCTGGCGGCAGTGGGCGCCTACTACATTATCCATCCCGAACTGGAAGGCGGGCTGGAGATCATGCGCCACACGCTGCTCTCTTTGGGCTATTCGCCGGGACACATTCAGCAATACGTTGACGCCGTGCGGGGCGACGCCTACTCTGCGGTTGCCTCTGAAGGGACGCGCCCCTACGTTCTCGATCAACTGATTACGGCGACGCGCGGTGTGGAGATTGCCTGGCAACCCGTCGCCGAACACAGCACACTTGTGGGTAAGAGCATCAAGGAGGCGAACCTACGCGCACTGGTCGGGACATCCGTGGTTGCACTGCTGCGCGATGGGCAGGTCATTCCAAACCCGCAATCGGATACGCATTTTGAGGTAGGTGACCTGGTCGGTGTGATCGGCACTGTGCAGGAACTAGCTGCAACGGCTGAGCTCCTGGACCCCGCACTCGAGAGCCTTCCTGCGCCCAACACTCCTGATCTCGACGCGGAGGGTTTTGAGGTGACGACCTGAGGGACTATTCGACGATACTTCGTCCTGATGTCGAGGCCCGGAGGTCAGACGTGCTCTGAGACCTTGGCAGCGGCGGCCTCACCTTGATCTGCCTGAACGCAAGGCTGCAAGAGTGAGACACTTCCGCCCACAGGGAAAGTGTCGTTTTAGCGTCCTTCAGGTGCCCATTGGTGAACGCCGTATAAGCACTTGCGAAAGGGAGCGGAGATCTAATTGACGCATGGCATCCACCGCGTATTCCCATCGCCCCTCGTGACAGAGGCCGCTGAGACCGGCATCTTCGTAGGCATGTATGGCTGCACCGATACATGCCTGTTGTACTGCCTCGGCAATCTGGAATCGTTCATCCATAGAGCATGTCCTCCTCTGCACAGCTATAGACGTTCAGAAAAAGATTCGTGGTTTTGGGCAATGAACATCCCGGAAATACTGGCTTCCAGCGCCATGAACCCCGAAACATTATCTGACTGTCTATATCTTATCCACGTCCAGCGCTTCGTAACGCATCCATTTCCCCGACAACGCCAGACACTTGTCCTCCAGCGTGTGCAGCATCGCCCCTTCGGCGTGCGGACACTGCACAACCGCCTGGAGCACGCGCCGTGTCGCCTTCGGGCCGACGTCGAGGCCCATATCGCCTGGCTCGAACAGTGTGTGGCAGCCCTGGATAACGACCTGGACACCACGCTGCGGGCGAGTCCCGTTTGGCGCGAGCGCGAGACCTTATACCGCAGTGTCCCAGGCATTGGGCCGGTATGCCGACGTCATGGATTCATTCATTATGCGCTCAAGGTGAGATTTTTCAACTATGTAGAGTCGACCGACTTTTTTACACCATACGGTCGTCGATACGAGCGCGGGACTGTAGGACGAGGGTGGAAAATTTGAACTTGATCCTTTCTCTTGTTAAATGGGTGTCAATTATGCTGCTGGTTTTGACAGTCGCAATCTTCGTAGCGCGGCTCGTCTTCGCGCTACCTAAGCGGACCGAAGTCGCTTCCAGTGTGGCGCTGACCGCGCCGGTGGATGGAGCTCTAGCCGAAAGTCTGCAACCGATCGTTTCCCAACATCCCGGCAAGTCCGGGGTGATGGCTTTGCCGCATGGAACCGGCGCCTTCGCTGCCCGCGTCCTTCTGGCCCGCGCCGCAAAGCGTTCCATTGACGCGCAATATTACATCTGGCACGACGATCTGACGGGTATCCTTTTGCTTCACGAACTTCGCAAGGCAGCAGGGCGCGGCGTGCGGGTAAGGCTGCTCATCGACGACAACGGCATTGCTGGCATGGATGCGATGCTTGTCGATCTTAGTGCCCATCCGAATTTCGAGGTCCGGCTTTTCAATCCGTTCATGCTACGGAACCCCAAATGGCTGAACTACGGATTCGATTTTTCTCGCCTGAACCACCGGATGCACAACAAGTCCTTCACGGTCGACAACCTCGCGACCGTCGTCGGTGGACGCAATGTAGGCGATGAATATTTCGGCACGGGTCCGAACCCGCTCTATATCGATTTCGACGTACTGACAGTTGGTGAGATCGTGTCGGACGTGTCGGAAGATTTTGATCGATACTGGAACAGCGCCACCGTTTATCCCGCCGGCATGATTCTGGACCCTCTACCAGAAAGTAGCGATCCTCTAGGACAGGCCTTTGACCAGGTTTCGCAGGACTCCCAAATCCAAACCTATCTGGAAGCCATCCGTCAATCGACGATCGTCCAGAGCCTTGCCAACCAGACGCTTGATTTCGAATGGGTAGACGTACGTCTTGTCAGCGATGATCCCACAAAGGCGCAGGGCCGTGCCTCGCGCGAACAGTTGCTGATGTCGCAGTTGAGGGAGGTGACTGGGAGCCCGAAATCCCGCCTCGATCTCGTCTCCCCCTACTTCGTGCCAGGAAAGCGCGCCACGCAAAGATTTGTCGACATGGAGCGAGACGGAATCGACGTGCGCATCGTGACCAACTCACTTGAGGCAACGGATGTGGCAGCGGTCCATGCCGGTTACGCCAAATATCGCAAGGACCTTCTTACCAGCGGCGTCGAGCTGTTTGAACTGAAGTCTTTTGCTGCACCGAGGGACCGCAGTGACGATCTGGGCGTCATGGGTTCTTCCAGTTCCAGCCTGCACGCCAAGATATTCGCTGTCGACCAGAAGCAAATCTATGTCGGATCATTCAATTTCGACCCACGCGCCATGTTCTTGAACACCGAGATGGGCTTCGTGATTGAAAGTGCGGGCCTGGTACAGAAGGTTCGAGACGCCTTTTCACAGGAGGCTTCCCGGATCTTCTATCATCCGGTGCTCAGTCAGGATGAACTCGTTTGGAAGGAGCAAGGTGCTAACGGTATTGTCGTCCATTCGGAAGAGCCGGGCAGTTCCTTCGCCAAGCGGCTCATCGTAACCGTTGTCAGCTGGTTGCCGGTCGAGTGGCTCCTGTAAGATACCCCACTGCCAACGCCTTCATCGAGGCCTTCAATGGCTGGTTCCGGCAGGCGTCTCTGAAGGCGGCTTGGGATACTGGCGAGAGCAAAAAGATTTTGGATCTTGAGACGGGGCAAGGATCTCAGGTTGTGCGGTCAAAAAACTCATAGGGTCTTATCCGGTCGTGTATATCTACCGTGCGGGTCATTCCAAGCGGATCACAATGAGGTATGATCAGCTTTATGAAAGCCCTCGTGGACACGCAGAGCGACCGCATCCTGGGTTTCACCATGCTCGGCCCGGAGGCTGGCGAGGTCATGGCCGTGGTGCAGACTGCGATGTTAGCCGGCATGCCCTATACCGGATTACGCGACGCCATTTTGACGCATCCGACGATGACTGAAGGGCTCGGGTCACTGTTTGCGAACGTCCCGCCCAAGGCTACGTAGTCGCGTGCACACGCGTAACGCCGCGCGCGTCGGCAGGGTCTTGCCGGTGGGTCGCCGGCAACCCAGGGCTCAGGTCTCGTGGTGGCTGGGGTTCCTAAGGTTGGCTAAACTCCCCACTGCCTTCCTCATGTATACATGTAGGAGTACAAACAACCTTCAGGCTCATGTTGTGCAGGACATGAGTACCATCCTTTATCTGGGCTCGTTCTGGTCCGTATTTTTTGATCACCCAGCGTGATTTTGCTCGGTCGCGCTACTTGGCGTTCGCGACTCGTGATGCTCTGATAGAGGAAACCCCGTGGCCAAGAGCTGACGGTAGAGCAGCAACTGGCGAACGAGGCTCTACATCAGCGTCGGCTACGGATTGAGCATGTCAATAGCAATGTGAAGTGCTGTCGTATCATCAAAGACCGGCTGCGCTTGTGGAAGCAGGGCATCCGTGACCTCGTGATGGAAATCTGTTGTGCCCTACACAACTTCCGGGTGCGTCTGACCCCATGGCAGCCTATGATTTAAATCGGGATAAACTCAACTGGCTTCCGTGGAGAGGGAGGTCGTTCGTTTTACAGCGGATGACCCCTCCTGGCCTTTCTAACCTTACTTTGATTATGTCAAGGAGCATGCCATGAAATCGGTACCACCTATTCGTTTACCACCTTTACTTGGCATAATCTGGGTGATGAGATAATCGTGTTTATCTCATGCATGGCATAAACACGAATTCCGTACAAACCCTTTTAACGCAGATCGTCTACCCCATCTGCCGCCGTCAGGAACGCATTTTCCCATGCCTGGGGATCGGCACAGGGATCGATTTTGGTGATTGATGGGTAGAGGTCTTGAACCTCGTCACAGATCGTTGCTGACACGAACGTACTCAGGGATTTCACGATCCGATAGGACTCTGGGTCGGGAAAGGGATTGTGTCGGAACGCCCGATAATCCTCTAGATTGTCCCAATGGGCCATGGCGATAAAGATCGAGGGATCGTTCTGATCACGCAATAGCAGACTGCCGTTTGCCCCCTGAATCGTTTCGCGGATGATACAGGTGCCTCGCGTCCAGGCATGTACAAAGGTTTCTTCTTCGCCCGATTTGACGCGCCAGGAATAGAGAATACGAATCATAACGATACTACCCTCACGCAGAATGGTATGTATGTTAAATTGTATGCGCTCATCAACACTCCCCATTTGGGCCGGATAAGTGGCTGTAGCGCTTTTGAACTATATAAGTCATCAGACGTTGACGAACATCAGGCCAAAGGGATCGGTCTTAAATATAATGCAAAGTTATCGCTTGTTTGCTATATGTCAGCCATTCAAGCTTTACCGAGAATGAGTAAAAGTCGGTAAACCGAACACGAGACAATTTGCCGGCAAAGGTCTCATGTTGGACTGAACAGAGCTACGCACCCCGCACGCACGGCCGCCGCATTGCATCTCGTCACCTGCCGCACCATGACGGCCGCGTGATCGACGCCACACACGAGACTGTGCGTCGCCCGGCGGTGCAGCTCTCGGATCGCAATCCCCGGCCCGAAGCCAATCAAGGAGTTTTCACATAGTCTCGTGCCGGGTTAGGTCGGCTCCGGGGAGAATATGGGGCCACAGTCGGACCTCTTTCCCGTCTTCCGTCACGCCACCTGGTATGCCAAGGACTGCAATCGCACCAAGTCGTAGGACGAGGTGGTGCAGTCCTCTCACACCCCTGCGCACGCCTCCTGTCGTCTTCAATACGCACAGCTCCACAGGTCATGCAGATACATCGGCGACAAACGCCCGTAGCATCCAGGCCATTTTTTCGTGCTGCTCCATCAAACCGGTGAGGAAATCATTGGTCCCGGCATCATGATAGGTGTCTACACATATTTCAAGGTCACCACGCAACTGCCGGATCACCGTCTCATGGTCTCCGAGCAGATTTGCCAGCATTGTCTTGGCTGGGGGGTACTGCCCTGGGTGTTCCTGCAGGCGTGTCTGTTCGAGAAATTCTGCGAGCGTGCCTGGCGCATTCCCGCCGAGAGAACGCGCACGTTCTGCCACATCGTCGACAATCGTGTTGAGTTCGTTGTACTGGTCCTCGAAGAACTTATGGAGGTCGTTAAAATGCACTCCCACCACATTCCAATGGTAGTTGCGCGTCTTGGTATATAAGACATATTCGTCTGCTAAGAGCTTCTGGAGAAGCTCTACTACCCCTTGACGCTGTGCATTGGTAAGACCTGTGTTGAGTCCCATCGGCGTTCCTTTCTTTCTAGGAGAGAGATTGCAGCCCTCTTCCTTGGAAGTGATGCATTGTATGATATTCCCATATGTAAGGACTTTTGCCTTGATACGCTAATATTGGCGGGGTTTTCAGGCTATGGTGCCCGCTGTTGCCTGCAGGACAGCCCCATGACCGCCGCTTTGCCGCCATTGGCTTTGATGTATTTGACCGCGCCGCGAACGTCCTGCTCGACGGCCCCCGTCCAATCCAGCCCGCTCATCAGATGGCTGGCTTCATCTGCATTTTCCGTCACGCGTCCTTTGTAGAGATCAGGTGCGAGCGCATTGAAACCCGTGGCGGCAAAACGATCGCATACGCCACAGATTTGCTTGTTGAGCCCCCACCACTCCTGAAGGACGATGACGTTTTTGGCGCTACCTCCCGCCCTGGCCAGATAACCCGCGACCTGGCCGCCATTGGGGGTGGTGAAATGTACCGTTTGGCCTATAACGATGCTCCTCTCGTATCGATGTGAAGATTGCCGGCGCATAGATCCTATGCAGAGCTTAAGCGAGGGTGTAACTCAATTGCAATAGGGCAGCTCGCGGTCGCCGAACAATCGGATCGCTTGCGTGATTTTGCCTGCACACGGGTGTCGCAAAGGCACCATTGTGCAATTGGATAAAATCGAGGCTAATTCTTTATCGTAAAATAGATGAAATACGACGTGAACATGGTGAAAAAAGATAGGAGGAATTATTTGCGGAAGTAAATGCAGTAAGACATAAATAGCGTACTAGAGCGTCCGCAATCCCTTCTTTACCAACATCCTGGCGAGTGTGCTTGGCCCAACGCCTTGCTCAACTGCCTCTTCCCGCAATCGCTGAATATCCTCATGGGCAAAGCGGATAGTTAAGGTATCGGTCTTATTGGCCTGATGAAAGCCCACCACGGTTCCCTCATTGATTTCATCAAGCGCAGAATGAGTATCCCAAAAGGCTGCCTCCTCATCCAGCGTTTGAAAGGGTTTTATCGGTTCTATGGTTCCTTTTTCAACTTGCTTTGTCTTCATTTTCTTCACCCCCTCTTTGTGTTGTGTACGCGATATAGAAACTTCGCTCCTTTCGGCTCGCGGGATGGGCGGTAATAAGCCCGTACGTGTTTTCCTGCGGGCGCTCGCCTAAGACGATTGTCAAAAATACGTTCCTGTCCGTTTTGCCGATAATAAGCCAGCGATTCTCCCGTCCGGCAAAATACACATAATCTCCTGTTAACACTTCCAATACTTCATCAATGATGATGTTGTGTTTGGCAATATGTCCTGGCCTATCTTCTTCAATAATCAGTATCTCAACAATGACCTCTTTCACAAGCTGAATTACATCGTGTACGACAATGTCGTACATTCATTATAGCGAATAGAGGTTCATTGTCAAGAAAACGAAAGTGAATTCAGTCACTTATGAAGTTGCACAATTAATCATCTGCGAAAAATGAATCTGGATTGGCGGGTAGCTTATAGTCGGCGTTAAGGTACAAAATTTCCTATTTGATACGATGACCCCTAATATGAAGCCAGATTACGAAACCGTCGGTTTTAGATTGTAGATTACAATGATCCTTGCTCCATTTCTTGCCTTAGGTTGGTTCGATCAAGATGTACATACTTGTATGTCGTCTCCATCTTCTTATGCCCTAAAACTTCCTTCAACTGATTTATTTTCAACCCATTATGCACTTGATGAGTGGCAAACGTATGCCGCAGGGTATGTACACTCCCCTTCTTCTTAATCCCCGCCTGTTCGTAATACTTTCGAATCCGGTAGCGTACCGTCCGCTGATCCATCGAGGTTTGGTTACGAGCCAGGAACACATTGTTATACTCAAGGTTTGGAGTTCGCCCCTTCAAATACGCTTTGAGGGCTTCAAGGGCTTGTCCAACCAACGGCACGACTCGATCTTTACGCCCCTTCCCCTGCCGGACGGTCAATTCTCTGGTTTCCAGGCTCACGTCGTCTAGCCGTAGATTCACCAGTTCGCTCACCCGTAGCCCCGTCTGTAGAAAGAGCATAACGATGGCAAAATCCCGCCTGTTCTGCCCTGCTACCTGCAGAAGGGCTTTGTATTCGGTCTTGAGGAGTACCAGGGGGTCTCTCTGTTCCCGGATAGGCCCCTCAATCGTATCAGCCGGATTGCCAAAAATGATCTGGTTATCCTTGCAGAACTTCAAAAACCCCCGGATGGCCGCCAGCTTCCGCCGCCTGGTGACAGCCGTTTTCTTCTCAGCCGCCAGTTTATTGATAAACCCAATAATATCAATCCGTTCGATCCGGTACGGGATATCCCAATCCACACGACGAGTTTGAAGCCAGGCCATAAACTGCTTCAGATCACCCATGTATGCCTTGATGGACAGCGCAGCGGCATTACTCCCCCGCAGTGTGTCTGCATACAGCGCTATGGATTCGGTGGTAGATTTATTCTGTGATGGTGTCATGGATTGATAATAAACATCGGCGGGATCATTGCCAATACCCTCCCATCATCTCAAATATATTTCCGATAATCAATAGGTTTTCCGTTATTCGGAAACAAGAAACCCGCGCCAATAGCCACCTTCCGCCGGAGTCATTTCCGATAATGTATGGTTATCGGAAAGTGGAAGTCGCCTACCTACCATTGTGCGACATGAAGGGCTCGATTTTTTTATCATGTATAATTAATTCATGAAAACTGAAGAAAAGAAATTAAGGGCTATTGAATTAAGAGAAATTACAGCTGATTTAATTGCTGGTCCAAATAAATTAAAAAATCGTTATCAACAAATTTTGGAATCACTTGCCCGAAGAAATTATTATAGATTACATTCAATAATCATTCTTTCTGAAGATGCTTTTACCGGGGATTCTATTGCAGATCTATCTCGCGGTATGCTTGAAGATATGATTAATATTGAATTTATAAATCTCAAAGGAAAAGATAAAATGTCCCAACAATTTTATAATTATATTTTCGTTGATCAAAAAATAAATCTTGATTTTATACTGTCAAGCGGTGCAAAGCCTGATCCAGATTTCGAAAAGACTACCCTAGAAGATTATTCGAAAGTTGAGAAAGAATTCGAGCACAAAGAAGGTATTCCATTTCGTTCATGGGCAAAGTGTCAAATTGAAGATATGATCAAAGAGCTCTCGAAATACAATATTATTAAAGAGGTTGACAAGGAGGTGTTAGTTCAGGCTTACCTTGTAGGGAATAGAAAAAATCACTGTTCTCCTTTAGATGTAATGTCAAATGTCATGGAAGAATCGAGAAAATTTAATCATGAAATGAGCGCCGATTTAGGTTTAATGATAGCTCTAATTTCTTATCTTAAAATTTGCACCTCATTCACTAACGAAATTGGAGCAAATAAACTTTATAAAAAACTAATAGGTTTTTGGGTTGAAATAAATAAATCCATCTAATAATTATTAATGTTAAAACAACAAGCCTATGCTAAAATCGTATTAAATACCTAAACCTGCTAAATCATTCAATTATCAGGCATGGTAGAGAAAAGACCTATCAAGCATAACGGGCCCTTCGTGGGAGCGCTTGATAGGCTGTCGTGGGAAACTGCGGCAGGTGGGGAAACCCATCAACCACGGGGGGCTTGTTGTATGACAAAAGAAGAGATCAGCGTATATAGAAAGAGTCTGCACTTTCAACGGAATGAGGCAATATTTATATTAAACCACGTAGACCTCATGCCATCGGAAGAATTAGCAAAAACATGGAATCTATCAGTCGAAGAGATAAAAAAAATCATTGCACACCATACGGAATATTGGGAAGCTACCGAAACAACCGCCTAAATATTTCAGCACGTCTTCTCCATACGTCTTCAAGTACCTTCTTACGCGCCTGTTTCCTCTTCTTATATGCCCGTCTCTCATCCTCCGCGTATGTGGTTGTAGGTTTTTTCTTATTGATTGCGTAATTCGTCATTATCCAGGTTGTAAATTGTGCGATATCATATTAGTACCGAATAATCCTATTCCACAATCCATTTGTGGGTAAAGATTATTTCCCAATCGTATTGATATATTGGTCTTAAAGTTTCAAATCCTGCTGCTGTAAAGAGTAGAATATACTTCTTGAGTATTTCTTCAAATTCTTTAATAAAACTATCAACCTCTGCAAACTTTACAATCGGAACTGGCTGCTTCGAGCTATGTGCAATTTTCCTATCTGCAAATTTTGTTATTCCTTCAGCCAGAAGGATAAGGCTGGATAAATCTTTTTCTGCAATTTTTGCATCAAAATGGTCTCCTGAGCCAGCAACACGATTAAAATCCGAATCAGCCCAGTCCGCAGCTATGCTTCCTTTATATAATGATTTAAACCATTCTCGCGAAATAATCTCAGGATTTTGTTTGAGCTCATTCAGTAATTTGCCTAGAGATATAATATCCTGGTCTTTATACTCAACTTGTCTCCGAATACTTATCGCTACGTAGCTCACGTAATTATTACGTACCCACCAATGAAAATCTTCAGGACGTTGTATGGTTGGATTATTTTTAACTATTTCAATATATTGTGAAAAAATGTATTGACTCTGTAATAAATCTTCTGCATCTTTATGGATAATTTCTATCCATTTTAGCCATTTTTCAAGTTTTTGCTTCATATATTTGTTCTTGGACACATTTGCTCTATTTTTCTCCCCTACTAATTGATCCACATGCAGGCATTATTTTATTTCTATCAACTCCAACCCTATCAATAATTCTTCTGATGTTTCATAGTCAGATATGACCATTTTCTTATTATAATTTACAAACCAGGGGTTGTTGTACTTCTCGCTATACACAGGTGTTTTAGTTATTAAGTTCCCTTGTGTAGTCCTCACTTTTATAGTTGCATCAGAATACGCCTTGTATCTAATAAGCTTCTCTGCCAATTCATATTGAGCATAAACTGCACGTAAATCACTGCCTAATAAAGGTATAAGCGTTTTGTCTTTAGGCAGAATTTTTCTTTTAATTGACGCTCCATATGTTAATGATAATGCTTTACATACAGTTTTAGAGGCTCGTTCGAACCCTTCAAACTCCACATCAATTGAAAATTCCTTGCCGTAGTATATTTTTGGCAAGCTTATAAAGAATGTAATAATATCTTTTATGTTTCTATAAGAATCCATATAAGAATCCGTGATTTTTTTTGCACTTTCATTGATAGGAAATCCTTTTTTTGGTAATTCTCTTAATAAATCGTTTATTACTTTATCTGCTAAATCAATAGGACTTGTGAATTTTTCTACGGTAAAATCGTTTTGGATTCTTTTTTTGAATTCGTCTAATTTTATTGCGTTTGAATTTCTATCAACATTTACAATCGGAATCTGATAATTTTCATCAATTATATACGCAAAAATTGGTATATCTAATTTTTTAGCCTCCTCATATTCAATTTCAACAAAGGATTTATTTTTTTCTTTTTCTATGCTCCCATATCTCATCCCCAGGATTAGAATAAATATTTGAGATTTTCTAACTTCTTCTAAGCACGTTTCGATTGGTTTTTGATCTCTCGCACCAAAGAACTCCTGAGCATTAATAACCCCCGCATATTTGTCAATTTCTTTTATTATCGCTTCCCGATATGCTTTAAGGTCTATATAAGTTGAGCATATAAAAAAATTAATGTTTTTTAATTTCTTTTCGCCACTCATATTTATGATTATACACCCGTTCAAGCCTACTTTAAGGTAGTGGTATAATCAGCGTAAATGATATTCAAGAACCGCACTCTACTCTTCCCAGAGTCCTAACCGTCCTCTCCCGCCCCGCCTTCCTTGTAATTGATCCTGCGCGGAGAGTGCCCTGGACTCTAGGAAACAACTTCGCAGAGTCCTAATGACTCTCCACACCAAACTCCCCTCCCCCATTTTCAGCCTCAAATTTATACAAAATTTTTCCTTCCTTGATTTTAATTGAATAGGATCGCGAGAGAGTACGATCTGACTCTGCGAAATTAGGGACGTTAGGTTGTTACCTATTGATTTTTAATGAGATAAGCACTATGCTCTAAATGTAAAAAGTATTATGTAACTTACTGAAAAACCCCTATTGGGCTTTTGTGTAAGTTGACGAATATGGTTATTTCAGTCGCTAGCCAGAAAGGCGGTACTGGCAAAACATCAACAACAATTTCTCTATCTGCGGGTCTTGCCCGAAAAGGCAAACGAGTACTTCTTATTGATATTGATTCTCAAGCAAATTCAAGTAAGGTACTTCTCCACGATTACCCAAAAATTGCCAAAGAGCAGACAATCTATACTACAATCATTGATAGGCGTCCGTTACCTGTTCACCCAACAGCCGTACAAGGTCTCTCTATAGTCCCCTCTCATATCTTGCTCTCAAATACGGATATAGAACTTACAACAGCAAAAGATCATCGAGAGGCCAGACTTAAATCTGAGCTTGATAAGATCAAAAACGAGTACGATTTTATATTTATTGACAACCCCCCTGCCCTAGGCTGGTTAACACTCAATTCTTTTACTGCAAGTGATTCTGTGTTGGTTGTTGTCTCCCCCGGTTATTTTGAATTAGATAGCCTTGTACAGCTATCGAAAACGCTTGAGGAAGTACGCGAGTATTTTAATCCTAGTTTGTCCTTGCTAGGATATCTCTTTACTATGAGTGAACCAACCTTAAATACATCCGCTTCTTTGCAGATTCTTCGACAAACTTATACTCAAAAAGTGCTTAAAACCGTTATACCACGCAATACCGATTTACGAGATGCCCACTTTCAAAAACAGGATATCTTTTCATTCAATTCGCGAGCTAAAGCGGCTCTTGCTTATGATAAATTGATCCGGGAACTCTTCATTCCTGAGGCTGAATCAACCGAGTTTTCAAATGATGACTATGAAAAAGCAATTGAACGTTGACCGAATTCAAAGCGAGCTTAGTAGGGGTTCTGCCTTCTTTCCTGGGTATAAGAAGGATGACTCCCCTACTACTTCAACACAAGAGACTGTGAATGAACCCGCGATAGACAAGACCGAAAGTCAGATCACTCCCGATCCCCGAAAAGACGAATCTAAATTAGAATTCAAACTGGAATCCGAACGGGCGAACACCCGAACGCCCGTTCGCCTGAACGGTAAACGCATTATTACTCGAAATTCCTTTGAGATTTTTGAGGATCAAATGGATTTATTGAGAAAAATTTCTCTTCAAGAAAAAATGGAAGGTAAACTAGGTAGTATGAGCCAAATGGTTCGAGATGCCATAGATTCCTACCTCAAAAAAAAGACCTCAGAAAAATAAGAAGTCCACAGGCGCAACCGTTCGCCCGAACGCCCGTTCGATAGAACGTTCGCCCGAACGTTGGCACGCCCCAACGGGACTATTCAAACTTATCCGAATGTGCTTTCATGGTATGACAACCATGTCACACCATAACAGAACCAGTAATACTATCTACAAACTCATCCATATCGCCACGAGATACAGCAACCGCCATCCCCTCGAGTAATCGGGGTTTCGTGGGTAATGAATGGACTAGCTGACCTGGGAACTTTGACACTGGAGACCTCAAGCAACGGGTCCCGCACAAACAGCGGGAATAGGGGACTATGGGAAACCATATATCCCTGAGTCACCTCAGCGACAAACACGCTGTACGTTAAAAAAATCGACGCGCAGCGTCGCTAGGCAAGCGAAGGAAACGGGAGAGAAGAACACAGGAGAATGGATCAAGAAAAAGGGGTAAGGGGGAGCGCCTCATAAGAAGGCAGGATTTGTCGTGCAAAATTCGGCAAAAATCAAAAAAACGAACAAAAAACAAAAAATATCCCTTACAGGAGAGGAAAACAGCAAAAAGTGAATAGGGAAGTATGATCAAAAAGGAAGTAACTAACGCGGGGGTAATGCAAGATAAATATCCGCCAGGGCGGATTGATGTGCTCTCAGATGAGCTTCAATCCGCAGGGGTACCGCCAGTATCCGCCATGAATACAAAAGTTCTCTGATCCTTAAAAGTGGACAGGTCGCTCACTCCATACCGATTTGAGAAGCAAAAACCAAAAGGAAGCACGCAACGCAGGGGGTAATGCAAGATAAAAGCGGACTCATCCGCGATCGTGTAGCCACACCTCAGCCATAGCGTCCTCCTGTTGAGCTCCGCTTGAACTAAAAGCATATTCAATTGCCGCGATCGTACACAAAAGTAAGATTATAGAAGAAAGCAACCAACGCAGGGGGTAATGCAAGATAAAGAAACGCCACGGCGTTTGCACACAGCCTTAGAGCAGCCTTCTAGACTCCAAGGCGTGGCGTTTCAACACGAAACAGATTGAGAATCCGCCGGCGTTTCAACGCCCAAAACACCACGGGTCTAAAACGCGGCAAACCGGAATAACCCTCAGCGCAAAAACCACCGCCGTTAGCACACTGGCATTTTGACCCGCAGCCCTTTCGCAAGCGGCCGCAGTCTGTCACAGCTGAGAGGGGAGTGGGGGAGCATGAGCAGGACGCAAATCAGGATAATGAGGTGTCTTGGGGGATAGAACGCCCGGAGAGACGATTTTTAGCCGGGGAGAGAAAGATGATGCATTGAACTGTTTTTCACGCCTCCTGCACCATTCTGTGCCCTGAAAAGGGCATATTTTAGTGCTGT
>Ga0209382_10004435_pt1 | contig 18782 bp, 16 predicted proteins | sample SoiMetdeltSBSDD5_FD_187599 | JGI IMG/M metagenome (GOLD analysis project Ga0209382, IMG submission 187599) | Bulk soil microbial communities from a Populus tree surrounding site in Tennessee, USA - Soil MetaG P. deltoides SBSDD5 (SPAdes) (version 2) | ecosystem: Environmental > Terrestrial >...
GCTCACCGCGCTCACCATCGCCGACCCCGCCGGCCTACCCCGGCTGGCCGCCTGGGACGGCCGCCCCGACCTGCCGCGCACGGTGACGCTGTACCGCGTGGACCCCGGCCCTGGCCACCTCGCCGCCCTAGCCGTCCTCGACCCGACGCCACGCACGATCCACCTACACGACGCCACCCCCCTCCTCCGCACCGTTCGGTAGGCCGGCCGGCGCACCGGCGATGGTTCGCAGCACCCCGAGCGCGGCCCGGCAGTCGCCCAGGGCTCGGTGCGGACCGCCGAGCGGCAACCGCCGATCCGTACCGAGCCAGGTGAGACGCCGGCTCATCAGGCATTCCCAGTTGCCGTCCTCGCCAAGGTGCCTCGCGTCGACGCCGTAGCGCTCACAGTCGGCCCGCACCACCCGCCGGTCGTACTCGGCCTGATACGCCACGATCACCCGGCCCTCGGTGACCTCCATCAGGGCCGCCGCGACCTCCGGCCACAGTGGCGCGCCGGCAAGTTCCACCTCCGCGATCCCGTGCACGTCTTGCGCCGCACCGGCGATGGGCATGCCCGGATCGACCACCGTGTCCAGCAGCACCTGGCCGGTAGCCACGTCGACAACCGCGATCTCACACACCGGCCCCTCAAGGTCGGCGGTCTCGGTGTCGAGCAGTACCGCCGTACCCGGCTCCAACATCCGCCACGCCCACCGCGTCATCTCGGAGACCGGGCGTTCTTCGTCTGGGGCATTCACCAATGCGGCAATATCTGCACGCGAAAACCGCCCGAACCGGCCGCATCGGACATCCCGCGCGGTGACCCACCCCGTCAACTCCCGCAGCTGAATACCCAGCGCCGCGGCCGCGGTTCGGCCGTCGACGCTGCCCGCCAGCCACGCCTCCCGCTCGACGACAATCCCATCAAGCAGGTCTGCTGGTACCGAGTCGATGCCAGCCGGATCGTATGTCGGCCATCCGTTGAACTGTCCGGCAGCCACCAACACGCCCTGTTCGACCAGGACGTCGATATCGGCCCGACCGACCCGCAGCCCCGTCCTCTTCGCCAGCCGCAACACTGCCCGATGCGCACCAACGAATCGCCCCTCGGCACGCTCCTCCACCCCGGCCACGCCACCTCCCGTCGTCGCCTCGCATCATGCCCAAGCCCACCGACAATCCCCGGCAGCCTCGGGCCGACCGGCACGATCGCTCCGGCGCACGCTGCAGAGGAAAACCCCGAGTGTGCAGGGACGACTCGACGATGATCTCGGCCGGCTCGGTGGAGTTCGGAAGACCCCGCGTGTCCGGGGACGACCACACGCAGCCGCGAGGCCACCCGGGTGCTCGGGGAAGACCCCCGCGTGTGCGGGGACGACGCGACCCCGCAACGCCACGACCGTGTGACCCCGGGAAGACCCCCGCGTGTGCGGGGACGACACCCGCCTGGCGCTGATGGCCGCGCTCGCCGACGGAAGACCCCCGCGTGTGCGGGGACGACTGGTCCACGTCGTCGACCTTGTACGCGAAGTACGGAAGACCCCCGCGTGTGCGGGGACGACATGGCCTCGATCTCGACCGGGCGGGAGCGGAACGGAAGACCCCCGCGTGTGCGGGGACGACCAGGATGACCCCGTGGGCACCGGTGTGCAGCCGGGAAGACCCCCGCGTGTGCGGGGACGACGCTCCTACGACGTGTTCGAGATCGGGCACGACGGGAAGACCCCCGCGTGTGCGGGGACGACTTCCAGGTCGATCGTCGCCTGCCCGACGTCGAGGGAAGACCCCCGCGTGTGCGGGGACGACCCCGGCTGGCCAGGTACCGGTCCACGGTGCTGTGGAAGACCCCCGCGTGTGCGGGGACGACCGAGCACGGGATCGCGCTCAGTACTCGGGTCAGGGAAGACCCCCGCGTGTGCGGGGACGACCCCGGCGTGCCCGGCCGCGGTACCCGACGCACCGGAAGACCCCCGCGTGTGCGGGGACGACCGCGGACAGTGCCCGCTCGACCCGGCGCAGCCAGGAAGACCCCCGCGTGTGCGGGGACGACGTCCGGCGCGGGGGCGGGTCGCTGCGGCGCGGGGGAAGACCCCCGCGTGTGCGGGGACGACACCGGCCCGGAACCTGAACCGCTGCGGTAGCCCGGAAGACCCCCGCGTGTGCGGGACGACGGTCGCGTCGCTGGTTGGCTCCCAGCCGACCAGGGAAGACCCCCGCGTGTGCGGGGACGACGTGACCGGGCCGCCTATCTGAGCCCGTCGGAACGGAAGACCCCCGCGTGTGCGGGGACGACGCGGCGGTCCACGCGCCACCGTCGCTCGCCTGCGGAAGACCCCCGCGTGTGCGGGGACGACGATATCGACGTGGCGGTCACCGTCAGCCTGTCGGGAAGACCCCCGCGTGTGCGGGGACGACTCGGCTCGAGCTCGGGCTCGACGGCCACCTGGGGGAAGACCCCCGCGTGTGCGGGGACGACACCACCGTCTGGTCGAGGCCGACTGGCAGGCCAGGAAGACCCCCGCGTGTGCGGGGACGACGCCGGCCGTCGCGGCTGTTCGCCGCGATCAGGGGGAAGACCCCCGCGTGTGCGGGGACGACTCGTAGGTGAACAGCAGCGGCGGCAGCCGAAAGGGAAGACCCCCGCGTGTGCGGGGACGACGTGCGCTTACCGCCGATGCCGACGGCTGAGCGGGGAAGACCCCCGCGTGTGCGGGGACGACAGCCCGGCATCTACTACACCGGCGGCCTAGCGGGGAAGACCCCCGCGTGTGCGGGGACGACTGGGCGGCCGCCGAGGGCATCGTCTACGAGGGCGGAAGACCCCCGCGTGTGCGGGGACGACCTGATGCGGCTGACGTCCTCCGGCCCCCAGCGAGGAAGACCCCCGCGTGTGCGGGGACGACCCCGTGACCTGCGTGAACGCGCCCCCGGTGATGGGAAGACCCCCGCGTGTGCGGGGACGACGGTATCGGCGGCGGCAAGGCCTACGGACTGGGCGGAAGACCCCCGCGTGTGCGGGGACGACGGCCCACCATGCCTGGTGATCTTCGCCATGAGGGGAAGACCCCCGCGTGTGCGGGGACGACCGCCCGGTGGCCGCCCTCAGCGCACGCTGGGCGGGAAGACCCCCGCGTGTGCGGGGACGACCACCACCACCGCGGGCGGGTTCTCCGCGATGAGGGAAGACCCCCGCGTGTGCGGGGACGACCTGACCTCGGCGGATGAGTCGCCGGCTGTGCTGGGAAGACCCCCGCGTGTGCGGGGACGACCAGTACACGACGCCGTTGCTGGCGCCGGTTCCGGGAAGACCCCCGCGTGTGCGGGGACGACGGAGATCTCACCGTCGTGCACGCCGCCGACCCGGGAAGACCCCCGCGTGTGCGGGGACGACGGTCATGGCTACTCGACGAGGTGGACCGGCTGAGGAAGACCCCCGCGTGTGCGGGGACGACGAGCTGCGCGTGTCCGGGAATCGGTTGATCGAGGGAAGACCCCCGCGTGTGCGGGGACGACCTCTACTGACTCGACGCCTCGTATCCAGCGGCCGGAAGACCCCCGCGTGTGCGGGGACGACAACACGAAACCGATCGTGTTTTCCTATGACGATGGAAGACCCCCGCGTGTGCGGGGACGACGGTTTCACTGCCACTGCTGGCACACCGGCACGGGGAAGACCCCCGCGTGTGCGGGGACGACGGTGCCGGACACGATCCCCTGCAGGGCGGTCCAGGAAGACCCCCGCGTGTGCGGGGACGACTGGGTGGTCTCGGTCACCGCCTCGGACTACCCCGGAAGACCCCCGCGTGTGCGGGGACGACGTGCAGCGGCAGGTCGCGCATCGCCGACTGGGCGGAAGACCCCCGCGTGTGCGGGGACGACCGCATGACACCGCAGCCGACGACCCGAGCGAAGGGAAGACCCCCGCGTGTGCGGGGACGACTTTCTGGGCGCAGATGGACTACCTGACCCCGCAGGGAAGACCCCCGCGTGTGCGGGGACGACGACGAGGGTTGCGCCGCCGTGTCCGTGGACGTGGGAAGACCCCCGCGTGTGCGGGGACGACCGGCGTCGGGCACCTCGTGTGTGTAGATCATGGGGAAGACCCCCGCGTGTGCGGGGACGACGGGCCGACGCGGACGGGGGCCTGTACGTGAAGGGGAAGACCCCCGCGTGTGCGGGGACGACGCCGTAACCGTCGCCCGCGGCGACTCCACCCACGGAAGACCCCCGCGTGTGCGGGGACGACGCCCCACCATCCCCTCCCCCCTCGCATCCCCCCGGAAGACCCCCGCGTGTGCGGGGACGACTCACTGCGGTGAGCGCCATGTCCTCCCCCTCGAGGAAGACCCCCGCGTGTGCGGGGACGACCGAGCCGCTGCGAGGCGCGGGTGAGCACCCTGGGGAAGACCCCCGCGTGTGCGGGGACGACAGGATGTGCCGGTACCCGTCCTGCACCTCGCCGGGAAGACCCCCGCGTGTGCGGGGACGACGGCGTGCCGTCGACGAGCACCTCTACCGCGACGGGAAGACCCCCGCGTGTGCGGGGACGACGCCACGGTCGCCGTGTCACCGGCCACGACCGCGGGAAGACCCCCGCGTGTGCGGGGACGACGGCTCGCGCCGGGTGCTGCACGGTCGAACTGGAGGAAGACCCCCGCGTGTGCGGGGACGACGCCAAGCCGGCACCGGAGGAAACGAGCAGCGACGGAAGACCCCCGCGTGTGCGGGGACGACGTGGGCACAACAGCCCAGGCCCGGAGCGACGGGGGAAGACCCCCGCGTGTGCGGGGACGACATCACGCACACCGACAATGACATCTCTGCCTACGGAAGACCCCCGCGTGTGCGGGGACGACGTGCTGCACCGGACGTGTGGCGGGAACGACGCCGGAAGACCCCCGCGTGTGCGGGGACGACTCGCCGCACGGGGTGGAGTGGGCCACGACGTCGGGAAGACCCCCGCGTGTGCGGGGACGACCAGGTCAGAGCACCAGCAGCGACGACTGTGGCAGGAAGACCCCCGCGTGTGCGGGGACGACCCTGTCCCCGCCACCGGTCTCATCGGACCACAGGGAAGACCCCCGCGTGTGCGGGGACGACAGCAACCAGGCGGCGCTGAGCGCCAGCGGGGCGGGAAGACCCCCGCGTGTGCGGGGACGACAGCGAGACAGGCGAGCGCGACTCGGTGCGCTCGGGAAGACCCCCGCGTGTGCGGGGACGACAACAGCCCCCGATCCTGCAGGGGCTCGATCACGGGAAGACCCCCGCGTGTGCGGGGACGACGTCCGCAGCCGACGCGGTGGCGTCTGTTGCGCCGGAAGACCCCCGCGTGTGCGGGGACGACCGGGAAAAGCGCACTCGCCGACCGACGGGAGCGGGAAGACCCCCGCGTGTGCGGGGACGACGGGAACCCCATAAGCCACTCGATCCAAGGCGGGGGAAGACCCCCGCGTGTGCGGGGACGACGACTAAGCCTCTCCGTAGCACAGCCCTGCCTGAGGAAGACCCCCGCGTGTGCGGGGACGACCGCAGCGTCGACGTCCCGCCAGAGGTCGTTGACGGAAGACCCCCGCGTGTGCGGGGACGACGTAGGCCGCGTCACGCCGAATTCCGCAAACATGGGAAGACCCCCGCGTGTGCGGGGACGACGTCTGACCCGTTGAGGCGAATTGACGGGGGCCCGGAAGACCCCCGCGTGTGCGGGGACGACGGTTCCCCCCTATCTTGGCGGGAATGTCTGCCCGGAAGACCCCCGCGTGTGCGGGGACGACCGGTGGACAATCCGGCCGCCGCGCCGGCGGACGGGAAGACCCCCGCGTGTGCGGGGACGACACTTGCTGACCAGGGACTATAGCGGGCCGGCAGGCCGTTTTGAATCGGTACGTCGCGCAGCAGTGCCAGGAAGCCAGCCACACCCCCCTGATCTTGATCATGCTGTCAGCATTGGCGAGCAGAAATCCGCACACAGCGCAAACGTGAGGATCAATATTGCTCCGTCCGGGTTGTGCCCGGACACGTTCGGGTGACGGCCCGGATTCCGGCGCGGGCCTGTCGGTGGGTGCCTCTAACGTGCGTGCCCTCGATGGTGAGAGCCGACGCCACGAAGGGGGAAGGCATTCATGTCACGGGCAACCGACGTGCTGTGGGGCAAATCCAACGCCGCGGGTTCGGTGAACCTGCTGCTCCAGCATCTGCTTGACACGGCTGCGGTGGCCGAGCTGATCTGGGATTATTATTTCGCACCCGTCGTTCGCCAGCGTATCAACGCCTGGTGCTCCGGACGCGGGCGTGAGTTGTTCGCCCTCTTTTGCGTGTTCCACGACGTCGGCAAGGCCTCCCCCGCATTCCAGTCTAAGGTGCCCGAACTCGCCACAAGGGTCCAAGGGGCAGGGCTGACCTGGCGTAGCGTGCCCGAGCAGGAGATGCGGAAATGGCACCACACGCTTGCCGGGGCGGTAATTGTACAGCGCGTCCTCGGCAATGCCGGCTGGGATAACGCCGCAGTCCAGTTGGTGTGGCCGCTGATTGCCGGGCACCACGGCGTGGTCCCGAACGCGGGCGCGCTTCGGCCGCGGGGCGGCCTAGCCAGGGTGCAGGGTGCCGGCCCCTGGGAGTCCGCGCAGGACGAGCTCGTCAGCATGGCGATCGCGGCGCTTGACCTCGACCTGGCTCAGTTGGTCCCGGCGCCGATGCCCAGGCGGGCCGAACAGTTGGCGTTGCTCGGCGGCGTGATCATGGCCGACTGGCTCGCCAGCGACGAACGTCATTTTCCGGGTGTCCCGACCGCCGCGGATGTGTCAATGAGCCGGGCACGGCACCGGGCGGCCGCTGGGTGGAGTCGGCTCGGGTTGCGCGGTGGATGGGACCCTTGTCGAATTCCGGCGACGACGGATCCGATCAAAGCACGGTTCAACGTCACCGCACGACCTGGCCAGGCGGCCCTCGTTGAGCTGGCCGAACGCATGCCCGCGCCGGGCCTGCTCATTCTCGAGGCGCCTATGGGTGAGGGGAAGACCGAGGCCGCTTTGGCTGCAGTCGAGGTGCTGGCCAGGCGCTTCGGCGCCGATGGCGTGTTCGTTGGAATGCCGACGCAGGCCACGAGCGACCCGATGTTCACGCGGGTCAGGGAATGGGCGCTATCCGTACAACCCGGGCTGCAAGTTGGCCTTCTGCACGGCAAAAGACGCTTCAACAAGGATTGGCAGGAGCTGCTCGGTACAGCGCGGTTCAACGGAGTCGACGAGTACGGCTGCGCTGACGAGTACGGCGGTTCCGCCGAGACCAGGCTTGTTCCTGCCGAGTGGCTCCTGGGCCACAAGCGCGGCCTGCTGATGCCTCTTGTGGTCGGCACGGTCGATCACCTGCTGCACGCAGCCACCAGGACGCGGCATGTGATGCTGCGCCACGTCGGGCTCGCCGGTCGCGTCGTGGTGCTGGACGAGGTGCACGCCTACGACATTTATATGGAGCAGTTCCTGGCCGAGGCGCTGCGCTGGCTGGCCGACGGCGGCGTGCCAGTGGTCCTGCTGTCCGCGACGCTCACGCCGCGGATGCGGGCCGACCTTGCGCGGGCGTACGTACAGGGGGCCACCGGCGTCCGGGATGTCGTGCCGCAGCTGCCCGAGCCGAACGGATATCCAAACGCGCTGGCTGTCTGTGTCACGAAGGACAAAACCTGGGTGGGGGCGCGTTGCTCGGCGTCGTGGCGCGCGTCAGTTCCGGTGCGGGTCGACGTTCTGGACGAGCGACCAAACGAGATGCCGGTTCAGGTGACCGAGCTGCTCGCGGACGCGCTGCGCGACGGCGGTTGCGCGCTGGTCATACACAACACCGTCCGGCGGGCGCAGCAGACCTACCTGGCGGTTCGTGAGGTATTCGGCGCCGACAGCGTGCTGTTGCATGCACGGCTGGCCATGGGCGAGCGCACGGATCGAACGGAGGCACTACTGCGCCAGCTCGGACGCGACGGCTACCGGCCACGGCGGCTCGTCGTGGTGGCGACGCAGCTCGCCGAGCAGTCCTTCGACGTCGACGCGGATCTGCTGGTGACCGACCTGGCGCCGGTCGACCTCCTGCTGCAGCGCATGGGACGGCTGCACCGGCACGAGCGGACCGGGCGGCCGGCACCCGTGGCCACGCCGCGAGCCGTGATCACCGGCATGGCGCGCCAAACCGACGCGCCGCCATGGCTGCCGCCGGGCAGCCGCACTGTGTACGGCGATCACCTGCTGCTGCGTGCCGCGGCGCTGGTCATGTCCTCGGGTGGCGAGTGGAGCATTCCCGCCGAGGTACCTTCACTGGTGGCCCGGGGCTACGGCCCCGACATGATCACGCCGCTGGCGTGGACGGACACGGTGGAGGCCGCCGCCATAGCTTGGGAGCAGTCACTGGCCAAGCGGCGCTCCAACGCCGAGCGGTTCCTGCTCGCTGGCGAGGACCTGCTCGGCACGCCCACCCTCGCCGGGCTCCACGACCTATCCGTGGGGGACCTGCCGAACGACGAGGCCGTTGCCGCCGTGGTCCGGGACGGCGAACCCTCGGTCGAGGTCGTCCTGGTCCGGCACGACGGCCGCAACTACCTCACGCTGGACGGCCGCTCGATCGGTCCGAACGGAGCGGCCGTCTCGGACGGCGACGTGCTCGAACGCGTGCTGCGTTTCACGATCCGGCTGCCCGCGCACCCGGACCTGACTGCGGCGGCCGAGCGGGACCTGCGCCCGCTGGCCGGCTGGGCCGGCGACCCGTGGCTGAGCCGGGCACGCGCGCTGCCGCTGGACACCGCGCTGTCCGCCGACCTCGCAAGCCACCGGCTCAGCTACGACACCGAGCTCGGCCTGCTCCACCAACCGCCCCGCGGCGCATCGTCCGCAACCCCCGCGAAGGCGGGGACAACTTTCTCCTCAGACGTCGTCACGGATGACCCCGGCACAGGCCAGGCAGAGCCAGCGTACCTAGGTACTCCTCAGAGGAACACCTAGAACGCAGCTAGACGTCGTCACTTGCCTCCCGATGGCATCAGACACTACCCTCACCGCAATGAGCCGCTTGCACCCGCATCCCCAGCGCCAAAGGAGGATCCGTAGCCCGTGTTTGACCTTTGTCAGCAGCCGTGCGTCTCGGTTGTGATCGACGGTCGCCCGACCGAGGTTTCCGTGCGGGAGGTGCTCCTGCGAGCCCATGAGATCGACGGGCTCGCCTTGGAGGACCCATTGCAGGCCGTGGCTATCTTCCGACACCTGCTGCTCCCGATTGCACTGCACGCGCTCGGGCTGCCGCGCACCGGGCACGAATGGGCGGCCCGGTGGAAAGCCCGCCGGCTGGACGGCACGGCCATAACCGAGTACCTGACAAAGCGCGTCGGTCGCTTCGACCTGTTCCATCCGGAGCGGCCGTTCGCGCAGGTCGCCGGGCTACGCACAGCCAAGAACGAGTCCAAGCCCGCCTCGCTGCTGATGCCGCCGGTCGCGACTGGGAACAACGTTCCGCTGTTCACGGCGCGCACCGAGGCGGACCCTCCGGCGCTGACACCCGCCGAGGCCGCCAGGGCGCTGCTGTCGGCGCACTGCTGGGACACCGCGGCGATCAAGTCGGGGGCCGTCGGCGATCCGCAGGTCAGGAACGGGAAGACCACGGGGAACCCGACCGGGCCGCTCGGCCAGCTCGGCGTGATCGTCCCCATGGGCGCCACTCTCGCCGAGACGCTGATGCTGAACACACCGATCGCGCCACAAGGGCTCCGACCGGGCGACCGGCCGCAGTGGGACGCCGACGCGCCGGCAACAGCCGAATGGCGGACCAGAGCGCCGTCCGGGCTGCTCGACCTGCTGACGTGGCAGTCTCGGCGGATCCGGCTGATACCGGAGCCGGACCCGAGCGGGCCGATCGTTCGCAGGGTGGTGCTGGCGGCCGGCGATCGCCTGGACCCGCTCCCGAGCTATGAGCCGCACACCGCGTGGCGCGCCGAGCAGAGGGCTACCGCGAAGAGCGGGCCACGGCGGCCGATTCGCCACCAGCCCGGGCGGGGGGCGTGGCGTGGGCTGACAAGCCTGCTGGCCACAGGCGAGGCGACCAACAGAGGCGAATCGAGCAGCGAGCTGATGACCCAGGTCGGCACGCTGTACGCCGAACGGCTGGTGCCGGCCGACCTGCGGCTGCAGGTGCTCTGCGTCGGCATTGCCTACGGCAACCAGTCGGCGGTGGTGGAGGACGTGCTGGTCGACCTCATCCCGCTGCCGATCACCGCCCTGGCCGACGGTGACCCGGTACGCGAGCTCCTCCTGCGCGTTGTCCAGCAGGCCGAGAACCTACGAGATGCGGCCAACAGGCTGGGCGACGAGCTTCGCCGGGCCGCCGGCGCGGACAAGCTGCCGTGGGATAAGGGCCTGCGGCTCGGTGAGGCACTGGTTCACGGGCTTGGCGGCACGGCCAGGCGGCTGCTCACCGGCCTGCAAAGGGAACCGGGCCGCGTCGATGCGGCGGATGACGCCTGGTGCCGCGCCGCCCGCCGGCTCGCCTGGGAGATCGTCGAACCGGCGCTGGCCGCGGTTCCCCCGGCAGCATTTGCCGGCCGGCGGGTGACCGACAAGCTCGCGCACCGCCCTGCTCTCACGGAGGCACTCTTTCGCCACCGGCTCAATGACATCCTCGGGCCGCCGCCCGCGACCGCCAAAGCAGGAGAATAAGCATGCCGGACACACCGCAGCAACGCCGTGCGCCGTTCTATTGGGAGCGAAACAACGACGGCAGCGGCAACTGGTCAAGAAAGGACTGGCCGCCGGGCGCCGATCTGGCTGCCCTACGCCGCGGCATTGGACGCGAGCCGGGGACCGTGCCGGCTCTATGGCCCTTCTACACGAACCTGAACGAATCCGGCCAGCTGACCCGGGCACTTCGGGCGGAGCACACCGCGCTCACGCTATTCGCCGTGCACCAACAGTCCCAGGGCAAGCCGATGCACGTCGCTGGCATCGGACTCGGTCGCGCCATCCGTGCCCTGCACAGCGGCGAGAGAGCAAAGTTCAGCGAGGATGCCGTGAACCGTCGCTTTTCGGCGGCCGCAACCGCGACGTCAATGGCCGAGCTGGCCCTGCACCTACGGGGCCTGATCAGCATGTTGAACGATATTCCGCAAGCTGTCGATTACAGCAGGCTCTTCGAGGACCTGGTTGCCTGGCAGGACATCCGGCGGATCAGCCAGGTGCGCCGACGCTGGGGCGGCCAGTATTTTGTCTGGAAATCCGAACCGGCCGCCGCGACCACTCTGCCTGAACCACGTCTACCCGACCACGCACTTGACGACATACGGGAGCTCACGTGACCACGCGCACCTACGTCGACGTCCACATCTTGCAGACGGTGCCACCGTCCAATTTGAATCGCGACGATGCGGGCAGCCCAAAGCAAGCCGTCTACGGCGGCGCCCGGCGCGCACGGGTATCCTCCCAGGCTTGGAAAAGGGCCACTCGCATGGCGTTCGGGGACGAACCGAAAGCCAAGAGAACAAAGCGGATCGCGACGATGCTTGCCGAACGGCTCGAGCGCCGCACCGGCCTGGAACGCGACCAGTCGATGCGGATCGCGACCCACGTCCTCGGCCCGCTCAACATCAAAGCGGGCAAGAAGGAGGCCGAGACGGCCTACCTGCTGTTCTTCGGGCTGGCACAGCTCGACAGGCTCGTCGACCTGGTGGCTGACCGGGCACACGAGCTAGCGGCCATGGACGACGACGCGCTCAAGACGGCGGTCGCCGACCTGCCCGTCCGCGACATCCTTGGCGCCGGGCACCCGATCGACGTCGCGCTGTTCGGCCGCATGGTCGCCGATATACCCGGTCTCAACGTCGACGCGGCGACCCAGGTCGCGCACGCGCTGTCGACGCATGCCGTGGAGATCGAATTCGATTACTACACCGCCGTCGATGACGAGAAGGACCGCAAGGAAGGCGACGACACCGGCGCCGGCATGATCGGCACGGTCGAATTCAACTCCGCCACCCTGTACCGGTTCGCCACCGTCGGCCTGCACCAGCTGCGGGATAACCTCGACGGCGATACCGGCGCCACGCTCGACGCGCTCGCCACGTTTCTCGACGCATTCGCCCGTTCGATGCCCAAGGGGCACGGCAACACCTTCGCCCACCGCACGCTGCCCGGCCTGGTGAGCGTCGTCGTCCGCGATGACCAGCCGGTCAACCTGGTCTCGGCGTTCGAGGAGCCGGTGCGTTCCGGAAACGGCGTCGCCGCCGCATCGGAACGCCGGCTGGTCGAGGAAATGCGGCGCGTCAACGAGTTGTGGGGCATGACCCCACTGCGGGTGGCCTCGACCTACACCCCGCCGGGGGACCCCGACGGGGCCGCGGCGGCGAGCCAGATCCTGGGGGCGCCAATGCCGTTCGCCCAGCTCACGTCCGCGGTGATCGACACCGCGCGGCAGCGGCTGGCGACCTGATGACCATGCACTGCCTGGTGCTGAGGTTGGCCGGCCCGCTGCAGTCGTGGGGGTCGCGCAGCCAGTTCAATCGCAGGGAGACCGACGCCGAGCCGACCAAGAGCGGCATCCTCGGCCTGCTCGCCGCCGCGCAAGGTCGACGGCGCAGCGACCCGATCGAGGATCTGCTCGGCCTTCACCTCGGCGTGCGGACCGACCAGCCCGGCTCGCTGCTACGCGACTACCACACCGTGAGCGACCATCGCGGCCGGCCGCTGCTGTCCGCCGCCGTCACCGGCAAGGGCCTCCAGAAGCCGACGTCGCCGGCGAAGGCCGTGCACGTCACGGCCCGCTTCTACCTTCAGGACGCCGTCTTCGTCGCAGCGGTCGGCGGGCCAGCGGACGTTGTTGCACCGCTGCTCGACGCGGTGCGCCGGCCGGCGTTCCCGCTGGCGCTCGGACGGCGGGCCTGCGTGCCGACCCAACCCCTCGTGATCGACTCGCCGTCACCCGGCAACGTCTGGCCCGGTGATCCGCTGACCGTGCTCGGGAACGTGCCGTGGCAGGCGGAACCCGGCCGGCGCCGCACTGCGCCGCGGACGGTGTACCTCGCCGTCACGGTGGACGACACCGCTGGCAACGAAGTCCGCACGGACGTGCCACGGACCTTCGATCCGGCCGGTCGGTCCTACGCAACCCGGCCGGTGCAATCCGACTGGGTCACCGTCGACAACCCGTCGGCCGCAACCGGAACCTCACGCGGTCACGACCCGTTCGCGCTGCTCGGATGGTGAGCCGATGCCGTACCTGTCCAAGATCTGGCTGAACCCGCTGCGCCGCGGAACCCAACGCCTGGTCGGCAACCCGCAGGCCATGCATGCCGCCGTGCTCGGCGGGCTGAGCCGCCAACCCGTCACCGAGCGCGTGCTCTGGCGCCTGGAGGACGAGCGGCACCGAGCCACCCTGCTCGTGCTCACCGACTCCGCCCCGTCCTGGCATCACCTCGTCGAGCAGGCCGGCTGGCCCAGTTCCGACGAGCCGCAGGCGCTCGTGCGGTCCTATAAGCCGTTGCTGGACCGGATCGTGCGTGGCCGCGAGTTCGCCTTCCGCTTGCGGGCCAACCCGGTCGCCGCCACCCGCCACCCCGAGCAACCCTCGCCCAGCCAGCGACTACGCCTGGAAGGCACCCGGCCGCGTGGGGTGCGCGTGCCGCACCGGACCGCAGACCACCAGCTCGACTGGCTTGGCACGCGCGCAGGCAGGTGGGGGTTCGAGCTGGTCACCAACAGCGCCGGCGCCGCCGACGTCCGGCTTACCGCCCGGCAGCGGCTCGTGTTCACCAAGAGTACGGACACCAAGGCGCGGCGGGTGACCATAGAGACCGCCACCTTCGAGGGCCGGCTCCGAGTGGCAGACGTCGACCAGTCCATCGCCAGCCTGCTCGGTGGCGTCGGCTCGGCGCGTGCCTACGGCTGCGGTCTGATCACCCTCGCGCCACTGCCGGACGGTGGCTGATGTGGTGGCTCGCCAGCCCGCTCGACCTGCACCGGGTCGAGGATCGCCTGTCCACCGTCTATGTGGAACGCTGCCACGTAGACCGCGACGAGAACGCCGTTGTGCTCATCAATCGGGAACGCACCGTCCGGCTGCCCGCCGCGATGGTCGCCGCCGTGCTGCTCGGCCCAGGCACCCGCGTCACCCATGGCGCCATGCGCTTGCTGGCGAATTCGGGCACCACGGTCTGCTGGGTCGGCGAACGAGGTGTGCGGATGTATGCGGCAGGGCTTGGACCCAGCCGCGGATCGGGACTCCTCATGCGCCAGGCATACCTGGTGACGCGCACCAAAGAACGCCTTGACGTGGCCCGCACGATGTACCGGATGCGCTTCCCGGACGAAGATGTCAGTACTCTCACCATGCAGCAGCTCCGCGGCCGCGAAGGCGCCAGGATCAAGCAACTCTACCGCGAGCACTCAAAGCGCACCGCAGTCGCCTGGCAGGGCCGAGTGTACAAGCCGGGCGAGCCATTCGAAGCCGGCGACGACGTCAACCGGCTGCTGTCTGCCGGACACTCCTGCCTGTACGGAATCTGCCACGCTGCCATAGTCGGCATCGGCGCGAGCCCCGCCCTCGGCTTCGTCCACACCGGATCGGCCGTATCCTTCGTGCTGGACATCGCCGACCTCTACAAGGCCGAATACACCATCCCGATCGCATTCGACCTCGCGGCCCGCGGGCACGTCAGCGAACGCGACGCCCGCACGGCGTTCCGTGACAAAGTCGCCGACGGAAAACTCATGGGCCAAGTCGTCCGCGACATCAAGGATCTTTTGCTCGGTTCCGGCCAGGAACTGTCTGACAGCGACCAGAACCTGCTATGGGACGAGGCCGAAGGAGCTGTCCCCGGCGGTGTAAACTGGGCTTTCACCACCGCCGACGAGTGGAACGGTGATTCGCTCATCGGAATAACCGGGCCCGACCTGGACGATCCCAGATGACCGTCGTCATCCTGGTGGCAGCCCCGGAAGGATTGCGCGGGCACCTCACCCGCTGGCTGGTCGAGGTCAGCGCCGGCGTATTCGTCGGCAACCCGAGCGCCCGTGTCCGCGACCGGGTCTGGACCACCATCGCCGACCGCATCGGCGACGGCCAGGCCATCATGATCGAGCCTGCCCACAACGAACAGCGCTGGTCGGTCCGCACCGCCGGCCGAGACCGCTGGTATCCCGCCGACTACGACGGACTGATCCTGGCAGCCCGTGAACGCCGCTAAAACCCCAGCTCAACAAGTGTCGTCCCCGCACACGCGGGGGTCTTCCACGCCGTGGGCCCGGATGGCGTGGGCGAGCCGGGTCGTCCCCGCACACGCGGGGGTCTTCCCCTCACGCTACACGCCCCTTCGGGAAAGACGCTGTCGTCCCCGCACACGCGGGGGTCTTCCGCATTCCGGGTCACGCTATCTCTCCCGCTGGAAGTCGTCCCCGCACACGCGGGGGTCTTCCCCCTGATCTGTGCAACAACTCGGTGAGCTGTCGGTCGTCCCCGCACACGCGGGGGTCTTCCCTCGATGCCCTCTTCCTCGCACAACCGTTGGAGGTCGTCCCCGCACACGCGGGGGTCTTCCCTGCTGGAAGGTGCGGCCGCAGCACGGGCACACGTCGTCCCCGCACACGCGGGGGTCTTCCCCGGGTGGTCAAGTTCCGCGAGCCCACACCCTCGTCGTCCCCGCACACGCGGGGGTCTTCCCCGGCCGTAGAAGTAGGTGGGTGAGGCGGGGTCGTCGTCCCCGCACACGCGGGGGTCTTCCCGCGTGGCGCGTGAGCGGATGCGCGTTGAGCAGGTCGTCCCCGCACACGCGGGGGTCTTCCCTCGTCCCCCCGTCGCCTACTGCGGTAGTGGACGTCGTCCCCGCACACGCGGGGGTCTTCCGTACGTAGCGATCAGGTACGCGAGTGCAGTGCCGTCGTCCCCGCACACGCGGGGGTCTTCCTCCCGGTCCACTACCGGGCGCAGGTGCTGTGGTGTCGTCCCCGCACACGCGGGGGTCTTCCCTGGTACTCGATCGACGGTAAGCCCATGGCGCCGTCGTCCCCGCACACGCGGGGGTCTTCCTGGGTGATCACGACGGCGGGCACATCCATCGATCGTCGTCCCCGCACACGCGGGGGTCTTCCCAGCAGGCAGGCGGTCCGGGCGGGCTGGTCCAGGTCGTCCCCGCACACGCGGGGGTCTTCCTGCGAGATTACGGAACGCGACCTGTTGCTGACCGTCGTCCCCGCACACGCGGGGGTCTTCCGGTCGACGTGGACGGCGTGACCACCTCGGTGTTGTCGTCCCCGCACACGCGGGGGTCTTCCGAAGTCGACGGGCTCGTCGTCGCCGGATTCGTCGTCGTCCCCGCACACGCGGGGGTCTTCCGCCGTGCCCAACCTGCCAGGGCCGCGGCTCCATGTCGTCCCCGCACACGCGGGGGTCTTCCCGTGACTATCGGGTTTGACCGCGGCGCCGTCGAGTCGTCCCCGCACACGCGGGGGTCTTCCCGCCTCCAGCTGGGCGGCCGCCACCGCGTCGTCGTCGTCCCCGCACACGCGGGGGTCTTCCCTATCCGCTACAGCGGGGGTCCTTCACGATTACGTCGTCCCCGCACACGCGGGGGTCTTCCCAGCGGGGGGATGCTCCGCCTGGTGGTCCTGCAGTCGTCCCCGCACACGCGGGGGTCTTCCGACGCACGTGATGGCGCACCTGTCCCGGCGGATGTCGTCCCCGCACACGCGGGGGTCTTCCCGGGTGCGCCGCTTCTTTGTGCGGTGGTTATGGGTCGTCCCCGCACACGCGGGGGTCTTCCCTCGGCCGAGCCAGAGCGCACGCTGTTCCGGGTGTCGTCCCCGCACACGCGGGGGTCTTCCGCTGGCCAGCGCGGTGGAGCGCGCCGTGCCGGAGTCGTCCCCGCACACGCGGGGGTCTTCCCCGATGGCGCCGGCCGCGGCCGCCGTGCTCGGCGTCGTCCCCGCACACGCGGGGTCTTCCTAGCCGTTGATCTCGTCGTGCGGGTTGTGGGACGTCGTCCCCGCACACGCGGGGGTCTTCCCCCCGCCCGCCCACGAGACCGCAGTTGAGCGCCGTCGTCCCCGCACACGCGGGGGTCTTCCCGCTCATGGTCGGGGTCCTCTCAGCTCAGCGGCGTCGTCCCCGCACACGCGGGGGTCTTCCAAGTCACGGCTGTCGCTGTCGGTCTTGCACCGAGTCGTCCCCGCACACGCGGGGTCTTCCAGTGGGCAACCCAGCTCGCACCGCTGACCACCGGTCGTCCCCGCACACGCGGGGGTCTTCCGGACCGGGCCGGCGCCGGCCTGGGTGTTGATCGTTCGTCCCCGCACACGCGGGGGTCTTCCGCGCTATCTGGCCGGGTTTCTGTACGAGTCGAAGTCGTCCCCGCACACGCGGGGGTCTTCCCTGCTGCGCCTCACGAACAATGTTGAGCAGCGTGTCGTCCCCGCACACGCGGGGTCTTCCGGCGCAGGCGGGAGGTGCCGGCACATGAAGCTGGTCGTCCCCGCACACGCGGGGGTCCTCCCTGACCCGGTACCAGTGATGGTCGTGTTGCCGGGTCGTCCCGCACACGCGGGGGTATTCCGCGGTTATCTATTCCATGATCGGGCCGCTGTTGGTCGTCCCCGCACACGCGGGGGTATTCCGTGGATCTACGAGCACGGGGTGGGCGCATGGCAGCGGTTCAGAGTCAGCGTCGCGATCCTGTTGCCGCCGACACCTGAAAACTGACCCCGTGCGACGGGTGAATTTTGACCCCTCCTCCCCTTGGAGGGTGATTTACGAAGGGATGGCGATGTCGATGGTCGTGGGCGACGGGCATTCCGCGCGGAGGCTGGCGCGGCGGAGGAGGCGGAGCACGTCGGTGGCGTCGGTGGGCTCGGCGCGGGTGGTGGCCAGGAGGCGGGCGACGCGGCCCTTGTGCGACTTGTTGTGGTGGCTGATGACGGTGCGCCGGCCGTCGGGGTGCTCGGCCAGGATGCGGACGATGATCGCGTTCGGCGCTCGGCCGAGTGCGGCGTAGGCGCTGGATCGCAGGTCGACGATCAGCCCAGGCCACGTCGCCAGGATGGGTTCGAGGCACGGACGCCAGCGGGTGGCGAGGGCGGCCTCACCGGGCCGGCCGACCTGGCCACTGCCGACGGCCGCGGAACTGCCGACGGCTGCGGCACTGCCGGCGGTGGGCGGCACCGGCAGGGTGGAGGCGGCCGAGAGGCGGTAGGGCGGGATCGGGTCGGACGCCGTGACCAGCCCGAACAGGGCAGAGCAGACAACGAGCCGCTGGCCGGCTCTGGTGGCCGCGGCGCCGCGCAGGGACCCGGGGTCCAGCGCCTCGAAGAGCACGCCGGTGTAGCGGTGCAGGGCCGGCAGGGTCGGGGCGTGCCACAGGGCCGCGTTGCGTGCCACCTCGATGTCCTGGCGCGGCGACAGTCCCAGGGTGGCACGGCTCGCCGGCACGTCTGCCGCGAGGGCCACCAGGTCGTCGACCAGCTGCTTTCGTAGCGGGTTCAGTTCGGGGAAGGACAGCGCGCCGAGCGCCAGCGGCGGCCCGCCGCCGCCGTCGCGTTTGGTCTCGGACGGCGGTAGCAGCACGAGCACGGCCGGCGAGCCTACCGCCTCCCACGTGGGGAACGGACTGCCGCGGGCGGGACAGGACTGCCACGGACGGGACGGGACAGACAAGGGGCGGCGCGCGGGAGACCACGGTTACGGGGTGGTGTCCCGAAAGGCCTTGTCGAGCTCGAACTCGCGGATGCGGGCGGGCAGCTCGGCGGCGTCGTCGGCATTGCGGCGCACCGCCACCGCAAGGCGATGCGACCGGCCGGC
>Ga0209382_10004437_pt1 | contig 18781 bp, 13 predicted proteins | sample SoiMetdeltSBSDD5_FD_187599 | JGI IMG/M metagenome (GOLD analysis project Ga0209382, IMG submission 187599) | Bulk soil microbial communities from a Populus tree surrounding site in Tennessee, USA - Soil MetaG P. deltoides SBSDD5 (SPAdes) (version 2) | ecosystem: Environmental > Terrestrial >...
GGTCGCCTGGCCGGTCCTCGCCGCCCGCGACGCCGGTGCCGAGCGGGTGTGCGTCGTCGTCTCGCCCGACCGCAACCTCACGGACGCCCTCCCCCACGGAACCGAGACCGTGGTCCAGTCCCACTCCGATGGGACGGGTGGAGCGATCCGCGCCGCGCTCGGCGTGATCGCCGGTGCCGACACGGTGGTGGTGATCAACGGCGATCACCCGCTGGTCACGGCCGAGCATCTCGAGGAGGTCGCCCAGGTGCACACTGATGCCGGGGCTGCGGCAACCGTCGTGACCGTCGAACGTCCCGATCCCGAGGGGTTGGGCCGCATCGTCCGCGACGCGAACGGCGACCTGGATCGCATCGTGGAGACCAAGCACCCGGAGGGCATCGCGCCGGAGGTCCTCGCCATCCACGAGGTCAACACCAACACCTTCGCATTCAACGGCGCGGTGCTCGCGGACGCGATCAGCCGGATCGACAATGACAACGCCGCCGGCGAGTACTACATCGGCGACGCGCTCAACCTCCTCCGCGCCGAGGGCAAGCGCGTGATCGCCCACAAGGTGGCCGACCTCGCGGTGAACATCGGTGTGAACAACGGCGCGGAGCTCGCCAGAGTCGCCGCCATCGCCCGCCGCCGGATCCTCGAGCGCCACATGCTCGCCGGGGTCACCGTCACCGACCCGTCCGCCACCTGGATCGACGCCGACGTCGAGATCGAGCCCGACGCCGTCATCGAGCCGGGCACCTCGCTTCGCGGCCGCTCCCGCGTCGGCCGCGCGAGCATCATCGGCCCGCACACCACCGCGATCGACTCGGCGATCGGCGCCGAGGTGACCGCCCCCCACTCGTACATCGCGCAGAGCGAGGTCGCCGACGGCTGCAGCATCGGGCCCTTCGCCTACCTCCGGCCCGGCAGCGTCATCGGCGAGCGCTCGAAGGTCGGCACCTTCGTCGAGCTAAAGAACACCCGCATCGGCCGCGGGACGAAGGTCCCTCACCTGTCGTATCTCGGCGACGCGGACGTTGGTGACGAGACCAACCTGGGCGCTGCGACCGTCACCGCCAACTACGACGGATTCCGCAAACACCGGACGAAGATCGGGCACCGGGTGCACACCTCCGTTGACACGACCCTGGTCGCTCCGGTAAGCATCGGAGACGGCGCCTACACTGGCGCCAACTCCGCGATCACCGAGGACGTGCCGCCCGGCGCCCTGGGGATCGCGAGGCCAAGACAAGAGAACATCGAGGGCTACGCCGACAAGAAGGCGCGCGAGCAGACTGACGAAGGAGACTCGGAGGACTCGTGACCACGATCGAGGAACGGCCGCGCACCATCAGCTCGATCCAGCACGAGTACACGAAGCGCCTCATGGTGTTCGGCGGACGCGCTTCGATGGAGCTCGCCGCGAGGATCGCCGCGCATCTCAACGTCGACGTCGGTGAGGTCGAGCTCAGGACCTTCGCGGACGGCGAGGTCTACTGCCGCTACCGCGAGTCCATCCGCGGCGCCGACGTGTTCCTCGTCCAGTCCACCGCGGCCAACGCCGCCAACGACATGACGCCAAACGACGCGCTGGCCGAGCTGCTGATGATGATCGACGCCGCGCAGGGCGCCTCCGCGCACCGCATCATCGCCGTCATGCCCTGGTTCGGCTACGCCCGCCAGGACAAGAAGTCCCAGCCGCGCGAGCCCATCTCAGCCAGGGTCGTCGCGAAGTGCCTGGAGGCCGTGGGCGTCGACCGCGTGCTGACCATGGATCTCCACTCCGGCCAGATCCAGGGCTTCTTCGAGGTTCCGGTCGACCACATGACGGCGATGCCGATGCTGACCCAGTGGTTCATGGACCAGGCCTTCCCCGAGGAGGTCGTGATCGTCTCCCCCGACGCCGGGCGCGTCAAGGTGGCGCGCAACTTCGCCCGCAAGATCGGGGTCCACTGGGCCGTGATGGAGAAGGAGCGCCCGGCTCAACAGGTCGCGGAGATCGGCTACGTGGTCGGCGACGTCCGCGGCAAGACGGCGGTGCTGGTCGACGACATGATCGACACCGCAGGAACCCTCTGCGCGGCCGCGAAGACGGTCCTCGAGGAGGGCGCCTCCCGGGTCATCGCCACCGCCACCCACGGGGTCTTCTCCGGCCCGGCCTACGAGCGCCTCGCCTACGAGAACTCCCAGATCGAGCGCATCCTCGTGACGGACACGATCTCCCTGCGACCCGGCGCACCGGACAACATCACCGTCCTGTCGACCGCGCAGACGCTCGCCGACTCGATCCGCCGCATCTTCGCCGACGACAGCGTCAGCGAGATCTTCGCGGGCGAGAACCAGCTGTTCTAGCTGCCGAGGGCGAAAGTCCCGTAATCATGCGCTTCCACGCGAAAGCGGAGCGCGTTCTCGGTGAGTGCTGCTCTGCGCGAGGAGCGACAGACGGGTCAGCGCCGGGTGCCGAAGCCCCAGAAGAACGGCCCGGAGGTCGGGTGCACCTCTACCCGCCATCCCAGGCGCCTGAGCCAGTGCTCGAGCTCGGCCGGCGATACGGGACCTTGACCGCGCGGAAAGGAGTGCCGTCGCGCAGGCGCCGGCGTATTGTCGACGACTCCTCGCCCTCGATCAGCTCGTCGGGCGTTCGGTAGTCATCGTCGACGAAGAAGACCTGGCCACCCGGAACGAGGGCCTCACCGACCAGCGACCAAAAGCACTCGAACCGCTCGCGCGGGACGTGGGAGAGCCAGAAACCGAAGAAGACAGCGTCGTAGCGCCGATCGGGTCGCCAGGTGAACAGGTCGCCGCGCCCGGTAGTAGTCGACCTGTTCGGCGAGGAGCGGCTCTAGATACGGCTGATGATCGCGGTCGCCCATGGCGGATGTCCGTTCGGGTTCAGGCCGGGATGCTCGCGCGCTACACCCCGAAGTCGTTGATCTTCCAGTCGTCGTTGATGAGGAAGAGGTGGAACATCGCGGATTGGGTGCCCTTCGATCCGGGCGTCCGGAGGTTCGCGTCCATGACCGCCTGATTCCCGCTGACGCGGACGTCGATGACCTTCGCGATCCGCGTGCCCGCGAGCTGATCGCCCAGAAACACCTTCAGGATCTCGTCGCACCCGTGAAGGCCCTCGCGTGAGGCGACGCTCGCGGCTCGCTGCTCGATCGCCTGCTGCTCGTCGCTCGTCAGTTGCCCGCACGCCGCCTTGAAATCGTGGTCCTGCGCGGCCGCGAAGAAGCGCTCCACGGCGCTCTGCGCGCGCTCCGCCTCGGTCGGTGGGTTCGCGAACGGCCCGACGTCCCAGATCGCGAGGGCGGCGACCGCGATCCCCGCGAGCAGGATGACCGCGGCGATCCGGCGCCGGGCGGATTCCGAGAGGCTCCCCACGGCCCCAACGTAACCCCCCGCACGCGCGAATGATGCAGTTGAGCTGCCGTCCCACGGGCGACGATGATTTTTGCGACCCCGGGCGGTCTAATGGGCACGAGACCCGAAGCCCCTGCACGTCGGGGTGCAGCAGAGGAGGAGCCATGAGCAACGACCAGCACGACGCGAGCAGCCGCACGGTCGTCTCCACGCCGTCGGATCGGGAGATCGTCGCCAAGCGGATCTTCGACGCGCCCCGCGAGCGGGTCTTCGCCGCTTATACCGATCCGAAGCTGATCCCCGAGTGGTGGGGCCCGAGGGGAGTGACGACGTCCATCGACAAGATGGACGTACGGCCCGGAGGTGAGTGGCGCTTCGTCTGCCGGGATGCCGACGGCGAGACCGCGTTCCGCGGCGCGTACCGGGAGATCTCGCCGCCGGAGCGCATCTCGGAGTCGTTCGAGTGGGAGGGGATGCTTGGGCACGTGCTCGTGGAGTCGGCGGAGTTCGAGGACCTCGGCGGTCGCACGAAGGTCACGACCACGTTGCTGTTCCATGCGACCGATGAGCGCGACGGAATGCTGTCATCGGGCATGGAGAGCGGCATGAGCGAGTCCCACGATCGCCTGGCCGAGCTCCTCGCCGACGCCGGATAGGCCGCTCGGCGCATTACGCTCCCCCGCCGGTGAAGCGCATCGGCCACAAGGGCGCGGACCTGATCCGGCCGGGAAACACGCTCGAGAGCTTCGAGGCGGCGGTGCAGGCGGGCGCCGAGATGATCGAGTTCGACGTGCTGCGGCCGAAGGACGAGTTTCGCGACGGCACGGACTGGCGCCGCGCTAGCGCAGGGCCGGTCGGCGACGGTGCCCCGCCCCTGGTCGTCGCCCACGACTGGGGCGACGCGGCGCGACGGCGACCGATGCGCCTCGACGAGGCGATGGACGCCTTCACGCGGCCGCCGCTCGACCGCGTCGCGATCGATTGCGACCTGAAGATCGCCGGTCGGGAGGACGAGGTGATCGCGGCGCTCCGTGACCGCTGCCTGCTCGGCCGCGCGCAGATCTCGACGATGGAGGTCTCGAGCCTCGTGACACTCCGCGACCTCGATTCCGAGATCGCACGCGGTTGGACGCTCCCCAAGGTCACGCGCGATTGGAACTCGATGCCGTGGGCACGGCCGGTCGTCGTTGCCGGACTGGTCTCGTTGCGCGCCCGGCTTCCGGGCGTCGTCCGGCGGCGTGCCCCGGAGCTCGGCGTCAGCTCGATCTGGGCCTACCATCCCGCCGTCACCCGTCGCCTCGTCGATGCCTGCCACGACGTCGGCGTCGACCTGATCGCCTGGACCGTCGACGACCTTCCTCGCATGCGCACCCTCGCCGCGATGGGCGTCGATGGGATCTGCACCAACGACCCGCGACTGTTCGACGGGCTCTGACCCGAGGCCGAGCCCACCGGCCCAGGGGTAGAGTCCACGGGTGCCGTTTGGCGGGTCCCAGCATGCGCATCTGCGGTCGGCGCTCCATCTCCACGCCCGCGCCAAGGAGGCGGCGGTGACCCCGGCGCCCGCCCAGGCGGCCGACCCGGACCGGATCGCCCCCGGCACCGTAATGGCCCTGTTCGCGATGGGCCTCGGCGTGATCGTGATCGCGAACGACTTCACCGCGCTGAACGTCGCGCTCCCCGCGATCGAGCACGACTTCAACGTCGACGTCGCGACGGCGCAATGGGTGATCAACGCCTATTGCCTCGTCTTCGGGATGGCGATCGTCACCGGCGGGCGCCTTGCGGATCTGTTCGGTCGCCGCCGCGCGTTCTTCCTCGGGTCGGCGCTGTTCGCGGGTTTCTCCCTCCTGGGTGGCATCGCGCAGGACTCGATCTGGCTCATCTCGATGCGGGTAGGCATGGGTCTGGGGGGCGCGCTGATGTGGCCGGCGATCCTGGGGATGACCTACGCGGCCCTGCCGGAGTCCAAGGCCGGCCTGGCGGGCGGCCTGATCCTCGGCGCGGCGGGGCTCGGCAACGCAATCGGGCCGCTGCTCGGCGGCGTCTTGACGGACGAGCTCTCGTGGCGCTGGATCTTCTTCCTGAACGTCCCGATCGCCGCGTTCGCCGTGCTCGTCACCTGGCTGAGGGTCCACCAGCCCGCCCCGCCGGCGACGGACGAGCGCATCGACTATCCGGGGATCGCCACGCTCTCGATCGGCCTGCTGCTCGTGCTGCTGGCGTTCGATCAGGCCGCCGACTGGGGGTTCGGCGACATCAGGGTGATCCTGATGCTCGTCGTCGCCGTCCTCCTGATAATCGCCTTCGTCTCCATCGAGCCGCGCATGAAGAGGAACGCGCTGATCCCGACCGACGTGATGCGAAACGGGGCCTTCCGCAACGCCTGCGTGACCGTCCTGCTCATGTCTGCGGTCTTCTTTGGGACGGTGCTCTACGCGCCGCAGTTCATGGAGAAGATCCTCGGCTACTCCGCCCTGAAGGCGGGGCTGGGGATGGTGCCGATGCTGGGCACCTTCGCGCTCACCTCGTTCATCTCCGGGGTCCTCTACGCGCGGTTGGGGGCGAAGGTGACGGTCACCGCGGGCGCGCTGGGCCTCACCGTCGGGCCGTTCCTGCTGTCCATGATCGACGCCGGCTCGAACTACAGCGGGTTGGTCGTCGGCCTCGCCGTCACCGGGCTCGGGGCCGGGCTGTTCTACTCGTCCGTCACGACGGCGGCCGTCACCGCGCTGGATCCGTCGCGCACCAGCCTGGCCGGCGGCCTGGTCTATATGTGCCAGATCGGGGGCGGAGCGATCGGCCTCGGCATCACGACGACGATCTTCACGATCACCTCCGAGAACGAGCTCGACCAGAAGGCGGCCGAAGCGGGTCAGCGGCTCACTGATCACCAGGTGGCGGTGCTGCACGGCCAGCTCGCCGGCACCGATGCGGCCGCCGCCGCCCTGAAGCGGGTGAGCGCTTCCGCTCAGGACACGATCGTCGGGATCGTCCGCGAGTCGTTCGCGGTCGGCATCCAGGCCGGCTTTCGCTTCGTGGCCATAGCCGCCCTGGTGGGTTTGCTGATCTCGCTCTTCTTCGTCGGCGGGCGCCTGCTGCCGAGTCGCCGCGGCGCCGTCGCTGAGCAGGCGGAGGCGTAGCCGCATCGCCGCCTCATCCGATCGGCGGAATGGGTCCCCCGATCGGATGAGACGAATTTCATCCTCAAGAACCCCCGATCGGAGGATGGGCGAATCCGGCCGTGCGACCGATCATTGTCGCCGACCGGTCGGTAGCCGGGAGGGGGCAGGGGCCCTCCCGCTGCCGTCCAAGTAGCTCGGAGGGAGGTAGGGCCCTCCAGCTACGTTCTCTGGGCGAGCCCGGGGACCCGTCGCTCCCCGCGTTGCTCGAAGTACGCCCACTCGAGTTCGCCGAGCTCGGTCGCCGGTGGGTCGCCGTAGATCCACTCGCGGGAGATCCGATGCCAGTTGCGGCACGCTCGAAGCTGCGCCAGCACCGCGAGCACGCCCGTCTCCATGCGGCGCCCCATCAGCTCCTCGGCCGGCAGGCTCTCGCGCCGCATGAGGTCGAAGTACTCGGATCGCGGATCGGAGCTCGACTCGATCACCTTCATCACCCGCTCCGGCGTGAGCTGCACCTCGCGATCCTCCATGTACCAGCCGCCGATGACCATCACGTGCTCCATCAGGCGCTCGGCGTCGAACTTCGAGGGGTTCTTGACGAAGCCGAGGTCGTGCAGCGCCTCGCGCAGCGCCTCGGGATCGCGCCTCGCCGCCGCGTCGATCGCCCGCTGCTCGAGCTCGATCTGCTCCGCGTCGAGGCGCTTGGTCATGCCGAAGTCGAGGAACGCGACGCGGCCGTCACCGAGGAGGAGGTAGTTGCCAGGGTGGGCGTCGGCGTTGAACATCTGCAGGTGGTAGATCGAGCCGAAGCAGAAGCGAAAGACGATCTCCCCGAAGCGGTCGCGGTCCGGCTGAGGCAGCTGCTTCACCTCCTCGAACCCGATCCCATCCACGTACTCGGTGACCAGCACGCGACGCCGCGAGAGCCGGGTGATCACGTCCGGGACGTTGATGAAGGGATGCCCTCGGTACGCGCGGGCGAAGCTGCGGTGGCTCTGCGCCTCGTACTCGTAGTCGAGCTCCTCCATCACCCGCAGGCGCAGCTCGTGCGCCACGGCCTTGGCGTCGAGCCCGGGCGCGATCGCCCGCGCCAGGCGCATGATCATTCCGGCGTTCCGCAGGTCCGACTCGAGGGCCTCGGCGATGCCGGGGTACTGGATCTTCACGGCGACCGGACGGCCGTCATGGAGCGTCGCCCGGTGCACCTGGCCGATCGACGCCGCCGCGAATGCGTCCGTCTCGATGTCGGCGAAGAGCTCCTCGAGCGGCTCGCCGAGGTACTCATCGTCCAGGACCTTGCTGACCTTCTCCCACGACATCGCCGGCGCCGAGGTGCGGAGCTGCGCGAGCTGCTCCTGGTAGAGCTCCGCGTACTCGGGCGGCAGGAACTCGGTGTCGATGAACGAGGCGAGCTGGCCGATCTTCATCGCGGCCCCCTTCATCTCGCCGAGGATCGACGCCATCTTCACCGCGGTCTCGAGGTGTCGCCCCTCCAGCCGCCGCTCGGCCTCGTCGCTGCCGCGGGTGACGTTTGCGGCCCGCGTCCCGGCATAGCGGGTCGCCTGCGTGCCCATCGCCGTTCCGAGCTTCGCCGACCGGCGGATCCTGCCCCTGGGGATCTTGTCCTCGGACATCCCACCAAGTATGCAAAGACGATCCACGGGCGACAACCCGGCAACCGCCCGCCCAGGCGGGGATGGTGCCGCAAACGGGGTCGGGCTCGTGGAGGCGGCGGACCCGTTGCGCCGGCGTCCCGTGCGGACCCGCCGGCGTTCCGCGCGGATCCGCGCGCCCTTCGTGTCACCCCACTCAGCGATTGTCGAAAAACGGCACCCAGGTCGCCGTTTTTCGACAATGGTCGGAAGTGGGGTCCGTCCGGGCTCGCCTCTACTTGCTCAAATTCACGTTGGCGCTGCCCATCCCCCGGGGCTCGCCGCCAGAGCCGCCCCGCGCCCTCGCCCTTCTCTATCCTCAACGACCGCATGGCCTCCGACCGCGCCACCCTCAACGTCTCGGATCGCACCGAGTTCGGCTCGCGCCCAACCCGCCGGCTCCGGCGCTCCGGGCTCGTTCCAGGCATCGTCTACGGCGGTGGCGAGGAGGCGCGTCACTTCCAGGTTCCCGAGCGCGAGGCGCGTGCGGTCCTGGTTCACGGCGGGGCGTTGATCGACGTCCAGTTCGACGGTTCCGGGGCCACGCCCGTCGTGGTCAAGGAGGAGCAGCGCGATCCGGTTCGCGGATCGCTTCTGCATCTCGACCTGCTCGAGGTGAAGCTCGACGAGGAGATCGAGGCCGAGGTCGCGATCGAGCTGATCGGCGGGGAAGAGGCGCCCGGTGTGAAGGAGGGCGGCGTGCTGGAGCACGTGACGCACCAGATCACGATCGAGGCGCTGCCGACGGCGATTCCCGACAGCATCCCCGCGGACGTCTCCGGGATGTCGATCGGCGACACGCTTCAGCTGAGCGCGCTGGTTCCCCCCGAGGGCGTCGAGTTCGCGCTGGGTGAGGGCGCGGACCCGGACGAGATCACCATCGCCACCCTCTCGCCTCCGCGCGTCGAGGAGGAGCCCGAGCCCGAGGTCGAGGAAGAGGCCGAGCTCGTCGGCGAGGAGGGCGAGGTGCCGGAGGGCGAGGAGGCGCCCGAGGGCGAGGCTCCCCCGGAGGGCGAGGCCCCCGCCGAGGGCGGGGAATCCGAAGAGGAGTAGCGGCCGCTGTCTCTGCTGGACCGGCTGCGGCGCGGCCGAGTCCCCCGCGAGGCCGGCACCGCGGGCACCGATCAGCGGGTGCTGATCGTCGGCCTTGGCAACCCAGGAGCCCGCTACGAGGGCAGCCGCCACAACGTCGGCTTTCAGGTCGCCGCGGAGCTCGAGCGCCGCTGGGAGCTCTCGCGCCCGAAGGAGCGGTTTCGCGGCCTGCTCTCCGAGGGTCGAGCCGCCGCGGGCGGACCGCGGGTGGCCGTGCTCCGGCCACAGACCTACATGAACGACTCCGGACGGTCGGCGGGTCCGGCCCGGGGCTCGCTGAAGGTGCCCCTCGAGAACACGATCGTGGTGCACGATGAGATCGACCTGCCGTTCGGCGAGGTTCGCAGCCGGCTCGGTGGGGGGTTCGCAGGCCACAACGGCCTGAAGAGCCTCGCCCGTGCATTCGGTGGGCCGGAGTTCTGGCGGGTCCGCGTGGGGGTGGGGCGCCCGGACTCGACCGACCCGGACGTTGTGGCCCGCTACGTCCTGTCGCGGTTCGGCGAGTCCCAGGATGACGTCCGCAAGGTGGTCGAGCGGACCGCTGACGAGATCGAGCGGTTGGTCCGTGAGATCGCCGAGGAGCACGCCGACCCGATGGGCGAGGTGATCGATTGAACGCGACGCTCACCACCTACGACGTCGACGACGCGGGAGTCGCGCTCCTGCGCCTCGACCGTCCAGAGGCCCGCAACGCGATGAACACTCAGATGCTGAAGGAGCTCACCGGACACGTGGCCGCTGCGCGCGAGGACGAGTCCGTACTGGTGCTCGTGGTCTCCTCGACCGATCACATGGGGCTCTCGGCCGGGGCCGACGTACGCGAGGAGCTCGACGCCGAGGGCCGCGTGCGCCGCATGGAGCTGTTCGCGAAGCTCTACGACGACCTCACCGCGTTTCCGAAGCCGACGATCGCCGCGTGCCACGGCTCGTGCGTCGGCGGCGGGGCGGAGGTGGCGGTCGCGTGTGACCTGCGCGTGGCCGGCTCGAACCTGCGCCTCCGGTTCCCCGGCGGCGCGCTGAGCGTGCCGGTAGGGCCTGCGAGACTCGTCACGCTGTGCGGCCTGTCGGTGGCGAAGTACCTGCTCCTGACCGCGAAGGACGTGGGCGCCGACCAGGCACTGCGGTGGGGCCTCGTGCATCGGGTCGCGCCCGCCGCAAGCACCGAGGAGGCGGCCCTCGAGCTCGCGGCGTCGGTCGCCCAGAATCCGCCGGCGGCGGTGGCGACCCTGAAGCGCATGCTGCACGAGTGGGACGGGGTCGAGGACCGCTCCCGAGCCGAGGGCGCGGGGCAGGTCGAGTGGCAGCGCTCCGGGCCCGGCCTCCAGCGCAGGTAGGGTAGCCTGGCGCCGAGGCCGGTAGTCGGCCTCGCACAGTCGGCTCTTGGACCCCCAGGGAGGGGGCAGTATTGGAAGACAAGAATCTCGCGGCGCGCGCTGCGCACTGGAGCGCGAGCCACCGGAAGGCGGCGATCTTCGGCTGGATCGGCTTCGTGGTGGTCGCCGTCTTCATCGGCAACCTCGTCGGTCAGAACAAGATCCAGGGCGCCGACCAGTTCTCCGGTGAGTCGCACGCGGCCGAGCAGGTGCTGTACAGCCACGGCCTGCGGCCGAACGACGAGCACGTCCTGATCCAGAGCCAGACGCTCACGATCAAGGACCCCGAGTTCAAGGCCGTGATCAACGAGCTGGCGGACAAGCTCTCGAGCGCCCAGTACGTCGTCAACGTGAAGACGCCGTTCACCGGAGGCGGGCTTGTCTCCAAGGACGGACGCTCGGCGCTCGTCGACTTCGAGATCACCGGGGACTCGCTCGAGGCGGCCGATCGGATCGACCCGTCGAAGACCGCCATCCAGACCGTCCAGGACCAGCATCCGAACCTGCTCGTCGAGCAGTTCGGCACCGCGAGCTCGAACAAGGAGCTCCAGGACACCTTCACCTCGGACCTGCTCAAGGCTGAGACCCTCTCGCTGCCGCTGACGCTGCTGATCCTGATCCTCGCCTTCGGGACCATCGTGGCGGCGCTGATCCCCCTGCTGCTCGGGATCACCGCGGTCATCGCGGCGGAGTCCCTGGTCGCGATCCCGAGCCAGATCTCCCCGGTCGACAGCAATCTTTCCTCGGTGATCCTCCTGATCGGGCTCGCGGTGGGCGTCGACTATTCGCTCTTCTACATCCGGCGCGAGCGGGAGGAACGCGCGGCCGGGCGCAGCGAGCGCTCGTCCCTGGAGATAGCGGCAGCGACCTCAGGCCGTGCGGTGCTGATCTCGGGCCTCACTGTCATGGCGGCGATGGCCGGCATGTTCCTCACCGGCGACAAGACGTTCATCTCGTTCTCCGAGGGGACGATCCTCGTCGTCGCGATTGCCATGTTCGCGTCGGTCACGGTCCTCCCCGCCATCCTGGCGTGGCTCGGCGACCGCATCGAGAAGGGGCGGCTGCCCCTCATCGGGCGCCGCAAGACGACGGGCGAGTCGCGCTTCTGGGGGCCGTTGGTCGACCGGGTGATGCGACGACCATGGATTTCGATCGCCCTCGCTGGCGGGCTGCTTGTGGCCCTGGCGATCCCAGCGCTGAGCATGCAGATCAAGGTCACGAGCGTGGACGACCTGCCGCAGGACCTGCCGGTCATCCAGACCTACGATCGACTGAAGGCCGCCTTCCCGACCGAGGGCGTGACCGCGGACGTCGCGGTCCAGGCCGACAACGTCCGAACCGGTCCCGTGGCCGCCGGGATCGGCGAGTTGCTGAAGGAGGCGCGATCGTCGAAATACGTGCTGGCCAGCCGCCCGGACGTGACGTACAGCAAGGATGGCACCGTGGCGCTAATAGCGATCCCGACGAAGGGGAACGGGAGCGATGCGGCATCGACGGCGGCGCTCGACGAGATCCGAAACACGATCGTCCCCACGACTGTCGGGAGCGTCGACGGGGTCACCGTAAACGTCAGCGGGATGGCGGCCCAATCGAAGGACTTCCGCCAGCTGCTCATCGACAGGCTGCCGCTCATCTTCGCCTTCGTCTTCGCGCTCGCGTTCCTGCTGTTGCTCTACACGTTCCGCTCGATCGTCATCCCGCTGAAGGCGATCGTGCTGAACCTGCTCTCGGTGGGCGCGGCGTACGGCGTGCTCGTGCTCGTATTCCAGGATGGCCACGGCGAGGGTCTCCTCGGCTTCACGTCGAACGGCGGCGTGACCTCCTGGCTCCCGCTGTTCCTGTTCGTCATCCTCTTCGGGCTCTCGATGGACTACCACGTCTTCATCCTCTCGCGAGTCCGCGAGGCCTACGAGGGGGGAATGACCACGAACGAGGCAGTCCGCCACGCGATCGCGACCACGGCCGGCACGGTGACCAGCGCCGCGATCGTGATGGTCGCCGTGTTCTCGGTCTTCGTCACGCTCTCGTTCCTCGACTTCAAGGAGATGGGCGTCGGCCTCGCGGTCGCGATCTTCATCGACGCGACGGTCGTGCGAGGGGTGCTCCTGCCCGCCACGATGAGGGTGCTGGGGGACTGGAACTGGTACCTGCCGCGCTGGCTCGAGTGGATGCCGCGGGCGCACCGCCGCTGGGCGGGGACCGGCGAGGCCGTCCCGGAGCCGACCGAGGGTCGCTAGCGCAGAGCTGAGGCCCGGACGCCGCGGCCTAAGATCGGTCGGGCGATGAGCCTTCGCTCGCTACTGGAGATCGCCGCCGAGGACGAGCGCTTCGGCGCGCTCGCGAGTGCGGCCCGGGCGGACCATGCCGCAGCCGTGCCCGTGCACATGTCGGCCGCCATCCGGCCGTTCCTCATCGCCGCGCTCATCTCCTCCGATGACGCTCTGTCTGGTCGCCAGGCTCTCGTGGTCGCCCCCGACGACATCGCGGCGCGCGACCTGGCGCGCGACCTCAGCTCCTACCTGGCGCCGCGGCGTGTCCGCTACTACCCCTCGCGGGGCACCGGGTACGCGTCGCATGTCGCGCCGCCGCCGCACCTGGTGGGACTTCGCATCGCGGCGCTGGATTCGCTCGGCGAGGAGGGCGCGGTTGTGGTCGCGAGCGCGGTCGCGCTCGCCGAGGCCGTGCCCGACGCGTCGCTCCGTCCCGCGGGCCTCATCCTCCGGAGCGGCCAGGAGGTGGATCTGAATGAGGTGGGCGACAGGCTCGTCGAGGCGGGATACGAGCGAACGGACCAGGTGGAGGAGCGCGGCCAGTTCGCGATCCGCGGCGGGATCCTCGACGTGTTCGGCGCCACCGAGGACCGCGCGGCGCGCCTGGAGCTCTTCGGTGACGAGATCGATCAGATCCGGTGGTTCTCGACCTTCACGCAGCGCTCGCTGGGCGACGCGGAGGCCGTGGAGCTCGCACCCGCAGCGGAGCTCGGGGCCGAGTACCGGGAGCTGGCGGAGCTGGCGCTCTCGGAGCCGGAGGAGGAGAGGCCAAGCCTCGCCGAGCTGCTGCCGCTCGACAGCTTTCGTGCGCCGCTGGAGCTCATCCCAGCTGAGACCGCGGTGCTGATCACCTCCGCGGGCGAGATGGAGTCGGCGCTGCGCGACCAGTGGGAGGACGTCACCGCCGCGATGCACTCGGATGACGCGCGGCGCGTCTACGTTGACGTCGCCGAGGACTTGGCCGAGCGCGCCTCGGTTCGGATCTCGGACGCGGATTCGGGCCAGGAGCTCTCGTTCCGAGCTCAGGCGCCGAGCTCCGCGGCCCGGAACATCAACGAGGCCGAGAAGCACCTGGACCGCGAGCTGCGCTCCGGCTACCGCGTGGTGGTGTCGTTCGAGCATCGGGGTGAGGCCGAGCGCGCCCGCTACAACCTCCAGCAGCTCGAGGCGTCATTTCTGGACGGGGGGCCGCCGCCCACCGGCAGCGGACTCGTGTTCGCGGAGGCCGCGCTCTCGGACGGCTTCATCTCGCCGGACCTGAAGCTGGCCGTCATCCCGTTCCGGCGCTTGGTGCACCGCCGACGGGCCGCGGCGCCGGCGCCCGCGCGCGGGCGGCTCGCGGCGTTCACCGACCTGCGGGTCGGGGACCACGTTGTTCACGAGGACCACGGCATCGCCCGCTTCGCCGGATTCGAGACAAAGACGGTCGCCGGCGTCACGCGCGACTACCTGGAGCTGGAATACCGCGGCTCCGATCGCGTCTTCGCGCCCACGGACCAGCTCTCGAAGATCACCCGATATGTGGGGACGGGGGGCGCTGCCCCGCAGCTCTCGGCGCTCGGCTCCAAGCGCTGGGAGGGTGTCAAGGCCCGTGCGCGGCGCGCGGCGCGCGAGCTGGCGGGCGAGCTCTTGAACCTCTATGCGGAGCGGCGGACGCGCGCCGGGCACGAGTTCCCGCCGGACGGTGAGTGGCAGATGGAGCTCGAGCGGGCCTTCCCCTACCGCGAGACAACCGACCAGCTCGAGGCGATCGAGGCGGTCAAGGCAGACATGGAGGCCGCCCGTCCCATGGACCGGCTGATCTGCGGCGATGTCGGCTACGGGAAGACCGAGGTTGCGCTGCGCGCCGCCCAGAAGGCGGTCACGGACGGCAAGCAGGTGATGATGCTCGTGCCGACGACGATCCTCGCTCAGCAGCACCTCGGCACCTTCCGGGAGCGCCTCGCCGAGTTCCCGATCGAGGTCGACCTGGTGTCGCGACTCAGAAGGCCCGCCGAGGTGCGCCAGACTCTTGCCCGCTTCGGCGAGGGCCAGGTCGACATCCTCATCGGCACGCACCGCCTGCTCTCGCGCGACGTTCGCGCTCGCGACCTCGGGCTTCTGATCGTCGACGAGGAGCAGCGCTTCGGCGTCCGCCAGAAGGAGCTCTTGCGGCAGCTGAAGCTGAAGGTGGACGTGCTGTCGCTCTCGGCGACGCCGATCCCGCGCACGCTCCAGATGAGCCTCGCCGGCCTGCGCGACATCTCGGTGATCGAGACGCCGCCGGAGGGCCGCCGGCCGATCCGGACGTACGTCGGGCCGTATGACGAGGAGCTCGTCCGGCGTGCCATCGAGCGCGAGAAGGAGCGGGGCGGGCAGGCGTTCTTCCTGCACAACAGGATCGAGACCCTGCACGAGACGGCCGAGCGGCTCCGGGCGCTGTGCCCCGGCGTTCGCTTCGCCGAGGCGCACGGGCAGATGGAGGAGGCGGAGCTGGAGCGCACGATGCTCGAGTTCCTTCGCGGCGAGGCCGACTGCCTCGTCGCGACGACGATCATCGAGTCGGGGCTGGACATCCCCCAGGCCAACACTTTGATCGTCGAGCGCGCCGACGAGCTGGGGCTCGCGCAGGCCTACCAGATCCGCGGTCGGGTGGGGCGCTCGCGCGAGCGCGCCTACGCGTACCTCCACTATCCCTCGGCACAGGCGCTCCAGCCGGAGGCGTCCTCCAGGCTCGCGACGCTGTCGGACTACACCGAGCTCGGTTCCGGATTCGCGATCGCGATGCGTGATCTCGAGCTCCGCGGCGCCGGCAACCTGCTGGGCGACGAGCAGTCCGGCCACGTCGCGGCGGTTGGGTTCGAGCTCTACGTCTCGCTCCTGGACGACGCCGTCGAGGAGCTTCGCTCGGCGGACGGCGCCGGCAGGCCGGAGGCGTCCGTGCGCCTCGACGTCGATGTCGACGCCTACCTGCCGGCGGACTACATCCCGTTCGAGGCAGCGAAGATCGACGTGCACCGCCGCATCTCGGGCGCCGGCGAGGTCGGCGAGCTGCGGATCCTGCGCGACGAGCTTCGAGATCGCTTCGGTCCCCTCCCGGACCCCGTGGACAACCTCCTCGAGCTCCAGCGCGCACGGATCGAGCTGGGCCTCCTCGGAGCGCGGTCGGTGGAGTTCCGCGGCGGCCGTCTGTCGATCACGCCGCTCGAGCTCGACGCCGCCACCGTCGGGCGCCTGCGCGAGGGAATGCCGGAGGCGATGTACGAGTCGCGGGTGAAGACGCTTTCGGTCCGAGTCCCGGACGAGCCACCGGCCCGCCTCGCCGCGGTCCTGGGCCTCGCGGAAGCCGTGCGGCAGGCCGTCCCGGAGACCGTCGCCGCGTAAGCCACCACTCCACGATTGTCGCTTCATCGCGATATGCGCGATGAATCCGACAACCGAAGGTTGGGGCGCGCGCCGTTTTCGGACACCGCCCGCGCCGCGCCCGTCGGCGCGGGGCCGAACTGAGGCAAGTAGGGCAGGGATGGCCGACTTCGCGGGATTGAGCCGCTAACTCTTCAATGGCCCCCCGCCATGAAAGCGATTGAAGTGTTAACCCCTCTCAGAGGGTGTAACTCTTCAATCCTTGCGGGGGAGGGTGGCGATTGAAGAGTTATCGGGGCGGGGGGCCTTGGATGCGAGGCGCGGGCGCTGCCCTACTTGCCGCCGTTGACGTTCCATCCCTCCGGCGGTCCCGGCTGGTCACATAGCCTCCAGAATCCCGACATGGGCGCGTGCCCGCCTCGCACTTAAGGCCGGATTAGCCCGTGCCGGTATTCTCACGCGCTCGTGCAGAGACTGAGGGACTCGTGACGAGAGTGAGCGACAAGAGGATCGTGGTCGCCGCCGTTCTGGCGGTGTTCCTCGTCGCCTTCTTCGTCATCGTGGCCCTCGCGCAGGGGATCGGGCACCCGAGCCCGTCCTCGAGCGAGGTGGCTGTGGTCGATGACGCACCGGACGGTCATGTCACCGTCGATCAGTTCAACACCGCGCTGAAGCAGACGGCGCTTGGCCAGGGGCTCACCAAGGTGCCCAAGCCGTCCGACCCGAACTACACCAGTCTCAAGGACAGCGCGATGGCCAATCTCCTGACGTCCCGCTGGATCGAGGGCGAGGCGGCGGATCGCGGGCTGACGGCGTCCGACACGGATATCGAAAACTGGATCAAGCAGAACATCGGCGGCCCCTCCCAGTTCAAGAAGGCGGCGAAGCAGGCGGGCTTCACGCCGGCGGAGGCGAGGGACCAGGCTCGGATCATCGTGCTGAGCCAGGACCTGCAGAAGGCGGTCATCCCCACCGCCACGCCCAGCGTCTCGGAGGAGCTGGTTCGCAACTTCTACGAGGCAAACAAGACGCAGTTCACGCAGCCCGAGACCCGCGACGTCCGTGAGATCGTGAACAAGGACCAGTCGAAGGTGGAGCAGGCGAAGTCGATGCTGGAGAAGGACGACTCGTCCGCGAGCTGGAAGAAGGTGGCGGCCAAGTTCTCGACCGACAAGGCGACGCAGTCCAACGGCGGGCTGAGACAGCAGGTGACGAAGGGCCAGAGCGAGCCGGCGCTCGACCAGCAGATCTTCTCCGCGCCCACCGGGCAGCTCGTGGGCCCGTTCCAGGGGCAGGCCGGCTTCTACCTCATCGAGGTCCAGAAGGTGACCCCGGCGTCCGTGACGCCGCTCAGCAAGCTCGAGAGCCAGATCAAGCAGCAGCTTGCCCAGGGCGAGCAGCAGGAGATCGCGACCACGGCCCAGAAGAGCATCACCGACAAGTGGACCTCGCGTACGTTCTGCGCGGACGGATACGTCGTCCAGCAGTGCGCCAACTTCACGCCGCCGTCCTCGGCCACCCAGGGCGCACCACCGGTCACATCGAGCAGCGCCGTCAATCCCGGCCAGACCACCGTCTTCCCCGGGCAGGCGCCATCCGCGCTGCCCCAGGGGCCGCAGTTCCCGGCGCCGAAGCAGCAGCCGTCCGTGCTCGGGCCGGGTGGCGCACCGGCGCTTCCGCCCGGAGCAGCACCGCCCTCCGGAGCCGCGCCGCCGTCCGGAGCGGCGCCGCCACCAAGCGGCAGCACCGTTCCCGGCGGCTAGCCCGCGGGCGCGATGAGCGACGACCACGCGCGCTCCGCCGCTGCGAGCGACGTCGCGGCCGCGCTGATGCGGCTGGATGAGATCACGCGCCGGCTAAGGCGCGAGTGCCCGTGGGACCGCGAGCAGGACGAGCGCTCGATCGTGCCGCACACTGTCGAGGAGGCGTACGAGCTGGCGGACGCCGCAGCGAGCGCCGATGACGCCAAGCTGCTCGACGAGCTCGGCGACGTCCTCTTCCAGGTCTACTTCCTCGCGCTGCTGTTGGAGGAGCGTGGCGCGGGCAACCTCGCCGAAGTTGCGGACTCGATGGCGCAGAAGCTCATCCGCCGCCATCCGCACGTGTTCGGCGAAGCCGAGGCGCGTACCGCCGGAGAGGTCCTTCGCAACTGGGACCGCATCAAGCGCGAAGAGGAGGGCCGAGGAGCCGGCGAGCCGTTCGCGGACGTCCCCGAGAACCTGCCCGCCCTCCTCTACGCGCGAAAGATGCAGCGGCGCGCCGCTTCAGCGGGACTCGCGAGGGAGCAAGCGAGCGAGCGGATGCCGGAGCCGGAGCTCCGCGAGGGGGCGGAGCGCTGGATCGGCGAGGCGTTGTTCGCCCTCGTCGACCTGGCCCGGCGCCTGCGAGTGGACCCCGAGCTGGCGCTTCGCGCGGCAGCGGAGCGGTTCCGCGCCCGCCTCGGGGGCTCCTAAGCGACGCGCTCGAAAGCGGCGTCACGTACCTGGCGCCATGTGGCCGCTGCACCTAGCCGGACTGGTGAAACCGGGCTTTCATCGGGAATCGGCCGTTATGTCCTGCATTCCGCGGGTATGTATCCAATC
>Ga0209382_10004438_pt1 | contig 18780 bp, 13 predicted proteins | sample SoiMetdeltSBSDD5_FD_187599 | JGI IMG/M metagenome (GOLD analysis project Ga0209382, IMG submission 187599) | Bulk soil microbial communities from a Populus tree surrounding site in Tennessee, USA - Soil MetaG P. deltoides SBSDD5 (SPAdes) (version 2) | ecosystem: Environmental > Terrestrial >...
AAAGAAGAACCAAATCCCGAGATGCGTGAGCATCAAGCGGGTTGTTTTTCTCCAATGGGCTTCTTGATTTGCCGGAGTGTCGGATGGAGCCATGGGTCGGTACCTTCCCTGCGGTGACCGATCCGCCTGATGGGACCGGTTTCAGAGGCGAGGGAACGCCCGACTGCATCCTGAACGCTCCCCCCGAAACGCACAGCCCGAGCTTCGTCCGTCCCGGGTCAGCCGGCGGAACATTAACAATGCGTAAATTTTTGCCATATACGACTTTAGTCGTATATGGATAATCTAAGTTACGAAAAATATTATGATTTCTGCGTCGCAGTTCAGCTAGATGTCCTGCTGACACGGGAAGGCTGCGACTGACTTTTATGAGATATTTACAACCATGGGACTGCTCGAACTTTTCCGTCGCCCGCCACCGATCCGCAATGTCCCGGCGTTGGCCGAATTCATCGACGGCAACGCGGCCTTCGTCGTGCAAAAAGGGATCTATGAATATTCGCGGGCGCGCGCCGGTCACTATGCCAAGGTTCTATTCCGCGAGCCCGAGTTTCAAGCCGCGGCAGACAACTCGCGCTGGCGCGCCTATCCGCTTGGTCTGGCCATGGTGAGTGAATTGGTCGAAGGCGTGCTGCGCCCGCATGCCGAGGACCGGCGAGCGGCACTCGATCGGCTGATTGCAATTTCCCTGTCAGTCTTCGACCGATATCCCACGCCTGCGGTACTCGGCACAGAGACATGGTCCCAGTTGCGCGATGAGCTGGCGCATAATCTCGATTTGATAGGCATCCACGCAGTCAAAGCGGCAAAAGACATTCCGGTCCCTTACGCCGAACAATACTTCCAGTTGATGCCGATCCATGAAAAGCTGCGGGCAACTGAATTCCCAACGATCACAAATTATCTCAGGGTCACGATGTGCAATATCCATGAAGAATTCAGCAATCGGATCGACGCACCGGCGTTGACGCAGGCAGTGCGCGCGGCCTGAAGAGGACCTGCATCAGGCTCGAAGACAGTACGCCTGAGGACCGTATGATCGTCCGCAACGCAACGCCGTTAATCGCACTTGACGCGGTCGTTATCGACACCGAGACAACCGGTCTAGATCCGGCCGAGGCGAGAATTGTGGAGTTTGCGGCAATCCGAATCCTGCGCGGACGTCTATCCGACGAAATGTTTCACAGTTTGGTTTCGCCCGGCGTTTCCATTCCTGCAGCGGCGACGGCAATCCACCAAATCGATGATGCCAAGGTGGCCGGAGCACCCACGTTCGCCGATGTTTGGCCGGCACTCGTCGATTTCATCGGTGGGGCTGTGGTGATCGGCCACACTATTGGCTTCGATCTCGCTGTCCTTGAGCGCGAATGCAAGCGAGCCGGTGTTGTCTTCCGACAACCGCGGGTACTCGATACCCGAATACTAGCCGAAATCATCGAGCCAACGCTCGCGGAGTATACGATCGAGAGCTTGGCATCGTGGCTCGGCGTCCAGCCGACTGAACGCCATTCGGCCAAGGGAGATGCCATCACCACCGCGCGGATCTTTGCTGCGCTTCTTCCGAAGCTCCGGGATGGAGGCATCCGCACGCTCGGGGAAGCGACTCTCGCCTGCCGAGCTTTGACCACAGTGCTCGAGGAGCAGCACCGAGCAGGCTGGGCCGATACGGGCGTTGTTCCTGCAGCACACGATAAAGAGCGGGCGTTGGCGCGCATCGATAGCTACCCTTATCGCCATCGCGTCAGGGACGTCATGCAAACGCCGGCAAAGTTAGTAAGCGCGAAAACGCCGCTCGCAGAGGCCCTGAAGCAGATGATGGACGAACGCGTGTCATCGCTTTTCGTACGCCCTGCCGAAAGCAATGACGGCAACGTTTTGGCTGAGGACCTCGGCATCGTCACCGAGCGCGATGGATTGCGGGCGATTGCCGCGCAGGGTGCAGAGGCGCTCGCGCGTCCGGTCAAAGAACTGATGAGCAAACCGCTCGCGGTGGTACCAGCCGACGCGTTCATTTACCTCGCCATCGGGCGGATGAGCCGTCTCGCCATCCGCCATCTCGGGGTTGTAGATGAAGCGGGCCATGTGGTCGGAGCGCTATCGGCACGAAATCTATTGCGGCTGCGCGCAAGCGAAGCAGTATCCCTGGGCGATGAGATTGATGAAGCCGGCGATGTGCACGCTCTCGGCGCGGCCTGGGCGAAGCTGCCGCATGTAGCCGCCACGCTGTTAGCAGAGGACGTCAGCGCAGGCGATATTGCCGGGATAATTTCGTACGAGCTTGGCGGACTTACGCGGAAGGCCGTCCTCATCGCAGAGGAGCGCCTTTATAAAGCGGGCTATGGCGCTCCGCCTTGCACCTACTCCGTCGCTGTTCTGGGCTCTGCAGGTCGTGGCGAGAGCCTACTTTCTATGGACCAGGATAACGCGATCGTTTTTGCCGAGGGCCAGCCCGGGAGCGCACACGATGTTTGGTTCAAAAAACTCGGTACCCACATCGCTGACATACTGCACGAAGTCGGTGTGCCCTATTGCGCGGGGGGCGTCATGGCCAAGAATCCGCAATGGCGCGGCTCGACGGCGACATGGCGCCGTCGCATTGAGGAATGGATGCGCGTCTCCAGGCCAGAGGATCTCCTGGCAGTTGATATCTTTTTCGATTTGCGTCCGGTGCACGGAGATGGGCGACTTTGCACCACACTTTGGCGGGAGGCATACGACGTTGCGCGTGGGCGATACGACTTCGCCAAATTGTTGGCGCAAGCCGCAGGCGACATTGAAAGTGGCCTTGGACTTTTTCGACAATTCAAGACCAACGGGGGCCGTATCAATCTGAAGAAGACCGGCCTGTTTGGAATTGTAAGCACAGCCCGTGTGCTCGCAATTTGCCATCATGTCGTCGAACGTTCGACCCTTGCCCGGCTAGCTGGAATCAAGGCCTTGGGAATTGGAGCGGAAGCCGATCTCGATGCGCTCGCTGAAGCACAAGAAACATTTGTCGAATTTATCCTTGCGCAGCAGGTCGACGACATTGATCACGGAATACCACCGTCGAACGCGATCACAGTTAAACCGCTTTCCTCGAAAGATCGGATCCGGTTGCGCACTGCCCTCGAAGCCGTTCAGCATCTCGAAGATCTCCAACGTGATCTTTTATTCAAAGCCTGAGAGAGCAGCTATCTTGAGGACCAAAAAAGCGCCCGTTCATCCATCTCCCAAATCGACGCGTTGACGTGTCGAAGCTCTACTGCGACCGGAAGTACGGCAACCCACCCGCCGGAATTAGAATCGACCTCTCCCTTGCCAGTATCCAAGGCGACCTTCATTTACCGATGCTGCCGCAGCATGACGCCTTCAACGACGCGCTGAGCGCCGCCCAGATGTACTGATTCTCAAGAATATGATTGCACGGGGCGTTCGCATTCGCCGCCAACAGAATCGCAGTGACGATACCATCTTCGCGGTAGACTGATTCCGCTGTCCCCAAGTGCCGCCAATCTAAAAGTAGCTTGTTCGCTCCGCACTACTGGGCGTCGGCATAGGACATTATAATTACTCTATCTTGGAACATGTTTGTCTGTTTCTGAGGGTCGGAGTCAGGATGCCATCCGATAAGAACTAGCATCACAAAAAATCCAATCACGTAGGCGACCGCAACATGCCAACCGTGGCGGAGCCACCGGCCGACCGATTTTGCCTCCGGAAATTGATTCGATAAAGCTACGCCCGCCGACGAACCGAACCAGATCATTGAACCGCCAAATCCCACCGCGTATGCAAGGTAGCCCCAATCGTAGCCACCTTGTTTCAGCGCGAGGGCCGTCAGCGGTATGTTGTCGAATACAGCAGAGACGAACCCTAGACCGAGCGCTGTCTGCCATGACGCGGCGGGCAGCCTCTCGACAGGCATCATTGAAGCTGCGGTAACAAGTGCAAGCAGAAAAATTGTGCCTTTGAACGTCTCCGGCATTACCTTCCAATCCGGTCGTCGCAATGGGGCCGTTGCAAATAAAACTGCCCAGACCGACAACCCGAGGACCGGGACGCGACCAAGCAGTTCTGGAAAGTGCAGGTTAGTGACCACGTTCACCACAAGGGCAACAATCAGCATCGCAGCGACGATGAATACTCGAGTCCAGTCGATGACAGCCCCTTCGCCCGCGTGTTTGATGATGGGCGAATACCGCTGCTGCTGCAACGACGCAGGTATGGCAAAAATCAGCAGCGCGACGATAGCGGCGACATAGGCTTCGAGGACGATGAGCGGACTTACTCCGGAGACCCACATCATCGTGGTTGTGGTGTCGCCGACTACACTGCCAGAGCCGCCTGCGTTGGACGCAGCAACGATTGCAGCGAGGTAACCGATATGGACCCTACCGCCAAAGACGTGTCGCGCCACCGTGCCGCCAATGATCGCGGCGGCAATGTTGTCGAGAAAGCTCGACAGCACGAATACGATGACAAGCAGCACCACGCCGCCTTTCCAGTCGTCCGGCAGCAGTGACGGCATCTCGTCAGGAATGGCGCTCTCCTCGAAATGCCGCGATAAAAGCGCGAACCCCATCAGCAGCAGGAACAAATTGGAGAGGAGCGAGAATTCATGTCCCAAATGAAGGCCGAGGCCGAGAAACCCTGAGCCGTCCTTAAAACCGGTGAAAATCAGTTTGTAAGCAGTGATCGCGACAAGGCCTGCAAGCGCAATGGGCAAGGTATGGCGGTGAAACAGCGCAATGCCCAGCAAGATGAGCGCGAACAAGACGAAATCGAAAGGAATTCCGAAAAGGAGGGCTGGTTCGGTCAAACGTGGCCTCAAGTGCTTTCAGAGGGACCCCGATTTTGTTTAGTACTGATACTACAAATCAACGATTGCTTTAGAGGCAAATGGCCGCGCGCTTCGCGGTGACGAGCACCAATTCAAACATCGAAGCGCTAGCCTCACTCAGCCGGTGAAGTCGGCCCGGCCAGGACGGTCGAACGGCTCATTCCACGCCATAACATCGCCGCCCAGATGAGCAATGTAAGCACACCGAGAACGCCCGCGATCGGTCGCTCAAAAAACGCCAGGAAGGCGCCGTCCGATTTGATCATCGATGTCATGAAATTCTGCTCCAACATTTCGCCGAGCACGAGACCCAGGATCGCCGGCGCGATAGGGAAGCCATTCTCTTCCATGATCCAGCCCAGCACGCCCATGACCAACATTACGACAATTGCATAGACGGAATTCGTCATTGCGTAAGAACCTACTATGCAGAACAACAGGATGACAGGAATGAGGATGTTGCGCGGCACGCGCAGGATTTGCTTGCTCGATTTGATCGCTGCCCATCCGAGCGGAAGCATCAACAGGTTGGCGAGAATAAAGATCAGGAACCACCGCATAGATGAAGTGCGGATTTTGCAGGAACACCGTCGGCCCGGGATTCATGCCTTTCATGTAGAGCACACCGATCACGATGGCCGTGATGGAATCGCCCGGGATACCAATCACGAGCGCGGGAATCCAGGCGCCACCGAGCGCCGAGTTATTAGCGGATGTGGCGTCAACAATTCCCTCGATATGGCCAGTGCCGAATTTTTCCGGCTCCCTCGAGAATTTCTTCGATACTGCGTAGGAAATCCAAGCTGCGATGTCGGCACCAGCGCCAGGCAGGGCCCCGATCAGCACGCCGATGGCCGAGCCGCGAATGAAATTGAACCAATAGCGCTTCCAGACATTCCAGACGCCGACGAAAATATTGCCAATCTTCTGAGTCAATACCGCCCCGCGCTGGTCGATTGCAACGACGCCACGCATCAACTCGGAGACAGCGAACATCCCGATCATTGCAGGAATAAAACTGATGCCTTGCAGGAGTTCGACACTGCCGAACGTGAATCGTGGATACCCGGCGGCCGGATCAATGCCGCCTGATCGGGAGGTTGCTAATCGGGCTTGCCGGCATGACCGCTATCGCCGGTGCTGCGCACGACCGTCACGCCGCAGGGCGCCTCGGCGGAAACCTGGGCGACGACCTTTCCAGCGTATGATCCAAGCATCGGGGCGCCAATCACGATGTGATGGACGTGGTTCGAGCGCGAGAAATCGAGAATGGCAGCAGCGACGTTGCGCGACTCGAGCAGGTGGTATGAGACCTTGCCGCGCGGCAACTGCAGCGGCTGAGCCCAGCTTCTCAATTCCGCGAGTCGCTGGACATGGATGTTCTCTCCCGCCGCATCGACATTTTCGTCAATCCCGATCAGCGCGGTCGGCATGACGTTGACGCAGGCAAGCCGCGCTCCCGGCGCGTTAGCCAACACCGATGCGGCGGTCTCAAGCAGGGCTTGCCTCAATTCCTCCAGGTCGGGGCGAAGATCCACAACCGTCAATATGATTGGCGGGCGCGGCGGCGGTTTGGTCGCGCTTGCGAGGATGTTGCGGATCATTATCGGCACACGCAGCCGCCGACCGATCACCGTCCGCCAGTCGCTCTGCTGGGTGCGCAGGCCGCGCTCGGTCAGTTCGACGAGATCCGGGTGGCGCAGATCGAACAGGAGATCGGTGGCGCTGCTATAACGAGCGTCGGGCACGGGCTCAAGGCATCGCAGAATGATCTCTTGCAGCGCGGGCGGGGTCTCGGGTCGCAGATTTCGAGGCGGAACCGGGTCGCGCCACACGCGTCGGCGCACCTTTCTCATTCGCGCCGGCCGGCCGAATGGCAGATGACCCGTCGTGAGCTGGTAGAGGATCGCACCGAAAGCGTAAATGTCGCTGCGTTTCTCCGATCGAACCCTGAAGAGCTGCTCCGGCGCCATGTAATCGGGCGTTCCGGTCGGACGATGAAACTGCTCCTCCAAGAGATCGGGAAGCTGCTCGTGACGCGACAAGCCGAAGTCGATCAGCACTGCCTCTCCGGTCGGGCGGAATAAGATGTTGGCCGGTTTGAGATCGAGGTGCAGCACGTGTTGATCGTGCAGATCGGCCAGGGCGGCAGCCACCGCGATGCCGATCGTTATCACCTCGCTCACCGGCGCGACCCGATCGAAATATCGCTTGAGCAGCGTCGGGCCGCCGATGTACTCCATGACAATGTAAGGCTGCACGGCGAAATCACCATTCGCGACCCATCGAGGCACATGCGGGCCGCGGACTTCCGCCATGATCATCTGCTCGACTTCGAAGCCGACCAGCAACGAAATGTCGCCTTCGAAATCGAGCAAGGGCACCTTCATTATTATTGGAAAATCGACATCGTTCCGGCGCACACGCCAGATATCTGCCATGCCGCCGCGATGAAGGCGCTCCTCCAACTGAAAGCCGTCAATCGTCATGCCGACCGTCAGCTGCGCCTTGGCCATACGGTCAAATCCCCAGCGTCAGGCGGGCCGCCAGAATCTCCGGCAGCCCCGCAGCGCGAATCTTGCGCGCGGCGAGATCGGCATCATAGGGCACGCGTAAATAGGTCAAGCGGTTGCGCACGTCGTCGAGGAGGCCGTAACAGGCGGCGGGGTTCTTGTCACGCGGCTGTCCGACCGATCCGAGCACGGCGAGCCACCGGCGTTGCGCAAGCAGCGGTGTCGGCTTTCCTTCCGCCGGGAGATGGCGCTGCGCCGGCGTCATCGCAGTTGCATGGAAAAGTGCTGGAGAGTGGGTGTGTCCACAAAACGTCAGTCGACGATTCGTAGCCATGAGGCTCTGCTCAGCCTCGCGCGCGCCGAAGATGTAGATCCATGTGTGCGGAGCGCAGGCGCTGGCGTGGACGAACAGCCGATCGGCCTCCTCTACAGTGAGCGGGAGGTTGGCGAGGAACATCTTCTGTCGGTCGTCCAGACGCGAGCGTGTCCAGTTGATCGCCACCTGCGCCTCCGCCACCATCCCCTCGCTCGGATTTGCTACAGCAGCATCGTGATTTCCGCGAACAACCACCGCGCCGGCTTCGACCATGGCGGCGACGCGATCGATAACCCAGTCCGGATCCGCACCGTACCCCACGAGGTCGCCTAGAAAGACGTAGCGATCAACCTTCGCGTTCTCGGCGTCGGCAAGGCAGGCCGTCAAGGCCTCGCGGTTGGCATGGATGTCGGCGAGGAGGGCGATCAGCATGACGATCCCGGAGCCTCGGCACAGCTTGCGGGGTTGACGCGGCCGAGGAAGGACGCGCGCGATGTGCCGCGGTGCCCGTCCCACAGGCTACACGTGCAGCGCAACGGAAGAAAGGATTTGGCCGAAGCGGACAAGCCGGTCGAGAGGCCGCCTCTGCATTTGTCGGCCGTTCGTCGCCCGGAAAGATGCCGGGCATCAGCGAAGGAATACGACGATCAAGTAGGCGATGCTGACGGCGAAGGCGCCGCAGGCTGCGGTCAGCAACAGGATGCGCTGAAATCGGGTCATTCTGCTCCTCCTCGGGAGGCTCGCGCGCGTCTATTGAGCTACTGATGCGCGTAGACGATCATCTGCTTTCGGGAAACTGCCGGGGCCGGAGCGACGTTCGCTCCGGTCCCATTGCTTGGGAGCCCCGACTATTGCTTGAAGATGTCCCGCTTGTAGGTCTCGGGAACGAAGATCAAGCCGATGATGAAGGTCATGAGCGCCACGACGATCGGGTACCAAAGTCCGAAGTAGATGTCGCCGGTCTGCGCCACCATCGCGAACGAGGTAGCCGGCAACAGGCCGCCGAACCAGCCGTTGCCAATGTGGTAGGGCAGCGACAGGCCGGAGTAGCGGATGCGGGTAGGGAAGAATTCGACCAGCGCAGCGGCGATCGGGCCGTACACCATCGTCACGTAGATCACCAGGATGAACAGAATGGCGATGAGGGTCAGTCTCTGAGCGGTGAAGATGTCGAACATCTTGGCGAAATTGGCGAGCCCGGCCTTGGGGTCGATGGGAATTTTCACGATCGTCGGATTGTCGGCGCCGGGATACCCGGCCGCGGTCAACGCCGCGGCGACGTCTTTGGCGAAGTTGGGATCGTTTGCGGCGAACTCCTTCTCGCCGATCCTGACTCTAGCCACGGTGCCGCCGGGTGCGGCGACGGTAGTCGCGTTCACGGAACTCCGTGCCAGTAGCGCCTTGACGATGTCGCAGGAGTTCGTGAACTTCACGGTGCCGGTCGGGTTGAACTGGAATGAGCAGTCCGCGGGATCGGCGATGATGGTGGCCTTGGTATTCTCCTGCGCTTTATACAGTGCCGGGTTGGCGGTAGCGGTCATTAGCTTGAAGAGCGGGAAGTAGGTCAGCGCCGCAATCAGGCAGCCCGCAAGGATGATCGGCTTGCGGCCAATCTTGTCGGAGAGCGCGCCGAACACAATGAAGCCGCCGGTGCCGAGGATCAACGACCACGCAATCAGCACGTTGGCCGTGAAGGCATCGACCCTCAATATGTTCTGCAGGAAGAACAGCGCGTAGAACTGGCCTGTGTACCAGACGACGGCCTGGCCGGCGACGAGGCCAAGCAAAGCGATTAGCGCAATCCTGGCGTTCTTCCACTGGCCGAAGGCCTCGGTCAGTGGCGCCTTCGACATCGAGCCCTCTTCCTTCATCTTCCGGAAGGCTGGACTTTCGTGCATTTGCAGCCGGATCCACACCGAGATGGCCAGCAGAACGATCGAGACCAGGAACGGAATGCGCCAGCCCCAGGCTGCGAACGGCGTGATCTTGGCGCCTGCCGCCGTCGTCACCTCGGCAAAGTTAGCGTTGACGTAGATCTGCGTGAACATGATGATGATGAGGGAGAGCAGGAGACCGAGCGTCGCGGTGGTCTGGATCCAACTGGTGAAGAAGCCGCGTTTGCCCGGGGGCGCGTGCTCCGCGACATAGATCGCCGCGCCTCCATACTCGCCGCCGAGCGCGAGACCCTGGGCCATGCGCAGCGCAATGAGCGCGACAGGCGCCACGAACCCGATCGTCTCGTAGCTCGGCAGGCAGCCGACTAGGAAGGTGGACGTACCCATGATCAGGATGGTGACGAGAAAGGTGTATTTGCGGCCGACGAGATCGCCCAGCCGGCCGAACACCAGCGCGCCGAACGGCCGCACCAAAAAGCCCGCAGCAAAGGCCAACAGGGCGAAGACGTTGCGCGTCGCCTCGGGGTACTGGCTGAAGAACTGCGCGCCGATAATCGCGGCCAGCGAGCCGTAGAGGTAGAAGTCGTACCATTCGAAAACGGTACCGAGCGAAGACGCAAGAATGACCCTCTTCTCTTCGCGGCTCATCGGGCGGCTTCGTACCGTTGTATCAGCTACTGTGGCCTGGACAGACATGTGCTTGTCCTCCTTCGAATTGGTCGGGCGCGCGCGAGCGCCCACAGCTCCCACCGAGAGCCGAGATTTCGTCGAGCGTTGATGCTAGGGCGCAATACATGGATCGACATGATCAAATCCAACCGTGCTCGATCTTGCGCGAAATTCCGGCTTATACCGCTTTCAGGCCAAGACGTCGACATCGCTTTTGACCGCAAGCAATTAGTCTAGAGCGGGTTCTCGCTCGAATGTCACCGCGCCCTCCGCAGCTGATTGAGAGAGCGGAACACGGAAAGAGAATGTCGCCCCCTTGCCTGCCTCGCTCTCGACCCAGATCTCGCCGCCGAAGCGCTGCAATATCTGCCTGGAGATCGGCAGGCCAAGCCCTGTGCCCTGTGGTTTGTCCGTAAGCGTATTGCCGGCCTGCTGGAAGCGTTCAAAGATCTTCTGCTGGTCGGCCTTGGCGATGCCAATGCCGTTGTCCTTGACGTCGACGCGAAGGAAGCCCGCGTCCTGCCAGGCTTCCAGCTGAATTCGGCCGTCCTTCTGGGCGCAGAATTTCACGGCGTTCGAGATCAAATTCACGATCACCTGGGTGAGGCGATCCGCATCAGCCCGGATCGGCGGTAGATCGGCGGCGATTCTCGTCTCGAGCAAGATGTAACGCGCCTTGGCGAACAGGCCGGCCGTGGCGGCGAGCGCCTGCTCGATCACCGCCTGCGGGGCCAAGTCCGCCATATGCCATTCGGACGTGCCCGCCTCCATCTTGGCGAGATCGAGAATATCGTTGATGAGCCGGCTCAGTCTCTCGCTCTCCTTGACGATAATGCTCACGAATTCCTGGCGCTGCGCCTGCTCCAGATCGGGGTTGTCGCGCAGGATCTCGCTGAATGAGCGAATTGAGGTCAGCGGCGTGCGAACTTCGTGGCTCACCGTTGCGACGAAATCGTCTTTCAACTTGTCAAGCTCCTTGAGGCGCTCGTTGGCGGCTCTAAGCTCGGTCGTTGCCGCCTCGAGCTCGCGCGATTTCTCTTCGAGCTGGCGCGAATATACGACCAGCTGCGAGGCCTCATCCAGGATCTGCATCACCTGGTCGATGTCGTGCATCTCTTCCCTCAGCACCGATGCGACCATAATGCGGGAGGAGGCGGCACCGATGGCGCCGGCGAGCTGACGCTCCGAATAGGAGACGATGTCCGAGCCGGCCGGGCCTCGATCATGAAGGTCACGTTGGTTCTCCCGTTCGAAACGGGCGAAAGCGGCATTCGCGCGCGCCTCGCCGATGAAGCGGACGAGCAGTTTCCTGAGGTCGCCGATCGTCGCGCGGCCTCGCCAGACGCGTGCGGCTGCGGCCGTTCGCTTGAAGATGTCGACGAATTGCACCGCCTGGCTGCGCTCGATAACGGTCTGCGACGTCATCAGCGAAATCCCGACCAAGAGTCCGACGTTCACCAGCATCGTCCAGATCGTGGCATGCGAGATCGGGTCCAGCCCCTCGAGCCCGAGAAGCGCGTACGGCTTGAGCAGGGCAACGCCCATCGGACCATTCTCGACGAAGCTTTGGGTGATCCAACCCGAGCGGGCGAAGGAGGGCAGCAGGAGGGTGTAGATCCACACCAGGAATCCGCCAGTGAGCCCAGCCAGAGCGCCGGTCTTCGTTGCACCTTTCCAGTAGATGCCGCCGACGATCGCCGGCACGAATTGCATCGCCGCCGCGAAAGAAACCAGCCCGATCGTCACCAGCGCGTAGGACTCGCCAATAAGGCGGACATAGGCATAGCCGAGCAACACCACGAGAATAATCGTGGCGCGGCGAATCATCAGCAGGATGCTTGCGAGATCCCTGCGGTCCGACAGATGCAAGCGGCCGACACGCAGAAGCAACGGCATGACGAGGTCGTTGCAGACCATGGTCGCCAAGGCAATCGTCTCGACGATGATCATCCCGGTGGCAGCCGAGAGGCCTCCGATGAAAACGATAAGCGCGAGCATGGGTTGCTGTTCCTTCATTGGCACCGCCAGCACGAAGGTGTCGGCATCGACGCCGCCGTCCGGGAACAGCAGCAACCCGGCAAATGCGATGGGCAGCACGAATATGTTGATGAGCAGGAGGTACAGCGGGAACAGCCACATCGCCTTCCTGAGGTGGCGCTCGTCGACGTTCTCCACCACCAGTACCTGGAATTGACGCGGCAATACGACGATGGCCCCCATGGCGAGCAGCGTCAGCGTGATCCAACTGGTGTGAGCCGCGACGCCGTCGATGGTGAAGAGTCGGCTCAGCGCGCCGGAGGCTTCTGCCTGCGCGAAAATCTCGCCGAACCCGCCATATAGACCGAACGTCACGAACAAGCCGACAGCTAGAAACGCGACGAGCTTGACGACCGACTCGAAGGCGATGGCGGCCACCATGCCTTCATGTTGCTCGCTCGCATCGATATGGCGCGTTCCGAACAGGATCGCGAAGAGCGCCATGATCAGCGCCACGTAAAGCCCGGTGTCCTGCAGGAAATGCGTGCTCGCCGACGTACTCGGCATCACGATCTCGGGGTAGTGCAGCAGCACCGAAAAGCTGGTCGATATCGCTTTGAGCTGCAGCGAGATGTAGGGGAGGACGCCTACCACCGCGATGATGGTCACAAGTCCGCCAAGTTGAAAGCTCTTGCCGTATCGCGAAGCGATGAAATCCGCGATCGAGGTGGTCCGGTTGACTTTGCTGATACGGATGATCTTGCGGATCACGAACCAGGCAACGATGAAGGTGAGCGTCGGGCCGAGATAGATTGGCAGGAAGTCGACGCCCGTTGACGCAGCCCTCCCGACGGAGCCGTAGAACGTCCAGGACGTGCAGTAGACCGCGATCGATAGCGCGTAGATGGTGGGATTGGCGATCAGGCTGCGCCCTTGGTCGGCGCGCTTGTCGCCGTAATACGCGATCGCAAACAGCAGGCAGAGATAGAGCAAGGCGACGGTGATGATGACCGGGCCGCTAAGCATCGGTCGGCCCTCCGGTAACTTGCCCGTGTTCTCGGCCAGGCATCTGCGGATCAGATTCGTCGTCGTCGGCATGCGGCCGCTCGACCGCGACGGCCACGAGAGCGATGAGCGCCGCCCAGACCGCGAACAGGTAGAAATAAAGTGCTGGTATTCCGAAAAACCGGGTTGCCTTATTGAAGATGAGCAGGAGCGGGGGCGCAAATACCAGCGCCCCGAGCACGAAAAGGGCGATAAGAAGCTCGCGGGTACGGCTGGGTCTCAGCATCGGCTGACCCGCGGTTGCGCTGATGATTCTGCCCTTGTGGGCCGGCCTCCCAAGCAGCGGAAAAGCCGGACTCTATCGTCTCCGATAGATCGCCATCGGCACCAGCGGCGAGACGGAGCGAGTGGTGGCAATCGCATCGCAACTCGCTTTCCTTGGGCGGAGCCTCATTGCCCGTCCGCTTTTCGGGCGCGACCAAGCACGGCCTCGACGCGAGCAATGGCGTCCTTGGTCGAGAACGGCTTCGTGATGTAGTCGTCGGCGCCAAGAGCCAATCCCTTCTCGCGCTCGGCATCGCGGCCCCTGGCAGTGAGCATGATGATGCGCATGTCCTTCCATTCAGGATTTGCTCTGATCTGCTGACAAATCGAGAACCCGTCGATCTTCGGCATCATGACGTCCAGCAGCACCAGGTCGGGCACCGCACGCGAAATCTCGGCAAGAGCCTCCTCGCCGTCCGTGGCGGTTCGCACCTCGTACCCGGTTTTCTTCATGAGAAACTGCAACGAGAGCACGATGTTCGGCTCATCGTCGACGATTAGAACGCTTGCGGGTCTGTTCATGGCGGTCACCGGTTTCGACGTGCCCGTGCAGCCGTGCGCGGCTGAAGGACCGGCCCAGCCGGAAGCCAAGGCTAATTCGATCAAGTTCGGAGGGCTATAGGAAATTTTGACTGACTGGACTGCTCGACCACCTGCTCTCCGCGGTCGCCAACCGACAGCCTAAACCGCCTGCTTTTGCTGGGAAAGGTCACCCCGATCGGAGACGGGATATTGTCCCTAGTCGGTAGGTGCTCGCTAAAAAAAATCAGACTCAATTTCAATGAGACAATTGGTGGGCGCACAAGGACTCGAACCTTGGACCCGCTGATAAGTCACGCCCTCATATGACAGACCATTCAGCGCGGTCCTGGATTGCTGCTGGATGGCACTCAATGCCATATGCTCACCCGCTGTTGCGCAAACCGGCGGCGATACCGTTGATGCAAAGATGAATGGACTCCACGATGCGCTCGTCGCTCTCGGCAGCGCGGTGGCGCTTGAGCAGCTCGACTTGGATGTGATGCAGCGGGTCGATATAAGGAAATCGGTTGCGTATTGAGCGTGCGAGCAGTGGGTTTCGTTGCAATAACGTCTCCTGCTCAGTGATCGCAAGCAGCGCCCGCACCGTCGCCTCCCATTCATGGCGGATCCGTGAGAAGATCTTCTGCCGCAGTGCAGCGTCGTCGACCAGCTCCGCATATCGCGAGGCGATCGACATGTCGCTCTTCGCCAGAACCATGTCCATGTTGGAGAGAGTCGTCATAAAATATGGCCAGCTCCGATACATTGCTTGCAGTCGCGCGAGACCCTCTGAGCCTCGTGCCTCAAGCCAACGATTGACTGCAGTGCCGAACCCATACCAAGCCGGCAGCATCACCCGGCACTGCGACCAACTGAACACCCATGGAATCGCCCGCAGATCCTCGATCCGGGTCGAACTCGTGCGCGACGCAGGTCGGCTGCCGATGTTTAGGCTGGCAATCTCGCCAATCACCGTCGATTCCCAAAAGAAGGTCTCGAACCCTGCGGTTTCGTAGACAAGGTCGCGGTAGGCTTGATAGGCGTCGGCCGCGAGTTCGTCCATAATCGCGAGATATTCGGAGTCCGCAGCCGGCTGCGCATCGCTGAGCAGCGTTGCTTCGAAGGTCGCGGCCGCGAGTGCCTCAAGGTTGCGGCGCCCAACCTCCGGGTTAGAATATTTGGCAGCAATCACTTCGCCCTGCTCAGTCACTCGGATCGAGCCCCGTACCGCGCCCGGCGGTTGCGCCAGGATCGCTTGATAGCTCGGCCCGCCTCCGCGGCCAATCGAGCCGCCGCGGCCGTGAAACAGCCGCAGGTTCACCCCGTGGCGGCGGAACGTGTCGATCAGCTCCAGCTCCGCTTTGTACAGCTCCCAGGTCGAGGCGAGATAACCGCCGTCCTTATTGCTGTCCGAGTATCCGAGCATCACTTCCTGCACGTTCTTCCGCGATGCGAGCAGCGCCCGATAATCGGGCATACCAAACAGCGTGTCCATGATGCCGCCGCAGCGACGCAAATCGGCGATCGTCTCGAATAGCGGGACGATGTCGACGCCGAGCTCGCGTTCCCGGGGCCGCAGCAGCCCGACTTCCTTTAACAAGACCGCGGTTTCCAGGACGTCGGAGGCGCCGCTGGTCTTCGAAATCACGTAATGCGGAATCGCCTCTGGCCCATAGCGCTGATGGACGGCCGCCGCCGTCCGCAAGATGTCCAGTTCAGCGCTGGTCACGTTCGTGTAGGACAGGTGCGGCGATGCAAGTGGGCGTGGGCTGCGCACTTCAGCTAGCAGCAGTGCCACGCGCGCCTCCTCATCCAGGTCCAGATAGCACGGGCATGCTCCGGAGGACCCGAGAAGCTCGTGCACGACGCGCTCATGCACGTCCGCGTTCTGACGCAGATCGAGCGGGGCGAGATGGAACCCGAAGACGTCAAAGGCGCGGCGCAACGCGCGCAGTCGTCCCTGCCCCAGTTCGGCGGACCCATTCACCATCAGCGACTCGTGAATAGAGTCGAGATCCCGCAGTAACTCGGCCGCGCCTAAATAGGGCGGCGCTTGCGCCACCGCATGCCGCGGTGCCTCGAACTCATCTAACGCCCAGGCGGTGGCCGCGAGCCGAGCATAAATGCCGGCGATGGCACGGCGATAGGGTTCATCCTGACGCTGCGCCGAGCGGTCCGGTGAACGCTCCGCCAACGCGCGCAGCCCATCCGATACGTCCACCAGGCGGCCATCGAGAGACAATTCTCCGCCTAACTCGTGTAGCTCACTGAGATAGAAGGCGAGCGCCCGTTCGCTCTGCAGCCGCATCGTCTCACGCAGGACCTCCGCAGTCACGAACGGATTGCCATCGCGATCGCCTCCGATCCAGCTTCCGATCCTAAGAAACGACTTCAGCGGAATTCCAGCCGAGCCCCTCAACATACCGAGCTGATCCTCGAGATCGCCGTAGAAGCGCGACAGCTCCCGCAGGAACGTGTGATCATAATAGGCGAGCCCATTCACGACCTCGTCAATGACCCGCAGCCGCTTCCGACGTAAAATGCTGGTCTGCCAAAGAGTGAGGATCGCCCGGCGCAGCGCGTTGCGGTTTTCGTCGAGTTCTTCGGGCGTAAGCTGGCGCCGGTCACGCTCGTCCAGCAATCTCGCAATTTCCATTTCGCGGTCAATCGAGCTACGACGCCGCACCTCGGTCGGATGTGCGGTCAAGACGGCGCTGCAATCGGCTGATGCGAAGAACTCTTGCAGCCGCTCGCGCGTCACGCCGGCCTGCTTCGCCCGCACGAGCGCATGTGCCATCGTGCCCTCGCGCGGCGGCGACTTGGCCATGGCATGCGACCGGACTCGACGGATGTGGTGCTGGTCCTCGGCCAGATTGGCTAAATGCGAAAAATAGCTGAAGGCGCGAATGATCTGCACCGCTCGATTGATGGGCAGAGCACAAATTATTCCTTGCAATTGCTGCCGCGCCTTCTCGTCGGCGTTGCGATGGAAACGGATCGCGATTTGGCGGATCTCTTCGATCACCCCAAAAACTTGCTCGCCTTCGTAAAAGCGTATCGTGTCTCCGAGGATGCGTCCGAGCAGCCGGATATCATCGCGCAGTGGTGTGTCCTTATCCGAGGGCTCAGTTCTGGTTAGAAACTGCATCTGCGTCTGCATTGGCTCAAGCTTCAGGAGCTCATATTTAACAGCTCCTCACCTGGGCCTCAAAATGTGAAGAGTTATTCTCTATGAAGGCTCGTCGTTTGCACCCCTCAGCGTGCTATGGGATTTCGCTGAGCAGGAGCGCGTCAACGTATTCGGTACCTCGGCGAAATATCAACGATGCCTGCAAAACTCAGTTGAGACAATTGGAGCGATCCCGTTTCGATGCATCACAGCTCCTGTCTTCATCACCATCAAACCACAACACCATCCGGTGGTTGCCGACTGCGTCAGCGAATGTCATTTATTCTTACCAAGGTAATTTTTACGACATCGTTATCGGGTCGTTGTACAGCGGTGGAGACAAAAGGATCACCGGAAGTTTTACGGTGGCTGCACCTTTGCCGAACGGGCTTACAAACCCAAATGTATTATCGTTCTCGTTTAATGACGGGGTACATACCATCGATAAGACCAATGCTGATAGCTTTGCATTTAATTTTGTGGCTGATGGCACCGGCAACATCACTGCTTGGTCGTTGGGTCTAACAGACGGTCAATTATTCAACCCCGGAGATCAACAATTTACGATTCTGTCCAACAGCTTCGGCGACACTGCGCAAAGGGTTTTATGTGTCGCTCTTGGTTGTCTCGGTCCATTTCCTTTCAACAGCGCTGAAGCGTCCTTGGGTGGCGTCTGGTCCGGCCCCGTTGCCGTCCCCGGTCCCATCGCTGGCGCTGACTTGCCCGGATTGCTGTTAGGGAGCGGCGGCTTGCTCGCGTGGTGGCGCAGGAAGCGGACAGCTGCCGTCGCGGCCACTTAACTTCTACGCCGTGAAGGATTTTTGGAGAGACCGCCGGAAGGCGGTCTTTCTGTTTGCGCGATCTATTTTGGAATGTCCGCTTTTGGCCCAAAGCAGACATGGGCTTGTGCACCGCATATGTCCGCTTTCGGGAGTACAGTGGACATGGCTTTCGCATCGCAAATGTCCGCTTATGACCCAAAGCGGACATGCTCAGCTGTTGATGTGCGGTTCCTCGTGCAAATTTGCGCTGATGGCGATCGGCCGGTCCAAAGGAGGCGACATGAGAGATCCGGACGATACCTACCAAAACCAGCTCGTCCCAATGGTGGTCGAGCAGACCAATCGCGGCGAGCGCGCCTACGACATCTATTCGCGGCTTTTGAAGGAGCGCATCATCTTCATCACTGGCCCGATCGAAGACGGCATGGCCACACTGGTTGTTGCGCAGCTACTGTTCCTAGAAGCCGAGAACCCGAAGAAGGAAATCTCGATGTACATCAACTCCCCGGGCGGGATGGTGACCTCAGGGCTCGCGATCTACGACACCATGCAGTTCGTGCGTCCGCCGGTGTCGACGCTGTGCGTCGGGCAGGCAGCTTCAATGGGATCGCTGCTGCTCGCCGCCGGGCAGAAGGGTCAGCGTTTCGCGCTGCCAAATGTGCGCATCTTGGTGCATCAGCCCAAGGGCGGCTTCGAGGGCCAGGCGACAGACATCATGCTGCACGCCCAGGAGATTCTGAATCTCAAGAAGCGGCTCAATGAGATCTACATGAAGCATACCGGCCA
>Ga0209382_10004442_pt1 | contig 18775 bp, 18 predicted proteins | sample SoiMetdeltSBSDD5_FD_187599 | JGI IMG/M metagenome (GOLD analysis project Ga0209382, IMG submission 187599) | Bulk soil microbial communities from a Populus tree surrounding site in Tennessee, USA - Soil MetaG P. deltoides SBSDD5 (SPAdes) (version 2) | ecosystem: Environmental > Terrestrial >...
GAACGCGGGCAGCGTTCGTGTCAGACGCCGAGCTGTTCGGAGGCCAGTCGGGTCCCTTCGACCCGGGCGCCGATCTTGGCGAACGCGACGTCCCGGGAGGTTGAGGTGTCGTCGGCGAACGGCGAGAACCCGCAGTCGTCGGTGGTCCCGAGCCGGTCGACGGGTAGCACGGAGGCCGCCTCCAGGACGCGGTCACGGACCTGCTCTGCGGATTCGACGCTCGGGTCGATCGGATCGATCACCCCTACGAAGATCCGCTGCTCGGGGCGTAGGTGCTCGGCGATGAGGTCGAGCGTGCCCGCGGGTTCCTTCTCGCCGGCGAGCATCACGTAGACGTTGCCGACGTTCATCGCGAACAGCTCGGGAAGCAGCGCGGCGTAGTCGACATCCGCGCTGTGGGTGGAGTCCTGGTCCCCGCCGGGACAGGTGTGCACGCCGATCCGGGCCCGCTCGTCGACCGAGAAGCGCCCGAGGACACGGTTGTTGAGCGCCACGAAGTCCCGGAGCAGGCCACCCGAAGCATCGAGCTTGATCGACAGGCGCCCCTCGGTGAAGTCGATCTGCACGCGGTGCGCGCCCTGGTCCAGCGACCGCCGGATGTCCTGCTCGCACGCATCCACCAAGTCGTCGAGGAACGCCTGGCGCCCGTAGCCCTCCACGCCGTCCTGGGGGTAGATCAGGCTCAACGCGGAGGCGGCGATCACGGCCTGCTTGACCGGCAGGCGTGTGTAGCGCTGCGCGGCCTCCAGGTAGCCGTCGGCGTACCGGCCGAACCGGAAGGGCCCCGACGTGAGCCGCGGCAGCTGGCGGGTATGACCGTCGGCGAACGGGATCACGGCGCCGTCCGGTGCCAGGTTCCCCAGCCCTTCGAGCGGATAGGTCGCGAAGCTCGACTTCGTCTGCTCCCCGTCCGAGACCACCGGTGAGCCTGTCGCCTCGAACCGCTCGATCGTGTCGCGCAGCGCCCGGTCCTGGACCTCCCGCAGCCCGTCAGGCGAGATCTCGCCTCGACCATGGGCCGCCATGGCCTCGATCAGCTCCAGGGGTCGCGGGATGCTGCCAATCGGCTCGGTCGGGATCAACGCGCCCTCCTCGGGTCGGTTCCGCCGTCGCTGGGGCGGCGCATGTTACCGGCACCAGGGCGTTCGGGCCGTTGCCGTCACTGGGCGATCTACTCGTCGGGCTCGGGTGGGACGTCGACGGGTTGGATGGTGAGGTCGTAGCCGTTGCGCTGGGCGGTCTGGGCCATCTCGTTGATCTCGACGGCCTGGAATCGGGCCATGCGGGCGGCGAGGATGCGGACGTCGGGGTCGTTGGCCTCTTGGGCGGCGTAGCTGGCCATGTGGATGCCGCCGCGGTGGTGCTCGGCCATGAGATCCAGGAACAGGACATCAGCGTCGGCGCCTCGGGCGTCGCGCAGTTCAGCGATCTGGTCGGCGGTGGCCATGCCCGGCATCTCGGAGGGAGCGGTGGCCATGTTCATCCAGTCCATGGCGACCTCGGGCCGGTTGGCGGGGTCGTGGCCCCAGTCGTCGAGGCGGGTAGCCATGATGCCGAGCTCGCGGTTCTGGAAGATGAGGATGTCGCTGGCGAACCCGCGCACCGTGGGGTCTGCGCCGTTGGCGAGCACGAGCACCGCCATCTCGACGGCTTGTTCGTGGTGGGTGGTCATGTCCTGGTAGAAGCCCACGTCGACGGCGCCGGGATCGGTTTGCCGGTGGTCGAGGAAGTAGACGACGGCTCCGCCGAAGAACGCCATCGCCGCCGCGATGATCAGCAGCTGCACCCAGTTCAGCCAGGGTGCGTCCCGTTCGTCGAGCCCGACCTCCTCGAGGTCTTCGTCATCGGGTGGGCCATCAACGGGCTCGTCGGTTGAGGGGTCGTCCATGAGGCCCTGTCGGTGGGGAGGCGTTGTGTCCTACGATGTTTGGCTTCGTGCGCAGGTTGCACAGAGTCAGGCGCACGGATGACGCATTCTGTACCAACAAGGGGGGTTCCTGATGGCACAGAGTCGCAGGCTTGCTGCGGTGATCGGACTGGGGTTGCTGGCGTCGACGTTCCTGGTGACACCGGCCAGCGCCCGCAGCCATCCCGATGTCGGTGACTTCCGCCGCGCGGTCACCGTCCGGGGCATCGTCCACCACCTCGATGCCCTCGCGGACATCGCGAACGACAACGGCGGCACCCGAGCGTCGGGCACGCCAGGCTACGAGGACTCGGTGGACTACGTGGTGCACCGGCTGCGCCGGGCCGGCTATCGACCGACGGTGCAGGCCTTCGAGTTCCCGTTCTTCCAACAGACCGGGCCGAGCACGTTCGAGAAGACCGCACCCGACGCCCAGATCTACGCGGAGGGTTCGGACTTCTTCTTGATGGACTTCTCCGGCACCGGCGACGTCACCGCGGGGCTGCAACCGACGAACGACATCGTCATCCCACCCGGTGCCGAACCGAGCACCTCGAACGCCGGCTGCGAACCCGAGGACTTCACGGGCTTCACCCCCGGCAACATCGCGCTGATCCAGCGGGGCACCTGCACCTTCGAGCAGAAGGCGGACAACGCCATCGCGGCGGGTGCGGTCGGCGTGGTGATGTTCAACGAGGGTCAGCCCGGACGCACCGACGCCGGTGAGTTCACCCTCGGGCGGCCCTTCGACATCCCGGTCGTGTTCACGAGCTTCGCTATCGGCGAGGCGCTCTACAACCAGATCCAGGGTGGGGCGAGCGTCTCGGTGCACCTGACCACACAGACGCTGTCCGAGCAGCGCACCACCTGGAACGTCATCGCCGACACCCGCCGCGGGCGGGCCGACCGGACCATCGTCGTGGGCGCGCACCTCGACAGCGTCCTGGCCGGGCCGGGCATCAACGACAACGGCTCCGGTTCGGCCACGATCCTCGAGCTGGCCGAAGAGCTCTCCGACCTGCATGTCCGGCCCACCAACCGGATCCGCTTCGCGTTCTGGGGCGCCGAAGAGTCCGGCCTGCTGGGCTCGGAGCACTACGTCACCACGCTCCCTGAGACCGAGCTGGCCAACATCGCGCTGAACCTCAACTTCGACATGGTCGGATCGGACAACTTCGTCCGCTTCGTCTACGACGGCGACGGCTCAGCCACCGGCACCGCCGGTCCGCCGGGCTCGGACCAGATCGAGCAACAGTTCCTGGACTACTTCGCCTCCCAGGGCCTACCGGTCGAGGCCACCCCGTTCGACGGGCGCAGCGACTACGGGCCGTTCATCGACGTCGGCATCCCCGCTGGTGGGCTGTTCACCGGCGCCGAAGGCATCAAGACCCCGGAACAGGTCGCCATCTACGGCGGGACCGCAGGGGAGCAGTACGACCCCTGCTACCACCAGGCCTGTGACGTTCTGGCGGGGGTGAACCGCACCGCCCTGGACCAGATGTCCGACGCCACCGCCACCGCCACCTGGGAGTGGGCCTTCGGCACACCACCTGCCCGAACCACTGCCACGGCCTCAGCAGCGACCGCAGCAATGTCGACGGCGTCCGGACGCGGTCACACCCTGGCCAGCTGACCAGGATCCGGGGTGGCGGGGCATGCGCCCGCCACCCCGGACGCCGGCGTCCTCGTCCCTGGGTGACCGCACCGTCGGGCCGACCGAGGCATGACCAGCCCACCGGTCGGTGTGGTGGCCTAGGGTGGGTCGGGCGTTCCGGGCGCCGGCAGTCCGCGCGAAGGGCCAAGCCCACCGGTCTTCGAGCTCTTCGTGCGAGGGTTGCTTCCTCCTTTCGTGCCTGACGATGCGGACAGCAGGTGGACCGGAAGGAGGCCGTCGTGCCGACCCGTTGTCTTCCCCGGGACCCGAACCTCGAGCAGCTCCGGAACCTGGCCAAGACGCTCCAGCGCTTGGCGCGTGCCGGGGACGCCGGAGCGGTCGAGCTGGTGCGTGAGTTCCACCCCCGCCTCGCCGACGCCGTCGTCGGGTCGCCCGAGCTGCTCGGGTTGTCCCGATCGGACGTGCAGCTGGCGTTGGCGCGCTCGTACGGGTTCCCGTCGTGGCCGAGGCTGCGTGAGCACGTCATGACGGTCAACCGGCTGACCCGCAACCCCCATCGCCAGCCGGTCGGCGATCCCGCCGAGGGGACGGGCGGGCTGGTGGATGAGCTCCTGCGGCTGGCCTGCCTGAACTATGGGGCCGATGACCCGTCCCGGCCGGCCCGGGCCCGTGCCCTGCTCGCGGAGCATCCCGAGCTGGCGACGGCCACGATCCACTCCGTGGCGGCGGTGGGTCACGTGACAGCGGCCCGCGCACTGCTGGCAGGCGACCCGTCGCTGGCCTCACTGGAGGGCGGACCGCATGCGTGGGAGCCGTTGCTCTACCTGGCCTACTCGCGGATCGACAGCGCCGACTCCTCCCACTCGACGTTGGAGGTGGCACGGCTTCTGCTGGACGCGGGGGCAGATCCGAACGCGGGCTACCTCTGGGAGTCCGAGTATCCGTTCACGGCTCTGACCGGCGCGTTCGGCGAGGGAGAGAACGGGGCCAACACACCGCCGCATCAGCATGCGTTGGCGCTGGCTCGACTGCTGCTGGAAGCGGGTGCGGACCCGAACGACAGCCAGACGCTCTACAACCGACAGTGGAGCCCCAACGACGACCACCTGGAGCTGCTGGTGGAGCTCGGGCTCGGGCGGGGCACGACGACGGTGTGGCAGACCCGTCTTCGGGCCGCGCATCCGACACCACAGGAGCTGGTCCAGGAGGAGCTGCGCAAAGCGGCGGAGGCCGGCCGGGCCAGTCGGGTCACGTTGCTGGTGCCGGTGGTCGACGACATCGACGGGATCGGCACCGATCACCCTCTCCTGGAGGGCCGCACCGCCCACCAGCTGGCTGTCCTGCACGGGCACAGCGAGATCGCGTCGCTGCTCGAAGCGGCCGGCGCGTCGCCCCGACCGCTCAGCCCGGTCGAGGAACTCCAGGCGGCCTGCATGCGGGCCGATCGGCCGGCTGTGCAGCGGTTGCTGGCCAACGACGCAGCGCTACCCGGCCAGCTGATCGAGGCCTGCCCCGGGCTTCTGGCCAAGGCCGCCGAACTGGATCGGATCGACGCCATCCGGCTGCTGGTCGAGATCGGCTTCGACCTCAACCCGACCGAGAGGCGCACCCCGCTGCACGAGGCGGCGTTCAACGGGAACCTCGCCCTGGTCCGGGCCCTCATCGAGCTCGGCGCGGACCCGACGGTCCGGGACCCGCACTTCGACAGCACGCCGGCGGGGTGGGCGGAGCACAACCAACGCCACGACGTGGCCCGCTACCTGACCCGGGCCGAGACCGAGAAGTCGAGGAGCTGACGGCCCGGGCGGACCTCGGACACGAGGCGTACCCTGCGATCGATGAAGCGGATGCTGGTTCGAGCGGTGTCTGTGTATCTCTTGCTGGCTGTCGTCGGCCGGTTCGTCGAGGGGATGGGTGCGGTCCAGTGCGGTTGTGCCGACGAGTGCTGGTGCAAGCGGCCGGTGCTCAGCACATTCCGCTGGGGGTTTCCCTTCGGGCATCGTCCCGGCGAATTCCGACGGGCGGAGTTCATCCAGGCAGCTACCAACGACTGAACGACTGTCAGTCTGGTTGCCAGCCCAGCCCTGTCAGTTCGTTCACAGCGAAGGTCGAGTGCCCGCCCGTGACCCGCCAACCCGAGAACCCGACTTGGCCACCAGGCCCGATCGACCCCGGTGGGCCGACCGACCCGACGCTGCCGCCCCAGCCGGTCGACGACGTGGACCGGCCGGCCGCGTTCACGTTGATGGCGCCCGGCTGGTACCCACCCCCGCACGCGATCACCCAGTCCTACGGGTTCTGCTTCACCCCGGACGGGCTCGTGGTGTTGGTCCAAGCCCACGACGGCTTCTGGAACCTGCCGGGCGGCCAGCTCGAAGCCGGCGAGACCGCCCGCGATGCCCTGGTCCGAGAGGTCGCCGAGGAAGCCTGCGCGCGTGTCACTGCCTGCCACTACCTGGCCTGCCAGCACGTCTGGGACCCGCAAACTCCCGACGGGCCCACCAGCCACTACCAGACCCGCTGGTGGGCACGCGTCGAGCTCGACCCGTGGGAACCCCAGCACGAGATGGTTGAACGCCTTGCCGTCCCACCCGACCGGTTCCTGGCCACCCTCTCCTGGCGTTCCAAGGCCATCGCCGCCCGTCTCTTCGACGCCGCTCTTGTCGTGGACCGCCAGGCATCGCACAGAACCGAGGGATGATCAGCCGCTGCGCGAGGACGCCGATGAGTATCGGCGGCAGCGAGAGTCTGTCCGGGTATGACTGAGGTGTTTGCGACCGGAATCCAGATGGGCGAGTCGCCGCGGTGGCACGACGGCCGGTTCTGGATGTGCGATTGGCTGGCCGGTGAGGTGTTGGTGTTCGACGCCGACGGAAAGGGCGAGGTCGTGGCGCGGGTGGAGGGATTGCCGTTCTCGATCGACTGGCTTCCCGACGGCAGGCTCATCGCCACCACGCCAGGTGGGGTCGCGGCTGGTCCGGACCTAGAGCCGTATGGCGCGACGGGGCAGCCCTTCAACGAGATCGTCGTGGATGCCGCCGGCCGGGCCTGGGTGGACATGCCGGGCTCGATGCCGTGGGAGGAACGGAAGCCGGGGATCGTGGCCGTCGTGTTGCCTGATGGGACCAGCCGCCAGGTCGCCGATGACGTGTGGTTCCCCAACGGGATGATCGTGCTGGGCGAGGACACGCTCGTGGTCGCGGAGTCGCATGCGGACCGGCTGACCGCCTGGACGATCACGGGCTCCGGTGAGCTGGTCGACCGGCGTGTGTGGGCCGACCTGGGACCCGGTTCCGCCCCGGACGGCATCTGCGCCGACGCCGAGGGCGCGATCTGGTACGCCAGCGTTCCGGGACAGCGGTGCACGCGCGTCGCTGAAGGAGGCGAGGTGCTCGACACGGTCGATGTGGACCGGGGGTGCTTCTCGTGCATGCTCGGCGGCGATGACGGCCGCACGCTCTACGTCGTGGCCAACCACTACGCCAACGGCAGCGTCTCGGACGGCATCGTGCTGACCCAACGCGTCGCCGTGCCCCACGCCGGGCGACCCTGAGCTCCGATTCCCTGGTGGGCGAGGGGGGACTCGCACCGGAGCTTCTTGGCGGATCTTCACGATCCGCGAGGATTCCGTCCTTTGCCACCGCCGAAGGCAGGGTGAACAGGTTATTGCTCATCCTTCTCCTCCTCGGTGGAGCCTTCCTCCTCGCAGGCCCACGGGTCGCGGCATCCCAGACTGGACGATCAACTCCCTCCCATGAGCGCAAGGAGGCCTACGACCGGTTCATGACCGAGGTCGCACACTTCCGGTAGCGGCGCCCGGGAAACCCCTGGTCAGGTCAGGCCGAGCAATTGCTTGGCCTGGTCCAAGGTGTGGTTGGCGACCGCGGCGGCGCGCTCGGCACCGTCGGCGAGCACGTCGTCCAGATAGCGGGGGTCGTCGCGGATCTCGTCGTAGCGGTGATGGATCTTGGCGACGCTCTCGATCGCCATCTCGGCGACTTCCTTCTTGAGGGTGCCGTACCCCTGACCCTCGAACTTCGCCAGGGTCTCCTCTCGACTCACGCCAGCGAGCGCGTCGTATAGGCCGAGCAGGTTCTCCACCCCCGGTGAGAGATCCTCACCTCGGACTGCCGTGCCGGAGTCGGTCACGGCGCGCATCACCGCCTTGCGGATTCTGTCCGGCGGGTCCAGGAGCCCGATGGCGTGTCCTTCGCGGGTCGCGGCCAGGCTCTTGCTCATCTTCACCGTCGGCTCGTCGAGGCCCATGATGCGCGCTCCGCTCTTGGGGATCAGCGGCGCGGGCAGCACGAACAGCTCGCCAAACAGACGGTTGAAGCGCTGGGCGATGTCGCGGGTGATCTCGACGTGCTGACGCTGGTCGTCGCCGACTGGGACGTAGTCGGCCTGGTAAAGCAGGATGTCGGCCGCCTGAAGGGCCGGGTAGGTGAGGAGCCCGGCGCTGGGGCTGGCGGTCTGGGACTTGGACTTGTACTGCGTCATCCGCTCCAGCCAGCTGACCGGGGTCACGCAGTCGAAGATCCACCCCAGGATGGCGTGTGCGGGAACGTGGGACTGGCGGAAGATCACCGACCGGACCGGGTCGATCCCGCACGCCACGTAGAGGGCGGTGATCTCCCGGATATTCTCGTCCAGCTGGCCGGGCCGAATGTTCTCCGGGATGGTCAACGCGTGAAGGTCGGCGATGAAGAAGAAGTTCTGGTACTGGTCCTGTTCCTCGGCCCAAGGCCCGAGCGCACCGGTGTAGTTGCCGATGTGGAGCTTGCCGGTGGCCGCGATTCCCGACAGGACACGGGGGGTCTTCGGAACCGCAGGCTCGGAGTCGGTGGCGGCCTCGGAAATAGTGGTGTCCTCCTGGCTGGAAGCGCCATGGGCGCGGGTCAGGGTACTTAGCGTCCCCTCTGGGACATAGCCTCATTCTGGATCTGAGGCTGCGAGGACTTCGTCGATCTCGGCCTCGGTGGCACCGTTCCGACGGGCCAAGTCCAGGTAGGCATCGACACACGGGCTACAACCGGCAACAAGCTTCCTCCGGGCCAACTCCAGAGCGTCGGCCCGGACCTGGTCCGGTGGCCTGGCTCGGGACCACTTCACGTCAGGATCTCCCGAGCTTGCTCGACGGCGGCGCCTTCCCGGTCGACCGCAGCGGCATAGCGGGCGTCCTCGGCGTGCCACGTGGGCCAGTAGGCGTCGGGCGGCTGCACGAAACCGCTGTTCTGGCGGGGGACGATGAGGGGATCCTGGCCGAGGAGCCGGAGGATGCGCCGGTCGTTCGTCCGTCGAGCCGTGGCAATGAGCGCCCGGCAGTTGGGGCCGTCGAAGTTGTCCCGGTGGATCAGGCTGGACATGTTGTAGATGAACCCGAGGAAGCGCCGCTCGCCGCCGGAGATGTTCCGGGTGCCGGAGTGGAGCAGGTTGTGGTGGAGGGCGACCACATCGCCGGGCCGCGTCCGCACAAACAGCTCGCCGGGGTGGGGGTCGTTGCGGGCGTCGAGGTCGATGGCGATCGGTTTCCGGTGGGATCCCGGGATCACCCGTAGCGGGCCGACGTCGTCGGTCATCTCCTGGAGGTAGGCCAGGTAGACGATCGACTGGGGGCGGGTGTAGACGCCGAGCGGGAAGAACCCGAATCGGTCCCGGTGCCAGACGACAGGCTCGCCGCGACGGGCGGGCTCGACGGGCGGGTCTCCGGCGAGCACGGCGCTGTCCAACTGGACCACCGGCCCCATGACGGCTTCGGCGAAGCCAAGGAGGACCGGGTGTGAAACGGCGGCCAGCCCGGCGCGGGGAAACCGCTCGACCAGATCGTCGACAGCGTCGGGGACGTCCGAGGTGCCCTGCGCGAAGCACCAGTCCCGGACGGCGGATTCTCGCATCCGGTGGAATGCCGCAACCTGGTCCCTGGCGAACACGCCCCGGAAGTGCACATAGCCGTCGCCCTCGAAGGAAGCGAGCTGCTCTGCGATCCGGACGGCAGCGGACGTTTCGGTAGCCGTAAGCATCAATCGCTCCCTTCGTCTGCGAACTCCTGGACAAGAGTCCCTCCATCACCGTCGACCTCGACCAGGTCCCCGTCGCGGAGCTGGTCGAGACCCCGGCCGATGGCGACGATGGCAGGACGCCCGTAGTCCCGAGCGAGCGTCGCAAGGTGGCCGAAGCGGCTGCCTCCGGGGACCACCACCGCGCTGGCGACCGGCAAGGCAAAACTCCAAATGGCGGAGTTGTTCGGTGCAACCACGATCTCGCCGCAACGCACGTCGCCGAGGTCGGCATGCCGACTCAGCCGTCGCACCCGCCCCCGGGCGCGCCCCGACGACGCCGGCTCACCGTGCAGCGCTCCAGCCGTTGCGGGGACTGGAGTTGATTGGCCGCCGTAAACCTGCCCGACATATCCGGCCAACCGGGACGAGCCCAGCGTGTCCGCGTCCAGACGCTTCTGACTATCAGCGGCGGGCACCAGTGCGACGTCAGCTTCTCGGCGCCGGGCCTCCACAAGGTCGGCGAAGCCACGCCCGTCGGTGACTATCTCGTCGACATGGAGGAACACGACGTCATCGGGATCATCGAGCACGCCCTGCCGCACGAGGCGAGCACCGACCTTCCTAACGAACTGCCGCAGCTCGAAGCCCACCCGGGCGTGCATCAGGGGGGCGTGGTCCTCAGTGACGGCCACCGCCGAGCGGGCACGTCGGAGGAGCCGGGCGAACCGCTCCGCGACGCCGGCTGGATGGCGAGTGAGGCAGCGATTCACATCGGCCTGCCGAGCTAGGCCACCGGCACGCATGAGGCGTAGGCGGCCGTCGGGGGCGCACTCCGGTTCTGCCGACGCATAGCAGCGGGCGATCGCCAGAGCCACGGCGGCGTCCTCCAACCAGCCCGGATGCCGGAGCCCATACCCCTCGCCCTCCTGGGGGGTCTCGGCGACCAGGGCCAGGAACCCACCCACCGGCGGCGGCTCCCGGCGGGACAAGTGACGCGAGTCCCACAGTCGTTGTGCGGCCATGGTCGTGGCGTTTGGTTGACCGGCCAGGAGCGCCAGAGCGTCAGGTTGGCTGGTCATCAGTCCCTCGTCGACGACCATCTCCGCGAATTCGCTCAAGGCGACCCGGGCGGGGAGCAGCATCGTGTGGTGGAGGTAGGTCAACTCCTCCAGCCACGACGAAACTTGCTCCAGCAGAACGGCCGACATGTCGAGTGGACCTTGGGATGCGTTGGCAAGACGATCCAGCAGTTGGATCGTCGCCGGCTGGACATGAGCCAACCAGAGGCCGAGGAAGTTGTCATGCGCCTGGAGGCCGGTCGGGACGTCAACGATCGGATGGGCACCCCGGGCGCTGACCAGGGTGAACAGGTAGCCGCCGGCACGGCGGACGCCGACGTCGACCTCTACTCCGAGAAGGTCGCGCAGAGCGCGGCTGAACCCTCGGGCGAAGGCCCTGGCCCGCAGGTCGAACTCCAATGGCGAGATCGGCGTCGTGATCGTGCTCGATGTCCAGCCGTCGCGGTCAGCGAGCTCGATGGGGTAGACGGCGTCGGTCGATCTGAGAGTGGCGGCCGGCGTTTCCATAACCAGGACCTCGTCGCTTGATGGGCCGCCGGAGGGCGGACAGCGCCACGTTGCGCCTTCCCGCCCTCCCGCTGCTGGCTAGCCGTCGTGCGCCCCACTGGCGGCGAACACGTCCTGGCGTTCCGGTGCCCTGATCCCGCTGATGACCGTCGTGTACTCGAGCCCGAGCCGGGGCCCGTCGACCTCACGGAGATCGATGAAGGAGGACCGGATCTGGTTCTGTGCGCAGCAGGTCCAGTCGGCGTCGTCCTCGTCCAGCGGCGAGTACTGCCCGGTGACAACCACCGGAATCCTCGTCCCGTCCTCCGCCTGGAATGTGGTGCCAGCGAATGACCGCACGTCACGCGGACCGACCGGCACCATCACCTCCGTCAGGCTGGCGTCGACACCCACGATGCGCGGCAAGCGCAGCGAGCCATGGATGACACCGGTTGCCTGCATCTGGTCGGTCTCGCGGTCGAGACGCAGCTCATAGCTGTAGTCATAGGAGCCGTAGTCGCCGAAGTCGAAGGTCCGCTCGCAGCGATACCGGCCACCCGACAAGGTGAGCATGTTCACGCCGCCGTCGCGTTCGTGCGCGAACGTCGGCGACGAACAGCAGGCGGTCCACAGCGAAGCGCAGTAGACCGAGAACCCGTCCGGGATGGTCGAGAAGGCGAGGTTCATGGCCAGCGTGCCGCGCTCGACCGACCCGCGGCCCTCTCCGTCCACCGTGACGATCTCGCTGTTGATCATCCCGGCACATCGAATCGTGAGTGCTACATCAGACATGGCGTTCCCCTTGCAGGCGGGCGCGCTCTGGGCGCTTTGTCCGTGGTCGCATCCCACGGTGACGGCACGAGCGAGCGCCAACCAGCCCAACCAGCTCCCCTGTTATTGGACCGGCGTTGTCCACGACTGGACAGCAAACTGGACACGTGGTCTCTGGGCGACCGTTGATGACCGTGGACAGCGTGAAACGGGAGCTCCAGCGGTTGCGGCGAGGGCCAGGGCTACGGCAGCCCGGCTCCGTCCTTCAGCTCAGCCCGGAGTTGCGCTCCTCCCTTACCGGTGACGAGCGGTCGCTGGGGACGGCGGATGATGTCGTGCGCATCATGGCGAGCCTCCGCCGGGCCATCGACCGGCTCGACCGGCATCAGCGGGTCTTCGCCGAGGTGGACTTCAACCTCCTGGACGAGCACTGCTACCCAACGCTCACCGGTCGACAGGAGTCGCTGGCTATCCAGCGTGCCTGCGCAGGCAAGACCGTACGGAGGCAGGCGAACAAAACACTAGACGCCCTCGCCTTCATACTCGTCACCGGCGAGCAGGCGGCAACGCACCTCCACGGGGGCGGCCCTCCGGGCCCACCATCGGCGTCAACCCGCCAGAGCGAGCCTGCGACGACGCAGATCCCCTGGTACGAGGTGCTCCGCTCCTACTGGCGGCTGTTCCGGCACGCCCGCGTCGACATCGTGTGCTCCGAGATCCCCGAGGATGAGCAGCCGTACTTCGCCTCGCCGTCGGACCGCAACTACCTCCGCTACGCCAAGTTCGCCGACCTCGACAGCCTCATCTACATGCGGACCCGCCTGACCCAGATCGGCCCGGACGTCCACGTTCGTGACTTCGCGCCGTCCGAGTACCACGACAGCGAGTCCGACTTGCTCATCGTCATCGGCGGGCCGCCGTGGAACGCCAAGTACCGCGAGTTCGTGCCCCAGCTGCCCTTCCATTTCGAGCCGCATCCGTTGGGGGAGGACGACCCGCTCGTCGTGCCCCAGTTGGACGGGCTCACGATGGGGCCGCGGTGGACCCGACACGCTGAGCTACTGGAGGACCTCGCCGTCTTCACCCGGCTGACCTTGGCCCAAGGCCCTACCGTGTTCCTGCTCGGAGGTTGCCTCACGCTCGGTGTGCTAGGCGCGGCCCGGACCTTCCTGCAGGGCGACCGCGGTGCCGAGAACGCCCGCTACGTGACCGAGTTGGTCGGCGACGCCGACTTCGTCGCGGTCACCGAGGCCCGACGGATAGGCGGCATAGCGGATGTTGCCGACCTCGCCGTGGTGAAGCCCCTTCTCGTCCTCGCCCGAGACAAGAACGACCCCTTCGCCGTCGTGGCCGACAACACCGCCCGCTATGTGGGTGCCTGACGCGTCACTGCCGAGGTCATCGCGACAGTGGCGGCGCTGACGCCCACAGACATCCGCACTTACGTGGTCAACCTTCCGCGCCGGACCGACCGGCGTCGGCGGATGGAGGCGACGATCCCGCCAGCGCTACGGCCGACGTTCATCTCCGACTGGTGCGTCTCGTTCGACGGTCACGAACTCGACCGCGCCACGATTGAAGGGGCCGGCTACCGGCTGTTCCCCTGGCGGATCGACTCGGACAACCCGTGGTGGTCCCGGCCGCTCAAGCTCGGCGAGGTTGGCTGCACGATCGCCCATTGGTCCTGCTGGGTCGATGCTGCCACCCAGGGACATGAGCCCTACACCCTGGTCCTGGAGGACGACGTCGTCCTTCCCCCGGACTTCCTGGAATCGCTCACCATGCGCCTGGCAAGCCTCGACGGTCACCGTTCCGACCTTCTCTACTTGGGGCGCTATCCGCTCGAACCCGACCAACCGGTCATGCCGGGGGTCGTCTCCCCCGGCTACAGCCACTGCACCTTCGCCTACCTGCTGAGCCGCGAGGTGTTGCCGGTCCTACTGGGCACCCGGCTTGATCAGGCCATCGTGCCCGTGGACGAGTTCCTGCCCGCGCTCTACATCGACCACCCACGCCAGGACCTACGGATCAGGTACCCCAAGCTGGTCACCGCGCTGGCCTTCGATCCGCCGCTCGTCGACCAACTGCCAAAGGAGCAGGCAGGCAGCGACACCGAGGACTCAGCATTCGTTGACTGGTGAACTCGGTGGGGCCTGACGCCCCGCCTCGAGCGTGCGCCAGTGGTCGAGCAGGTCCTGGAGACGTCGACCGGGCCAATCCGCCGCCGGGATCTGGACATTGGTTCCCATCACCACATGTAGCGGAGGTACGTCCTTGGTGACCACGGCACCAGCGGCGACGTAGCTGCAGGGCCCGATCCGCACCCCGCCGACGACCCGGGCGCCGTACCCCACCACGGTGTCCGCCTCGATCACGGGCGGTTCCTCGTCGGTCTCCCACCAACCCTCGTGCGGGCGGGTGTACTCGTGGACCAGCTCGCCCATGACTGTGCTGCGGTCGCCGATTACCGTGCCGTCGCACAAGAATCCGGCGACTCGGGCGTTGACACCGATCCGGACCCGGTCACAGATGTAGGCGCCGTACACCAGACGGGTACCTGATCCGATCTGGGTGTCGTAGCCAATGCGGACCTGGTCCTCGATCACGCAGTTGTCGCCGACCTGAACGCCCTCGTAGATCACGACCTGGTTGAACACCAGGCAACGGGCTCCGATCGTGACCGGCGACGCGGGTCCCGCGTTGCCCGACGCCCGTTTCGCCTGCACCCGGGCCTCTCGCGGGCAACCGATCGTGCAGTTCTCGCCGACGGTCGCCGTCGCCGCGATGGAGACCGGTGCGGCCAGCGAAGACTGGTCGGTCATGGGTCGCTGGCGTACAAGCGGGTCAGCCAGTCGACGGTGACGGCGATGGCTTCATTCTCGCGCTCACGCGAGTCGAATCCGTGGTCCGACCCCGCCACGGTGTGGAAGTCGCAGTCCGGACGGGCGGCGGATGCCGCCTTGGCGACGTCGTAGGGGACATAGCTGTCTTGGTCACCGTGGATCACCAACGCCGGCACTCTGCTGGCGACGAAGTAGTTGAGCGGGACGTAGGTCCGCATCTCCTCGAACATCACCCGGCCGAGCCGGAACTCGCCGTCGACGAGAAGGTAACCGTCACCGCCCAACTGGCGCTGACCGTCTGGCCCGAAGTTCTCGACGCCCCAAGGCAAGTCAGGATCCGCGAAGGTCCGATGGAGGTCCAAGACCGGGTTCCAGAGCACGAGGCCACGCAGCTGACGTTCGAGGTAGGGCAGCGAGAGCGAGGCCGCCACAGCGCCAAAGCTCGCCGCCACGATCGACAGCGGTCCGGGATCTGCCCGAGCCGCAGCATCGACGGCCGCTTGGAGGTCGAGCATCTCCCCAGCGATCGTGGCTCCCTGCTGGGTGCCACCACTGCCGCCGTGGCCACGAAACGAGAACCGCAGGACCGAGAAGCCGACCTCCGCAAGTCGGTCTGCCAAGCGGACGAAGATCCCGCCCTCGTCCATGTCCACCGTGATCCCGTGAGCCTGGATGACCGTGCCCCGGCGCGCCGCACCGACGGACGGGTGAAGCGCAGCGTCGAGCCTGATGCCGTCGATCGACACGATGTTCAACGCCTTCATGCGAGAGCTCCGTCGGCGGGCTCCTGCCACCGGCGCCGGATACCAAGCAATGCATCCAACGCACCAGACGCATCCTCCAAGCCCAGGAGGTCCCGGAAGCACCACTGAAGATCTGGAGACTGCCCATCCCGCTCAAAGAGCGCTCGCCTGGCAGGAGGAAGCACCGCAAGAAATCGTGGCATCAAGGAAGAGACGGCACCCGCAATCTCGATGACCGGCTGCGCATCCCAGTCCGCTGCCACCCTGGTTCGATACGCCGTCAGGTGCGCTAAACGCTTGTGAACACCAGGCAGCACAGCCGTTCGCAGCCAGATGACATCGGTGTGACCATCTGCCTCCACATTCCAGTCCGACGCGAAGTGGGTTGCCGCGACGTCATCCCTGCGAGGCTCCCGGCCGAACCAGTCGGTCAGGCTTCGGGCATGGAGGTTGAGCGATTCGACGAACACCCGCCTGAGAATCGGGTTCAGCTGGCCAGTGGTGCGGACAAGCACCGTCGCACTTGCTCTGAACGACTCATAATCAGCAAGCACCTCGGCAGCAAGCGCCGGAAGCTCCTTCTCCGAGACCGGCTCGTGCTGGTAGTCCTCCATTGCCAGAAGGTACCGGTGGTCCTGAGATGAGGCACCGGTTTCTGTCGTCCTCCACCCAGCTCGACCACATCGAGAACCCGGAGCTACCTGCCGAGACAGACCAACTCCGGCCGTATCCGGTCAAACAGGGCGGAGAGTGCAGCGGCGCTCATCGGGCCATCGCCTCGAACCGCCGGGAGAAGTCCTCTACCGGCACGACGAGTACCGCACCGGAGGGCGTCGGCAGCATCCCGTCGACCTGGTCGAGGGCGCGCTTCGGCACCCTGGGAAGGTGGGATCGAGGACCCAGCTAGGGACACCACTCGCACACGGAGATCGTGGGACTTGGCGCTCCGTGGGCCGTAGCCCACGAAAGCCCATGATTACGGTCGCCTCCTGCCACCAGGGGAGTCCCGGGCGTGATCCGTTCGGTCATCGTCCGGGTTCTCCTCTTGGTCGAGGTATGGCTGTCGTTGCGAGAGTCTAGGCGAGGGGACCTATCGTTTATCAATATGCCCTGGGAGTCCTCTCAGAAGCAGCGAACACGGGTGCACCTCGACCAGCTCTTGGCCGAGCGGGGCATGACGCTGGTCGAGCTGTCGAAGCAGGTGGGAGTCACCGTCGCCAACCTCTCGATCCTCAAGAACGGCCGAGCTCGAGCGATCCGCTTCTCGACCCTCGAAGCGATCTGCCGGACGCTTGAGTGCCAGCCGGGCGACATCCTGACCTGCGAATAGCCGCTGGACAGGTCCGAGAGGTCGCCGAGGAAGCCTGCGCGCGTGTCACTGCCTGCCACTACCTCGCCGGCGACGACTCTGGTCATTGGGTGGCGTGGTGGTAGCGGCGCAGGGCGAGGGGGATCATCACCGCCGCGAGGGCGGTGAGCCAGGCGAGGGCTTGGAACACGGGTGTGGCGGTGGGGCCGCCGAGGATGAGGGCGCGGTCGGCGTCGACGATGTGGGTAATGGGGTTGATGTCGGCCCAGGCTTGCAATGGGCCGGGCATGGTGTCGACGGGCACGAACGTGGAGCTGGTGAAGGCGAGCGGGATGACGGGCAGCAGGCTGGCGGTGCCGGCGGTCTCCGCGTCTCCGGTGGCGAGCCCGACGAGGGCGGCGAACCAGGACAGCACGTAGCCCACGGCGACCGGGAGCGCGATGGCGGCCAGGGCGGCGAAGGGGCCAGCGTGGAATCGGAACCCGATGAGGGCGCCGACGCCGAGCATGACGAGGACCACGACCAGGTTGCGGATGGCGTCGGCGAGGGTGCGGCCGGCGAGTAGGGCGGGGCGGGCCATGGGGAGGGATCGGAAGCGGTCGAGCATGCCTGTGGTGAGGTCTTCGGCGAGACCGACGCCGGTGTTGGGCGATCCGAACGCGACGGCGAGGAGGAGGATGCCGGGCATGAGGTAGTCGACGTAGTGGACGCCGGGGGTGTGGATGGCGCCCTTGAAGACGTAGGTGAACATCACCACGAACAGGATCGACTGGGTGACGGCCACGGCGAGAAGGGCTGGGAGGCGCAGGTAGTGGTAGAGGTTGCGCCGGGTCATGGCGATCGTGTCGCGCAGCCCGTCGTCCAGCCTGGCCGTGGCGCTCATCTGGTGCCCCCGACGGTCGTGACCGGGCGGGCCTGGTCGGTGCGTGTGGTGAGGGTGAGGAAGACGTCGTCGAGGGTGGGCCGGCGCACGACGAGATCGGCGACGTCGAGGCCGGCGCCGGCGAGGCGGCGTAGAACCGCGGCGGTGGGCGCGGCGCCACCAGGGATGGGGATGACGAGCCGACCGGTGTGCGGATCTACGGCCGGTGAGCCGCTGGCTAGCTCCTCGAGTGCTTGGACCGCTGAGGTGGTGTCGGCGGGATGGGCGAGTTCGACTTCTATGCGGTGGCCGCCGACTTGCGCTTTGAGCTGGTCGGGAGTGCCGGTGGCGATGACCTGGCCGTGGTCGATGACGACGATGTCGTCGGCGAGCTGATCGGCTTCTTCGAGGTATTGGGTGGTCAACAGCGCGGTGGTCCCTTGGTCGACGAGTGACCGGATCGTGGCCCAGAGGGCCTTGCGGCTGGCGGGGTCGAGCCCGGCGGTCGGTTCGTCCAGCACGAGGACCTTGGGTTGGCCGATGAGGCTGGCGGCCAGGTCGAGGCGTCGTCGCATCCCACCCGAGTAGGTCGAAGTACGGCGCCCGGCCGCCGCGGTGAGATCGAATCGCTCCAGCAGCTCGTGGACGCGGCGCCGGCGGGTGGCCCGGTCGAGGTGATGGAGCGTGGCGATGAGATCGAGGTTCTCGCGGCCGGTGAGCAGCGGGTCGACGGCGGCGTGTTGACCGGCGAGGCCGACCGTGGCGCGGACCTCGGCGGCCTGGTCGACCACGTCGAAGCCCGCCACCCGAGCCCGACCCGCGTCCGGGGCGAGGAGGGTCGTGAGGATCCGCACGGTGGTGGTCTTGCCGGCGCCGTTGGGGCCGAGCAGGCCAACCACGGTCCCGGCCGGCACCGTCAGGGAGACGTCGTCGAGGGCCTGGACCGCTCCGAAGCGCTTGTGGAGGCCCTCGGCCTGGATCGCCGGCTCGCTGCCGCTCATGGCTGTGCGGTCTCCGATTCGAGCGGGTGTGGCGTCGTGGTCGGGCCGTGGAGGAATTGGGCGAGGATCTCCGTGACCCGCTCGGGTTGGTCTTCCATGACCAGGTGACCGGCGTCGGCAAGGATCTCGACGCGTTCGACGCCGGGGATGTCGGCGGCGAG
>Ga0209382_10004443_pt1 | contig 18773 bp, 16 predicted proteins | sample SoiMetdeltSBSDD5_FD_187599 | JGI IMG/M metagenome (GOLD analysis project Ga0209382, IMG submission 187599) | Bulk soil microbial communities from a Populus tree surrounding site in Tennessee, USA - Soil MetaG P. deltoides SBSDD5 (SPAdes) (version 2) | ecosystem: Environmental > Terrestrial >...
TGATATTTAACACCGTTGGCCAGAGCGAATGCCATCGTGCCTGCGGCTCCGTTAGTGAGATTCTGAATGAATGTGGAGTTCGTGAAAGCGGAACCAGTGGCAATACCCGAAAAGAGCGTGGACATAATCGGGAGGGGCACGGTACCCGCCGCGCCCGGCGCGAAGCTGGTCCCTCCGTTGATCTGAAGGTTTTTCTGAGCGTTCTTGAACTCTTCCAGAAAACCGTTTTCGAAAATGTTCACTTCGTTGAAATTGATTCCGCGAAGCAATTGCTGCGCATGGTTGCCGACATACCTGGCCTCGATCGCGATTCTGCCCGGAACCTCGCGCTCCATGCCGAACGACCATTGCTGGACATACGGAGTCCGAAGATTCGGATCAAACGCCCAGAAGCCGCCGCTGCCGGAAGTGCGCTGATACGTTTCGACGTCGGTCAAAGGTACTTTGAAACTGGGGGTGGTTATCGGAACGCCCGCTGGGGTCAGGACGCCGGTTAGCGGAGCAGTGGTTATTGTCTGAGAGAGGCCTTGATTCCCATTGATGACGGAATCAAACGAGCCGATCGATTCGCGCGTATAACTGATCGAATAACCGGCCCGGATGGAACTCTTACCTCTGCCGAACAGGAGACTGCCGATACCCGACTGAAATCCCGGCTGGTAAGCAAATCCAATGAAAGGAGCGAAATTGTTCCTGTCCAGATTCCATAACGGCCGCGTGTCGTCGGTGCCCGCGAAGGTGAGATTGTTCTGCGCGGTGCCCGGCATGTAATTGGGCCGGAACAGATTGTTGGCGCCGGAAATTCCGAATAAGCTGTCGAGGCCTTTTTCCGGAAGCAACGCGCCGCCGTTGACGATCCTCATCGGAAAGACGAGTTCGTAGCGCATTCCAAGATTCCAGGTGAAGTTCGATCGCCATCTCCATTGATCCGAGAGGTAAAGATCCCATTCCCGGTAGCGTCGGAATTTATAGTTGGATACACCGGGAATGAAAGCCCCACCCTGGTCCAGGTTCGCTACGTTGAAAGTTCGCGTCGAATTGTTCAGCAGGCCTGTCAGCAGTTGATAGTGCGCCTTGGCATTATTGAGGACCGTGTTCGAAGTCGCGGTTCCGGAAAGCCCGGGAAACATGGTCAACAGCAACCCGTCCGGATTGGAAGCGTTTGTCCCCACGTTAATTGTCTGAACGATTCCTGCTTCGTTCCACGTTGCGTCGCTCGTCGAGCGCAGCTCGAAGCCCATTTTGAGTGAGTGCGTTCCAGCAACCCACGAAAAGTTATCGATAAGGTGGTAAACGGGTGCATTGCGATAACTCGTCTGTCCGGTCGGCTCCTGAGGCGAGTTACCCACACCCGTAGGGAACGGAATGATGACACCTCGCGGATCCGGCGCCGATCGTGCGAACCACACGGGCGCGGTAATCATTCCAGAACGCAGTTCGTTGTACATGTGATTGCCGAGCGTTGAGTGAAGCGCGACAGCCGTAATAAAGCGCCTGAAGTCGATATAGCGAATGAGCCCGCCCGGAAATGCCGAGTCTCCGTTATTGAAGACATCGGGACTGTTCAGAAACTTGTGTCGATTAATCACGACTTCCAGATTGTGTTGTCCGCCAAACGAGTGTTCCGCAAGCTTGTGATCGATCCGCAAGGTGAAGCGCTGGCTCTTGTCCATTTCCTTCGAGAGAAAACGATAGCCTCCCGTATTGAGACCATCGCCGACGTCCGTGTTGTTGGGCGGAGGAGTCTCACTCAGCAGTTGCTGCGTAATGGGATTGATGGACCGGGCCGTCGGTGCGACCTGAAGCAAATTCACCTGCTGGACGGCCCCGGCAGTATCTCGGTATTTGAAGATTCCCCGCCGTGCATCGTCTGTCCACACGGTGCGGTTGCGCGTCGTCTGACTCGGCACGCGTTCGATTTCAACCGCCGTGAAGAAGAACGTCCGGTCTTTACCGTCGTAAATCCCCGGTATCTTGATGGGACCGCCGGCGCGGCCGCCAAAGCGGTTTTGAATCTGGCGAGCTCTGGGCGTCGCGCTCTGGTTGTTAAAGAACGTGTTCGCGTTTAGGACGTTGTTGCGATGGAATTCGAACAAACTGCCGTGAAATTGGTTCGTGCCCGACGGCGTGACCAGTTTGACCTGTGCGGCCCCAGTTCCCGAATCTGAATTGATCGTCCCCACGGCGATAGTGACTTCGCTTGTGTTCTCCAGTGTGCCCGAGGCTTGAGAAAACAACGCGTCGCCGCGCACCGCGTTGTCCTGAATGTTGATGCCGTCCTGCGTCAAGTTGGTCATCGTGCCGCGCAGACCATTGATGTTCCCAGTGCGTTCGTTGGTGCCTGAAGACACCGCGACACCGGCTTGCAGGCGCGCAAGGCTTATCGGGTTTCGGCCGGAAAGAGGCAGGTCCATCACTTGCCGCCGGTCGATGATATTGCTCAACTCAGCGGATATCGTGTTGATGACCTGTTGCGCTTCGGCGACGACGCTAACAGATTCCGATGCGCCGCCCACCTCCATCTTGATCTGCACCGAAGCCTTGATCCCAACATTGATCTCAACGCGGGGGACCACCGCTGTTTTGAATCCGACGAACTTAACCGTGATCTCATAATTTCCAATCTGCACGGCAGGGAATTCAAACGTTCCCAATTCGTTGGATAGAGAGTTGTACAGTAGATTGGTTTCAACGTTACGCAGCGTAATTTCGGCGCCTGGAATCAGCCCTCCGCTTACGTCTTGAACTTTTCCGGAAACGCTACCAGTGCTTTGCGCATATGACTGTTCGGGAACCAACATCGCGGCAGTGCTCAGGCACACTACGAGTGCGAGTCTCGTTAGTCTCATTTGAAACTTCCTCCCCCATAGTCCGGGTTCATGGAGAGCTCCTCCGCGGGAACTCCCTTGTTTGGTTTAGGACTCAATTCAAAGGCTTTGTTTGGTAGGTGTATACAATATACAATCGAATTCTTCAACGGAATCTGCAAGGAGCTCGTTTCGAGGATTTTTATTGTCGGTGAATGCGTTCGATCTTGCGCGCCTTCCCTGTTGCCGTATCCACATCGATGATCACGGCGTTGAGGCGAGCGTCCAGCGAGGCAGGTTCGAACCGAGCGGGCAACTGCGTGAGAAAGCGGTGAATGACATCGTCTCGAACCACTCCCACAACGGAGTCGAACGGACCAGTCATTCCGGCGTCTGTCTGGTACGCAGTTCCTTTGGGAAGGATACGTTCATCGGCCGTCGGTATGTGCGTATGCGAGCCGATAACCGCGGAGACTCTGCCGTCCAGATACCAGCCCATGGCGACCTTCTCCGACGTCGCTTCGGCGTGCATATCTACGAAGATGACCTTGACGTGCGATGGTACGGCGGCGAGCTCTGAATCTGCGACCCGGAACGGATCGTCGATCGCTGTCATGAACACGCGCCCTTGCAGGTTGAGTACGGCAGCCTCTTCTCCCGTGCGCGTCTTGACGACGGCACGGCCGGATCCAGGATTCCCCGCCGGATAGTTTGCCGGCCGGAGAATTCGCGGATTCTGGTTGAGGTACGGAAAAATCTCTTTCTTGTCCCAGATGTGATTTCCGGAGGTCAGGACATCGATGCCCCAATCGAAGAACTCGTCCGCGATTTTCGGAGTGATGCCAAAACCGGCCGCGGCGTTCTCGCAGTTCAGGATCGTCAAATCCACCCGATAGTGTTCCTGCAGATTCTTCAGGTGGTGTTTGACGATAGCCCGGCCTGCGCTGCCGAATGTGTCACCGATGTAGAGAATGACCACTACGGCTTGAAAAATGGATGCGTGAGCAGCGCCGGTTTTTGCTGAGCAGCCGTAGGCCGTTTCAGATCCACTTCTTCCAGCAACACCGAGGGAGCGACCACGCTTACGGGCGTCGCAGCGCCCTGAGCTCCAGCCAAACGATTTGCAACGAAGCTGTCATTGCCGACGGCTTCAATTTGCCGCAGCGACCGGACAGACAACGTGTTCACCGTTGCGCCGCGCACCAACTCCTCACGTCCATCTTCGACGTAGACTTTGTACGTTAACACCGGTGTGCCGAGCGGTCCGCGTCCTTCAGAATCGATGGCTTTGACCATGATCCCGTACGGCAGATTCTCCGTTCTCGTCATATCGATGAGTGCTTTTTTCAACTCATCGAGACTTTTTCCATCTACAGCTTTGACGAAAAGATTTCCGATCTGTGCGCTTTCTCGGCCGGGAATGCCCGAACGTCCGTGCCCATTGGATTGAGGCCGATCTTTGGAAGGCCGCCGAGACATCAGGAAGTCTTTCAGCACGCCGTCCTGAATGAGTGTGACCTTCTTTGCCGGCACGCCCTGATCGTCGATCTGGTATGTGCCGATCAATTCCTTTTCACCAGCTTTGGTTTCCGTCGGATCGTCGACTACGGTAATCGATCTCGGTAACACCGGACGATTCATGCGATCAACCAACTCGCTGCGCACGGCGCCTTGATCGCGCTCCGAGAGCGGTTGACGTTGTCCCGAAAGATTCGGTGCAAGCACACGCGCGAACATTTCTGTCGAAGCCTGTCCGACCAGCAGAACCGGCCCGGAGTAGTCAGCATCCAACAGGGGCGCGTTTCGAACGGCCGTCAGATCCGTTGCGAGCTGCCGGATTGCTGCAGCAACCGTTTCAGCGGAAGGCAGCTGTTCAAAACTCGTGGCGTTGAACGGGACCGAATGGCTCAACACCAGACCGTCCGCGGACTGGACCACAGCAGCTGCTCTGAGCGACACAATTAACGAGGGCTGCATGGTCCGCGTTCCCTCGCTGTTCACGAGGTAACGGTGGGTCAGCCGCGCATTCAACGAAACTTCAGATTGTTCGATCTGCGGGAAGTTGCGGAAAATCGCCGACCATTCCCTTACCTGCTTTTCCCAGCGAGCCTTGTCGTACTCCAGCGTTCGCTTCACGCCCACCGTTGTCGTTGCAGTTTCCTTCGAGAAGTCTGGGATCTTTTCGTCCTGAAATTTGTTTTGAACGAATGCGCGTTTGCGGGCGATCTGCTCGACCGACTGTTTGTAGGCGTTGTCTGTGGCCAGCCACAACGAGTGGCGGAGAGCGTCGTAATCGTTATCGGTAACCGTGCTGGCGAGAACACCCGACGTTGAACCACCAAACGGACCGCCGGCCACGAATTCGGTGTTATCAAAGTCATAACCGCCGACTCGAACCTGAACCTGAAGCGCGCGACCGCGGCTCCGGTCGGACCGGGTCAAAGCTCCAAACGTGGCGTCGGCCGAGAACTCGTCTTCATCGAGAATCGTGTACTGAATGAAATATGGTTTTTCGAGATCACGGAACTGTAGTTCCTTCACCGATCTCTGTAATTCATCCTGCATTGCGCGGAACACGGTGTCCGCGGACGCCGCATCCTGAGCGGCTGATCGCAGCGGCACGCACGGCATGACGAGAACGATCAATACGGTCAATAAGCGCAGGGAGCGTTTCATTAATTCACTCCCTTCGGTCCACCGGGCGGCGGAGGCAGGATGGGCGGCCGTTCTGACGATTTCGCCTTCTTCTGAACTTCGATTTGCGTCGTCAGGATGCTCGGCGAAACTGCAGAGACCGGGATAAAGCCGGACTCGGCGCCGCAGAATCCGTTAAAGATTTCCTGCTTGTCGTTGGATGCCACAATCTTGCTGAACGATGTCAGCGGGGTCCCGATCAAATCGACGCCGCGGACAAGTTCATCAGGTCTGCCATCGACGTACACGCGGTACACCATGATCGGAGTTACTTGAAATGCCTGCGGACTGTTGCGCGAAGTTGTGGTGAAACCGCCGGAAATATCTTCAAAGAACAAACCGTAGGGCTTGCCTTGCCGTTTCGCTTCCTCGATCAACATTTCTCGTAGTTTCGCGGTCGTCACTGTGTGCGACGACTCGATGATCAGATTCCCCTGTCGTCCGACGCTGCCGTAGCCCGGAGCTTTGCGTCCATGCCCGTTTGATTGTTCGAAGCCTGCGACGGGTGCTCGCGACAGAAGGAAGTTTTTGAGAATACCTTTGTCGACCACGGTCACGCGCTGTGCCGCGACACCGTCGTCATCAAATCGGTAATAGCCGTTCAAATCGATGCCGGCGACCTGCTTCGTCGTCGGATCGTCGAAGACAGAGATGAAGTCCGGTAGAACCGGCTGGTTGATTCTTTTCGTAAAGGTCTGACCTTCGTTGTCGTTTTTCTGGCGTTGGCCTTCGACTCGATGTCCGAAAATCTCATGAAAGAAGACACCGCTGGCCCGGCCAGAAAGAATTGCAGGACCGGTGAAAGGGTCGATCATCGGTGCAACGCGCAGCGCTCGCAGATCCGTGATCATTTTTTCAATCGTCTGCCGTACCGCGGCTTCCGATGGCATGCGATCGAGACTGTGAGCGTCAAACGCTTCGAAACGGTTCAGTTCCATGCCGTCATCCGCCTTAGCCCTGGCGAAAATGCTCAAGCGGACGTGAATGTTGCCATGCTGAACGGAGGTTCCTTCACTGTTGACCACATGTTGATTTATTGCAGTTGAAGAAACTGAAACTGCGCCGTCATAAATCTCGGGATATTTTGCGAATAAGGCTGAGAACGCTTTTGCTTTCTTCTCCCAATCCTGAACGTTGAAATCCGTCTTGACCTGGCCGAGCGACGCGACCTGAGGCCTTTCACGCGAAAAGTCCGCCGAGGTGTCTTCTTCTTCGACTTTGATGGTCCGGTTTGCGCGGACCTGGATCAGTCTCTCGACGGCCGCTTTATAACGGCGGTCGGTTTCGAGCCAGATCGCGCTCTTCAGAGCGTCGAGGTCGTCATCCAGCGGAATCATCACGGGATATTGGAAATTTCCGCCGCCGCCGCCTCGCTGGCCGCGGATCTGATGCGTGTTGTCGTACTGGTAGTCGCCAACCCTCACGTCGATGTCGAGCAGGCGCGAGTGTTCATTGTCGGAATTTTTCAACGCGCCGAGGGATGCTTCGATCTGAACGCTCTGGATGTCGTTCACTTGGTAATTGATGAAGTACGGCGCAGGATTGCCTTTTTCTTTCAACACTGTCATGGCGCGCGCGACCTCTTGCTCGAGGGCTTGAGTAACGGCGCTTTTGGCTTGTCCTTGCGCACCGGCAGGCTGCAGGAATAGGAGCGTTGCGAGAAGGAAGCTGTATGTGAGTTTCATCGAACCTCTTTCGGGGGGTCGCTTTGCGGAGGATTCTACATGCTGCATAAGTTGTAAAAAAGGAAAAGCCCCGCTCGGGCGTGTGGTTCTACCTATTTGAACCTGCATAACACAGGTGGGCTCCCTAGCCGCGCTTTAGGGGACCTAAGCACTCCGCGAGAAGTTTAAGGCCCGCACACCACGCGATCATCAGGCTCCCTATCAAATAAGCATTGGTTCAAATTTTAGTTAAACCAACACGACACTTTGCAGGGTGTTCAGATTGTAGGGGAAGGGACTTCTTTCGGTCAATCGGGTATCGGGACGGCTGTACCAAAACCAAGTAAGATATTTTCAAAACGCGAACATAGGAGATTGCACAAATCCGCAATGTAAATTCTAGATTCGAGATTCCAAGATTTATATTGGGGGACAGCCGCTCCCGAAATATAAATCTTGGAATCTCGAATCTAGAATTTACATTGCGGATTTGTGCAATCTTCTATGTTCGCAATCTTGAAATGTCTCAATTGATCAATCGTTAGTCATTGTTCGGAGCCTTTCCTTCGCCCCGGGTGCCCACGCCGAGCCGCTTGATTGAAATTTCACCAGACAGGTGAGAGCAAGCAGAAAGGGTCGGAAACGGATCTGGCTAATTCCTAATTCTTAAATCCTAATTCCTATCCCAGGAGACCCGCTGCCTTCGAGAGATTCTCCTCGGATAGGAATTAGGATTTAAGAATTAGGAATTTGTCAGATCCGTTTTCCCTAATATTGTCTGGCTAATCCCGCTACCATAAACTAAACTTGTATCTACGCACAACGTAGTGCCGCCTGCCTGACATAGCCGTCATCACGACACCGCCGTCCAGGAAGTTTTTCAAAACAAACAGAAAGATGACTTGGAGCGATATGGACAACCTTTTACTTGCAAACATTCCTTATTCCTGTAACGACGCCGAACTGCGGAGCTGGATCGAAGCGCACGGGTTCAAAGTCGATAAAGTGCACTTGATACGCGACATGGTGTCCGGAAGTTCGCCTTCGTTCGCGAGGGTGAAGCTGGATACATCCACGCCGTCTGAGGGAGCCGTACAGGCCCTCCACCAGAAACCCCTTGGAGACCGCCGCATCTACGTGCGGCGCGGCCGATCGCCTCTCGACGATTAGTCGGCCATTCTGGTTTAATCTTCCGACATGAAAGCGGTCGGTCGAAGTCTGCACCGCATTGAGGGCATTCCGAAGGTCACGGGCAAGTCGGTCTACGTCGCCGATATGCAGATCGAGGGTTGCCTTTACGGGCGGACGATACGTTCGACCGTTGCTCATGGCCTGATCCGCAACATCCGCTTCAATCCCGGCATTCCCTGGAATGAGTTCGTCATCGTCCGTCCGGAGGACATCCCGGGTAAGAATGGCGTGACGTTGATCGACACCGAGCAGCCTTTTCTTGCGAGCCGCGAGATACGACACGTCGGTGAACCATTGTTACTGATCGCTCACGAAGACAGAGCGCTTCTTGATCGCGCAGCACACAACATTGAGATCGAGGTGGATGAGCTTCCCGGCATGTTTTCCATGGAGGAGGCGTTGCAGTCGGGACGCGTGTTTAAAAGCTATCGTGTTCAGAATGGCGAACCGTCCGAAGCGTTGAAGGGCGCCGATGTCATCGTTGAGGAAACTTATCGCACCGGCTCACAGGAGCACCTCTACATCGAACCGCAAGGAATGATCGCGGTCGCCAGTCCCGGCGCGGGTGTGTCGGTATGGGGATCCATGCAATGCCCGTACTACATACGCAAGGCACTCGCTCCGCTCTTCGAAATGCCGCCGGACAAGATTCGCGTTGTGCAAATGGAAACGGGCGGTGGTTTCGGCGGCAAAGAGGAATATCCCAATATGATTGCCGGCCATGCCGCATTGCTGTCATGGAAGGCCGGCGGACGTCCGGTGAAATTGATATACGACCGTCGCGAAGACATGCTGGCGACGACCAAGCGGCATCCGTCCAGAACGCATATCAAGGCCGGTTTTACTCGAGACGGTAAACTCATCGGCCTCGACATCGATATCCTGCTTGACGGCGGGGCCTATCCGACGTTGTCGTCTGTCGTGCTATCGCGCGCGACTTTGCATGCGTGGGGACCGTACCGATGCGAACACACGCGAGTGCAAGGCAACGTCGTCATGACCAATTCGAATCCGTACGGAGCATTCCGCGGATTCGGTGCGCCTCAGGCGATTTTCGCCATCGAACTGCACATGACGCGTGCGGCCAACATTCTCGGCCTGGATCCAACCGAGATTCGCCGCCGTAACTTTTTACGGCGGGGCGACCGCATGCCGACAGGGCAAGTCGTCAAGGAAAACATCGATTTGGAGCAACTGATGGATCGAGCTCTCGAAAGAGCCGGTTATGCCGAGAAGCGGCGGGACCCGCAACGAGGCCGCGGTCTCGGGGTATCGGTGTTTTTTCATGGTAGCGGTTTCACCGGCAGTGGTGAGGTCCGGCTCGCTTCGCGAGTTTCATTGCGGCTTCGCAAAGACAATCACGTCGATGTGCTCGTTTCCAATGTGGAGTACGGACAGGGCACCAATACAATCCTGGCGCAGATTGTTGCGGAGACGTGTCAGATCCCGCCGGAACATGTGAAAGTGCATCAGCCCGACACACTAAACGTGCCAGACAGCGGTCCGACCGTCGCATCCCGCACCACCATGATTGTTGGAAAGCTCGTCGAGCGCGCCGCCTTGCAGCTTCGAGACCGCCTGAACGAATCCCGGCCGGAAGATGTGACAGTCACGGTCGAATACGAACCGCCCAACGATGTGTACTGGAATGACGAAACGTACCAGGGCGAAGCCTACGCCGCCTATTCGTGGAGCTGCAACGTTGCTGAGGTTCAGGTCGATCCTGTCGACTACGGCGCGCGCTTGACGAACTTCACATCGACCGTCGAATGCGGCCGCGTGATCAATCCCGCGCTGGCTGAAGGACAAATACAAGGAGGGATCGCGCAGGGAATCGGTTTCGCCCTGTATGAGGATGTCGTCGTCGAAAACGGTGCGATGAAAAACAACCAGTACACGAATTACATTGTGCCGACCGCGGCGGATACGCCGAACATCGACGTCGAATTTATCGAATTCCCGTATGCAAACCCCGGTCCGTTCTTTGCTAAAGGGATCGGCGAGATGCCTATCGACGGTCCGGCCCCCGCCATCGCCGCGGCTGTGGCCGATGCTTTGGGAGGAACAGTCATCAACGAAATTCCATTGTTGGCGGAACGCATAATGGCGGCGGTTGTTAGCGACCAAACATGAATTGCGCGAACCTGAAACACGCGGGCATAAAGCCCGCGGCTACGAGGTTCACCTCACAGTAGTGGCGGTAGCCGCGGGCTTTATGCCCGCGTGTTTCGGGTTCGAAAAATGTATGAATCTATCCACACAAGTGTCCTTTCTGACGAACGGTATGCGGCACACCATAACTGTCCCGTCAATGAAACGCCTTCTCGATGTCCTGCGCGAGGACCTGGGGTTGACCGGAACGAAGGAGGGCTGCGGCGAGGGTGAGTGTGGCGCCTGCACCGTTCTTCTCGACGGACTGTTGGTTCTCGCCTGCATGGTTCCGATTTGCCAGGTGCAGAACAAAAGCGTGAAGACCATTGAAGGACTCTCCGGCGACGGGTCGCTTCACAAAGTCCAGCAGGCGTTTTACGAAAACGGCGGCGCTCAATGCGGAATCTGCACTCCGGGAATGATAGTCAGTGCAGCGTACTATCTGCAGCACCCCGATGAGGCGGAAGATATTCGGGAAGCACTAGCCGGGAATCAGTGCCGATGCACGGGCTACATGAAAATTTTGGAATCGGTGAAAGCAGCGTGGCCACGGTAAACGATTTTCCGGTCATCACTCCTCAAAGTCTGGACGAAGCACTCGACGTTCTGGCTTCAGTGCAAAACGTTCGACCGCTGGCCGGCGGAACAGACCTGATGGTGTTGCTCGAGTCCGGCGCTCTTCGACCCTGCACGTTTCTCAATATCCAGGAACTGCCGGAATTGAAGTCGCCCGACGGAATGACGGCGTTGACCACCTATCGAGACATTCGCGCGAGTCACTGGAAAACGCGATTTCCCATGCTGGCCGCTGCCGCACGAGAGGTCGGAGCGTTGGCTATACAAAGCCGCGGCACTTGGATCGGCAATGTCGCAAATGCCTCGCCCGCGGCGGATGGCGTTCCGGCCCTAATGGCGTACGACGCGGAACTAGAGATCGCTAGAAAGGGCGAACGTCGCAGAGTTCCTCTTGCCAACTTTTATCGCGGCTATAAACAAATGGATCTCCGTCCCGACGAACTGATAACGGAAATTCATCTGCCGTCGCCCTCTCCCGGCTTTGTGGAGTACTTCCGGAAGGTCGGCGCCCGCCGCTTTCAGGCGATCTCGAAAACACTATTGGCCGGGCGTATCAGGTTCGCCGCCGATTCGACAATCGCCGATATCCGGCTGGTATTCGCCAGCGTAGCGCCATTCACGCTTCGTGCATTTCAAACCGAGGCGCTGTTGCGCGGCCGTCCTTTAACTCAGGAAAGCATTGCGGATGCGGCAAAAGCGATTCAGGACGAGATCCGTCCCATCGACGACATCCGTTCGACCGAAGCATATCGGCGGCGGGTCACCGCAAATCTTTTGCGAGATTTTCTGGAAGGGCTTATTACTTGAGAACCGATTCCAGCGTTCGGGCCCATTCATTCGTTTTCGTCTGAATAAGCACGTCGCTATCTTGGTATTGTTTCTTCAGTTCTCTTATTTCTTGAGCGAGATGCAGGGCAGTGAGCACTGCGACCCGTAAAGAATCGGCAGTGCCCGCGACTTGGGAGATTTCGCGCATCCGCGCGTCTACTTCTTCGGCAAGCGACCGCACATCGGACCCGTCCAGCGGCTCCTTTAAAACAATCGCGTACCGCTGATCGTAGATCTCGACTTCAATTGGCTGCGGCTTCGGTTGCGACACCGGGTTCGTCCTCTATTTCCGCTAAACTTTCGAGTAGGGCTTCGACCTTATTCTTCACCAGATCGCGTTCGCGCTTCAACTCGTCGACTTCACGTTTCAGGGCGGCAATCTCCGAACGCGATCCAGCGAGTTCTTTTTCGAGCGCGTCTTTTTCCTGGCGCGTTGTCTTAACCAGTTCCACAGTTCGCAGAATGCGTGTTTCCAACTCGGCAAACTTTTCAAACGCGATTGACATGTCAGGTCCTCAATTGCGCTCCGAGGCGCTGTTTAAGTAAATCCAAAATCTTTCGGTCGAATGCATCGACTTCGTTATCCGTCAGAGTCCGATCCGGTGACTGGTAAATCAGCGATATCGATATACTGTACTTCGAGTCCGGAAATGGTCCTTTTTCGAGCCGGTCAAAAGGTTCGAAGCGTACCAATTCCCGAATTCCCACGTTCTCGATCACATCACGCACGGCAGTATATTCAATACTTCGATCGAACAGCAGAGAAACATCGCGGCGTATCGACGGATGGCGCGGCAGCGGCTGCGTCTGGAACAATTTGCGCGATCTCAGAATGTGATCCACGTCCAGTTCTGCCAGATATACGCGCTGTCGGGGTTTTATAAAGTCGGCGTAGTCGGGATGCAATTCTCCAAAGACCGCGACATCACCGATTTTGGCTGAGCGTCCAGGATGGTAATAACCAGGCAGCCCCTCCCTTGTGGTGCGGAGATCGACGTCGAAAGCTTCGAGAACCCTTTCAACATCGCCTTTGAGGTCATAGAAATCGAAATCCTTTTCAGCTTCGCCGACGGTCTTGGAACGAAGGGCTCCGGTCGAGGCCAGGATCAATGATCGCCGTTCTCCACCGGAGTAATAAATCTTTCCTAATTCGTAGAGCTGCAAATCTCGATTGCCGCGATGCATGTTCCACTGAACAGCCGTAAGAATGCTCGGCACCAACGACGTCCGCATGATCGTCCACTCTTCGCTCATAGGATTGAGCAGCCGAACGGGTTCGACATCCGGGCGGAACTTTCGTTCCGTCGATTCTTCAGCGAATGACAGGCCGTACGTTTCCGAATAGCCGCCCGCCGACAGTATCGTTCGAAGCTCGCGTTCCTCGCGCTCGTACGGCAGGCTCGCGCCGGATCCTGCGAACGGAGGCAAGGTCGGAGGAAACTTATCGTAGCCATGGTGGCGCGCGATCTCCTCGAGCAGATCCTCCTCCAGGCTTACGTCCACCCGATAACTCGGTACCTCAACGGACCATCCGTCCTCAGTCGGAGTGGTCTGAAAACCGAGACGCTGAAAAATACGGTTCACTACTTCATCCGGGACGGCTTCGCCGAGAAACTCTTTGATCCGGCGACGCCGCAGTCGGGCAGTAACCGGTTTTCTTTTTTCCGGATAAACGTCGATCACGCCTCGATAGATACGTCCGCCGGCCACCTGCTGAATGAGCGCGGCTGCGCGGTCACAGGCGTAACGGGCGATTTCGATGTCGCCGCCCCGCTCGTAGCGATATGACGCTTCGGTGGACATCCCGAGTGAGCGTGCCGTCTTGCGAATGCCGTTCGGAAAGAAGTACGCACTTTCCAGCAAGACATTGGAGGTCTTGCTCGAGATCTCCGTGTCCGCGCCACCCATCACGCCCGCGATTGCAGCCGGACGATCCGCATCCGCGATCACCAGGATCGATGGATTGAGCGTGCGTTCCTGGCCGTCGAGGGTCGTGATCTTCTCATCCACACCCGCGCGCCGGACGATGATCTGCTGGTTGTGCAGTGTGTCCGCGTCGAATGCATGGAGCGGTTGGCCGAGCTCGAGCATGACGAAGTTCGTGACGTCCGCGACGTTATTGATCGAACGCTGGCCGAGGGCCTCCAGCCGGCTCTTGAGCCAGTCGGGTGACGGACCGATCTTCACACCTTCGATGTAGCGTCCACAGTACCTGCCGCACAGATCCGCGTCGGCGATCTCGATCGAGAAAACGTTATCGGCGTCTTCGTCGGCTTCCCGGATTTCGAACTTGGGCGGCCGAACGGCTGTGCCGTATATAGCGCTCGTTTCACGGGCCATGCCCAGATGATTCAAGCAGTCGGGCCGGTTTGTCGTGATGTCGAATTCGTAAACGGTGTCGGTCGCGGTCGCTTCGATTGCGTCGACCGCCAGACCTACACCAGTCGCTTTCCGGCCGAAACCTTGCGCATCATCGGGAATATCGACGAATTCCTTAAGCCAATTGAGACTGATCTTCATAGCAACGGGAATCGGTTAGAACTGTTCGAGAAATCGCATGTCGTTCTGGAAGTACAACTGGAGATCTTCCACGTTATAGCGAAGCTTCGCGTATCGCTCGATGCCGCCACCGAACGCGAATCCGGTGTACCTGTCAGGATCGTAGCCGACGTTGCGAAACAATGCCGGATGGACCATGCCGCAGCCCATCACTTCAATCCAACCGGTGCCTTTGCAATTGCGGCAGCCGGTGCCTCCGCACGAGACGCAGGAAATGTCTACTTCGGCGCTAGGTTCGGTGAACGGAAAGAAACTGGGTCGCAAACGCGTCTGCGTAGCTTCACCAAAGAACGATTTATGGAACCGCTCGAGCGTGCCCTTCATATCAGCGAAGGTGACACCTTCATCAACGAGCAGACCTTCGACCTGATGGAACATCGGCGAGTGTGTCGGATCGAATGCGTCGCGGCGAAAAACCTTACCGGGACAGATGATGCGCACCGGTGGCTTCATTTTTTCCATCGTCCGAATCTGAACCGGCGATGTGTGTGTGCGCAGCACAACATTCTCGGCGATATAAAAGGTATCTCGAGGATCCCGTGCCGGGTGTGCCGGCGGGGTATTGAGGGCGTCGAAGTTGTAGTACGTCGATTCGACTTCCGGCCCCTGCTCGATGGAATAACCCATCGCCACGAAAATATCTTCGATCTCTTTCCAAACGATCGTCAGTGGATGCCGATGTCCCAAACGCTGGCGATTTCCCGGCAGGGTTACATCGATGGTTTCAGTCAGCAGCTTTGCGTTTTTCGTGCGTTCGACGATGGAGGTCTGCAGTTCATCCAACGCGGATTCAATGTGCGTCTTCAGCTCATTGGCAATGCGGCCGAACTCCGCGCGGTCGGCTGCGGGCAGAGAACGCATACCTTGCAGTTGAATGCTTAGAAGACCGGACTTGCGGGAGAGATAGCGGGAACGAATGTCTTCTAACGAACGTTGATCGACAACTGACGGCAGTTCTTTCGCGAACTGCTGCTCCAGTACTCGCAGCTGGTCGATCCCGTTTGAAGACATCCCGTAAATCCCATAAATGTTACTTAACTGCAAGGGCGGTCATAGACCGCCCCTACAGTGCATTACTTTGTTGCGGCAGCCCGCGCTTGATCCGCCAACTGCGTGAAGGCGCCGGGGTCTTGAATTGCGAGGTCGGCCAGAACTTTGCGATCCAGGTCGACTCCAGCGGTTTTCAGACCATGTATGAATTGATTGTAATTCAGGCCATTCTGACGCGCCGCGGCGCCGATGCGGATGATCCACAGCCGGCGGAAATCGCGTTTGCGTGCTTTGCGGTCGCGGTAGGCATAGCCGAGCGCTTTCTCGACGGATTCCTTGGCGAATTTATAAAGCTTGCTCTTGTTAAGGTAATAACCCTTGGCAAGTCCCAGCAGCTTCTTACGGCGATGATGACGTTTGGTTCCGCGTTTAACTCGAGGCACTTCTCAAACTCCTTCAAAACTTATGCGTATGGCAACATCTCGCGAACGCTCTTGACGTCAGCTTCATCCAGAATAGTGGCTTTACCCAGATGCCGCTTTCTGCCCGCTGATTTCTTGGTCAAGATGTGACGCGCAAACGCGTGCCGGCGTTTTATTTTTCCTGTTCCTGTTACCTTGAAGCGCTTTGCGGCGCCTTTATGCGTTTTCAGTTTCTGCTTCATGTCTAGAATTATTCCTTAGCTTTCTTGGGCGAGAAGATCGCGATCAAGTTCGGACCTTCAAGTTTGGGTCGTGCTTCGACCGCCCCAACCTCCGCCAATTCTTCAACCAGTCTGTCCAGGAGTGCGCGTCCGATGCCCTGATGCACGATCTCGCGTCCGCGGAAGAAAACGGAAGCTTTGACTTTGTCACCCTGCTTCAAAAACCGGATGATGTTGTTCTTCTTGAAATCGTAATCATGTTCATCGGTATTGGGCCGAAACTTCACTTCCTTTACCGTGATGTTTTTCTGGTGCTTCTTCGCTTCGTGAAGCTTCTTATTAAGTTGGTAAAGGTATTTGCCGTAGTCCATGATTCTGCAAACCGGTGGGGTTGCAGTTGGCGCAACCTCTACCAGATCCAGACCCCGCTCTTCAGCAACCTTGAGCGCTGCTTGAGGCGGCATGATACCGAGCTGCTGGTTCTCATCGTCAATTACGCGTACTTCGCGAGCCCGGATTCTCTGGTTCACCCTTATGTTTTTATCGATGGTTTAGTCCTCCAAAACAGTCAAGAGACAAACGTCAAACATAACAAAGCGGATGGCTTTTTTCAATTCGTTTGGCTCAGGAATGGTCAAAAACGTGCGGTTAGGTATGCATGAACTTGTATCAACGAATGCTCGATTATCACAGCAAAAGCCGTCCGACCTTCGTCTTATTCACCGAGTTTATCGCATTCGTAGCTACCATGACCGCCATCCTGGGCATCGCCTTCCTGCGCGACTTGCTGTTCTAGCCCTTGTCACCTTCGGAATCTTTGGGTTACGCTTGTGATCATGCGATGCTCGACCATAGATACGCCAATTGGCAAACTGACGCTCGTCACGACCGGAAAAGGTCTGTCGGCGCTCTCCTTCGGTGCCAGGATTCCACCAGATGGTATCGTCGACGAACAGGCCAACCGTGTCTATGTAGACCAATTGTCTGAGTACTTTGCGGGGAAGCGGAAGAAGTTTGACTTTCCGTTGGACCTCAGTGGTACGGACTTTCAGTTGTCGGTCTGGCGGGCACTACTAAAGATTCCGTATGGCGAAACTCGCACCTACGGGGAAATTGCCAGATCTCTCGGCAAACCCGGAGCCGCGCGAGCCGTCGGAATGGCCAATCACGATAACCCCGTTGCAGTCGTAGTCCCGTGCCATCGAGTTGTCGGTCATGACGGTTCGTTGACGGGATATGCCGGCGGTCTTCATCTCAAACAAGCACTGCTTTCGTTAGAACAGCAGGGAAGAACACTTTTCACATAACCCCCTCACCTCACTTTGTGAGGCGCGAGGGGACCTCGAGGAATCGCGAACTCCGTGAAACCGGCGTATTGTGCGTAGCGGCGGGCTTTGTGTCCACGTGTCTCGCATTCGGGAATCCGGAACTCGCGATTGAACTTTTTTATGCCTAAGAACGAATCACTCGATACGAAACGACACTCGCTGGCCCATCTCATGGCAGCGAGCATTCAGGAAATGTTTCCGGAAGCCAAGTTCGGTGTCGGACCTGTCATCGAAGACGGGTTTTACTACGACGTTTATCTAAACCGAACGTTGACGCCGGATGATTTACAAGCCATCGAGAAGCGAATGCGCGAGAAGGTAAAGCAGGGCCTGCGGTTTGAGCGCTCTGAATTGCCGATGGAGCAGGCGACCTCGATGTTTTCGTCGATGAACCAGGACTTCAAAGTCGAGCTTCTGCGCGATCTCAAAACGCGGGGAACCACGGCAGTCGCCGATCTCGACGACACCAATCTTGTCGGCGGCAGTGTGTCCGACGTCAGCGTTTACAAGACGGGCGGGTTCACGGATCTGTGCCGGGGACCGCATGTTTCATCGACCGTTGAAATCGATCCTGAAAGTTTCCGATTGACCCGTGTATCGGGTGCCTATTGGCGCGGCAATCAGGATCGAGAGCAGATGCAACGCGTTTATGGCGTCGCGTTCGAGACGAAGAAAGAGATGGAGGACTATTTCGTCCGTCTTGAAGAGGCGAAGAAGCGCGATCACCGGAAGCTCGGGCAGGAGCTGGACCTCTTCAGCATCAATCCCGATACGGTCGGCGGCGGTCTCATTCTCTGGCATCCCAAAGGTGGATTGATCCGCCATCTCGTTGAGGATTACTGTAAGAAGCAACACCTCGAAGGCGGCTACGACTTCGTCTATACGCCGCATATCGGGCGCGCCAACCTGTGGGAGACGAGCGGTCATCTCGGTTTCTACGCAGAAAACATGTACGCGCCGATCAAGATCGACGAGCAGCTCTATTACCTGAAGCCAATGAACTGCCCGTTTCACGTCAACATCTATAAGAGCAGCGTGCGTTCGTATCGTGACCTGCCGATCCGTCTTGCCGAATGGGGCACGGTGTATCGATTCGAAAGAAGCGGCGTTCTTCACGGGTTGACGCGCGTTCGCGGCTTCACGCAGGACGACGCGCATTTGTTCTGCCGGCCGGACCAGATGCCTGCTGAAATCGACAAGGTCCTCGATTTCAGTCTCAATATTCTGCGTGCCTTCGGCTTTGACAGCTTCGAGGTGTTTCTGAGCACCAGGCCGCCGAAACGCGTCGGCCGTGAAGAGGATTGGGATACGGCGGAAGCGGCCCTCGAAGACACGCTAAAAC
>Ga0209382_10004444_pt1 | contig 18771 bp, 18 predicted proteins | sample SoiMetdeltSBSDD5_FD_187599 | JGI IMG/M metagenome (GOLD analysis project Ga0209382, IMG submission 187599) | Bulk soil microbial communities from a Populus tree surrounding site in Tennessee, USA - Soil MetaG P. deltoides SBSDD5 (SPAdes) (version 2) | ecosystem: Environmental > Terrestrial >...
ATGGGTTTCCCCCGGAAGAAGAACCCGTCGCACGTGGCGCACGTCGACACGCCGTGGCCGATCAGCGATCGTTCGGACTCGAGCCCCAGCAACCGCGCCGTCGCGCCGGTCGCCACGATAACGGATCGTGTCTGGTAGGCCTGGTCCGCGGTCTTGACCGTGAAGGGCCGATGATTGAGGTCAACCGACTCGACGTTGCCCTGGATGATCTCCGCGCCGAAGCGCTGCGCCTGCGCGCGCATCTCGGTCATCAGGTCCGGACCCATGATGCCGTCCCGATGCCCGGGCCAGTTCTCAACGAGCGTCGTCAACATCAACTGCCCGCCCGCCTCGAGCCCTTCGATGACGAGCGGTTTGAGGTTGGCGCGCGCCGTGTAGAGCGCGGCCGTCAACCCCGCCGGACCAGAACCGATGATGATGACGCTGCGAGGAGGAGCCATCAAAGTTTGAAGTGTGAAAATTGACGCTTTAGACGTGTTTATCGATCAACTTCTTGAGCGCGGTCTTGTCGGCGAGGCCAACGATCTGCTCGACGACATCGCCGCCCTTGAAGATGAGAACGGTCGGAATGCCCATGATCATGAAACGTGACTGGATGACGGGGTTTTCGTCGACGTTGAGCTTGCCGACGACGACGCGGCCGTCGTAGTCGGAGGCCAGCTCGTCGATCGTCGGCGCGAGGCGGCGGCACGGGCCACACCATTCCGCCCAGAAATCAACAACGACCGGCTGGCTCGACTTTATGACGGACTGCTCGAAATTCGTGTCGGTAAGGGTCTGGACTTTTTCGCTCGCCATGAGGCCTCTCAGATACTCCCAGAATTGCAGTTTTACGGGCTCTGCGGCCGCCGCTTCAGATTCAGGCTACCCGCACGCCCTCATACAGTTTGACGTACTCAACCGCGGAAGCGTCCCAGGAATGGTCCTCCCGCATCCCCCGTCTTTGGATTTCAAGCCAGTGGGCCTTGTCCTCGAACGCCCGCTGGGCCCGCTTGACCGTCGCCAGCAATGCCTCGGGAGTATATTCGCGAAACTTGAAACCTGTTCCGGCCAGCGACTCATCCGCGTCGAGGACGGTATCGTTCAACCCGCCCGTCGCGCGCACGATGGGAACGGTGCCGTAGCGCAGGCTATACAACTGGTTCAGGCCGCAAGGCTCGAAGCGGGAGGGCATCAGGAACATGTCCGCGCCGGCCTCAATGAGATGCGCCAGCCGCTCATCGAAGCCAATCGTCGTCGAGACGCGATCCGGGTGCCGCGCCGCGAACGTTGCCCAGGCATCCTCGAACCGTCGCTCGCCGCTGCCGAGCATCACCCAGGTCGCATCGAGCGACACCAGCGCATCGAATGCCGCCGCGATCAGATCGAATCCCTTCTGCTCTGTCAGCCTGGAAATCAAACCAATCACCGGGCGCTGCAGCGCTCGATCGGAGATCGGCAACCCGACTTCGGTCAGAAGCGCGCGCTTCGCGTCACTCTTTCCAGCCAGATTCTCCGCACTGAACCGTGCGGTCACGAACTCGTCGTTTGCGGGTGACCAGCGATTCGTATCGATGCCGTTCAGAATCCCCACGAGGTCGTCCGAACGGCGGGCCAGGACACCTTCGAAGCCAAAGCCCAACTCCGGCGTGACGATTTCGCGCGCGTAACCGGGGCTGACGGTCGTGATGCGCTCGCTGAAGTTGATGCCACCCTTGAGATAGCTGATGTTGCCCCAGAACTCCATGCCCTGGACGTCGAACACGTCGTAGCCGAGGCCAATCGCTGGAAGCGTGGCGGACGGAAACACGCCTTGAAACGCGAGGTTGTGCAGCGTGAAGACGGCAGGCACACCGCCCACGTACGGATCTTTTGACAAGTGCATCTTCTGGTAGACCGGGACGAGGCCGGTCTGCCAGTCGTGAGCATGAATGATCGACGGTCGCCACTCCTTCAGCCGTGCGTATTCGAGCGCGGCGCGGCTGAAGACTGCGAATCGCCACGGGTTGTCGGCGTAGTCACCGATCGCGGTCCCATAGAGCGATTCGCGATCGAAGAGCTCTGGAACGTCGACTGCGACTACACGGAGCCCGCGTGGGAGCGTCAGTTCCGAAAATGTGACCGGCTGCAGCCGATCGCCGATCCGCAGGCGAGTCTGGGTCCGCTCCGCGCCCGGCAGCGATACGCTCCGGTACTGCGGGACCACCAGCGTGACCGAGTGGCCCAAGTGGGTCAGGGCATCGGAGAGCGCTGTCGACACCTCGGCAAGACCGCCGGTCTTTGCGAATGGGTGCGCCTCTGGCGTGACCATCAACACGGAGAGCCCATCGGGTCTCGGCGCGAGGACGGTCGCCGCTGCCTTCGAGGCGGACCGGGTGCGTGGCGTCTTTGGAGCCGCTGCTACCGATTCGTCCTTCTTTGGTTTTTTCGGCGCGCGCTTCGCGGGCGCTCGTTCAAGCGAGGCCGGAGACTTCTTCCGTCCCGGTCTCTTGTTGGTTTGCGGATTCTCAGGGTTTTGCGGCGTGTCTTCGGGCATTCCGAGTATGAGTTTCAAGAACTAACGTTAAGCAAACGCTCAGTTTAGCACGCTTTTGCACCCGTCGTCGCTGGAGCTCTGCTAAAATTCGGCCGTGAAGGAACCGCAGGCACCGATCGCCCGATCGGAACCCAGGGAAATCGCAGAGCTCCGGAAGCTCAAACAAGAACAACCAGATCTTTCGTCGGCCGCTGATCTCCAGATTGAGCTGCTGCAGTTGCAGCGCCGGATCCAGGCGCGGGTGCCGCTGCCCTCCATCAGACTCGATCCCGAGTACCTCAACGGTTTGCTCGCCAGCGGTCCCATCCTTCAATTCGAGCATCTTCCGGTCGACTGGAGCGACATGCGATTTCTGCTCCGCGGTGCCGCCAGCGCCATGCGCAATCACGACGCGCTCGACGATGCGGACTACCGGCGGGCGGAGGCCCTCGCACGGGACAGCGAGCGGCTGCCGGGTATCGTGCGCACCTGGTACGAGTCGGTTCGTCCCGGGGCGGCCCCGGTCAGCCCGGAAGCGGCGGGCCTCGAGTCGGTGCTACAACAGGCGATGCGCCCGTTCCTGACACGAGCCGGCGACGCCGTGATGGCGCGAAGCGATCTGGGGGGATGGAATCGAGGGACGTGTCCCTTGTGCGGCGGCGAGCCGGACCTCGCGGTCATTACCGCCGCGGCCGATCGCCTGCTGATCTGCGGCCGGTGCGCCGCGCGCTGGCGGTTCGAGCAGCTCACCTGCCCCTTCTGCCTCAATAGCGATCGCGGCAAGATCACGTCGTTCGCGAGCCGCGACGGTCAATACCGGTTGTTTGCGTGCGGCGTGTGCGAGCGCTATCTCAAGGCGTACGACGCGCGACGCGCGTCGCGACCTGTCATGCCTGCGGTTGATTCGGTAGCGACGCTGCCGCTGGATGCGGCAGCGATTCAGAAGGGATTCCGGTAGCGAGCGCTACTGATCCTGCTGATCTTTGAAGATGTCGGTCGCCCGCTCTGACATCCACTTGAAGAGGTGTCGAGTCTCCCAGAAGCGGCCTGTGTTCGAGCCAGCGCCGAGGACCACGACCGCCACGGGATGATTGCTCTCCGGCAGGCGCAGCAGCGTTGCGAGGCAGTGACCCGCCTTCGAGATGAAGCCCGTCTTCCCGCCCATCACCTGAACGTCGCCATCCACCACCAGACGATTGGTATTGCGGATGGTGACCGAGCGCCGGCTCGTCGACACCTTGTACTCAGACGTCTGCATGATCGGCGCGATGATCGGCGAGATGCGGTCGTCAGTGGCGGCGTAGGTAATGAGTTTCGAAAGGTCGTACGCGGACGAGACGTTCTCTGCCTTGAGACCAGACGGATCGGTGAACGAGGTGCTTTCAAGGCCAAGCTCGACGGCCTTGGTGTTCATCCGCTCGACGAAGCTGGCCGTGCCGCCGTGGGAGAGGCGCGCAAGCGCGCGGGCCGCGGCGTTGTCGGACGCGATGAGCGTCAGGTGCAGCAGGTTGTCGAGGGTCAGCCGCTCGTTCGCGCGGAGATATGTCGTTGAGGCGGCGTAAACGTCGCCCCGCTCGACCGTGACGACCTGCGTGAGATCGGGCTGGTCCTCGAGAAAGACCACGGCGGTCATGACCTTGGTGATGCTGGCGATCGATCGCTGGTCGCGCGCGTTCTCGCCCCAGAGCACCTGACCCGAGAGCGGATCGAAGATGACGGCAGCGGCGGCGCGAATGTCCGGAACCATGGCGCCCGTCGCCGCATCCATCTTGAAGCGCGGGGTCATGGCTTCCTGCATCGCGCGGATCGCGCGAGCGCGAGCCTGTTCGCGTGCGCGTTCGCGCGTGCGCGCGGCGACGCGAGCCCGCGCCAGGCGCGCCTTGCGTGCGCTGGATGAGGAGGCTGAATAGGTGGTCTTCTTGGCCGTGGTTGCCGGCTTAGCTGTCTGGGCGAAGGCCTGTCCCGGGGCTGCGAGGAATAGCGCCAGGCCGCTCGATGCCACGATGGCAACGGCGCGAGTGCAAATCTGGGCCAACTTCATCGGGCGGATCACACGCACGAATCCTCCGTCACGACAACCGGCTGGCTGGGAGCAACCGTTTTGGTGAGACTGTGGAGCGCCAAAGATGTTAGCAGCAAACCCCATAGGCTGCAACCATTTATGTAATCGGCCTGACGCGAATCGGGCGATATGACGGCTTTCGACATCTATTTCGACGAGAACGCGTGGCTCTGGTTCAAATGGAGTGCCAGCGCTTTTCCGCCAGACGTCATGGCTGACGTATCCGTATGGAAGGTTGACTTTCTGACTTTCGGGCGACAGAAGTCTACCGATTGGTTGAAAACTTGGGGGTCAGGTTGAGTCACAACCTGACCCCCATTCACCCGTTCACAACCTGACTCCACTGATCCAATCCATTGGTCCACACAATTCAACGAGTACGCCGGGCCAATTGCCTACCAATCCGCACGACGTGCGCGCGCGCTGCGCGCCGCGCGCGATGCACTCGCATCGCAAGCCGCATGAAACCGCGTGAAAACTCCTGGTGTCTAAACAAGTAACGGCCGATGAACAGGCCGTCCAATTGATCCACCTCGACGGGTACAGGAATTGCTCAATTTCGGAGCACGTTCGGTCGGCGCAAACAACGCGTTAACAGAATTGGGAATCAGGATTGGGAATGATGAGCCTCGTTAGACTCCTCGGCTTCCGGAATCTTGCGTGCGGGTGCGTGACCGGTCACTACCGCGAACTCGCCACCAATCGCGAGATTACCTACGTCGAAGAGAAAGGCACGGCCTGCGATCACCAGGAGCATCGCCGCAACCACACGTTGGCAGCGGCGCGTTTCCGGATGACCGCAGTCACGGCCAAAGCTTCGTAACAACGCCTTGGCGTGCGCCGGGGCCGCGGATCCTGTCTGCGTATGGCAGAGGGATCCACGGCCTCTTTTTTTTGTACACTCTCTCGCAATGCCGCTCGCCTGGAAGGCAACCAACCTCCCGAAACCTCACACCATTCTCGAGACGAACGGCGCCACGCTGCGCTTTTATCTGGGCGATTGCCTGGATCTGATGCGCGCCATCGATCCCGGCGCGGTCTCGGCGATTGTGACCTCCCCGCCCTATAACCTGGGCGTTCGCTATCGCTCCTACAACGATTCGCTGCCGCGCGACCACTATCTCGAATGGACCGACGCGTGGATCAAGGCCGCGACGCGGACGCTCGGCCGGCGCGGATCGCTCTTCCTGAACGTCGGCGCCAAACCCACCGATCCCTGGACGGCCATCGACGTCGCGCAAGCCGCGCGCCGGCACCTCACACTCCAGAACACCATCCACTGGATCAAATCGATCGCCATCGACCGCGACGCCGCCGGCGCTGGCGCGGCGCTCGATCGCGATCTCGCCGTCGGACATTACAAGCCAATCAACAGTGAACGCTTCGTCAACGACTGCCACGAGTTCGTGTTTCAGTTCACGCCCGGCGGCGATACGCCTGTCGATCGTCGCGCAATCGGCGTTGCCTACCAGGATCAGTCGAACGTCGCACGCTGGCGCAGCGGCGCTGGCAACCGCCGCTGCCGCGGCAACACCTGGTTCATTCCTTACGAAACGATTCAAAGCCGCGACAAGGACAGGCCGCATCCCGCGACCTTTCCACCCCGGCTCGCCACGTACTGTCTGCGCCTCCACGGTCTCTCGAAGCTGCGGCTCGTCATGGATCCGTTCTCAGGACTCGGGAGCGCCGCTGTCGCGTGCGCCGAGTCAGGCGTGGATTTCCTCGGGATTGAAATCGACGAGCACTACCTGCGCGAATCGGTCGCGAGAGTGAAGGCCGCCTCCAAAAAGCCCCCCTCCTCGACGTAACACCTTCGTGTCACACCCTCGTCGCCGGTGGCTGTTACGATTGCTGCTGTGCTAACCTACCGGGGTCGATTTTCTTCCATCGGTACCGGTAATTTTCCTACCAGAAGGCATTCTCGAGCATCGCAAGAGGGGGAGGACCAGATGTACAGGTTATTGAGAGCGGCTGCGGTCGTGACCGCAGTCGTGTTGACCGCGCTTGTGCCGCGCCTCGCGCTCGCACAAACCGCGGCAACCGGGACCATCGAAGGCAGCGTCGTCGATCCGACGGGTGCCGTTCTGCCAGGTGTCACCGTCGTCGTCAAGAACGTCGAAACCAATCAGACCCGCGAACTCGTCAGCGACGAGAACGGGCGGTACCGCGCAACGGCGTTGCAGCCGGGCACGTACGAGGTCGCGGCGACGCTGGCCGGCTTCCAGAACGTCTCGCTTGGCAACATCGTCGTGCAGGTCGGTCAAGCGATTCCTGTCGACGTGAAAATGCGCCCGGCGGGCGTCACGGAAGTCGTGACCGTCACGGGCGAATCACCAATCATCGATACCACCCGTACTGACGTCAGCAACGTCGTCGGTGAAACAGCGATCTCGAACCTCCCAATCAACGGCCGCCGCTGGGAGAACTTCGTCCTGCTCGGGCCTGCGGTCACCAACGACGGCAACTTCGGTCTGGTGAGCTATCGCGGCATCTCCGGTCTCTACAACAACAACACGGTTGACGGCGCCGATAACAACCAGGCGTTTTTCTCCGAGGCACGCGGCCGCACGCGGACGTCGTACAGCATCAGCCAGGCGGCCATCAAGGAATTCCAGGTTGGCATCAGCAACTTCTCCGCCGAGTTCGGCCGCGCCGCCGGAGGCACGGTGAACGCCGTGACCAAGTCAGGCACGAATCAGTCACGCGGTGAGCTGTTCTACTTCCTGCGCGACGATGCGTTCACGTCGAAGGATCCGTTCTTCCCCGATAACGTGGATCGGCCTGACGAGCGCCGCCAGCAGTTCGGCGCCGCGGTGGGTGGTCCGATCGTCCAAAACAAGGCGTTCTACTTCGTTAACTACGACCAACAGGTTCGCGACTTCCCGTATTTCGTGCGCGAGAGTCAGGCGGGCTTCTTCGACCGTCCCTGCACGGTGGCCGGATGCGCCGCGACCCTCTCCTACTTCCGCTCCCTCAGCGACTTCTTCCCGCGAGAGGGCAACAACTGGATTCTGCTTGGCAAGGTGGATTACGCGCTCAGCAACGCGCACCGCCTGACGACGCAATACAACCTGCACCGCTGGGATTCGCCCAGTGGCGTTCAGACGCAGCCAATCGTAAACGTCTCAGACAAGACCAACGGCAAGGACATCGTCAAGACGGACTTCGCGCTCTTTACCTTGAACTCAGTGCTGTCGCAGCGTTGGTTGAACGAAGCGCGCGTCCAGATTGGGCGAGACTTCGAGGCCCAGCAACCCAACGGAGCGCCGCCAAGCACCACGGTGACTGGCGGGATCGCGATGGGGATGCCTGACTTTCTTCCGCGGCCCAAGTACCCGGAGGAATGGCGCTATCAGTTCATCGACAACATCAATTGGTATACGGGCAATCACAGCCTCAAGGCTGGCATGGACATCAACTACGTGCGCGAGAACATCGTCAACCTGTTCCAGGGCGGTGGTGTCTATGCCTACCCGGCCGATCTGAACGCGATCGCCCAGGACTGCCCGGTCGATGCCACGGGTTGCACGCCCACGTTGACTGGTGCGGCCTCGGATCGCCGTCACTACACGACGTTCACTCAGGCCTTCGACCTTCGCGGCTTCAACGGTGACGTGTTCTTTACGACGACCGACTACAACTTCTTCGTCCAGGACACCTGGCAGCTGAACAAGCAGATGACCGTGAATCTCGGACTGCGCTACGAGTATCAGCAGCTTCCGCAACCAGGCGAGGCGGAGGTCAGGGGCGTCGTGTTCAGTGGCAACCCCAACTATCCGTTGACCACGCACTTCAACCAGGACACGAACAACTGGGGACCACGCGTCGGCCTGACCTACGACATCAACGGCGCGCACACGACAATCGTGCGTGGCGGATGGGGCGTGTACTTCGGCCGCACCAGCAACAGCGTGATGTCCAGTGCGCTGACCAACAATGCGGTCACGTTCGCGACCTACTCGTTCACGCCGACGAGCGCTGGCGCGCCACAATACCCCAGCACGTTCTCGGCGCCGCCTTCCGGCACCGGAGCGCGTCCGTCGATTCAGTATCTCTCGCCCGATTTGCAGCGCCCCACGATCTATATGGGCGAGGCGAGCGTCGAGAGATTCGTCGGTTGGGATACGACCGTGTCGGGTTCGTACCTCTATAGCAAGGGACAGAACCTGCCGACGTTCCCCGATACGAACCTGAATGAACCGAACGCAACGGTCGAATACTTCGTCGCCGGACAGAGCCGGGGCACATTTCCGTTCTTCCGCGGCCTTCGACCTGATCTGAACATCAACAACGCCATTCAAGTCGCCAGCGTTGTCGAGTCGACTTATCACGCGATGGTGCTGCAGGCGAACAAGCGCTTCAGCAAGGGCATCCTCTTCAACGCGAACTACACGCTCTCGAAGTCAGAGGATACCGGCCAGAACTCGACGACGTTCATCTCGAACTTCTCGACACTGGTAAATCCGTTCGATGTCGGCGGCGAACTCGGTCCGGCCGCGTTCGATCGTCGTCATCGCTTCGTGACGAGCTTTCACTACGCGCCGGATAACCTCTACGGCATCCAGGTTGGCGGCACGGGCACGTTCGAGAGCGGGTTGCCGGTGACGGCGACGATCTCCGGCGGTGTCAGTTCAGCGACGGGCGCCACGAGCACCGCCACCACCAACGGCAGCGGCGCCTCCAATCGTGCACCGTTCGAGCAGCGCAATAGCTTCCGCGGCGACGGCCGAAAAACCTTCGACCTGCGGCTCTCGAAGGCCTTCAACCTTGGCGACCGCCGTCAGATTGTGGCGCTGTGGGAAGCGTTCAACCTCTTCAACTGGCGGAACAACACGGCGTTTGGCGCAACCAAGTACAACGTCGCGAGCTCGAGCTTTGACGCCGCCGCCAACAAGGCCATCGTCAACTTGACTGAGTCGACGACGTTCCTCGCCCCAACGGCGGCTAGCAACACGCTGTTCGGCCCGCGGGACATGCAGCTTGGCTTGAAGTTCCTCTGGTAGTGTCCGGCTTTAGCCGGACCTTCGTCGTCAAGAAAACAAAGGGGCCGTCCACCCAAAGGTGGACGGCCCCTTTTCTTGGTCCGGCTAAAGCCGGACGCTACTTGGTTTTCCCCGACGATCCGCTTGGTGCTTTGAGTGTATACGCCTTGCGGTGCATCACGTTGAGGTCCGGCCGCGTCACTTTGATTTCGATCGCGCGATTACGCTTCCGCGGATCGGGGTTGTTCGAGTAGTAGCCGACCACATAGTAGTCGCTCGTTTCGGCGTCGATTCGTTTCAGCGCCTTGTCGAAATCGTTCTGGTTGACCGCGGCATAGCCGCCGGTCAACTCGGCGATCGTGCGCAGGCTGTCCTGCGACGTGCGAACGTAGTTCTGCCACTCGACCATGTCGACCTTCTCGTCCAGGTCCGGCATGCCGACGAGACCGCGCGGGTCGATCGTGTACATCGTGACGTTGGCCCGATTCGCGTTCCGCGTCAGCCACGAAAGATCCGACACCAGGTCCGCGTAGTGGAACTGGTTGCCCTGCTTCCTGAACGGATCCGACGTCTGATCGCTGCCGTCGCCGCTCGCGTCAGACCCATCGGCGTTCTGCGAGGGAACCCCGTAGCGTTCCTGATCCTGCTTCTTCCGCGAGTCCTGGAACGGGTTGAAGTCGTAGCCGTTGCTCACGTAGATGAACGCCTTGCGGCGATTGTGCACCTGTGCGAGCTGCGCGATGATGTCGTTCGCCGTCGAGAACGCGACGTGCGCGCGGTAGCGGACTTCGGGAGGTCCTTGTGCCCCTTCCGGAACGTCCAGGATGTCTTTCGGCGCGAGACCGCCGCCGGTGATCTTGTTGATGGCCTGGTCGAGGCGCTTGCGATCGTAGGTGAGATCCACCGAGATCGACGAGGGCCCGGTCGAGACAATCCCGAACATGTCGCCTTCGTGAATCAATTCTTTCGAGATCTTCTTGAACAGCTCGCGGATCCGGCCGGTGTTGCGGAAGTCGAGGTGCAAGTCGTCGACAAAAATCAAGAAGATGCGCCCGGCCGCATCGTTGGTCGGCCGCGCCGGTGGCAGGATGATGCCTTCCTGCGGCGGTGGAGGCGGCGGCGCAGCGACGTTATAGACGCGGCCGCCATGTGTCAGCGTGAAGGAAACCATCTGCTGCTTCACGCCGTCTTCGTACACCTCGAATTCGTCTTTCTTCAGATCGGCGACGAACTGGCCACGGCCATCGCGGACGATGACATCGGTCGTGATCAGCTCGACGCCAGTGCGGATGACCTGTTGAGGGTCATTGCCGGTAGGCGTCTGGGGACTCGGCGCTGCCGGCGGATTCTGCGCAAAGGTGACCGGGCCCGTCAGGACCGCGGCAGCCATCGCGCAAACGCACAGCGTGCGAGAGGGAATATTCGCGTGCATGGCTTGATTATACCGGCGGCTTCAAGCTGCCCGCTAGACTTCGTCCGGGTCGGTGTCGTCTGGCCCCAAATCGTCCGGTTCAGCAGCCTTTTCTGCCTCGCCGGAATCCCCTGCAGGCTGACCGTTGAGCTCCGCCGTTCGTGCCTCGCCGCCTCGACCTCTCCGCCGGCGGCGACGCCTGCGGCCCACGACTTCCCTGACCGACGCGAGAACCGACTCGTATTGTTCGAGCGCTGAGGACACGTCCTCAGGTGTCGTCCATGTATCGGGGTTGAGGCGCTCGGCGTGGGCCTTCAGTTCGTCGCGCCGAACGGGATCGGAAACACGCTCGCCGATCCGCATCACGATTTCCGCGTAGCGATGGCGCAGTCGTTGAACACCCTCGACGCCGAGCTTGTCGTGCGCCGGGATCACGACGTCTGCAGGCACCACCTGCAGAGGCTCTTCCCGCCGCTCGCGTGCGACCACCTGTTCCTCCGGCGGTGCCGGCTCCTCTTCTGGACGTGTCGATTCGACGCGCGGGCTCGATTCAACACGAGGTTCTTCCGGTGCGGCCTGCGATGGACGCGGCGATTCGTGCGGGCGCGGACGACGGACGTCGCCGTTTGTCGCAGGTGCGCGTGGTTCGGTGGGCGGACTCCCCTGGCCCTTCATGATTCGCGGCCAATCGAACTCCAGCTCCGGATTCTGCTCTTCGATGCGGCGCATCGCATCGTCGTCGAGTGCCGCGCGGCCGACCTTCACGCCGGGCGGCGTGCGAAACCAGTACAGCATGCGCGAACGCGATCGCCCGCGGCGGCGTTCGGCGTGAACAATATAGGTGTTCTCGTAACCGCGCTTGTCGCGATTGAACCGCAGGTATGGCAGAGTCCTACTTCCTCTTCTGCGATGCGGATGAGGGCTTGCGTGCAGCGCTGCCGCGCGATGAACTGGACGCCGTGCGGCGCGCTGGCGCGACGGGCCGCTTCTTCGCACGGACCGCCGCTCGCACCGCCGGCTTCTTCTTCTCTTTCAGATCTTTCAGATTCTCTTTCGTACCGCCACGAATGGGCGCGCTTGTCGGGCGACTGCCCTGCTCAGCGCGGGCAACCGGACGTCGCTCGGCGCGCGGTTCCGCCGCCGCCTTCGACTCCGCAGTCGGCGCACGATGCACCATTCTGAAGATCGTCTGATCGCCGATGGTGTGGTACGTCCAGATCTCTGACACGTTGACCTGATTCTCGGCGGCCAGGCGTCGCGCGATGTCTACCGATCCGGCAGGCACGTACAAATGAAATGGGGCACGCGCGCGGCCGAGGTGCGCCCACTGCGCGCGCGCTTCAAGATGGTTGACGGATTCCGACGTTTCAACCTCGACCGTTCCCATGAGTTTTCGGGCACGATCCGCCGAGGTCAAGACGAGGTCGGGAAAAATCTGGAGTTGGCCGATTTTGACCGGCGTGCTCTGATCCTCCCCGATGTTCGCCACGACGTCATGGCGACGCTTCAGCTTGACCTGAAGGAGCCGTATGACGCGATCGTGTTCGAGCTGTTCGCGAACGGGGCGGACGAGGATCGGACTCACTTGACCTCCGGGAGGTGGCCGACGGCCGGCGCAATTGTATAACGGATGTGACAGAATTCGGGGCCCTTCTTGACGTGGATCCCTTTTCCCCTGAGAATGATGCGGTGATTTCGTCCCTTGAAAGTCATCCTGCCGAGTCCGCGACCCGTACGATCCTGATTGTGGACGACGACCGGTCCGTGGCGGATACGTTTGCACGGATTCTAAAGCTGGAAGGCTTTGCCGTAGCCACTGCCATGAGCGCCGAGGCCGGCCTGGAAATCGCCGACAACGCCGCGCCGGACGCCATCATCCTCGACATGCGGATGCCCATCACGAATGGGCTGCAGTTCCTGCGGAATATTCGGGCCAAGCCTCATCTCGTGGAGGTCCCAGTCGCAATCGTGACCGGCGACTATTTCCTGGCAGAACCCATTCAGAACGAGCTGCGGTCGCTCGGGGCGTCCATCCGGTTCAAGCCGATGTATCTCGAAGATTTGCTGACGCTTGCCCGGACGATGGTTTCATAGGTTTCCCCGTGAACGACCGGTTTTTGCGAGCCTGCCGGCGGGAGCCGGTGGATGCAACCCCCGTGTGGTTCATGCGGCAGGCGGGCCGCTATCTTCCACAGTACCGAGCACTTCGCGAGAAATATTCGCTGCTCGAGCTGTGTCGCCAGCCTGAGTTGGCTGTCGAAATCACGCTCCAGCCGCTCGAGGTCCTGGAAGTCGATGCCGCCATCCTGTTTTCCGACCTGCTCCTCCCGTTCGAGCCGATGGGACTCGACTTCGACTTCGTCAAAGGCGAAGGCCCTTCGATCGCGGACCCGATTCGGGTTGCGGTCGATGTCGACCGCCTGAAGCGCTTCGAGCCGCGCGAGTCGTTAGGCCACGTGCTCGAGGCGATTCGGCTTCTTCGTCAGGCACTCGTCGGCCGCGTGCCACTGATCGGCTTCGGCGGAGCACCGTTTACGCTGGCGTCGTACGCCATCGAAGGCGGGCCGTCTCGCGACTATCTGCGGACGAAATCCTTTATGTACTCGGAGCCGCAGGCCTGGCATCGGCTCTGCGGTGTGTTCGCGGACGTGATCACGGACTACATGCACGCGCAGATCGACGCGGGCGTGCAGGCCATCCAGATCTTCGACTCGTGGGCCGGCGCGCTGGGACGCGCGGACTACCGCGAGTACGCGCTGCCCCACACGAAGCGCATCTTCGACGGGCTGCGCGATCGGGGCGTGCCGCTCATCCACTTCGGTGTGGGCACGCAGGCGATCCTCTCGGATCTTGCCGAAGCCGGAGGCGACGTCATCGGCGTGGATTGGCGTCAATATCTCGATCAGGCCTGGACCGTCGTCGGCCCGGATCGCGGGATTCAAGGCAACCTCGATCCGGCATTGCTGTTCGGCCCGCGCGATCGCCTGCTCTCGATGGCGGACGACATCCTGCGGCGCGCGGCTCGACGAGCCGGACACATTTTCAATCTCGGCCACGGCGTGCTTCCGCAAACGCCGGTCGAACATCTCCAACTGCTCGCGCGACACGTGCACGAGCGATCGCGGTGTGACGCCTGAAGCGCAACCGGGCGTCGTCATAGTCGGCGGCGGCATTGCCGGCCTCTCCGCCGCCTACGAGCTCACGGTTCGCGGAATCCCGTTCGCGCTGATCGAAGCCTCCGATCGTCTCGGCGGATTGATTCGTACCGAGCACGTCGGCGGCTTCACGATCGACTCCGGCGCGGATTCGATGCTGGCGCAAAAGCCAGCGGCGCTCGAACTGTGTCAGGAACTCGGCCTTTCTACCCGGCTGATGACGTCCACACCGCCACGCACTGCGTACGTCTACGCACGCGATCGACTGCATTCACTGCCCTCGCCGTCGGTGTTCGGCATTCCGACGACCGAGGCTGGACTTGCCTCCTACGATCTCTTATCCGAATCCGCACGCGCCGAAATCGTGAGGCTTGCGGTCCAGAACGATCAAGCCACCGGGGCTGAGTCAGCTCCTTCGGATGAATCCGTCGCCAGCTTCTTTCGGCGGCAGTTCGGGAACGAAACGGTCAGCTTGATCGCAGAACCGTTACTCGGCGGGATCCACGCTGGGGACGTCGAACAACTCTCGATCGAATCGGTCGCGCCGCGACTGGCAAGCGCGGCGCGGAACGGAAGCGTCCTGCGTGCGTTCCGTAACTTACCGACCTCATCGGATCCGGAAGGGATGTTCCGGGCACTCCGCGGTGGCATGTGCGAGCTCGTCGACGCCATTGCGGAACGACTGCCTCGCGATGCGGTTCGCCTTGAAACACCGGCGGCGAGCATCACGCATAGTAGTAGCTCATTTCAAATTGGAACGCCGCGTGGCTCGCTCCAATCTCGGGCCGTGATTGTTGCGGCCCCGGCGCGCGCCGCCGCGGCCATGTTGAGAACCCTCGATCCCACCCTCGCCGCGCGTTGCGGCGTCGTGCCCTACGTCTCAACCGTCAGCATCGCGCTGACGTGGCGTCGATCGGAGGTCACGCATCCTCTCGAAGGCAGCGGCTTCGTCGTGGCGCGCCAGCACAGCGCTCTTCGCATTACCGCATGCACATGGGTCTCGTCGAAATGGGCGGAGCGCGCACCCCAGGACATGGTTCTTTTGCGTGCGTTCCTGGGCAACGCGCACGATCAGGAGGTCGTCACGCTCAGCGACGACACGCTCATCAGCATCGCGGTTCGCGATCTGGGTCGTGTGCTTGGAATCTCAGCTGAACCACACCTGACACGCGTGCAGCGATGGATGAACGCCGGAGCTCAACACAACGTTGGGCACCGCGCGAACCTCGGCCACATCGATCGACAGCTACGAAACCTTCCGGGACTTTTTCTGTGCGGCAGCGGCTTTCATTCGATCGGCATACCCGACTGCGTGGCTGACGGCCGAACTTCCGCAGGTGCGGCTGCGGATTACGTTAAGATCCACAAGTGATGCGACGACCCTTCGTGACTGCGTTTCTCGCGTTCGTTTCCTCATCGATGCTGTTTGCGCAGGCGCCGTCCGCTGCCAGCAAGCCGTCCGCCGATGTCCAGAAGATCCTCACCGACATCAAAGCGCGCGACAAGGGACAGCTGTCGGTCTCGGAAGAAGATGGCCGGTTTCTCCGCGTCTTGATTGCCACGTCGAAGGCGAAGCGCGCGCTCGAGATTGGCGGGGCGAGCGGCTACAGTGCGATCTGGATCGGCCTTGGGCTGCGCGACACGGGCGGCCAGCTCGTGACGATGGAGTACGACCCGGTCCGCGCGAAGGAGTTGAGCGCGAACATCAAACGCGCGGGGCTCGCTGACATCGTCACCGTCGTGTCGGGGGATGCGTTCAAGCACCTGCCCGAGATGTCCAGCGGCTTTGACTTCGTGTTCCTCGACGCGTGGAAGAAGGATTACAAGAAATTCCTGGACCTGATGCTGCCCCGTCTGAACAAAGGCGGCATCTTCGTCGCTCACAACGTCGTCAACAAGCGCGACGAGATGGGCGACTTCCTCGACGCGATCGAGACGAATCCCTCGCTATGGACGACCATCGTGTCGCCCTCGAACGAAGGCATGTCGGTGTCCGTGAAGCGATAGTTGAAGCGTTCTAGGAGGAGGATTCGGCCGCGGCTTTCTTCGGCGCGCGCTTCTTGCGGGGCTTCCCGCTGCGGAGGCCAGCAGGCACGGGCTCGTCGCTCGGCTCGAGGCGCGACATGCTCGTCAAAAACTTCTTGATCCCGTGCTCGTCGAACTGCACGCGGGTATAGGCATCTTCGACTGCGACCACGGACCCCAGACCGTACGTAGGCTCCACTACCCGGGCACCAACCTCGAACCGCTTCATCACGGGCTCCTTACAACGGCAACTGACCGCGTCGGCCAGCGGAACTCTAAGGATATCTGATACTTAACGTGGTCGTCAACCGGAGCAGGCTATAGTACAGTCTCTCGGTGGTGCGCCCCCAAGCCATCCACCTGATCGGAGTCTCCCTCGACCTCGGCGGAAACCGGCGCGGCGTCGACATGGGTCCCTCTGCCTTTCGCATCGCCGGCCTGGCCGAGCGCCTGACCAGCCTGGGCATCACCATCGTGGACGAGGGCGACCTCGTGGCGCCCATCCCCGAAGTGAAGTCGTATGGGGATCCCAAGAAGAAATACATTCGGGAGATTGCGAAGGTCTGCGAGCGCCTCTACAAGACCTCGCTTGCCGCACTCGAAAAGAGCGGTCTGCCGCTCGTCGTCGGCGGCGATCACAGCCTTGCCGCCGGCTCAGTCGCTGCGACCGCAGAGTTCGTCAAGCGCGAGAACAAGCCGCTCGGTCTGATTTGGGTGGATGCGCATGGCGACATCAATACGCCGTCCAGCTCCGACAGCGGCAACGTCCATGGCATGCCGCTCGCGTCGCTGCTCGGCCCGGAGCCAGCCGAGTTGTCGCGCATCGGCGGCTTCTCCCCCAAAGTCTCGCCCGAACATACGGTGCTCATCGGCATACGCAATCTCGACACGCGAGAGAAAGAGATCCTGCGCGCCTCCGGTGCTCACGTGTTCACGATGAAAGAGATCGATCGTTGTGGCATTGCGTCCGTGGTCGAACAGGCGTTGGCAATTGCCGGAAACGGCACGGCGGGATTGCATGTCTCATTCGATCTGGATGTCTGCGATCCCACGATTGCGCCAGGCGTCGGCACGCCAGTGAAGGGCGGCCTGAACTATCGCGAAGCGCACATGGTGATGGAGATGATCGCGGACTCGGGACTTCTTCGCGCGCTCGATCTCGTGGAAGTGAATCCGATCCTGGACGACCGCAACACGACGGCGATTCTCGCGACCGAGCTGGCCTCGTCTGCGCTTGGCCAGAAAATACTGTAAGGTACCGCCACCAATAACCTTTAGGAGGAACGCATGCGGCAGAGCGGATGGACGAGCTTCGTAGTGGCAGCGGTTGTGGCACTCGGGGGGACGGTCGGCGCACAAAAGACGACCCCAGTGCATCCCGGCAAGGGAGGCAGCCCGCACGTCAAGACGGAGTGGGTTGTGGATGGTGCGAACATTGCGATTGAGTACGGGCAACCGTCAGTCAAGGGACGCAGCGACGCAGACCTGATGCCGGCAGGCAAACCGTGGCGTACGGGTGCGGACGAAGCGACCATCATCACGACCGACAAACCGCTGACATTCGGATCGGTCAAGCTGACGCCTGGTACGTACACGATCAACACGCAACCCGGCGACACGGGTTGGCAGTTGATCTTCGGCAAGCTTGGCAAGCCCGGCCAGTGGGGCGTGCCATACAATGAGTCGCTCGAGATCAGCCGCACGCCGATGACTCTCAATAAGACCAAGGCGCCCGTCGAGCAGTTGCAGATTCATATCGACGACACGCCGAAGGGCGCCGTGCTCCGCATCGAGTGGGGTACGAAGAGCGCCAGTGCGCCGTTTACGGTTGGCTAGAAACGTTGGTGCAAGAGCGTCGCACTCCGACCGGCGTCAGCACGCCGGTCGGAGTGGACGTCAGTGCCACGTGAAAGGCGAGTTGCCGAACGATCCCGAGGATGGTGGGCCGCCCGGGGATCGAACCCGGGACACCCTGATTAAAAGTCAGGTGCTCTACCACTGAGCTAGCGGCCCGCTGGAACACCCGATCCTATCACTCTACCCCGATCGACGCGACCAGGTCGGGCCCACGCGGTCCGGCACGTCCAGCGCAGAAAACACTCCGACGGCTTCCATGTGCACGACGAATTGGTCACGGACCGCTTCGAGCAGGTGAAGTTCCGAATCGAAGTCCGTCAGATGCCTTTCGTAGACGAGCATCTCGCTCCAGTACTCAATCAGGAGATAACGTTCCGGGCGCCCCAGATCCTTGAGGAACGAGCTGCCCAGGAACGAGCGGCTCTTGCGCGACAACGCGGTCCACTGGCCATCGGCGCCGTAGAAACCTTCGAATGCCTCACTTCGGTCGGGAGCAATCTCAATATTCCAGACAAGCGCGACCACGCACACCTCCCACGGAAACGCGAGCAGTGTATCAGGCCGGCAGGTCGGACGCGGTAACGCACGGCGGCGCGCGAACGCCCGCAGCTATGCTATCGTCGCGGTCCGTCGACGATGGCGACGTGTCCGCGATGCCATGGGCATCTGAGCCAGAACCACCGCTGTCCGCGAAGCCCCGCACGGCGACTGTTCGAGACGGCGTTGGCGGCAGTCGGCGGCGGCCTTTTCGCGTTATTGATCTTCTCGATCGCAGACCCGCAAGC